>Ga0209797_10000809_pt1 | contig 15646 bp, 13 predicted proteins | sample DOMMetBare3Fresh_2_FD_187472 | JGI IMG/M metagenome (GOLD analysis project Ga0209797, IMG submission 187472) | Wetland sediment microbial communities from St. Louis River estuary, USA, under dissolved organic matter induced mercury methylation -... | ecosystem: Environmental > Aquatic >... | reverse complement strand
AGCGAGCGATCACGCAGAGGCATCTCTCGCTTCGCTCGGAACGACACCTCCCGCCGTGCCGCCGCGGCTCCGCGAGTACGACAGCGACCGTCGCCGCCGCGCCGAATACGAGCTGCTGAGCTTCACCACCGACAGCCATCCGATGGCGCTCTATCGCGAGGAGCTCGCCCGCTTCCGGGTGGTGCCGACCACCGAACTGCACAAGCACGTCGGCCGCTCAGTGCTCGCCGCCGGCATGCTCACCACCGCCAAGCCGGTGCACACCATCAAGGACGAGCCGATGGAGTTCGCCACCTTCGACGATGGCTACGGCCTCATCGAGGCGGTGCTCTTTCCCCGCATCTATCACGAGCGCGGGCATGTGCTCTTCGACCAGGGGCCGTTCATCTTCCGGGGCAAGGTGGAGGAGGAGTTCGGCGCCCTCACGATGACCATCACCCATCTCGACCGGCTGGCGCGGATGCTGGAGAAGGTCGGGGGGAGGTGGTAGGCGGTTGGGCGGTTGGGCGGTAGGGCGGTAGCGAGCGGGACAACGCAGCAGGTAGGATTCAGCAACATCTCAGCGAGCAGATATGCGTCGTTCATCGTCGGCCGTTCCACCGCTTCTAGCCGCCGTACCGCCCTACCGGCTTACCGCCATCCTCCTTCTGCTGACCGCCTTACCGCCTAACCGCCTCACCGCCCAGGCAGCCCCCAAGGTCATCGATACCACCGTCACCCGGATCCTGCAGCAGTTCGGCCAGCCCGGTGCCGCGATCGCGGTGATCCGCGACGGCAAGGTGCTCTTCCAGCAGGGCTGGGGCGTCCGCGCCATCGGCGATAACACGAAGGTCGACGAGCACACCCGTTTCCAGGTCGCGTCCAACTCCAAGGCGATGACCGCCGCAGCCCTCGCGATCCTGGTCGAAGAAGGGAAGCTCTCCTGGGACGACCGCGTCATCGACCACCTGCCCTGGTTCCGGCTCGGCGGCGACGCCTTCATCACCCGCGAGTTCCGGGTCCGCGACCTCCTCTGCCACCGGAGCGGTCTCTCCCTCGGCCAGGGGGACCTGCTGATCTTCGGCTCCGACTATACGAGCGCCGAAATCGCGCGCCGGCTCCGCTTCCTGACGCCGCCCAGTTCGTTCCGCGCGAGCTACGCCTACGACAACGTGCTCTACATCGTCGCAGGTGAACTGGTCACCGCGGTGAGCGGCATGCCGTGGGAGGAGTTCGTCGCGACCCGGATCATGGCGCCGCTCGGCATGCGGGAGTCGTCGCCGGCACTCGCCCTGATCGACACCCGGAGCAACATGGCCGCGGCGCACGACCGCCGCGCCGGCAAGCCGGTGATCGTGCCTCACGATTCGGTTGCGAATGCCCTCGCCGCGGGCGGCATCGTGGCCAGCGTGAGCGACTGGACCAGGTGGATGCGAGTGCAACTCGACTCGGGCCGAGTCGATGCCAGTACCCGGCTCTGGTCGCCGGCCCAGACCCGCACGATGTGGGAGCCGCACGTCAGTCTCCCGATCGGCGAAGCGCCGCCGGGACTCGGCTTCCTCAAGCCCAACTTCGCCGGCTATGGACTCGGCTGGTTCCTGCGCGACTACCGCGGCATCAAGCTGGTCTGGCATGACGGCGGACTGCAGGGGATGCTCTCCCGCACGATCCTCGTGCCGGAGAAGAATCTCGGTATCGTGATCTTCACCAACGGCGTCACCGGCTCGTATCAGGCGCTCGGATGGACCGTGCTCGACTGGGCCCTCGGCGCGCCGAAGACCGACTGGCTCTCGCTGATCCTCGCACGGGACCAGGGCGGTCAGTCGGCTGATCAGGCCTTCGAGGACTCGGCCGGGGCGGCTCGCAGGAAGGACATCGGCCCGTCGCTGCCGCTCGAGCGTCTCGCCGGGCGCTACACCGATGAGTGGTACGGCGACGTCACGCTCAGCGTCGAGGGCGGTCACCTGGTGATGCGGTGGAGCCACTCGCCGCCCTACACCGCAGACCTCGAGCACTGGCAGTACGACACCTTCCGCGCCCGCATGCGGGAGAAGACGATCGCGGATGCGTTCGTCACCTTCTCGCTCAAGGCCAACGGCACGATCGATCGGATGACGCTCGCGCCGGTCCTCCCCTCGACCGACTTCAGCTTCGACTATCAGGATCTCCTCTTCCGGCCGGCGCCATGAAGACGTTCCTCCTCGCACTGGCCTTCGTCGCGGCAGCCCTGGTCATCCTCTGGCTGATCGGCTGGTGGCTGCCGCGGAGCCACCGTGTCGCGAGCCGGCTCCGGCTCACACACCCTCCGGCGATGGTCTGGGCGGTCATCCGGAATCAGCAGGATGTCGCGAGCTGGTGGCCGGAGGTGAAGAAGGTGGACCGGCTCCCCGATCAGGTCGGTCAGGAACGGTGGCGCCAGACGCTCGGCAACAATTTCACGATGACCCTGCTGATCGCCGAATCCGTCCCGCAGCAGCGGATGCGCACGGTGATCGATGCCGATCCCGGCGCCCCGTTCGGCGGGGCGTGGATCTTTGAACTGTCCACCGCGGGCGAAGGGACCGAGGTGACGATCACCGAGGAGGGATGGGTCGCCAACCCGTTCTTCCGGGTGTTCGCCCGGCTCATGGGTCACCACCGCACCATCGACGGCTATCTGGCCGCGCTCGCCCGCCGATTCGCCGAGACGGCGGAACCGAGCCACCTCCCGTGACAGGCACGGGTGATCCGAGTCACCTTTCGAGAGGCACGACTCGCCCTATCGTATGGGCGTCCCCAACGTCGTCCTCCTGACCGGCATCTCATGGCTGACTCTCCCACGGACCGCCGCGGACCGATGATTGCATGCCTGCCGCTGCTGCTTGCCGCCATCGGCTGCTCCTCGGCGTCTACTACGATGGGCCCGCCGCCGGGCAACCAGCCACCGCAGGTACAAATTGCGAAGCCGGTGGCCGGTGCCAGCATCAGCGTCGGCGACACCCTCATCTTCGTCGGCAGCGCGACCGATCCGGAGGAGGGGAGTCTCACTGGCATCTCGCTGGCCTGGTCGAGTTCCCGAGACGGCGGCCTGGGCAGCGGGGACAGCGTGCTCGCTACCACGCTCACCGCCGGCGTACACACCATCACCCTGCGGGCGACGGACACGCAGGGCGCATTCGCCGAGGCGACGCGCACGCTCACCGTGAGCGGCGGGCCCGGGACGCTCGGCCTCGAGCCGGTGGCCAGCGGACTCAGCGATCCCGTCTTCCTCACCGCGCCGGCCAACGACAGCACCAGGCTCTTCGTCGTCGAGAAGACCGGGCAGATCCGCATCATCAGGAATGGCGTGCTCCTGCCGACGCCGTTCCTGGACCTCACGGACTCCGTGTCGACCGGCAGCGAGCAGGGGCTGCTCGGATTCGCCTTCTATCCCGATTATGCCACGAGCGGCCGCTTCCTCGTCAGCTACACCTCGCCGCACGGCACCCAGGCGGGCGGCACCTCGATCATCGCCCGTTACCGCGTCTCAGCCGCGGCAGACATCGCCGACCCCGCCTCCGGCGTCACGCTGCTGAGCCTCAGCCAGCCGTATTCGAATCACAACGGCGGCATGATCGCCTTCGGCCCCGACGGCTATCTCTACGCCGGCTTCGGTGACGGCGGAGGCGGCGGCGATCCGCTGTCGACCGGACAGGATGCTCGCGACCTGCTGGGCTCGCTGCTTCGTCTGGCTGTGAGTGGCAATGGGGGCTACACGATCCCCGCGGGCAATCCCTACGCGGCGAGCCTGACGCTCCGGCATGAAGTCTGGAACTACGGCCTCCGGAATCCGTGGCGCTTCAGCTTCGACCGGCAGAGCGGCGCGCTCTACATCGGCGATGTCGGCCAGAATGCGCGGGAAGAGATCGATGTCGCGCCCCTGACGAGTGCGGGCGGTGAGAACTACGGCTGGAACACGATGGAAGGGCTCACCTGCTACAACGCCGCGACTTGCGATCAGACCGGCCTGACACTGCCGGTGCTGGACTACGACCATGGGCAGGGATGCTCGGTGACTGGTGGCTACGTCTATCGGGGCGCGGCGATCCCTGCCCTCCAGGGCCACTACCTCTACGCCGACTACTGCGGCGGATGGGTGCGTTCGTTCCAGTGGCAGAACGGTCAGGCGACGGATCAGCAGGACCGGCCAACGCTGAGCCCGGGAAGCCTGATCACCAGCTTCGGCGAGGATGCTGCCGGAGAGCTGTACATCCTGCAGCAGTCCGGCGAGGTCTTCCGGATCGTGCTGCGATGAGCGGAGGCTGACGACCCATGCGACTCCCCTGCCTGCTCGGACTGTGCGCGAGTATCGCCGCCGCCTGCGCGCCCGCCTGCGCCAGCGATGGCGCCGGCGGGCCGGTGCTCACCGACTCAGTGCTGGCGCTGGTGCCGGTGGCGTCCGGATTCTCGTTTCCGGTCTTCCTGACGGCGCCGCCGGGTGACACCGCGCGGCTCTTCGTCGTGGAGAAGGCCGGCGTCATCCGTATCATCAAGAACGGAACCACGCTCGCGACCCCGTTCCTCGATATCACCGCCCTGACTACCAAGGGAAGCGAGCAGGGGCTGCTCGGCTTGGCGTTCACCCCGGACTATGCCGCCAGCGGGCGGTTCCTGGTCTCGTACACCGCACCGGGCGGCGGTGCGGCTGGACGCTCCGTCATCGCGAGCTACCAGGTGAGCAGCGATCCGGACGTGGCGCTCACAGTCGGTGCTCCGGTGCTCTCGGTCGACCAGCCGTTCGACAATCACAACGGCGGCATGATCGCCTTCGGGCCTGACTCGCTGCTCTACATCGGCCTCGGGGACGGCGGGAGCGGCGGCGACCCCAACGGCACCGGACAGGACCGCACCGACCTGCTCGGCTCGATGCTCCGCATCAGGGAACTGGACACCGGGTACGCGATCCCCAGCAGCAACCCCTGGGCGTCTCATCCGTCGTTCCGCCCTGAATTGTGGAATTACGGCCTGCGCAATCCGTGGCGCTGGAGCTTCGATCGTCAAACCGGCGATCTCTACATCGGGGACGTGGGCCAGGGCGCGCTGGAAGAGATCGACGTGCAGCCAGCCGGCTCGAGCGGCGGCGAGAACTACGGCTGGAACAAGATGGAGGGGAAGAGCTGCTACGGCGGGTCAGGGTGCAGCCAGACGGGGCTGACGCTGCCGGTGCTCGACTACGACCATGGCGAGGGGTGTTCCGTCACCGGCGGCTACGTCTACCGGGGAAGCGCGGTGCCGGCGATTCGGGGCCGCTACTTCTATTCCGACTACTGCACCGGTTTCCTGCGGAGCTTCCGGTGGACCGGGGCCGGCATCGTGGAGCAGAAGAGCTGGCCCGCCCTCTCGCTGAACGGCAATGTGACCAGCTTTGGCGAGGACGGACGCGGGGAGCTGTACCTGCTGACCGCGGGAGGGGAGATCTACCGCTTCGCGGCTCCGTAGCGGAACTTGGGTCGCATGACCGACCTGCCTCCACTCGACCAGCTCCAGAGCCTCGCGACGCGGCTCCCCGCGATCCTCCACTTCGGCACCTCGTCGTGGACGTATCCCGGGTGGACGGGGCTCGTCTACCAGAAGGAATACCCGAAGACCGGCTCCTCGGCCGCGATGCTCGAGGAGTATGCCCGGTTCCCGCTCTTCCGCACCGTCGGCATCGACTCGACCTTCTACGCCCCGCCGTCCGCCGCGATGCTGGAGAGTTACGCGCGGGCGCTCCCTTCCGGCTTTCCGTGCGTGAGCAAGGTCTGGGACCGGATCACGGTGCACACCTTCTCCAAGGCCCGCTACAAGGCCACCGGCGGCGAACGCAACCCCGATTTCCTGAACCCCGATCTCTTCAAGGCGGAGGTGCTGGAGCCGTACCGGGAGCACTTCGCCGGGCACATGGGGCCGTTCGTCTTCGAGTTCCAGACCATCGCGCGCGCCGCGAAGCTGACCGGCCAGGCCTTCGCCGATCTGCTCGATGGTTTCTTCTCGAAGCTGCCGAGGGATGTGCCGTATGCGGTGGAGCTGCGGAACAGGGAGTATCTGGCGCCACCGTACTTCGCGGTGCTGCGCGAGCACAACGTGGCACATGTCTTCAATTCGTGGACCCGGATGCCGCCGGTCGGGGAGCAGGCCGAGATTCCCGGGGCGTTCAGCGCGCCGTTCACCGTCGCGCGGATTCTGCTGCGCCCCGGCCGGACCTATAGCGACGCGGTGGATGCCTTTGCACCGTACGACCGGGTCCACGACCGGAACCCCGAACTCCGGCACGATGTGGCGCAGCTCATCCGTCAGGCGGCCGCGCTCCGCATCCCCGCCTACATCCTCGTGAACAACCGCGCCGAAGGCAGCGCGCCGCTCACCATCGCGGCGATCGCGGCGCTGCTCACCGACGCCGCACCCGGCAACGCATGAGGGCGACCGACTCGGTCGCCCTCTGGTGTTCTCCCGCTTGTCACCCCGTCCGTCGCTCAGGCCCCCTGTGCGCTGCGCCGAGTGGTGCCGCGGCGCTTGGTCGCGGGACGGCGCTTGCGGGGTCCATCGTGCTGCGGGCTCTGGGCCAGCGCATGTGCCGCCGCCGCGAGCCGGATCGCGCGTGAGGCGGCCTGACTGCCGTGAATCGTGGCCTCGACCCAGCGCCCGAAGGGGGCGCGCTCGCCGGTAAGGAAGGGCCGGGCCGCGCGGGTGTCGAGCACGTCCTGCCGCTCGGACTCGGGCAGCTTGAGCACGATGGCTTCGTCGAAGAGGAACGCGAACATGCGACCGTCCGTGAAGAACGCCTCCGCGCCGAACATGCGCTTGGTCGTCACTTCGGGCATCGCCTGGAGTGCGGCCTGCACCACTTCGTATGCATCGCTCTTCATGCGCGCCACGGTGATCGCTCCCGCCTCGAGGAACCCGAATGAGGGGTGGCTAACGTACCACCCGCGGGTGCGGCGCGCTAGAAGTTGGTCTCCCGAAGAGTGACCGTAAGCCGCCATGCCCGCTCTCCCTTGGGGGGCAGGATCGGGGCCATTCCCGGGATCGCGGCGGCCTCATCCAGCTGGGTTGGTGTGGCCAGCGACGGCTCGACGGCGAGGTTCACATATGGATCACCGGCAGGCGCCCAGCCGCCCATGTTCATCCACAAGGTCAGGAAGGGGATGTCGGTCGCATCCCAATGGAGTTCAAGGATTTCCCCGCGCGCCGGATCGGTCAGGCGGGCGAGCCCCTCCGAGGCTGATTCCAGGTAGAGGAGGGCCGCCCAGCCCCCGATCGCGGGAACCGTGAACCCCAAGCCCCCATCGAGGGGCCACGCCACCTCGTCGCCAGGGCGCAGATCGTGGCGCCCGCGCACCGCGCCCACGCGGGCACGCGACACTCCGGGGAGTTCCAGCAGCGTCCCTGGCTGAATCGCGAACAGCGGATGGGCGACCCAGAGGTAGGGAAAGGGCACTGCGCCCTTCGAGCGCAGGCGATAGTCGAACTGGATCGCCTCGCCATCGAGGGTGACCTCCCGCTGGAACTCCGCGGGCACGGTGCGGCACTGGGTCACGCTCCGCCAGGTCGTCACCTCCGCGTTCGCGAGCAGGTCGTGCTGCCACTCCGCGCACCAGAGCTCCCCGTGATCGGGGAGCGCCACGGCGGGATCGGCGCCCGGCAAGGGACAGGGACCGACGGTGGGGAAGCACTCATCCCAGCCGCCGCTGTCGTAGCGATCGACGTAGGCCGTGGGGGAGGTCGGCGGCTCGATCGGTGGCACCGCGAGCGGCAGCACCGGGTTGCGCCACAACCACTCGCGGCCGCGGCGACGGCGCAGATGAGTGATGCGCGCGCCCGCGCTGGGCACCGCGAGCAGTTCGAGATCGTCGTTGTAGAGGGAGAGCGCCGGCAATCCGGCGACGGTGGTCTGTCGGTAGGGCATCGGCGTGGGGAGGGAACCGCGAGCGCGGTCCCGCTCGCGATCAGGCCGGCAGATCCGGTTCGACGCCGGCGACGGCGCAGATCCGGAGAATCGTCTCGCCGATCTTGTTGTTCGGCGTCGAGGCGCCGGCGGTGATGCCGATGCGGGTTGCGCCGGTGAGCCAGCCCTCCGCATACGCCTCGGGCAGTCGCACTCCGGGCTGATGCCGGAGCTGGCCGGTGGTCACGTCGATCGCGGCGGCATCCTCGATGTGATAGGTGCGCACGCCGTGTTCCCGGCAAATCGCGGCGAGGTGGGTCGTGTTGCTCGAGTTGTAGCCGCCGACGACGACCATCAGGTCGAGCGGTTCCTCGAGCAGCGTCACCACCGCATCCTGACGTTCCTGCGTGGCGGAGCAGATCGTGTCGAAGGTGCGGAAGTGGTCCGCGATCGCGGCCTCGCCGTAGCGGCGCACCATGCTCTGCCGTACCTCGTTCGCGATCGCCAGCGATTCGCCCGAGAGCATCGTCGTCTGGTTTGCGAGCCCCACGCGGATCAGATCGCGCTCGAAGCTGAATCCATCGGACATCGCGTGCGCGAAGCGACGCTGCAGCTCGGTGACATCGCCGCGCCCCTCGATATAGTCGCAGACCAGCCGGGCTTCGGCCATATCGAAGACCACGAGATACTGTCCCCCTGGATACTTGGTGACCTGGCTGGCCGTCGCCCGGGTCTCCTCGTGGAAGTACTTCCCGTGGATCAGTGCGGTGTATCCGTCGCGAGCGTAACTCTCCACCCGCTTCCAGACGTTGAGCACCGAGCCACAGGTGGTGTCCACCAGCACCGCACCGACCGCACGCAGCCGCTGGAAATCGGCGACCGTCACCCCGAAGGCGGGCATGATCACCACGTCGTCAGTCGTGATCGGCGAGAAATCGAAGCTGCCGTCCGCCGCCCGGGCAAGGATGGTGATGCCCATGGCGGTGAGCTTGGCGTTCACATGCGGATTGTGGATGATCTCCCCGACGAGAAAGAGCCGGTGCCCAGGAAACTTGGTGCGGGTCTCGTAGGCGTATTCCACCGCGCGATCGACGCCGTAGCAGAAGCCGAATTCCTTCGCCAGGCGAAAGGTCAGCGGGCCGGCGGTCAGGCGATAGCCATTCGTCCGCAGGGCATCCACCACGGCGCTCGAATAGTCCGAGGTCAGCTGCCCCTCGATGGCGGCCTTGAGCCCGAAACCCTTGCGGTAGTAGGTCGAAGTCATGGCTGGAAGCTACTGCGTCGGCGCCGTGCCCGGCACCGAGTCCGCCGGGCATGCCCCCGGCGCGATCCCCGAGGCCCGGCCGGTGACTCGCGTCGTGTCGTAGCCGTCAAGCGAACGGAGCCGGAAGCTGAACGCGGCATCGAAGCGATCGCCGTTCCGGCTCAGGGTGAGCGTGCCCGAATCACTCTGCAGGCCGATGACCCGCTGTTCGGTGAACCAGCGCGCGACGCCCGCGGCGCCGGGGCGCGACGCGGTATCGATCCCCGGGTCGAAGGCGGGATAGGCGCCGGCCGCCAGCGAGTCCACCGGATAGATCGCGAGCCCGAACCCCATGTCGTCGTGCGTCGAGGTGACCTCGAGCCGGTGGGCGCCCGGACACCAGACGCCGCTCGCGCCCCCGGCGTAGCCGGTCGGCCCCCTCGGCTTCTCCTTCGCGGGGTCGTCCTGCTTGTAGGTCACCTCGATCCGCCCGCCACTGGACCGGTGACTGCAGCCAGCAGCAAGCACAGCCAGGCCGGCGAGGGCGGCCCCGCGGAGGGGCCGGCGGAGCTTGGGGGGAAGCGACATGAGGCGGGAACCTAGGTACGGCATCCGGCAGGCGGAAGCCCGCCCCGAAGATGCCATGGATCGATGTGATGAGGCGGACATCCGGCCTAGAAGAGCCCGCGTACCCCCAAGTCGAAGCGAAGCCCGTGCCCGCCGGTTGTGATGGGGTGGCTGAGGTCGAAGCGCAGCAACCCGCCGAGCACCGCCAGCCCGATGCCACCTCCGGCGATCGTGCGGGAATTGAACAGGTTGCGAGCGCGCGCGGCCTGCCCCGCATCGACGAACAGCACCGGCTGGAAGATTCCGCGGGAGAGCGGCCAGTCGAGCTGAGCGTTCCAGAATGCCTGACCGAGCCGGGCACCATAGTCGAAGCCGCGGACCGTCCCTGCGCCCCCAACGCGGAAGGCCTGTTGCGGCAGGGGATTCGCGCTGCCGACACCCGCCTGCAGCGCCAGCGTGGCGACGCCGCCCTGGCGCCAGAGCGGATGGCGGTAGGAGCCGTACATCCGGGCGGTCGTGCGGGAGGAGTTCGCCAGCAGCTCGGCGGCCACGCTCCAGCGGGATCGCAGCAGCCCTCCGTCGAGGCGCACCTGCGCGCCGCCGTAGGTCCCGGCGCGTACCGGCAGGTTGGCGGGGAAGTCGCCCGCGCCACCGATCGCGTCGTTCAGCCAGGAGTGCGCCTCCCGCCTGACACTCATCTCCCGCTCGACCAGCACGGTGGTGGTGAGTTCGAGGCCGAGCCCGAGCGAGCCCTCGCGGGTCAGCCGAGCGCCGTGGGCGAGATGATAGTCCGCGTCGTCGTGCCCGACGAAGAGCGCGTTCAGGCTGTTGCCGAACCCGTTGGCCCGGCCGAAGGGATCGTTGGAGCGAAGATCGCGATAGGCGCTGAGCGTCCACCGGGCGCCGGGCGCCTCCCGGCGCAGGGTCAACGCGCCGGTCACCCGATGATCGCTGAACCCGAAGCGTGCCTCACCGCGCAGCGTCGTGAAGCCGTCGCCGGGCAGGGCGAGCGTGTAACTGATCCCAGGCGCGGCTCCCTGAACCCGGTTGTAGCGCAGCGCATCGGTGATCCGGTCCCAATTGAATCCATGGGTCGGGCGGCCGGTGAGCTCCGGCGGCAGACCCACCGCCAGCCGCTCAAGGTCCGCCTGCACCGTGCGAACCTCCCGGTCCCCGACGGGATCGTTGCTGAACTCGAGCGAATCCCCCCAGTCGGCGTAGGCCCGGAGCGAATCACCCGGCGCCCGATGGATCTCGAAGCGGCCGTCGGCCCATCGGCCGGCCTCGTCGCGCGGCTGCTCGTCCTCCGGCAACTCCCCGCCCGCGCGCCTGCGGCGGCGCCGATCTTCTCGCAACGAATCCTGGCGCGCGCGCGCCAGCGCCTGGAGGCTGTCGGGATCGGTCACGTTCGGAGGCGGCGGAAGCTGGAATACGACCGGACTACCGCTGTTGACGCGATAGTCATCGAAGGTGGTGCGCGCCTCGAACGGGATTACCAGCTCACCGAACCAGGGCAGCTCGACCCGGCCCGACACCACCTGCCGGTAGGGCATCCAGTGCGTGCCGTCCTGTAGCGAATACTCGAGATCGGCGTCGAGGGTGAGAATCCGGCTCACGAGGCGATTGATGCGCTTGTCGCTCTTGCTGTCTCCCTTGTCCCCGTCGCCATCGTCCATGCCGAGCCACAGCTCAGTACCGACGAAGCGGAAGCTGAATCGGACCAGCTCGGAGGTCGCCTCATCGAGCCACAGCTTGCCGGCGACGAGCGACGGTCCATTGCGGCGCGGGAGCACCTCGACGCCCAGCAGCTTCACCTGACGACCCTGACTGCTGAACTGCAGGCTGTCCGTCAGCCGGTAGCGGTACCACTCGGCCCCGTTCGCCGCGAGCGGATGGACGGCGGCGCGCGGCGGGATCTCGTTTCCGAACACGCGAATCGAATCGCTGAGTGAGCGCGGGATGAACCAGGGACGGTCGAAGTTGCTGGTGAGCTTGAGATCATTGGATCGGGCCGAAGCCCGGCGGCCGACGATGTCCACCCGCAGGTCGTTCGGGGCCGCCCACTGGACCGTCCCCTCCTGCTCCTCCACCGCCGCGTTGGGCACCCGGGACCAGCGCCGCCGGCCGAGGCCGAAGGAGAGCCGATAGCGGAACCGGGCCTGGTAGTCGCGGATTTCCTGGTCGGACGCGCCGTGCCTGACCATGGCGCGGTGAATCAGTGCCTCGGTCTGGGCATCGGCAAACGCAGTGGTGTCGGAGATCGCGGCGGGCGCCGCGAGGAGTGCGAACAGCGCGAGCAGCAACGGCTACGCCGAGTGCTCGATGTCCGTGCCGTTCCTGGCCCACCGGCTACGGCCATCGCGATGCAGGCCGTACGCCTTCAGCCGGCGCCAGAGGGTGGTGCGGCTGATCCCCAGCTGCTTGGCCGTTTCCGCCAGCTTCCATCCATGCTGGTCGAGCGTGCGAACGATCGCGTCCCGTTCCCGGTCCGCCAAGGTGCTGGGTCCGTCGATGCCGGGAATGAACATCGCTTCGCCCAGTTCGAGCGCCCCGACCCGGAGGGGGCGGAGCCGCCCGCCCATGGCCGCGAGCCGCGGCATCAGGCTCGAGGCATCCTCTTCCGAGGGCGCCAGCTCAGCCATCGCCTCGCGGGCGGGGGCGTTGGCGTACAACACCTTGCCGTTGGGGTCGAAGACGATCACGCCCTCGCTGAACCCATCGAGCAGGGCCTTGGCGAGCGGCGAAAACACGGACGGCGGGGAGCTGGGGGTATGCGTGTCCGGCATGTGCTGGTCTACGGTTCGGGTTCGATCGGGGTTTCAGGCTCTGTCCTGTACACCGGGGACGACTGGCCCTCCGGAACGATACACCGTCCCCGCCTTACTCCCCGACGCCCGGCTCGAGGGCGACGGCCTGGCGCTGCTGCTGCTCCGACCGAAGGACCATCCCCAACCCGGCAAAGATGGTCAGGCCCGCCGCGAGCGTGCGCACCGTCAGTGATTCACCCGGGAGGACCAGCGGGGCCACCACCGCGGCGAACAGCGGCTGCAGGTACATGAACGTCGCGACGGTATTGGACGACGCCCGCCGGAGGGCCCACATGTTCAGGAAATACGCCCCGATAGTCGGGCCGATGACCACATACGCCACCAGCCACCAGATGGTTGCGTTCACGGCGTGGAAGTCCGCCCCGATCAGTGCCGGGACGCCGAGCGGCAGGACACCGAGGGCGGCGAAGAGCATGACGTAGGTGCTGGCGGTGATGGAATCGTAACGCGCGACCAGCGGTTTGGAGACCAGGAAGTAGGCGGCGTAACAGGCCATTCCCAGCAGGATCAGCAGGTTGCCGAGTGCCACACCGGAGGAGAAAGAGAGCCGCGCGGGATCGACCAGATAGAGTGCGCCGAGGCCGGCGAGGCCGATGCCGGCGAGCTTCAGCGCCGATGGCCGCTCCAGCCCGAGCAGCAATGATCCGAGGACCGTCAGTACCGGGGCGGTCGTCACCAGGATCGTGGCGTTCACCGCCGTCGAGTGCTGCAGCCCGAAGAGATAGAGGGACTGATTCGCCGTAACGCCGAGCCACCCGGCGAAGGCCGCACGCATGAGGGCGCGCCGGTCGCTGATCCAGGGGCCGCCCCGCATCAGGTTGACGAGCAGCAGCGCCGCCGCCGCGCCGAAGATGCGGAAGGTGACGAGCGCCGCCGGCGGCACCACCGGCAGCACGAATCTCCCGATGATGGCGAGGCTCGCAAAGAAGATCTGCACCAGGACCAGCGCGAGCTGGACCATCGGCCTCAGTGCCGGCGCCGGTGCCGCGGCGGCTTGAACTTGCCGCGGCGATCACGTTCCGCTGAATCGCGCAGGGCAGCCCGCAAGGCCTCCAGCGTATCCGCCTCGACCGCCGGGTGGTTGCCGCGCAGGACCGCGAAGCGGAGCGGGCGGTCGAGTCGCGGCAGGTCCTCCTCCCGCAGCCGCCGCACCTGCCCTTCGCGCAGGTGCAGCCTGGCGACGCCCCCGTCCGGACCGACCTCATAGTGAATCGGGGCCGTATCACCGAGCAGCCGCACGCCATTCGGCAGCGAGGCCAGCCGGTCGCGTATCGACTCCGGGACCAGCTGCGCCGGATCCAGTTCGACCCGCGACCGCAGGAAGTGATCCCAGCCGGTCACCGCCGAGAGCTGGGCCGTGATGGCGGCGCGCACCGCCTCCGGCGCGGCGGCCGGGAGGGTGCCGCCGGAACGGCGCCACAGCTCGCCGAGTTCCGCGGTCGCTCGCCGGATGCGCCCCTGACTGGGGTGCACCGTCTCCCCGGCGAGCAGCGCTCCGGCGAGCGCTTCGACGAACGATGGCCGGAGCTCCTCGGATACCCCGCCCGCGAGCGGCTCCTCCACCGACTCGAGCTCGAAGCCGAAGTAGGCGAGCCTCCGCCTGACAACCAGCTCCTGCCGCTTGCGCGAGCCGGCGAGCTCGATCTCCGCCGGGCCGCGTCGCGCGTAGCGGCGCACCAAATCGTACGGAATGGTGGTGCCCTCGATGGCAGCCCGCGGCACGCCGAAGCGGTCCGCGAAGAAGCGCAGGCTGCCTGCCACCGCGCCCCAGCTCCCCGCCACCGAGTTGCGGGAGACTCGCGCCTCCTGGCGGTCGGCGGTGTGTTCGTCGATCACCAGGTCGAACGGCATGATGCGGGCGACCAGATCGATCCACTGGCGCTGCAGCTCGCGGCCGGCGTACGGCAGCTTCTCCGGCAGCGGGATCTCGATTGCCCGGAACACCGAGGCGGCGCCCAGCGCGATGTCTTCGATCGCCTTGACCAGCACGCCCCGCCCCTCGGCCCACTCCGCCAGGCCTTCCTCGTCGAAGAGATGCCGCGGCAGGCCGTAGACCTCGCCCAGGTAGCCGTGCTTGTTGACCGCCTCGGCGAAGAAGTTGTAGGCGGTGAGATGGTCGCTCCCGTTGACCCGCACTCCCTCGAGATCCCGCTCCTCGCGGGTCATGCGGTGCAGTGAATCGATGTTCGAACAGACGGCCACGATCGGAGCGAGCTCCGCGCCGGCATGTACCAGCAGCTCGCCCCACGACCGGTCGACTGGCATCGCCTCCACCTCGCGGCCGTAGCGAGTGAGCCGCCCTTCCTCGATCAGTCCCCGGTCAGTCAGCAGCGTCATCGCCTTACGATAGCCGGTGCGGTCGAGCGGGATCGGCAGATCGAGGTCGCCGGCATCGACGCCCAGAGCGGCACAGGTAATCGCGACCCGCTCCGCGTCGCCGGCGAGCTGAAACTCCGGCGGCGTGGGCCGCAACCGGTCGAAGACCAGGTCGCGATCGGTGAGGATGAAGACCTGCCCGTCCTGTACCCGGCCGTGGACCCGCCCAGCCATCTGCAGGATCTCGTTTGCGCCAAGGTATTTCCGGTGCAGCACGTTGCGGCCCCGATCCACCACATTGGCGTAGCGGGCGTCGTAGATGACCACGGTATCGAGCCCGCGGATGTTCAGCGCGGATTGTCCCGCCGCCGTCATCGCGAGCAGGAAGGGGTGCTTGACCTCGCCTTCCAGAAAGGGCCGGATCACCCGGATCGGCTCACCACCATGGTAGAACGCCGCATTGAGCTTGGGCCACCGCTCGCCGAGTCCGCGGGCGAGCTGCTCCACCTCCGCCCGCGTCGGAACGAAGACGGCGACGCCCCGTTTCTCCTTGATCAGGTGCCGGATGAACTTGTCGTCGAGGAACTCCTCTGCTCTAAGCGAGAGCACCTTCACCCGCGCCTTGAGCCGGGGATCGAAGGCGCTGGTCTCGAGCTCAGCCTCGATTACTTCCGGCTCCCCAAGCCCTTCATCCGGTTCATGTACAACGCCATCGTGCTTCGCATCGCGTCGATCCGGTCGCCGTTGAGGTGGAAGCTCAGGCCGTTGGCATAGGTCACTACCGGCAAGGCCGCCGCCGGTGCTGGCTTGGTCTCGTTTCCGCCCACGTTG
>Ga0209797_10000808_pt1 | contig 15657 bp, 14 predicted proteins | sample DOMMetBare3Fresh_2_FD_187472 | JGI IMG/M metagenome (GOLD analysis project Ga0209797, IMG submission 187472) | Wetland sediment microbial communities from St. Louis River estuary, USA, under dissolved organic matter induced mercury methylation -... | ecosystem: Environmental > Aquatic >... | reverse complement strand
AACCCCAAGCCACGCGTCGGTCGCGGGCCTGTTCGCCAAAGCCTTCCAGCACTTCCAAGCCGGACGGCTGTCCGAGGCGATGGACCTGTATCACCAGGCGCTGACCCTTAATCCGCAGCACTGCGACAGTCTCCACCATCTTGGCCTGATCGCCTTCAAGATCGGCCGTCATGAGGTTGCCGTCGACATGATCGGACGAGCGATCGCCTTGAATGAGGCGAACGCAGAGCTCCATTACAATATCAGCGTGGTGTTGACGGCGTTGGGCCGATACGCAGAGGCGGCGAGCCACAGCCAGCGGGCCGTTGCGCTCAAGCCCGATGACGCCGCCGCCCATATGCTGCTCGGCGACTCGTGCCTGAAGCTGGAAAAACTGGATCAAGCCGTGGCCGCGTACCGGCAAGGCCTTGCGCTCGATCCCACCGACGCCGAAGCGCACAACAATCTTGCCGAAGCGCTCCTGACGCAGGGGCACCCCGACGAAGCCGCCCCGCACTTCGAAGAGGCGCTCCGGCTTAAGCCCGATATTGCCGCCGCTTATCAGAACCTTGCCATGATCCATTTTCTAGGAGGCGACAAGCCGCGTGCCCTGAACGTCATCATGCAGGGTCTGCGGATCAAGGAGACGCCGTTTCTCAAGACGCTGTTTCTCGATTGCCTGCGCTACGGAAGCACGATTCCCGACAGCGGCATGTTGCGCCACTATGTCGTGCGGGCCCTGTCGGAGCCGTGGGGACGTCCCGGCAGCATCGCCTATGCGTGCATCACGCTCGTCAAATGCGACCCTCGCATCAAGCACGGCATTGATCGTGCGGTGGCGGCCTGGCCGGCGCGATTGTCGTGCCAGGACTTGTTCGGCCCCGATGGCTTACGCGCCGCCGGCGCCGATCCGGTGTTGCGGGCCCTGCTGCAGAACTCCCATCATGTTAATGATGTCGCATTGGAGCGGTTTCTGACGATGGCCCGCTCCGCCCTGCTCGATGCTGCCGCTGCGACACCTGCCGCCGCTATTGTTGACGATGCGACACTGACTTTTTCCTGCACGCTGGCACGACATTGCTTTATCAACGAATACGTCTTCGCCTGCAGCGCGGATGAGCAGGCGCAGGTTGCGATGCTCCGCGATCAGGTGGTCGCCGCGCTGCGCACTGGCGATGCAATCGCGGCGTCGTCGCTTGCCCTCATTGCATCCTATGAACCGTTGTATGCGATCCCCGAAAGCGAAGCCTTGCTGGCCCGGTCATGGCCCGGCGAGATCGCCGACCTGTTGCTCCAGCAGGTCCGCGAGCCGCTGGCGGAGCGCGAGCTGCGCAAGAGTATTCCGCAACTGACCCGGATCGACGATGACATTTCTCTACTGGTGCAGAGCCAATACGAGGAAAGCCCCTACCCGCGTTGGGTGAAGTACGCTCCGGATGAGATCACGTACTCCATCGATGACAGGATGCGCCGCGATTTTCCGCTTGCACGTTACGTTCCGATCGGCAAGGTCGACCGGCTGGACGTGCTGATCGCCGGTTGCGGCACTGGCCAGCAGGCGGTCGGGGCGGCCAGGCGCTATACCGGCGCGCGTGTCCTCGCAGTCGATCTCAGCCTCAGCAGCCTGTGCTATGCAAAATACCGCACCGAGGCCCTCGGTCTGGACAACATTGACTATGGCCAAGCCGACATCCTCAGGCTTGCGTCGCTCAATCGCGATTTCGATGTCATTGCCTGTTCCGGTGTCTTGCACCATCTCGCCGATCCGCTGGCGGGCTGGCGCGTCCTGCTATCGATGCTGCGTCCGAACGGACTCATGCACATTGCCCTCTACAGCAAGATGGCGCGGGCGCACATCGTGGCGGCGCGGGATTTCATTGCGGCGCGCGGCTATCGTGCGACCGTTGAAGACATCAGGCGCTGCCGGCAGGACATCCTCGCGCTCGACTTGGATGCTCCGGCCCGAGGCGTCGTTTGGAGCGCCGATTTCTACACCACCAGCAATTGCCGCGACCTCCTGTTCCATGTGCAAGAGCACCACTTCACGCTTCCACAGATCAAGACTTTCCTCGCCGAGAACGGGCTCGCATTGCTCGGCTTCGAGCACGACGCCGATGTGCTGCAACGGTATCGCGGGCAATTCCCGGACGATCCCGCGTGCACCAACCTTGATCATTGGCATGCCTTCGAGCAGCAGAATCCCAATACATTCGGGCGCATGTATCAGTTTGTTGTGCAAAAGCTGGCCTAACGGGCACCCTGCGCCAATAATCCGCCGCCCTTCCGGCCACGATTGCCAGCCCTATATTCATTTCCGGCTGGCTTAACAGGCCTGTTCTGACTATTTTCGGCAGCCCCCCCATTGGCGAGCCTCATGAACGACGTCTTCGACAAGAACCGCCGCCGCCCCGACGCCCGGGTGATCGCGATCCGCGGCGCGCGCGAGCATAATCTCAAGAACGTGGACGTCGAGATCCCGCGCGACCAGTTGGTCGTCTTCACCGGGCTGTCGGGGTCCGGCAAGTCCTCGCTCGCCTTCGACACCATCTACGCCGAGGGCCAGCGCCGCTATGTCGAGTCGCTCTCGGCCTATGCGCGCCAGTTCCTGGAAATGATGCAGAAGCCGGACGTCGACCAGATCGACGGCCTCTCGCCCGCGATCTCGATCGAGCAGAAGACCACCTCGCGCAACCCGCGCTCGACGGTCGGCACCGTCACCGAGATCTACGACTATATGCGGCTCCTGTGGGCGCGCGTCGGCGTGCCCTACTCGCCCGCCACGGGGCTGCCGATCGAGAGCCAGACCGTCTCGCAGATGGTCGACCGGGTGCTGGCGCTGCCGGAGGGCACCAGGCTCTATCTGCTGGCGCCGGTGGTGCGTGGCCGCAAGGGCGAGTACCGCAAGGAGATCGCCGACTTTCTCAAGCGCGGCTACCAGCGCCTGAAGATCGACGGCCAATTCTACGAGATCGCGCAGGTGCCCGCGCTCGACAAGAAGTTCACCCACGACATCGACGTGGTCGTCGACCGGCTGGTGATGCGGCCCGATATCGCGACGCGGCTCGCGGACTCGCTCGAGCAGACGCTCAAGCTCGCCGATGGGCTCGCGGTGGTCGAGCTCGCCGACACCGCGCCGATCGCCGGCGCCAAGGCCAACAAGGCCCGCAACGAGACCGCCGAGCGCATCGTGTTCTCGCAGAAATTCGCCTGTCCGGTGTCGGGCTTTACCATTCCGGAGATCGAGCCGCGGCTGTTCTCGTTCAACAACCCGTTCGGCGCCTGTCCCAAGTGCGGCGGCCTCGGCATCGAGCAGCGCATCGACGCCGACCTCGTCATCCCGGACAAGGACGCGACCTTGCGCAAGGGCGCGATCGCGCCGTGGGCCAAGTCATCCTCGCCTTATTATCTGCAGACGCTGACCGCGCTCGGCAAGCACTACCGCTTCACGCTCGACAGCAAGTGGAAGGACCTGCCGAAGAAGACGCAGGACGCGATCCTCTACGGCTCCGGCGAGGACGCCATCAAATTCACCTATGACGACGGCATGCGCTCCTACCAGACCAGCAAGCCGTTCGAGGGCGTCATCACCAACCTGGAGCGGCGCTGGCGCGAGACCGAGAGCGACTGGGCGCGCGAGGAGATGGCGCGCTACTTCACCGACATTCCCTGCGACGCCTGCAAGGGCTTCCGGCTGAAGCCCGAGGCGCTGTGCGTGAAGGTCGGCGAGCAGCACATCGGCGAGGTGGCCGAGCTGTCGGTCAAGCGCGCCGGCGAATGGTTCGGCGAGTTGCCCAAGCGGCTGACGGGGAAGCAGAACGAGATCGCGGTGCGGGTGCTCAAGGAGATCCGCGATCGGCTCAAGTTCCTGGTCGATGTCGGGCTCGAATATCTCACCTTGGCGCGCGCGTCGGGCACGCTGTCGGGCGGCGAGAGCCAGCGCATCCGGCTCGCCTCGCAGATCGGCTCCGGCCTCACCGGCGTCCTTTACGTGCTCGACGAGCCTTCGATCGGGCTGCATCAGCGCGACAACGCCCGCCTTCTGGAAACCCTCAAGCGGCTGCGCGACCTCGGCAACACCGTGATCGTGGTCGAGCACGACGAGGACGCGATCCGCGCCGCCGACCATGTGCTCGACATCGGCCCCGGCGCCGGCATTCGCGGCGGCCATGTGGTGGCGCAGGGCACGGTCGAGGACCTGATCGCCACACCAGGCTCGATCACTGGCAAGTATCTCTCCGGCGAGCTGGTCGTGCCGGTGCCGGAGCGGCGGCAACGCAATCCGCGCCGCACGCTCAAGGTGATCAACGCGCGCGGCAACAACCTCAAGAACGTCACCGCCGAAGTGCCGCTCGGCCTGTTCACCTGCGTCACCGGCGTCTCCGGCGGCGGCAAGTCGACGCTCCTGGTCGACACGCTCTACAAGGCGATCGCGCGCAAGCTCAACGGCGCCTCCGACGCCCCTGCCCCGCACGACCGCCTCGAGGGGCTTGAGCACCTCGACAAGGTGATCGACATCGACCAGTCGCCGATCGGACGCACCCCGCGCTCGAACCCGGCGACCTATACCGGCGCGTTCACGCCGATCCGCGAATGGTTCGCCGGCCTGCCGGAGGCCAAGGCGCGCGGCTACGAGCCCGGCCGCTTCTCGTTCAACGTCAAGGGCGGGCGCTGCGAGGCCTGCGAGGGCGACGGCGTCATCAAGATCGAGATGCACTTTCTGCCGGATGTCTACGTCACCTGCGACGTCTGCAAGGGCAAGCGCTACAACCGCGAGACCCTCGACGTGATCTTCAGGGGCAAGTCGATCGCCGACGTGCTCGACATGACGGTCGACGAGGCGCAGACTTTTTTCCAGGCGGTGCCGCGCATCCGCAACGTGCTGGAGACCCTGCAGCGCGTGGGGCTCGGCTACGTTCACGTCGGCCAGCAGGCCACCACGCTGTCGGGCGGCGAGGCGCAGCGCGTCAAGCTCGCCAAGGAGCTGTCAAAGCGCTCGACCGGCCGCACGCTCTACATCCTGGACGAGCCCACCACCGGGCTGCATTTCCACGACGTGGCGAAGCTATTGGACGTGCTGCACGAGCTGGTCGAGAGCGGCAACACCATGGTGGTGATCGAGCACAATCTCGAAGTGATCAAGACCGCCGACTGGGTCATCGACCTCGGCCCCGAAGGCGGCGACGGCGGCGGCGAGATCGTGGCGGCAGGCCCGCCCGAGGAGATCGTACGCGAGAAGCGCAGCTATACCGGGCAGTTCTTGAAGCCCGTGCTGGGGCGGCGGGAGACGAAGGCGAGGCGGAGGACGGAGGCGGCGGAGTAGCGGCTGGCGAAATCCACAACCCGTGCTACGATCGACCCGACGGAGACTGGATCAATGGCCGGCGACGTGACAAGAGACGAATTCAACCGCCTTGCAACGCGCGTGGACGTGCTCGACCGCGAGGTCGAGGGCGAGAAGATGGTCACCCGCCATGTCCTCGAACAGACCCGCCGCAACGGCGACGATCTTGCCGCCATCAAGACTCGGCTCGACCGCGTCGAGGTGCAGATCGACGGCGTCAAGGGCAAAGTCGAGGGCGTCAGCCAGGACGTACGCAGCCTGAAAACGACACTCGACGGCTTGGTGCGCAACCTGCCGAAGATCGTCAGTGAGGCCGTCCGCCAGGTCTCGCCGACGCGTCGTGGTAAGCAGTGAAACTCGACGGATTGAGCAACAGCGGGCCCGTCGCTCACGCCGCATCCGCCGGCCGCACGCGCTTCGCAATTTCCCTGCCCTTCTCGCGCTCGATCGTCGCGATGTCGAACTGGCTCTGCAGGTCGAGCCAGAACTGCGGCCGATTGCCGAAATAGCGACCGAGTCGCACCGCAGTGTCGGCTGTGATCGAGCGCCGTCCGTTGAGAATGTCGGTGATGCGCCCGGACGGCACGCCGAGGTCGAGGGAGAGCCGGTTGGCGCTGAGCTTGCGCGCAGCCAACTCGCGCCTCAGGAAACGGCCAGGATGTAAGACGGGCGGCATGGTTTTCCTCAGAACGACTAGGATGCGCGATATTTGTCACTCATCCAGGCACCCACCGCTGCTGACGCGCCAGCAGCCACATAATGGAGGAATAACATGAAAGGCATCGCGTTCACGTTGATAGCATCGTGCCTACTAGTACCTATGTCCTCAATTACACGCGCAGGAAATTCCTGTCTTCCCAATTTCACATCGCTTGACGTTTTCCAAGACGTTCGCTCGCAATCATTCTCTCATCAACTGAATTCCCACAATGCTAGCGGTCTCTTTCTTACGCACGCCACTCTCGATGGTCAGCGGGATCGGACAGAAATGGAACTCACGTTTCGGTTCAAATTCGATGGCGTGAGCCTTCCCTACAACATTTACGCCGTGCTGGTCGTTTCCTCGGACAAGGTATTGGCTTGGTACGATCTCACCAAAGAATGCAGAGGTCCCGGAGCCTCAATTTTCCCTGGCCAATCATACTCGATACCCAGGCTCAAGGATTTGGATTCGAGCATAAGCGATCTTCATATCATTGTTTGGGGACGCCTCTAGCTCGCGTGTAGGGCGGAATAGCGGAGCGTGTTCTGCCAATAGAGCGGCGGGTTACGCCTTCGGCTAGCCCGCCCTACAAGCACCCACCACCCGCCACGCTCTGCGTCCGGGGCCATCGCCTTGCCACCAGAGGCCCGGCTTTCCGTCCCGACGGCCCCGTCCGCCCTATTGCGCCTGCACCTTCATCTGCGGATACTGATGCGGATAGTCGGGGCTATCCGAGCCCGAAAACGCTCATCCAAGGGGGAAACCATGCTGTCGCGTTGCGTATCGACCATCATCGCTGCCGGGGCCATTGCGGCAGTCCTCGGCGCGCCCGCGCAGGCCCAGGGCAACATCGAGGCCAAGGTGGCGCTCTGCGCCGCCTGCCACGGGGCCAACGGCGTGCCCACCGACCCGAAGACCATGCCGAACATCTGGGGGCAGACCCCGTATTACATGTTCAAGCAACTGGTGAACTACCGTAACGGCATGCGCGAGCACCCGATCATGACGCCCATCGCCAAGGGCCTGCAGGAGAGCGATCTGCGCCCGATGGCGGCCTACTTCGCGGCCAAGCCTTGGCCGGCGTACACGCCCGCCGCGCCCGCGACGCCGCCCAAGGGCATCACCATGTGCGTGCCCTGCCATCAGCCGAAGTTTGAGGGCGGCATATCGTGGCCGCGCCTCGCCGGGCTGAACTACGACTATCTGGTCGCCTCGATGCGCTCGTTCGCCAATGAAGAGCGGACCAACAACACCGACATGGTGCAGATCATGAAGATGTTCACCGACAGCGAGCGCGAGGCCATGGCGCGCTATATCGCCGGGCTGTAGTAGCAACGCCTGCAGTCATCGGGCTGCTCTCGACGTCGTGGCCGGGCTTGTCCCGGCCACGAACGTGTTTGCTTGGACCCGCCAATGAGGGCGTGGATGGCAGACAGGCGCAATCACAAGCGGCGCAATCACAAACGCCGTGTCTTCTGCTGGTTTGACCGCTACACCCGCGGCGGGCGGCGGCGCTCGTTGAACCAGGCGCGGTACTCGATCATCTTGGCGCGCTGCTTGCCCGGCGCATAGCGCTTGCAGGTCGACGCTTCCTCGCTCTTCTCCGGCGCGCCCCAGCGCAGCTCGACGCAGTCGTTGACGTTGTACGCCATCTCGAGCTCGACGGTGCGGTCGATCACGTCCTTGAGCGTGAGCGTCCACGGCGAGCCGTTGCTGCGCGTATAGGAGAACTTGCGCGCCGCAAGCTCCGACGCCAGCACGCCCTCCAACTCGGCCTTCACGGCCGCGATGCTTTTTCCCGTCGGCATCGCGTAGCGCTCGGGTCGGCGCGAGACGCGATCCGGGAAGGTGCGCACCACATCCATCGCGATCAGCAGACGCAGATCGCGCGACGGGGTCGCGAAGTCCTCCCACGCGCCGGTGGTCTCGAAGATCGCCGCGCCGTCCGGCATGCTCGCCTCGCCGCGCCCGCTGGCCTGGAACTTGCGGCCGTTCTCGACCGAGGTCACGCGCGCCTTCACCTGCTCGTCGAGCGACGTGATCGCCTCCTTCATTGCGCGCAACGGATCGAGCGGCTCAGGTGACATCACGTCATCCATGCGATCGTAGAAGTCTTCGACCGAGAGCTTCGCCTGATCGAGCGAAAAATCGCCGTATTGCGGATGCTTGGCGATCTCGTTGTTGTGCAACCGGCGCAAGGCGCCGCTGCGCTCGCGCACGATCGGCCGGAAGCGCTTGAACCCGGGGCCTCCAAGCGAGGGGTCCTTGGCAAACAGGAAATTGCCGCGCCAGAACCGCTTGCGCGCGACCGTGCCATCGGGCTGCGCATCGACGGCGAGGAAGACGCCGGCGTCGCCCTCGGTCTGCGCCACCCGCCGCACCAGGACCAGCAGGTGCCCGTAGGGATCGGCGTACACGGTCCCCGGACGCAACGCGTCCTCCGTCAGCGGCACCGGATAGAGATCGGTGTTGTCGTCGGCCAGCGCCGTCCGCCCGGCTCCGGAATGGACGCCATCGGCGATGTCATAGCGCAGATAGTAGCTGAACCCTGGCACGAGCCCGGCTGGCCGCGGCGGAGGTCCCACAGGCTTCGCCGTCGGTGCTGGTGGCGCCCCAGCCGCGTTCGCCGGACTCGCGGGTGGCTGGCGAAACAGCTCCATCGGAATGCCGGCCGCGATTGCCTCGGGTGGAGGGGCACGCTCCTCGAGATTTTGAATGTTCCACCACACCGGGCACCGTGGGGCCTCGCCACCCGAGCCGCGCGTGCACTTCGCGTACCCATACGGCAGTCCCATCTTGAACGCGAAATACGCGCGCAGGAAGTAAGGAAGGTCGGCGCAGTCGGGGCGAATGACGAGATTCATCGAATCTTCGCCGAGGCCCAAGTGGTTGAACAGGACATTGCGCGATTTATCGCGCAACACCTCATGCAGCGCCTTCCACGACGGCGACGCGTCGAGCGGCGCGTCGAACAGCTTCTCGATCCAGGCCGAATACAGGTTCTCGGTCGCGCGGCTCCAGGTCTCCCGCAGGGGCCAGAGGCTGCCGGCGGTCGTACGCGGCGGCGCCGGCTTGGCGGCGCTCACGGCGATCTCGCGCGTGATGGTGCTGCACTCGGCCGGCGCGCCCTCGCGCGTGAGGCTCGCGCGCCAGGTTCCCGCGGCCGGCGAGGCAACCTCGGCAAACCAGAAATACGGAGGACCACCCTGCCGCTCGCGGGAGGAGGCGGCGACGGTTCCATTGGGAGCAATCAGCGACAGCTCGCCCTCGAGCGGCTTCTCCGCGGCGAAAATGACCCGCAGCGGCGCGCCCTTCCACGGCGCCAGCGGCGACGGCAGGACCGCGACCTCGGCCGCGTCCTGGCAGGTGCCAAATAGCGCCTTGGGTGGGATTTGGGCCTGGGCGGCCACGGCCGAGCACAGGACCACGAAACAACCGCCTGCGATCAGCAGCGATGCTGTCACAGCAGCAGCGGCAAACTGGCGTGCGTGAAACAATTGAGCCCCTCGCCCCTTAGCTGCAACTGGACATTGTCGTGAAAACTTTCGGCTGAATCATGGCAAAATCCCTCGCCGGGCGAATGCCCACAGGATTCTGCCGGTTCCACCAGCCGCCGTTGAGCCGACAAGCCCCCCTTCACTCGCCATATTTGATCAGATCACCGCGTGTCACCGTCACATGCTCAACCAGCGCCACCGGGCCGCCCTTGGCCAGGTGCCAGGCCGCGTATTGTTCGTTGTAGGCGTCCTCCGACGACATGCCGTCGACCGGCACGATCACCTTGAAGCCGCGCTCGGTCGCGCCCTGGGTCGAGCCCGCCACCGCCCCCTGCGCCGAGGTGCCGGTGATGATCACGGTGCGGATGCCCTTGTCCTTGAGCGCCTGCTCGAGATCGGAGTTGTAGAACTTGTTGGCGCCGCGCCCGTTCTTGATCAGGTGCTCGCCGGCGCGCGGAATGATGCTCTGGTCGACCATGTCCTCGAATTTCGGATTCTGTCCGGTCAGATTGTAGGACACCATCATGTTGTGGGCGCGCGCGGCGTCGATCAGCTTCTTGACGCTGGGCACCATCGCGACGCAGCGCGGACGCACGCCGCAATTGCCTTTCATGAGATCGAGCACCAGGAGCGCCGTGGTCTTCGGGTCGACCGTGACCGGCTTGAGCTGCGGAGGGGGCGGCGTCTTCACGCTCGCCCAGTCGGCGATGATGTCGCCCGCCGAGGCCGGACAGGTGGCGAAAGCCGCCGCGATCGCAAGCGCGGCGCAGCCGAATTGTCGTGCGACATGGAACATGGTTCCCTCCCTTGGACTCCTTCACCTTCGTGGTGAATGCCATTGTGGTAACTCTAGCACGGCTCGACGGTCTTGCGCTCGCAATCTCGCGCAGAAAAAACCCGGATGTCGCTGACGCGGCATCCGGGCTACGCACTACGAATTGCTGCTAACGGCGCCTACCAATTCCGGTAGCCGCGTGGCGGCCCGTAAGCCTCGCGAGTGATGCGTTGACCATTATGTCGGAAGGTCTCGTAGCGCCGGAGCGGATAGTGTCGCCGGAACCCGTAGTAGGGATCACCGTAGACCGGCGGCGGTAGCACCGCGACGGCTGGCGGCCCTTCGTAGTAGCGATAAGCGGGCGGATAAGCAGGCGGCGGCGGATAGGCGTAGGCGGGGGGAGCCTCCCGATAGGTGTAGCTCGGTGGCGCCTGCCGATAGACCTCGTTTTCCTCGAGATAGTCTTCAGGCGGCACGGGCTGACTGTAACGTGGCTGGCTGTAACGCGGCGGGTTGTAGCGTGGCTGATTGTATTGCGGCTCGTTATATTGCGGCTGATTGTACTGTGGCTGGCTGTAGCGCGGCTCACCGTACGGCACCGGAACATCGGCGGCCCCGGCCGGGCCAACGCCGCTGAACGGCAGCACACCGGCGCTGACCGTGGCGGCAATGACCCACTTCGCAAAGTCTCGCATGACCCTCTCCTGGAATGTCGCCCCCAGGATTTAGCGGTACGATTTGATGGAATCGGATAGGCGGAATTAGAGCGGCCGCATGGCATATTTTGGTAATTTGACAAAACAGATGTTCAGAAATGCTGTTGCCGCCGATTTGAAATTCCGACGCGTCATTAGAGTGCGGCGCACAACACGCCATGAGGACGTGTTCACGTGCGCAGCGGCGGTTGCGGCTGACGCTCTGTCTATGCGGGCGCGGTCGATGCAGGCGCGCCTCAAGGCGCCAATCGCCCGATCAGCCGGACTTGGGAGACGCGAGCCCAGGCGTTGAAATGATAGGACGCCATGAACTTGAGCTTGACGAAGCGGGCAGTGGTCGGCGGCAGCTCGCATTCCTGATAGCGGGTTTCAAACAATAGCCGGTTTGTGAGCGTGCACTTGCCGACCGAACGGAAGGATCCATTGGGCCCCTCGTCCCCGGCCAGGATGTCGATCTCCTTCGGATTGAAGTCGTTGCTGCCGCTGATCAGGACGGTGAGCTTGTGAAAGCGCGCCAGCTTCTTGTCCTTGAAGGCATAGACCACGTCAGCGTCCGCGTCGGCCCCGGTCCTCGTCTCAACCCACTCGTCCTCCTTGCCGCTCGCGATCCTGCGCCAAGCCTCGTTCGGCGCCGAGAGCAGTTGCCCGCCCTCCTCTGGCGCCAGCAGGTTGATGTCGTTGGCAGCATTTGCCGACCTCGCCGGGGCCGCTGCGGCTGCGACCGACGCCGCCGCGATCTCAAGTCGCGCCAGATTGGCCTTCGCCTGCGCAAAGGCGGGATCCCTGGCGAGCGCGGCTTGATAGGCGGCGCGCGCGTTGGCGAGGTCGTTGAGCCGTTCGAAGACCACGCCGAGGTCGTTCCACACCGCCGGCACCCGCAAGTCCGCCGGGACCTTGCCGAACGCCTCCAGCGCGCGATCGTATTGCTGTTTGCCGGCCAGCTCGATTGCCTGCACGATGTGCTGCCTCACCTCGACGGACGGCGGCGCGCCAGCGAACTGCTGATACTGGTTCTCGATGTAGGTAATGTTGCCAATGAAAATAGGGCCGCTGTCACGTGTGAGCAGCGTGAACGAGACGGCCGCCACCAGCGCGATCACGCCCGCAAGGCCGATGCCAGCCTGTCGGCGGGACAATCCTCTCCCGCCAAAGGGGCGCCAAGCAAATCTTCGCCACCACTTGCCCTTCAGCGCCGCCTCCATGGAGCGGATCAAGCGGTCCATGTGGGCGTGAAAGTCGCGCCCGGAGTCCACTTCCGCGGCGTTGTGGAACGACAAGCTCTTGAGACTGTCCGGCAGGTCATCGGCCTTCGGCATGCCGGCGCCGCCAACGAGCACCGGAATCGTCGGGATGCCGCGCTGCAGCGCGGTCTCGACCTCGATGCGGACAGGGTCGTCTTCGTCGTGAATGCGGCTACGCCCGGACGGCGCAGCACCGAGCCAGTCGGGCCCAATCACCGCGAGCAGCAGCTCGTTCTTGGCCAGCGCCTCGGCGATATTCTTGCGAAAGTCCGTCCCGAACGGGATGTTGTCGATGTCCATAAAAACGGAATCATCGCCGTAATGCTGCGCCAGCCGGTCGCGGATGCGACCGGTGATCACGCCTGAATCCGCCCGCCGATAGGAAATGATGATTCTCGGCATAGAGAGCCCGTTACAATGCTTATCAGCTTATCGCACTCTCAAGGTTGGCTCCAGCGCTTCGCCGCCATCGGCCACATTGGCAGGCCGCATGCGCAATCTGCCTTCAAGAATGGCAGCTGCGTCCCTGGTGCTCCGGCAAGCGGGCGCGTTAAACTCCGGTTCTGGTCCGGTCACGAGGAGTCGTCGTCATGCTCACCTCCGTCCGCAATCACTCTCCGCGTTGCGCGCCGCCCATTGCAGCAAGCGCGCTCCTGCTCGTAGCGAGCGCCGGCCTTGCGCCGGCTGCGGAATTCACCCTGATGCCGAGCCCGCAGACGGTGCATATCGGGCACTTCGCCGCCAACGTGAAGCCGGTCTTGAGCATCGATTCCGGCGACATCGTCACCATCGAGACCGCCGCCGCGATGGAGCCGGAGCCGATCGAGCGCTCGGGCGTGGTGCCGCCTGGCGCGATCCCGCAATATCTGCGCGACATTTATCGCGACGTGAAGGATCGCGGTCCCGGCCCGCACATCCTCACCGGCCCGATCGAGGTGCGCGGCGCGCAGCCGGGCGACGTGCTGGAGGTGCGCATCCTCGATATCAGCCTCGCGGTCGACTATGGCTATAACCGCCAGCGCCCTTACACCGGCGCGCTGCCGGAGGAATTCACCGCCTTCTGGCAACGCATCATTCCGATCAATCGCGCGGCCAAGACCGCGGAGGTCGCGCGCGGCGTGGTGGTGCCGCTCGATCGTCCGTTCTTCGGCACCATGGGCGTTGCGCCACCCGCCCCGATGGGGCGCATCAGCAGCGGACCGCCCGGCATCCACACCGGCAACGTCGACAACAAGGATCTCGGCGCGGGCGCGACGCTTTATCTCCCGGTGCACGCGCCGGGCGCGCTGTTCTCGACCGGCGACGCGCACGCCGCGCAAGGCCACGGCGAGGTCGATCTGAGCGCGATCGAGACCGGGCTGCGCGGACGCTTCCAGTTCATCGTGCGCAAGGACATGAAGCTCGTCTGGCCGCGCGCGGAGACGGCGACGCATTGGATCGTGATGGGCCTCAACCCGAGCCTCGAGGAGGCGATGCGCATCGCGGTGCGCGAGACCATCGACTTCATCACCAAACGCTTCCCGGACCTCACGCGCGAGGAGGCCTACATGATCGCGAGCGTCGCGGTCGACTACCACGTCACGCAGGTTGTCGACGGCACCAAGGGCATTCACGGCATGATCCCCAAGGCGATCTTTGCGGGGCGCTGACCCCACGCAGCTCCGCAAAAGGCCGTCACACCAGAGTCGCCACAATTGCCCCGACTGGCAATTGCCTGTATCGAGTCTGCCGGAGCTTCGATCCTTTGACAGGAGGAGCGCGCCATGAGCCGTCCCAGACTCTTGCGATATGTGCTTTGCGTTACCTCTTTTTGCATCACGCTTTCCGGCGCGGTCTCCAGCGCCAGTGCACAAACGCCAGAAGACAGGTGGCGGCAGGACCTGAGACCGCTCGTTCCTCCGGTCGTGCCGTTGCCGCCAAACTCGCAGCTCAATCCCGGATCGGTCGGCGGCGCCAGTAGCCCCTACACCACCGCGCCGCTGCAAACCCCGACCACGCAGTCACCGACGCAACCGGCGCCGGGGCTACGGCTCACGATTCCGTCGCGATAGAAGCTGCCCGCGTCGCGATGCCCGCCGCCTCGCGGTGGCAAGCGGGCCCGGGTCCGGCAGGACTGCCGCGACACTCCAACACGAGGCTACGGCGGCGTCACGATTTGCAGCATGCGCCCGCGCCCGGCCCGGCGGGCCATGAACTCTGCGGTCATCGTTACGCCGAAGGGAATCGCTCCGTAAGGCAGGACGATCTTGTTCTTGACCACGAACACGGTGGCGCCAACCTCGTAGAGCGTCTGGGCATTATAGAATACAAAGCGGGCGGCGATGCCCGCCACGTCCTCGATCAGCGCAAGCCCTGAGCAAAGCTCGTCCTCGATCGGAACCGGTTCGATCAGAGGCAAGTTCTCCGCAATGACAAGGGCCATCGTTTTCCTCCCTCCTAGGCCCCCTCATCCCGCCACAATTCATGCGTGTCACACAGGCACAATTGCGGCAAGACACAACCCAGGATTGTCACAGGTGCGTGATCACCATTCACTCATAAGAAAAATCGATGGTCGGATAAGCGGCGAGCGTGACATCGCGCATCGCGTCATCAGATCTCACCTGTCGACTGAACGCACCGCGCGCTTGACCCAGGTCAAGGCGATTAGCGTGGAATTGGGTCATCTTTTCCAAAAAAGGAGATGGTCCATGAACGAGGCAATGTTCTACGACACCATGCAAGTAGCGATCGCGCTCGCCATTGTGGTGGTCGCAGTGGCGTTCGGGCATTATTTCAACCGGCACTTCCAATAGTTTCGGTGCTCCGGCGCGCGCCGCGCGCGAAGCTCGCCGTGGCGCGCGAGGGTCCGCTTAGAATAGAAAATCGTCGGCTCCGATGCTGCCGACGGCGGCATGCTCGATGATAATCTGGTCGGTTGTGGTCCGTGAAATAGGTCGTGGCGTTGTAGTAGCTTGCGGTGTCGGGAAAATTGTAGGTCAGTTTGGGGTTGCCCCACCTGAACAGGCCAAGCAACGCATCAACGGCCTGAACGCCCGATGCAACATTTGCAATTCCGCCAGCCATGGTTTTTACTCCGGCAATATTTGTTTCAGCCGCGTCGCCACCGTCGCAACACACGCCGCGACGAGACGCACGTGCCACCCACGCGACAGTCGCGACGCTACAGCGTATCTCGCTGGACATGAATCGGGATGCAGATGCTGACGGGTCATCCGTCTCATCCTGAAGAGGGCGCCAGCACATCCGCTTTCAGGAGGCGCAATCATCGCGTGGCGCCCGTCTCGAAGGATGGGGCGGCCCACTGATCTCGGGTTTGCCCGAGATCAGCAGTTAATGTGCGCAAGTCGGGCAAGCCCGACTTGCGTGTTCGAGACGCCGCGCACGAGGTTGCGGATTTCCGGG
>Ga0209797_10000807_pt1 | contig 15660 bp, 10 predicted proteins | sample DOMMetBare3Fresh_2_FD_187472 | JGI IMG/M metagenome (GOLD analysis project Ga0209797, IMG submission 187472) | Wetland sediment microbial communities from St. Louis River estuary, USA, under dissolved organic matter induced mercury methylation -... | ecosystem: Environmental > Aquatic >... | reverse complement strand
ATAGGCTTGTCACCAATAACAAACCCGCCCCAGTGATTCCGGGACGGGTTTGTTTTATTTATTGCCTGTAATAATTATCTCACATGTACTTTACCTTCTGCTAATTTTTTACCGCTGTTATCACCAACAACGACATAAAAAATTCCCCTATTAACTCTCTCAAGGTTGATAGGAATCAGTGTATATGCACCAACTATTGAAAACTTCCTGTTATAAACCTGGTTTCCCTTCGAATCAAATATCACAATTGCCCTTTGGGTACTTGTACCTCCATTGTTATAATATGAAACAGTAAAGTTTCCGTCATTAGGGCTCGGGAAAATGAATAATTTATTGCTGACCGTTGCATCGATAGTAATTACTGCTGACTGGTTTGAACAAACAATTGAAGGACTTGAAAATACTTCCTGAATAGTTACCTGGTAATTTCCAACTTCTTCAACATTTATTATTCTGGTGTTTCCAGGATTAGAAATAGCAACATTATTAAATAACCAGTTGGTTGTTAAAACACCTCCGGTTGCACTACTCGGTGAGGCTGTCAATGTAGTTGTTTGACCAGGTAACAGCGTTATGAAAGGAGCAGCAGCTAAGCTAACTGTTGGCAATTGCCGTACAGTCAAAGTAGCGATTCCGGAAATTGCAGGAGTTGTACAAGTTGCATTAGATAACAGGCAGCGATATTGATATCCGTTCATTAATGTTGTAGCCCCTGTTATTGTTAATGTAGCAGAAGTTACACCTGAATAAACTCCACCATTGCTAACATTAGTAAATCCGCTGCCACTGTTTTCCTGCCATTGATAAATTATTGCTTGTGTACTGCTACCCGAAACAGCAAAATTTGTATTGCTGCCGGAGCACAATAAAGAATTAACCGGCGAACTCAAAATTGTTACAGGAGAAATTACTGTAAGAACAGCACCATTCGAATTAAGTGGTGAAGGAGGACATCCCCCTGAAATGACAGCCCGGTATCGGTTCCCATTCATTCCTGCTGTAATGCCTGTTAAAGAATATGAACTTGAATTAGCTCCACTGATATTATTATAGTTTACTCCGCCATCAGTACTTACTTGCCACTGATAACTTATTCCTACCCCTGTTGCTGACACACTAAAAGTATTGTTAGTCCCAATACATAATGTAACATCCTCCGGCTGACCTGTTATAGCAGGTGCTGTATTTACAGTTAAAATAGCAGCATTTGAATTTGTAATACCACAAAGTCCCGTTACAATACAACGATATTGATTGCCATTTAAATCTGCGTTTACTGCAGTTATAGTGTAAGATGATGAGGTTTGACCAGTCACATTTGTCCACGTTCCTCCGGAATTTGTACTTACCTGCCACTGATATGTACCGGTTGCTGTTACACTAAATGTAACATCCGAACCTGCACAAATTGTTTGTGTAGCTGGTTGTGCTGTAATTACAGGACCTGCACCAGGATTGATAGTATAAGTTAAATCCCTTGTTTTAGTAATACTGCCCGCAACACCGGTAATAGTAATAATATAAGAACCGGCTGACAAAGTATTTGTATTATTCAAAGAAACAATTGAACTATTACCAGGTGTTACCGGATTGGTTCCGAAAGTTACACTGGTACCTGCCGGAACACCAGAAGTTGCTGTGAGATTAATTGGAGTAGAAAAACCACCTGTAAAAGTAGTACCCAGGGTTATACTCATAGTAGCTGGAGCCGGGCAGGAAGAAACAACCGGAGCCGGGCTTGTGAAATCAAAACCAGCCGGAGGTGGAATTATTGAAAAGTTTGCATTTGAAATATCAAAAAAGATATTACCTATTGCTTCAATTTTAATTCTTGCAGTGCTGGTTACAACACTTGGAATAATAACAGACTCAGAACCATCATTAGGTGTTGTAGCAATAATTTCAGTAGGATATGTATTACCATTATCTGTAGACAATAAGATTCTGACATTAGTAACATTATAAGGTGCTCCCTCAGTTCCCGCTGTGTTCCATGTTATTGTTTGAGCAATTCCTCCGGTTAAGCTTTCACCGCCATTAGGAGTAGAAACAGAAAATGGAGTACTACCTACTACATTAATCTGATAAACGGATGAAGTTTGGCAACCAGAAGTTCCGCTTGAAACGACTCCGCCACCCCCTGCCCGATTATCTCTTACAGTAAGTCTGAATTTCATTGCACGGTCAACCGTTGGTAATGTTTCGCCTTTTAATCCACCCATTGTTGCGGAAGGATTAACAGGGTAACCTGCTAATATAACAGCGATATCGGGAAAAGTTCTGCTACCTGTAACTTTTGGAATACGGGATTTAAAATTTGGTGCTGTTGTGCTGGTAGCACCACTGTTCCATGCTCCCTGTGGGCCAAGATCCCATTGTTCCCAACTATAGGTTAAAGGGTCTCCGTCAGGATCAGTTGCCGAACCAGTGAGAGTAAATGGAGTCCTTGCCGGTATTGTTACTCCGTTGTTTGGCAATGCAGCTATGACAGGTAAATTATTACCGGTAGGTGTAGTGGTACCACAAGTACTGCCAGCCCCTGAAAGAACAAAATCACTTATTTCATCAAAACTTACAGGATGAAAATAGGGGTCACTATTTGACTGAATATTATCAGTGCCACAAATACCTGCATATCCCTGAATAGTTGTACCACTACCCGGCTCATATGCAGTACTGCCATTCCTGTTTCCTCCGCTGCAATTGCTCACCTGCCCGTTAAATGAGTGGTTGCCTCCAAACTGATGCCCCATTTCGTGGGCTACATAATCAATATCATAACCATCACCTGTTGGACTGGAACTACCTGTAATACCCCTTGCTTTACTCGGGCCGCAGGGACATCTTAATTGTGCAAGCCCACCACCACCAGTGCTGAAAGTGTGACCTATGTCGTAATTGGCTGAACCAATATTTCCATCAATTACTGTTTGACTTTCATTTATTAAAATTGATGCACTATTATTTCCTGTAAATGGATCGGTAGCGGCATCTAAAAACTCAACAAGATTATTTGTTGCAACGAGTACCAATCTGATTGCTACTTCTTTTTCATAAACACCAACAACCCTGTTTACAGATGTCACAATTGCTGCATGAAGAATCGCTGGATTACTTCCTGCATTAATACCCGGGGCCTGTGCATATTCTCCTGTGCAGGCAACAGCCAATCGGTATGTTTTCAAATTGGTTCCCAGGCAAGATGCCTGCGGATTCTCAGTTCGATATGTACCAGGATTTTCAGGTACTTCACAAATCCATGTTCCGGACTTTCTTAAATCAGTACGGTAATAACTAATATAATTATTTAAACTCCCCTTAGCATAAGGATCAATGTAAAACGATCCATTGACTGTTAATACCTGGGCATGAAAACCATTTGGTCCTAAATCAAGGCGGATTGTTGCATAAGGATCATCAATACCCTGACCAGTAAAAGTTTTTATTTCAGGGAATTTGGCCTCAAGACCCGGCTCCTGTATACTACTTTCCCAAACTCTGAATTTTGCCATTTCCCCATTCGGCATCGGTAATGTAATAATGGGTGCCTGACTTCTGTTCATAATATTCTTTTCTGACGGTAATGACCATAGAAAATTTTTAATTGACGGAACATTAAGTTGGGATGCACGGAATTTTTGGGGAATTATAACCCGCAATCCAGAAGTCTGCATCATCCTGTTTTCACCGGCATCAGTGAAAAAATTATTCTGAGCAAAAAGAGATGTTGAAAAAACAATAGCAGCCAATACACTAAAACTTACCTTGTAATTTTTTTTCATGTTGTTTTTTTAAACAAATTAAAAGCGATGCCTTTAATTCAATCAGAGCAATAATATCTATAAAATTAAAGAATAAATAAATACAGACTTAATCGAAAATTCAAAAAAAATCCCGCTTCTTTAAAGAAACGGGATTTAATTTTATTAAGTTGCCTGAAATTAGTAGCCACCCATACCACCCATATCAGGTGCGCCATGAGAATGAGGCTCTTCTTTCTTTGGTTTGTCAGCAACAACACATTCTGTTGTCAATAACATGCCGGCAATTGAAGAAGCATTTTCTAATGCAATACGAGTTACTTTAGTCGGGTCAATAACACCAGCCTTCAAAAGATTTTCATACTCTTCAGTTCTGGCATTGAAACCATAATCGCCTTTTCCTTCTTTTACTTTCTGAACAACAATAGAGCCTTCAATACCCGCATTTTCTACAATCTGACGGAGTGGCTCTTCCAATGCCCTGCGTACAATAAGCATTCCTGTTTGTTCATCTTCCAATTGACCCCGGACTTTTGCATCCAGGCTATCAATTGCACGGATATACGCTATACCGCCACCAGGTACAATTCCTTCTTCTACTGCAGCCCTTGTTGCATGTAATGCATCGTCAACCCTGTCTTTCTTTTCTTTCATTTCCATTTCAGTAGCAGCCCCGATATACAATACAGCTACACCGCCAGCTAATTTAGCCAGGCGTTCCTGTAATTTTTCTTTATCGTAATCTGAAGTTGTATTTTCTACCTGTGCTTTGATTTGATTTACACGGGCAGTAATATCACTTTTCTTTCCTTTTCCGCCAACTACTGTTGTATTGTCCTTATCAATTGTTACAGAAGAAGCCTGTCCTAATGAAGTAAGTTCCGCACCTTCCAGTTTATGACCTAATTCTTCGCTGATTACAGTACCACCAGTTAGAATTGCAATATCAGTAAGCATTTCTTTTCTGCGATCACCAAAACCCGGAGCTTTTACGGCAGCTACTTTTATAGTGCCTCTTAATTTATTAACAACTAAAGTTGCCAATGCTTCACCTTCCAGATCTTCAGCTATTATTAAAAGTGGTCTGCCGCTTTGAGCCACTTTCTCCAAAATATGAAGGATGTCTTTCATTGCAGATATCTTCTTATCATAAATTAATATGTAGGGATTCTGCAACTCGGCTTCCATTTTTTCACTATTGGTAACAAAATATGGAGAAATGTAACCACGGTCAAATTGCATGCCTTCTACTACATCTACAGTAGTATCAGTGCCTTTTGCTTCTTCAACAGTGATAACACCTTCTTTGCCAACTTTACCAAAAGCTTCGGCTATCAGTTTACCGATTGTTTCATCATTGTTTGCAGAAATTGTAGCTACCTGCTGAATTTTTTTACTATCGTTTCCGATAGTCTGACTCTGACTTTTCAGATTTTCCACAACAAGGCTTACCGCTTTGTCGATACCACGTTTAAGATCCATTGGGTTTGCACCGGCTGCCACCATTTTCAATCCTTCACTTATGATAGATTGAGCAAGAACAGTAGCAGTAGTAGTTCCATCACCGGCAATGTCTGCAGTTTTAGAAGCAACTTCTTTTACCATTTGTGCACCCATGTTTTCAATTGGGTCTTCCAGTTCTATTTCTTTAGCTACAGTTACACCATCTTTTGTTACCTGAGGTGCACCAAATTTTTTCTCAATAACTACATTACGTCCTTTTGGACCAAGAGTTACTTTTACAGCGTTGGCCAGTGTATCAACGCCTTTCTTCATTTTATTTCTTGCTTCAATATCGAAGAAGATTTGTTTTGCCATAATATTAAATTTGAAATTGTTTTAAAATAATTTTTTACGAAAGTCCATAAGATGCGGATTCGGTCACTATAACCTGTTTTACTAATAAAACAGGTTATGCGGATATTTATACAATCGCTAATATATCCGACTCTCTCATGATAAGGTATTCCTCGCCATCAATCTGGATTTCTGTTCCGGCATACTTACCATAAAGAACCGTGTCTCCGGTTTTCACTGTTACGGGTTCATCTTTTTTACCGGGGCCGGCAGCGATAACTACTCCACGCTGTGGTTTTTCTTTTGCTGTATCTGGAATAATGATTCCGCCAGCTGTTTTTTCTTCAGCAGCAGCTGCTTTTACTATTACCCTGTCGTGTAATGGGGTAACACTTACTTTTTTAGCCATAATTGTATCGATTTTGTGTTTTTGAGTTTAAATTTCCCTTTTACTTAAAAAGGGGCTAAAGGACGGCGAAGGTACAGGAAATACTATGCCATATACGTAAAAAGGACAAAATTTCATACTACTCCCAAACCGAAACTGAAATAATTACATTTTCCCAATCATTATAGACAATTTTTCATTTAAAAAAACGTATAATACTGAGTTGCAGGATCAACTGTGTATTTAATTTATTTTATTAATCCCCAATACCCTATGAGACGAATAGTTCTACTTATCGTATTATTTTCAGCATCAATTTTTTCAACTGTCTTAAAGGCACAACCTCCATGCGGTTTTGACCATATTCATACACAATTATTAAGACAGGATCCGGTTTTTGCCAGCCAGGTTGAACAGAACGAACAGGCTATTCGCCGGTATATCGATTCTCATCCTGAACTTCTGAAACAAATAAACCGTACTTCAGCTTTATATACTATTCCTGTAGTAGTGCATGTTATGCATACAGGTGGTGCTGTTGGTACAATTTATAATCCAACCGACGCACAAATCAATGGCGCAATTAATTATCTGAACCAGGTATTTTCTGGAACTTATCCCGGAATGTCTGCTCCGATTGAAGGTGGCGGAGTGGTTAACATGGAATTACAGTTTCAATTAGCACAACGTACACCCTCCTGTGGTGCTACTAATGGGATAGAAAGAATAGATGCATCTTCACTTCCAAACTATACCACGAATGGGGTAAATGTGCAAACATCTGCCGGTTGCCCGGAACTTACTATGAAGAACCTTGCCAGGTGGAATCCTTCTGATTATTACAACATTTGGATTGTAAATAAACTTGATGGCGCAGATGGTACTTCTGGTCAATTCATTGCTGGCTTTGCATACTTTCCCGGGGCTTCATCATCTTTAGATGGAACTGTGATGCTGGCAACACAAATGATAGCAGGACAGAAAACGTTACCGCATGAAATTGGTCATGCTTTTAATCTTTATCACCCTTTTCAGGGTTCTGCTGATAATACACAATGCCCCGCAAATGCAACCTGTACTACAGATGGAGACAGAGTTTGTGATACTGACCCGATATTTAATAATTATAATTCCGGAACTGGTATCTACAGCTTTTCATGCCGGTCAGGTGCAAATACCTGCGCCCCACCTAATAACTATACAATTAATACAGAGAGTAACTTCATGAGTTATACTAACTGTTATACACTTTTTACGAATGGACAAAAAGCAAGAACACAGGCTGCAATGTCGCTGGCTTCAAGGTCCAGCCTTGTTGCGGGCAGTAATCTTGCATTGGTACCTTGTGGCACTACTATTAATTTTTCTTCAGCAACTGCATCACAGGCAGAAAACGTTTCAGGTACATTAAACGGATGCCGCAGGTATACAGATTATACTTACCAGATGAGTATTGGTGCCAGTCCTTCCGCCACAGCCCTTGCAACGCTAAGCTATAGCGGTACTGCTATTAAAGGGCTTGATTATGATGTAACGACAAATGGAAACTTCAGCAGCCCAAGCGATGTACTGACGTTTAACAGTGGTTCTACATCACCCCAAAATTTTACTGTAAGAGTATATGATGATGCCAGCGTAGAATCATCAGAAACAATTATAATCGATTTTACAATTAATAATGGTGGTGGTGATGCAACTAAAGGAACCATTACCCCTACGATGACGATATCTCTTTCCGATAATGATATTGCGCCATCGGGAACTTCAACCGGATCGTATTCTATCGGAACATTAGCATCTGCAATTAATGGTGCACCTTTTGATGCAAGATTGCAAGGACAAAGAAGTCAATACATTTATAAAGCCAGTGAATTAATTGCTGTCGAATTGCCACAAGGAAATATTACCTCTTTACAATTGTATATTAATTCTAAATTAAGTTCAAGACCTTTTACAAATTTTTCGATAAAAATGGCAAATACCAGCATTACATACCTGGTAGATGGAAGTGTAAATGTAATAGGTGGCATGACAACTGTTTTTTCAACTTCATCCCTGTCTACAGTTGCAGGTTGGAATAATTTTACATTCGGGACACCGTTTACCTGGAATGGAACAAGCAATCTTGCAATTGAAATTTGTTATGATAATATCACAACAGACGCTGGAAATAATGCTGACCAGATTGGTACTTACTCAGATGGCGGCACAGCATCACAGGGTAATTTATTTTTTCAGAATAACATAAACTGCTCCGGATCTTTCAGTTCAGTTACCTATTACGGATCGGGAACAAAACCTATTATCAGATTAGGTGTATCAGCCACCGGTACTGCTATTGAAAATACAGCAGGATCAACTGCTTCAAATCACATTGATAATGGCAGTAGCGATTATTTCTATTCTAATAACAATAAGTTATTGTTCAGGCTCAGTGCAGTAGATGCTGCCCTTGGGTGTGTTAATTCCTCACTGGAAGCAGGCGGCACTACTTGGGTAAATGCATTAGGCGGACAACGTTCTGCAAAAGTATTTGCAATAACTCCAACTACAAATATTGCTTCAACTAACTATACTATTTCGTTATATTTCGAAAATGCCGAGCTTGGTGGAAAAACCCCCGCAGGCCTTCGAATAGCCAAAACAACTGCAGCATCTGCTGCAGCCGCCAATGCAACTAATACAATTTTGGTGACACCAATCATCACTACGTTAGGATCAGGTATAACTGTATTCACTGCCAGCTTTACCGGCTTTTCCAGATTTTTCCTCGCTGATGCAGGTGTCATTTTACCAGTTACTCTTACAGATTTTTCTGCATCAGTAACCAGTGATCAGAATACAATGATTAAATGGATCACATCTTTCGAACAGGATATTGAAAACTTCACTATCGAAGTAAGTAATGATGGAGTAAACTTTGTTCCACTGGCAACTGTTGCATCAAAAGGCAATTCATCATCACTTCAGTATTATGAATACCTGCACAAAAGACCAGCAAAAGGAATTACATGGTATCGCTTAAAACATACAGATCTGGATGGTAATTTCAAATACAGCAAGAATGTTGCAGTGAAAATTAATAATGAGCAATCAAAACCATACGTCTACCCGGTACCTGCAAAAGATTTACTGACTATAAATTTTGGTACAATCCTTAATAATTGTAGTATCGAAATCTTTACCACAGATATGAGAGTAATCCGTCGTGAAACTGTGAATAGTCTATCAATGAAAAAAGAAATAAATATTAGCCAATTGCAGTCAGGCATATACTTTATCAGGCTATCCGGCCCTTCTGGTATTGACCTGCTTCGCTTTATCAAAGAATAAAATTTTCTGACAAAAAAACCTGCTGTTTTCAGCAGGTTTTTTTACGGGTTAAAAGCCTTTGCAACAATACAAGGCTGCTTCCTTATCTTTGCCGTTCAATCAAGTTCTTAGCAAATTAACATGATAAGCAGAAGAAATATCCGGGTAAAAGTGATGCAAACAATTTATACCGTTACAACACTGGAAAGTGAAGTAAGCCCCGGTGAAGCTCAGAAAATTTTACAAAAACATTTCGACCAAACGCATTCATTTTTCATTTATCTCACCTGGTTCTTAACTGAAATATTACGTTATGCTGAAACGGATGCCCATCAGAAAGCATCAAAACATCTGCCTACTGCAGCAGATTTGAATGTCAATACAAAAATTTCCGGCAACGAATTGCTCTGGAAAATGCTGGAAGATCCTGCACTCAAAGAAGAATTCAAAATTGAAAAGCCAGAATTAATAGCAGATAAAGAACTTATTAAAAAAATTTATTTCCAGTTAGTTGAAACCCCGGAATACAAAGTCTATATATCCCGGAAAGACAGAGAAAAATCAGAAGAAAAAAAGATTCTTGAATTTATTCTCAATGATTTACTCTTAGCCAACGAATCATTTATTTCACATATAGAAGAAAATTTTACAAACTGGGATGATGATGGAGAAATGATTGTTCAGCTTTTGATTGGTTATATGCAAAAACCGGGGAGCTATAATTTTAAACAACTAATACCTGCTGACAAAGCAGAATTTGCCAGAAATCTTTTAGAAACAGTGCTGGATAAAAATGAACTTTTACAAAACATCATTACACCAAAACTTAAAAACTGGGATCCGGAACGAATTGCTTTACTGGACATGATAATGATGAAAATGGGAGTGGCTGAATTTTTGTATTTTGAAACCATCCCACCAAAAGTTACTATTAATGAGTACATAGACCTAGCAAAAGATTATAGTACTCTTCAAAGCGGTCATTTTGTGAATGGGATACTGGATAACATCCACAAAGAATTAATAGAGCAGGGTAAAATGAAGAAAGTTGAATATAAGAAAAGCTGACCTGGTGAAAGAGGTCCGGCACACGTAAAACTTGTATTCCTACCAACTTAGTTTTACATTTGCCATTCGAAAATATTTTTGTTTATGAAAAAAGTATTTATAATTTTTGTTGCTACTTTGATTTTTGCAGCTTGTAAAACAAGTGATAAAAAATCTGAATCATTATTAAGTAAAGAAGCAATTGAAAAAGCAAAAACTGATTCAGCTAATTTTACTTCAGTCAAATGGCTTGATTCTACATACGTCAATCTTGGAAAACTAAAAGAAGGTAAAGAAGTAGAAGTTACTTACCGCTTTAAAAACATTGGTGACAAAAACCTAATTATCAGCGATGTTACTGCAGGTTGTGGTTGTACAATCCCTGAAAAACCTCAACAGCCATTTGCACCCGGTGAAGAAGGTGTTATCCGGGCTAAGTTTAATGGCAGCGGACATGGAGAAATAAGAAAAGAAGTTTATGTATCCGCTAACACGAATCCTTCAAATTCACATACACTTGTATTTGTGGGTGAAATTATCAAGTAAACAATTAAACTATCTATAGAATGAATTACATGTATTTATTACAAGGAAGTGCTGCAGCACCCGGATTCGGTGGTTTCCAGTTTATTTTTTTGGGATTAATGATTCTGGTATTCTGGTTATTCTTTATTCGTCCGCAGGCAAAAAGAGCAAAGAATCAAAAAACATTTATTGAGAATCTTGGCAAAGGTGATAAAATTGTAACAATCGCCGGAATCCATGGAACTATCAATAAAGTTAATGAAGACGGTACACTTAATATTGAAATAAGCCCTGGCAGTTATATAAAAATTGAAAAAAGTGCTATCAGTATGGACTGGACAACAGCCTTAAACAAACCGGCTGTAACTGATAAAAAGTAATCATATAAATAAATTATTTTTAAACGGGCCGGTTGCACTTTTGCAACCGGTTTTTGTTTTAACTTACCTGTATTAAAGACCCGGATAAAATTTCAATAACTCAATCTATCTATGCTACGTATTGGATTAACAGGTGGTATTGGAAGCGGCAAATCAACTGTATGCAGAGTTTTTGAAACACTCGGCATCCCGGTTTATTATGCTGATGATGCTGCAAAAAAACTGATGAATACAAATGATGAATTAAAAAAATCTATTATTACACATTTCGGGAAAGAAAGCTATAATAATGAAGGGCTGAACAGAAAATATCTTGCTTCCATCGTTTTTAATAATAAAGAAAAATTAGACCTGCTTAACTCTCTCACACACCCGATTACAATCATAGATGCTCAAAACTGGATAAAAAAGCAACATTCACCTTACATTATCAAAGAAGCTGCTCTTTTGTTTGAAAGTGGTGCTGCAGAAAATCTCAATTATATTATTGGTGTTTTTGCACCTGAAAACTTACGGATAAAAAGAGTCGTAGAACGAGATCATTTAACTGTTGATGAAGTAATGAAAAGAATTAATCGCCAGATTGAAGAAGATATCAAAATGAAACTGTGTGATTTTATTATATCCAATGACGAACAACAACTGGTGATACCCCAGGTGCTCGAACTGGATAAAAAATTCAGAATGATGGCTGATAACTAAGTCAGTTTTTCCAAAGCTGATTTTATCCGCTTCCACCCTTCTTCAATATTTTTCATACTGTTAGCAAACGAAAAACGAACACATGCTGGCTCCCCAAATGCATCACCCATTACTGAAGATACATTTGCTGTATTTAAAAGATACATGCATAAATCTCCGGCATTGGTAATTTTATTTTCGCCAGCTGATTTTCCGTAATAGTAACTCACATCCGGAAAAATATAAAAAGCACCCTCTGGCACCGGGCATTTTATTCCGGGTATATCTTTCACCAACTCCAATACTTTTTTTCTCCTTTGCTCAAACTCTGTAACCATTTGCATAGACGGTCTTAAATCTGCTGTTAAAGCAGTTACAGCCGCTTTCTGGGTAATTGAATTTGCACCACTGGTAAATTGTCCCTGCACTTTTTCACATGCTTTGGCAACTTCAGTAGTTGCTGCCATGTAGCCCAACCGCCATCCGGTCATTGCAAATCCTTTACTCAAACCATTTACTATAATAACCTGTTGTTTTATATCATTAAACTGTGCGATACTCTGATGATGTCCAACAAAATTTATATACTCATAAATTTCATCAGAAATAATAAAAATGCCGGGATGTTTTTTAAATACAGCAGCCAATGCTTCCAATTCATCTTTACTATAAACTGCGCCACTTGGATTACAGGGAGATGAAAACAGAAATAGTTTTGTTTTTGGTGTGATTGCCGCTTCCAGTTGCGCTGCATTTATTTTGAAACCCTGTTCAGTTGTGGCTTTAATTTCTACTACCTTCCCACGGGCAATTTTTACTAATTCCGAGTAGGTAACCCAATAAGGAGTTGGTATTATCACTTCATCACCTTCATCCACAATTGCCAGCATAATGTTGGCCAAGCTTTGCTTGGCGCCGGTAGAAACTACAATGTTTTCAGGTTTATAATCAAGGTTTGTATCTCTTTTTAATTTGGCACAAACAGCTTCCCGTAAATCCAGAAAACCTGCTACAGGTGTATAATGACTCCAGTTATCATCAATAGCTTTTTTAGCTGCATCTTTTATATGCTGGGGTGTATCAAAATCCGGTTCGCCCAAACTAAGATCAATAACATCAATACCTTTAGCTCTTAATTCACGGCCCAGTTTGGCCATTTTCAAAGTTTCGGGTTCGTTGAATCGGTTTAAAAAAGAAGAAAGTTCCATCTTTAGTTATAAAATTTAATAGAGACAAAAGTAATTAATAATTACTGTCAGCGATTACCAGCGACATAAATAAAAATTTCAACGAATAAAAAGGTTCAGAGGAATTAATCATGTACGTACCTGAAAATATCTTCACTTATTTTTTAACTTATCCTTATTCATCAATAAGGAAAGGCCTGGGTTATACTTTTTCTTCCTGTTCAATTCATAATCATAGATAACCCTGCCAAGATTTTTCATAAATGGGAGTCCGACTGAATCATAATCATACTTATCATCGTTAAATATACCATCGCTGTTGCAATAGATAACGGCACTTAACATAAATTCTATATTGTTTTTTAGATCAACGAAATAAGCTGCATCAATTAAAAATCCATACGCATCACCTACTTTATTAAATATCCTGATTGAAGGCGCAGCCGTTCCTTTTTCAGAACCATAGTATAAAAATTTCACATAGGTATCCCAATACTCATCAGGATTGTACACAGGCGAAGCAGATTCAAAAGGCATCATTGACATATAATTTCGAAGAAATTTGTAGTCATCCTCTGTCAAATTAAATCGCTGATTTTCCGGAACTGATTCAGGGAAAATTATACTCCTGACAATAAGATGCAAATCATAAAGTGGCAATAAATTTTTAGCAGAAAAATCAAAAGGTTCATTTATAAGTTCACCATTTTTAAAATACCCTTTTCCAAGTTTGATATTTCTCTGTTGATAAACCAAACTACTGATTTCACCTTTTTTCTCATAAATCATCTTGCCGGCACTATCATAAAAGGCAACCGGGTTTGTATGCCGGTTTTGTTCCTCAGATAACGAAATATTCAGCCTGTGAATAATCTGTATGTTTTTGTACCCCATTTTATGAAGTGTATTATTTATATACTCCTGACCCAAAAATTCATACAGCCTGTTCGAGGCATCATTATCGCTTACCAGTAATATTTTTTTGATATAGTGTGAAATGGTTGGCCTGCCATCAGCCGCCGAAGGATCGTTATTTACTAAGGTCTGATCGTCTCCTTCGGCACCCGTTAACATTATGGTGTTTTTGTCTACGCCTGAGATGTTTAATTCATTCAATCTCTGAAGGGCTAAAACAGCTATGGGTAGCTTTATAGTTGAGGCCGGGTAAAAATATTCTCCGGCATTGTGATTGAAAAAGTGATCTGTAAATTTTGCTTTGCCTTTTTTACTCCTGTTAATCTCTGTATAAATAACCTGGACACGCATTTCCTTTTTCTTTCTGACGATTGAATCAAAATATTGAGGATAACGGGCTAACAGGTTGTACATGAAAGAATCAGGATATAGTTTATTAGTAGATTTTGCCAATTTATAGCTCCCTGTTTTGGATTTCCCGCTACCCATAGTTTCCTGTGCAAATGAGTTATTTACGCTGAAAAATAAAGGGAATAAACCCCATATAAATATTTTGTAATAATACCTGTTCATGCCCTCCTAAAGATAAAGATTCCCGGCATTTAAGGTTTTAAAAATCAACAGAAAAGAACCCTTTTTTAGTTATCGGGAATTAATTTGAAAAAGCTATCTTTGCCGTCCTTAAAAAATCGTTAGAAGCCTCTTTTCTTTTAGACTTAAAAGGAAAGTTTGGCTCTTTAAAATGTAAATCAATCTTTGTATGCAACTGAAAGGTTTAGTTCGCTTTTTCACCGTCCTGCTCATTATTTATTCTCTTTATCAATTGTCCTTTACTTTTTTAGTAAAAAGACATGAAAAGAAAATGGAGGCCCGTGCAAAAAATTATGTAAATAATAATTTCCAAAGTGCCATACAAAAATACCCGGGCAATAAGGATTCGCAGGCGGTATACCAGGAAGAACTTGATAAAGTATATCAAAGCCATCGGGACAGTTTGCTAAGAGCTACAAAAGATGTAGTGATCACATATGGTATTAACGGTGAAATGACCTATCAAAAAGCTAAAGAGGAGGAACTCAATCTTGGTCTTGATCTGCAAGGTGGAATGAACGTTACTTTAGAAGTTGAGATGACCGGCCTTTTAAAATCATTGGCAAATAATTCCAAAGACCCTAATTTTTTAGCTGCAATTCAGAATGCAGATAACAGAAAGGCAAATAGTGATGCAGATTTTGTCACGTTATTTATTCAGGAATACAGAAAGCTTGAACAAGTAAGACCTCTTGCTTCTTTGTTTTCAGCTGCCAGTTCAGGCAAAATTGACATAAAATCAAGTGACAACAAAGTTGAAAGCTATATCAGGGATGAAGCTAAAGCGGCATTTGACAATACGAATCGGATACTTACTACCCGTATCGACCAGTTTGGAGTAGCACAGCCCAGTATAAGTCCAAACCGTGATAAAGCAATTATCAATGTAGAACTTCCGGGTATTAAGGATAAGGAAAGAGTAAGAAAATATTTACAAAGTACAGCCAACCTCCAGTTTTGGGAAGTCTACACACTTCAGGATAATAACTATGGAAATAGCTGGCAAAGAACAATACAGTCATTCAATGCAAAATATGGTGGTGTGAAAGATACCACTGCTGCTATAGACTCTGTTG
>Ga0209797_10000806_pt1 | contig 15661 bp, 11 predicted proteins | sample DOMMetBare3Fresh_2_FD_187472 | JGI IMG/M metagenome (GOLD analysis project Ga0209797, IMG submission 187472) | Wetland sediment microbial communities from St. Louis River estuary, USA, under dissolved organic matter induced mercury methylation -... | ecosystem: Environmental > Aquatic >... | reverse complement strand
ACTGCTTGGGGATGATCGCGTCGGTGTCGACGTTGGCGCGATCCATCGGGGCGACGAGCCCCTTGTGAACGGTGAAGGCTTTCACTGCTTCTTCTTCGAGGCGTTCTCGATCGTTTCCCCGGCCTTGGAGATGTCCTTGCCGAGGCCCTGGAAGGTGTTGCAGCCGCTCGCGAAAGCCGCAACGAGCATCAATACCCACAGTTTCTTCACGACGTCATCCCCTTCTCACGTGATGCGACGCACATCGACGAAATGCCCCTCGATGGCAGCGGCCGCCGCCATCGCCGGGCTGACCAGATGGGTGCGGCCGCCGGCACCCTGGCGGCCCTCGAAATTGCGGTTGCTGGTGGACGCACAGCGCTCGCCCGGCTCCAGCCGGTCGGCGTTCATCGCCAGGCACATCGAGCAACCGGGCTCGCGCCACTCGAAGCCGGCGGCCTTGAAGACCTCGTGCAGGCCCTCGCGCTCGGCCTGCGCCTTCACCAGGCCCGAACCGGGAACCACTAGCGCGAGCTTGACGTTGCCTGCCACGCGCCGCCCCAGATGCCGGACCACCGCTGCGGCTTCACGCAGGTCCTCGATGCGGCTGTTGGTGCACGAACCGATGAAGACCTTGTCGATGCGGATGTCGGCAATCGCCTTGTTGGGCTCGAGCCCCATGTAGGTCAACGCCCGTTCGATCGCACCGCGCCTGGCGGCGTCGCGCTCGCGCTCCGGGTCGGGCACGCGCGCGTCGATCGAAGCCACCATCTCGGGCGATGTGCCCCAGGTCACCTGCGGCACGAGCGCCGATGCATCGACCTCGACCACGCGGTCGAACGCCGCGCCGTCGTCGGATTTCAGCGTGCGCCAGTAGGCCGCCGCGATCTCGAACTCGGCGCCGCGGGGCGCCAAGGGCCGGCCACGAACGTAGTCGATGGTCTTGTCGTCCACGGCCACCAGCCCGGCGCGCGCACCGGCCTCGATGGCCATGTTGCACACCGTCATGCGGCCTTCCATCGACAGCGCACGGATGGCGCTGCCAGCGAACTCGATCGTGAAACCCGTGCCACCCGCGGTGCCGATCCTGCCGATCACCGCGAGCACGATGTCCTTGGCGGTGCAACCACGCGGCAGCACGCCGTCGACCCTGACCAGCAGGTTCTTCGCCTTCTTGGTGAGCAGGGTCTGCGTGGCCAGCACATGCTCGACCTCGCTGGTGCCGATGCCATGCGCCAGCGCCCCGAAGGCGCCATGCGTGCTGGTGTGCGAGTCGCCGCAGACGACCGTCATGCCCGGCAGCGTGGCGCCCTGCTCAGGGCCGATCACATGCACGATGCCCTGGCGCTTGTCGAGGAACGGGAAGTACGCCGCGGCGCCGAACGCCTTGATGTTGGCGTCCAGCGTGACCACCTGCTGGCGGCTCACGGGGTCGGTGATGCCGTCGTAGCCGCGCTCCCAGCCTTGGGTGGGTGTGTTGTGGTCGGCGGTCGCGACGATCGAGCTGATGCGCCACGGCTTGCGGCCGGCCAGCCGCAAGCCCTCGAAGGCCTGCGGGCTCGTCACCTCGTGGACAAGGTGGCGGTCGATGTAGAGCACGGTCGTGCCGTCGTCCTCGGTGTGGACGGCGTGCTCGTCCCAGAGCTTGTCGTAGAGGGTGCGCGCGGTCATGGCCTGCGATTGTCGCGCAACCCACCACAACGCTGGTCTGGCGGCCAGCGCCTAAACTGACTCGATGAGGGTCCCCGCCACCCAATCGTCCTTCCTGAGCGATACGGCGCCGTCGGAAAACCCCGACCGCTCACGCGTCTTCGATGCCCTGGCGTTCTCGCAAGCGCCGATCACAGCCAACCAGCTGGTCGATTTGCTGGCCGCAGCGAGCTGCCGCACCGCACGCGGCGGCGGCTTCCACAACGCCGAGGTGCGCCGCCTGCTCGACGAACTGGCCGAGATCGGCCTGGCCTCGCGCGACGACCGCGGGCGCTGGAGCGCGGCGCGCGACGCCGGCTGGCAGCGCTTTTGCGCCCTCGTGCAGGACGTCGCCAGCCGCGAACTCTGGTGGCAAGCCTGGCGCAAGCGCCACAACTTCGAGAACACCTGGCGCATCGAGATGTTCGACAGCGCCACCTGTGCCGGGGCGATGCGAGTCGTCATTCACTGTGGGCGCAGCATCGAGACCTTCACCCGCCTGTCGGCGCTGATCGGGCCGAACCCGCACGCCATTGCAGGCCTGCGCCAGGCACTGCTCGACCCCTTCGACGCCGACTTGCTCGGGGGACTCGACACGGCATTCGCCTGCGCGCTGGCCCACACCTTGCTCGCGACGGTGAACGACGACGCCGACACCGACATCGTGCCGTTGCTGCACTGGCTGCTCGCCCAGGCCCGCGCGACGCCCGCGGCCGTGCCAGAGCACCTGCACTACCGTCTCGGCGAGAGGTTGCTGTTTGGCGAACAGTTCCGCGCGGCCCGGGAATTCCTGGCGCGACTGTCCACGCCCGAAGCGCAGGCCATCGGCGCGGGCATCGACATTGCCGAGGGCCGCTTCGGCGAAGGCATCAAGCGCTTCGAGGCCGCGCTCAAGGCTCTCGCCACCGAGACCGGCAAGCGCAAGAACCTGCTGCCGCCGTCGATCGCCTGGCTCTACGCGATGGCGCTGCTGGCGCACGCCGAGCCGGCGGCCTGGAGCAAGGCGCGCAAGTTCGCCGCTGCCGAAGGCGGCAAACGCGAGGCGCTGCCCTACACGTTCTGGGGCCTGTGGCAATCGGCGATCGACCAGCGCCTGGGCGACTCGCCGCTCGACGCCAGGCATTTCCAGCTCGCGCGCAGCGCCACCGTCCGCAGCGACGCGCTGGTGCAGCTGCACCACCTGCTGCTCGCCGCCTGGCTGCGCATCGAGGGCGGTCCACGCAGTGCGCAGGACCGCCTGCGCGAGCATGGCGCCTATCTCGAAACTCGATTGCGCAACGCCGGCCTGCACTGGCTGGCGCGGCTGGCGCGGCGCGCAACATCGCAACTTCTCGGCGAGACGGCGCTGCCGGAGGACGCAGCCATGCCGTTCTTCATCGGCGCGGCGCAAGACCGCTGGCGCGAGGCGCTGGCGTCGATCGTTGCGCTGGGCAGCAGCCCGGCCGGCAAACGCGAGGCCGGCGCCGACGTGGGCCGTCTGATCTGGACCGTCAGCGTCGATGCGAAGAGCCATCGCATCACTGCCATCGAGCCGCTCGAACAGAAGGCCAGCTCGCGCGGCCTGGGCAAGGCCAAACCGGTGACGCTGGCCACGCTGATCAAGCGAAAGGACTTGCCGACGCATGACGCGGCTGTGCTGCGCGCGGTCCTGCGCGAGGACTACGGCAACCGGCCCTTCCTCGACATGGCGCTGGCCGCCACCGCGCTGGTGCGCCACCCGCACGTGGCCTGGGCGAGCGATCCGCAGCGCTTCATCGAAGTGGTCGAGACCCTGCCCGCGCTCGAAGTGATGACGCGCGGCGAGCACATCGCCTTTCGCCTCGTCGATCCGCTGCTCGCACCGCCTGGCAAGGACGATGATGACGACGATCTCTACCGTTACCTCTCGCCGCGCGAGCGCGCGACCGAAGAGCGCGCCCGCCAGACGCTGTTGATCGCCGACGGCAACGACCGCGCGCGACTGGTCCGCACCACGCCGGCGCAGTTGCGCGTGGCCGAACTGGTGACGCAGGGCTGGCAGGTGCCGGCCAGCGAGAAGTCAGAACTCGACGCCGCACTGCGCGTGCTGGCCACGCATTTCCAGATTGCCAGCGACGCCGAAGCCGGCCATGAGGTGCCATCCACCGATGTCTTGCGCGCCGAACTCACGCCGCGCGGCAGCGGCCTCGAACTCAAGCTCGTGGCTGCGCCCTTCGGCGACTTCGGCCCGCGCCTGGCGCCCGGTACCGGGCGCGAGCGCGTGACCACGGTGCACCAGGGGGCGACGCTGTTCACACGGCGCGCACTCGATGCCGAACGCGCGCGCCTGTCCGCCTTGCTGCAGGCCGCGGAGTTTCTCGACGACAGCGTGCATGCATGGGAGATCGACGAACCCGAACAGGCGTTGGCCCTCGTCGAGGCGCTGGCAGCGCAGGCGCCAGGCATCGTCAGCGAATGGCCCAGGGGCAAGCCGTTGCGCGTGCGGGCCGTCACGGCCCAGGCCGTGACGCTCAACGTCGCCAGCCGCGGCGACTGGCTCACGATCGACGGCGAACTCGCGCTCGACGACGGCGAGGTGCTGCGCCTGCGTTCGCTGCTCGAGCTGGTGCAGGCCGGCAAGAGCCGCTATGTCGCGCTGGCCGACGGCGACTTCCTCGCGCTCGGCGACGGCCTGCGCCAGCAGCTCGCCGACCTGAGCGCCATCGCACAGCCGCACAAGGACGGCCAGCGCGTGGCCGGCATCGCCGCGCTGGCCTGGAGCCAGCAATCGGGCGAGCTGCAAATCGAAGGCGACGCCGCATGGCGCAAGCGCAGTGCCGCCTGGGCCGATGCGCAGCAGCGCCGCTTCGAGGTGCCCGGCACCTTGCAAGCCGAGCTGCGCGACTACCAGCGCACTGGCTACCGTTGGCTGATGCGCCTGGCCGCCAGCGGTTTCGGTGCCTGCCTGGCCGACGACATGGGGTTGGGCAAGACCTTGATGACCTTGGCCGTGCTGCTCGAACGCGCGGCCGGCGGTGCGGCGCTGGTCGTCGCGCCGACCTCGGTGTGCAGCAACTGGTTGAGCGAGGCCGCGCGCTTTGCGCCTGCGTTGGACGTGCAGATGTATGGCGACGTCGGCGAGGCCAGCGACGGCGATGTCGGCGACGAAGAGATCGACGACGAGGCAGCACCCGACAGCGCACGCCTGGCCGCGCGCCGCCGCCAGGTGCGCGCGCTCGGCCCCGGCCAGGTGCTGCTGTGCTCCTACGGCCTGTTGCAGCGTGACGCCGAACTGCTGGCGGGCCGCGAGTGGCACAGCGTCGTGCTCGACGAAGCGCAGGCCATCAAGAACGCGGCCACGCGTCGCGCCAAAGCCGCATCACGCATTGCAGCAGGCTTTCGCCTGGCGCTCACCGGCACGCCGATCGAAAACCGCCTGGGCGAGTTGTGGTCGATCATGGGCTTTGCCAACCCGGGCCTGCTTGGCAGCGCGGATCAATTCGCGCAGCGCTTCGCCGGCCCCATCGAGCGCGACGGCGACGCCGCCGCATCACGCCGCCTGCGCCGCCTGGTCGCGCCCTTCCTGCTGCGCCGGACCAAGGGCGAGGTGCTGCCCGACTTGCCGCCGCGCACCGAGATCGTCCATGAGGTCGTGCCGGGCAAGCGCGAACGCGCGCTGCTCGAAGTGCTGCGCCAGCAGGCCGAAGACAGCGTCAACCAGGTCGTGGCCGGTGCGGGCGGCAAGTTGGCGCAGGGCCAGGCGCAAATCCATCTGCTTGCAGCGCTGACGCGTCTGCGTCGGGCGGCCTGCGATCCACGCCTGGTTGCGCCCGAGCTCGGCCTCGTCGGCGCCAAGGTGCAGGAGTTCGAGCGCCTGGCCGTTGAGCTCGTCGCCGGCAAGCACAAGGCCCTCGTCTTCAGTCAGTTCACCGACTTCCTCGCGTTGCTGCGCGAGCGCCTCGACGCCGCTGGTCTGTCCTACCAGTACCTCGACGGCAGCACGCCGGCTGCGGAGCGCGGCAAGCGCGTCGCGGCGTTCCAGCAAGGCAGCGGCGACTTCTTCCTCATCAGCCTGAAGGCGGGCGGCTTTGGCCTGAACCTCACCGTGGCCGACTACGTGATCATCGCCGACCCGTGGTGGAACCCTGCCGCCGAAGACCAGGCCTCGGGCCGCGCCCACCGCATCGGGCAGCTGCGGCCCGTCACTGTCTATCGCCTCGTCACGCAAGGCTCGATCGAGGACCGCATCGTGCGCCTGCACCGCAGCAAGCGTGAACTGGCCGAGGGCATCCTCGGCGGCCAGGACGGCGGCGCAGTGATGGATGCGGGCGCGTTGCTGGCGCTGCTGCGCGACGAAGCGATGAGCGCGTAGCGGTGTCAGCGCGAGGCGCGCCGCTGGCGCCAGGCCAGCAGTTCGCCCACGATGCCCCGGCGGAACGCCAGCACGCAGACGACAAAGATGGCGCCGATGATCACGGTGACCCAGGAGCCGACGCGATCGGCCAGGAAGTTCTGCAGTCCGATGATGACGAAGGCGCCGATCACCGGCCCGGCAAAGGTGGCCAGTCCGCCGAGCAACGTCATCAGCACGACCTCCCCCGACAACGACCAGTGAACATCGGACAGCGTCGCGAAACCCAGCACCAGGGTCTTCAATGACCCGGCCAGGCCGGCGATCGCCGTCGACAGGACGAAGGCCAGGAGCTTGTAGCGGTCGACGTCGTAGCCCAACGATATGGCGCGCGGCTCGTTCTCCCGGATCGCCTTGAGGACCTGGCCGTAGGGCGAATGGACGATGCGGATGATCGCCAAAAAGACGGCAACGAAGACCGCCAGCACCACGTAGTACAGGACCAGGTCGCTGTCGAGCGGGATCAGTCCGAACAGCTTGCCGCGTGGCACGCCCTGCAGACCATCCTCGCCGCCGGTGAATGGCGCCTGCAGACAGACGAAGTAGATCATCTGCGCCATCGCCAGCGTGATCATCGCGAAGTAGATGCCCTGGCGGCGGATCGCGATCAGGCCAACCACCAGGCCGAGTACGCCTGCGATCGCCATGCCGGCCAGCACGCCCGCCTCGGGCGGCCAGCCGGCGCTGCGCACGAGCCAGCCGGTGGCATACGCCGCCGAGCCCATGAAGGCGGCATGGCCGAACGAGAGCAGGCCGGTGAATCCGAGCAAGAGGTTGAACGCGCACGCGAAGATCGCAAAGCACAGCGCGGTCATCGCGAAGACCGGGTAGACGCCGATGAACGGGGCCAGCGCCAGAAGCACGAACACCGCACCCCATGCCAGCCGCGCCCCGCCCCGTGTCGACAGCGCCATCTCACTTCTCCTTGCCGAACAGCCCGGCCGGCCGGACCATCAGCACGATGGCCATGATCACGAAGACCACGATGTTGGACGCTTCGGGGTAGAAGACCTTGGTCAGGCCCTCGACCAGGCCGAGCATCACGCCGGTGACGATCGAACCGAGGATCGATCCCATGCCGCCGATCACGACGACGGCGAACACCACGATGATCAGGTTGCTGCCCATCAGCGGCGTGATCTGGATCACCGGCGCAGCCAGCACGCCTGCCAGCGCGGCCAGCGCCGCGCCGCCGGCGTAGGTCAGGGTCACCATCAGCGGCACGTTGATGCCGAAGGCCTGCACCAGCTTCGGGTTCTCGGTGCCGGCGCGCAGCGTGGCCCCGAGACGGGTCTTCTCGATCAGGAACCAGGTGCCCAGGCAGATCGTTAACGATGCCACGACAACCCAGGCCCGGTAGTTCGGCAGCACCATGAAGCCCAGGTTGGTCGCGCCCTGCAGGGCCTCGGGCACGGCGTACTGCTGACCCGAGACGCCGAACTGGTCGCGAAACAGGCCTTCGGCGATCAGCGCCAGGCCGAAGGTCAGCAGCAGGCTGTAGATCGGATCGATGCGGTACAGCGGCTTGAGCAGCGTGCGCTCGATCAGAGCCCCCAGCGCGCCCACCACCAGCGGCGCGATCACCAGCGCCGCCCAATAGTTGAGGCCGAGCTTCTCGAAGCTCAGGTAGGCGACGTAGGCGCCGATCATGTACAGCGCGCCGTGGGCGAAGTTGACGATCCCGAGCAGGCCGAAGATCACCGCCAGCCCGAGGCTGAGCATGGCGTAGAACGACCCGTTGACCAGGCCCAGCATCAGCTGGCCGAGGAAGGCCTGCGGGGGAATGCCGAAGATGTCCACGGCGCACGCCTCAGTCGGCCATCACTTCCACAGCGGGCACTTGGTGTCGGCCTTGGTCTGCCACGCGGCCTCGCCCTTGAAGGTCTCGACCACGTTGTAATAGTCCCAGGGCTCGGTCGACTGCTCCGGTGTCTTGACCTGCATCAGGTACATGTCGTGGACCATGCGGCCGTCGTCGCGGATGAAGCCGCCCTTGGCGAAGACGTCGTTGATCTTGGTCTTCCTCATCTGCGCCAGCACCTTGTCGGCGTCGTCGCTGCCGGTGGCTTTCACGGCAGCCAGGTACTGCGCCGTCGCCGAGTAGTCGGCTGCCTGCAGCGACGAGGGCATGCGTTTCATCTTCTCGAAGAAGCGCCGCGCCCAGGCCCGCGTCTCGGCGTTCTGGTTCCAGTACCAGCTGTCCGTCAGGTACATGCCCTGCGTGGTCTTCAGGCCCAGCGAGTGGATGTCGTTGATGAACACCAGCAACCCTGCCAGCTTCATCGTCTTGGTGACGCCGAATTCGTTGGCTGCCTTGATCGAGTTGATCGTGTCCCCGCCGGCGTTGGCCAGGCCCAGGATCTGCGCCTTGCTCGACTGGGCCTGCAACAGGAACGACGAAAAGTCGCTGGCGTTCAAGGGCACCTTGACCGAACCGACGACCGTGCCGCCGGCGGCCTTGACGACGGTGGAAGTGTCGTTCTGCAGCGCCGCGCCGAAAGCGTAGTCGGCGGTCAGGAAGTACCAGCTCTTGCCGCCGGCCTTGACCACCGCGTTGCCGGTTCCCTTGGCCAGCGCCACCGTGTCGTAGGCCCAGTGCACCGTATACGGCGTGCACTGGTCGTTGGTCAGCGCCGACGATGCCGCACCGACGACCAGCAAGGGCTTCTTCTTCTCGGCCGCCACCTTCGACATGGCCAGCGCGGTGCCCGAATTGGTGCCGCCGATCAGCATGTCCAGGCCCTGGGTGTCGAACCACTCGCGCGCCTTGGCCGCAGCGACGTCGGCCTTGTTCTGGTGGTCGGCGAACAGCACCTCGACCTTCTTGCCGGCAATCGTGCCGCCGGCGTCGGCGATCGCCATCTTGATGGCCTCCACGCCGCCCTGGCCATCGAGGTCGGCGTAGACGCTGGACATGTCGGTGATGATGCCGATCTTGATCACATCGCCCGAGATTTGCGCCTGCGCCGGCGCCGTGGCACCGAGCATCGTCGTTGCGGCCAGCATGCTGGCGGCGGTCAACCTGTTCAATTTCATCGTGACTCTCCGTGGGTGAATGGGGGAACGGAAGGCGAGGCGTGCATCACACGCCCAGGTACTCGTGCAGGCGCTCGATGTTGCCGTCGAGCTGGGCCTGGGTGAATTCCTGCAGGATGCGGCCGTGCTCCATGACGAAGAAGCGATCGGCCAGCGGCGCTGCGAAGCGGAAGTTCTGTTCGACCATCACGATCGTGTAGCCCTGCTTTCGCAGGGCCTGCACCATCTGGCCGAGCTTTTGCACGATGACCGGCGCCAGGCCTTCGGAGATCTCGTCGAGCAACAGCAGCCGCGCGCCGGTGCGCAGGATGCGCGCCACCGCGAGCATCTGCTGCTCGCCACCCGACAGGCGCGTCCCTTGGCTGGCCGCGCGCTCCTTGAGGTTCGGGAACATCGCGTAGATCTGGTCGACGCTCATGCCGGCCTTGGCCAGCACCGGCGGCAGCATCAAGTTCTCCTCGGCCGACAGGCTCGAGAAGATGGCGCGCTCCTCCGGGCAATAGCCTACGCCCAGGCGCGCAATGCGGTGGGTGGCCATCTCGATGGCTTCATTGCCGCGCACACGCACCGAGCCCTTGCGACTGCCGGTCAGGCCCAGGATGGCGCGCAGCGTGCTGGTGCGCCCGGCGCCGTTGCGCCCGAGCAGCGTCACGACCTCGCCTTCGCGCACGTCGAAGGTCACGCCGTGAAGTACGTGCGACTCGCCGTACCAGGCGTGCAGGTCCTTGACTTCGAGCATGGGCGCGGCCATCTCAGCGCCCGCCCGGCCGCCCGAAGGGCGCTGAGCGCCCCCTTGGGGGGCGGCGAACGAAGTGAGCTTGGGGGTCCAACATCAATGCGCCCCCTTGAGCTCGGCGGCGGCGCTGCCCATGTAGGCTTCGATCACCGCCGGGTTCTTCGACACTTGTTCGTACGGTCCTTCGGCCAACGTCGCGCCGCGCTGCAGCACCGTGATGACGTCGGCGATGCTGGCCACCACGCTCATGTTGTGCTCGACCATCAGCACGGTGCGCTGGGCCGCCACCTTCTTGATCAGCTGGCGGATGCGGTCGACGTCTTCCAGGCCCATGCCCTGGGTCGGCTCGTCGAGCAACATCAGTTCCGGATCCATCGCCAGAGTGGTGGCGATCTCGAGCGCGCGCTTGCGGCCATAGCTCAACTCGACCGTCGGCGTGTCGGCGTAGTCTTCGAGGTCCACCGCGTGCAGCAGTTCGTGCACGCGCTCGTTCAAGGGTTCGAGGCTGCCCTCGCTGCGCCAGAAGTGAAACGACGTGCCGAGCTTCCTTTGCAGCGCCACCCGCACGTTCTCCAGCACCGACAGGTGCGGGAACACCGCCGAGATCTGGAACGAGCGGATGATGCCGCGGCGTGCGATGTGCGCAGGCGCCTCGCCCGTGATGTCGATGTCGTTGAACAGGATATGCCCGGCCGTGGGCTTGAGGAACTTGGTCAGCAGGTTGAAGCAAGTGGTCTTGCCGGCCCCGTTGGGACCGATCAGCGCGTGAATCGTGCCGCGGCGAACCCTCAGGTTCACGTTGTCGACCGCGACGAAGCCCTTGAACTCCTTGGTCAGCCCCTTCGTCTCGAGGATGACATCCGCCATCACGGCCACGCCCTCCCACCCGCGTGGGTGCGAGCATGGCGATCGGCCCGTCGAAGCGAACTCAGCCCATTGAACATCGAGCGAGTTTATGTCCCGATCAAGGCACGCAGCCGATCCGCGCTGAACACCACTGGAAACTCAGGCAAGGGTTTCCCCGCTGCAATGCCCGTCAGGGCGCACCACTCAGGTGCCCGCGACACCCCGCGCGGCTACGAAACAGGCCACGAGCCGCGCGTCGAGCGCTTGCAAGGCCGGCTCGGCGCTGCGGCAGGCCGGCTCGACCCACGGGCAGCGCGTGTGGAAGCCGCAGCCGGACGGCGCCGCCAGCGGCGATGGCAGTTCGCCCTTGAGGATGATCCGCTCGCGGCGCTGTGCGGCCACCACCGTCGGCGTGGCCGACAGCAATGCCTGGGTATAGGGATGGCGCGGGCGTGCGAACACCTCGCGCGCCGGACCCTGCTCGACCGCGCGGCCGAGGTACATCACCAGCACGTCGTCGGCCACGTGGCGCACCACCGAGAGATCATGCGAGATGAACACGTAGGCCACCCCGAACTCGGTCTGCAGTTCGGCCAGCAGGTTGAGCACCTGCGCGCGGATCGAGACATCGAGCGCCGACACCGGCTCGTCGAGCACGAGCACGCGCGGGCGCAGCATCAGCGCGCGCGCGATCGCGATGCGCTGGCGCTGGCCGCCCGAGAACATGTGCGGCCAGCGGTCGGCATGTTCCTCGCGCAGGCCGACGCGGCGCAGCATCTCGCGTGCCGCGGCCCGGCGCTCGTCGGCGCTGCCGATGGCGTGCACCAGCAGCGGCTCCTCGAGCGCATCGCCCACGGTCTGGCGCGGATTGAGCGAGCCGTACGGGTTCTGGAACACGATCTGCACCGCGCGCCGCAACTCGCGACGCGCGGAGGCGTCGAGCGTCGTGACGTCCACGCCATCGATCGACAGCGACCCCTCGCTCGGCAGCTCGATCATCGTCAGCAGGCGCGCGAGCGTGGACTTGCCGCAACCCGACTCGCCCACCACCGCGAGCGTGCGCCCAGCGGCCAGCGAGAACGACACCCCGTTGAGCGCGCGCACCAAACCCGGCGGCCCGAACATCCCGCGCCGCACCGCGTAATGGCGCGCCAGAGCGTCGGCGGTCAGGACCGGTGCCGCGTCACTCATGCGATCGCCTGCGGGACGCCGCGCAGCAGCGGTGTGTGGCACAGCGCGCGACTGAAGGCATCGGCAGCATGCGCCGGCGGTTGCGCCCGGCAGCGCGCGTCGGCAAACGAGCAGCGCGGTGAAAACAGGCAACCGTCCGGCCGGTCCTGCAGCCCCGGCACCACGCCGGGAATCGCCGCCAGCAGGCGTCCTTGCGCGTGCTCGGGCAGTGCGGCCAACAAGGCCGCGGTGTAGGGGTGGTGCGGATCATCGAACAGGCGTTGCGCTGTCGCAGCCTCGACCTGGCGCCCCGCGTACTGCACGGTCACGCGGTCGGCCACTTCGGCCACCACGCCCAGGTCGTGCGTGATCAGCACCAGGCCCATGCCCGTGTCGCGCTGCAGCGCCAGCAGCAGGTCGAGGATCTGGGCCTGGATCGTCACGTCCAGCGCGGTGGTGGGCTCGTCGGCAATCAGCAGGCGCGGCTGGCAGGCCAGCGCCATCGCGATCATCACGCGCTGGCACATGCCACCCGAGAGCTGGTGCGGAAAGGTCCGCGCGCGCTGCGCGGCGTCGGGAATGCCGACCTGGTCGAGCAGCTCGGTCACGCGCACGCTGCGCGCTGCACGGTCGAGCTCGGGCCGGTGCACGGCCAGCGCTTCGGCGATCTGCCAGCCGACCGTGAAGCAGGGGTTGAGCGACGACATCGGCTCCTGGAACACCATCGCCAGGTCGCGGCCGACCAGGCCGCGGCGCTGTCGTGGCGTGAGCGTCATCAGGTCCTGGCCGTCGAAGGCCATGCGGCGAGCGGTCACCTTGGCGGTCCAGGGCAACAAACCCATCACCGCCAGCATCGCCACCGACTTGCCCGACCCCGACTCGCCGACGATGGCCAGCACCTCGTTGCAGTCGACCGCGATGTCGATGTCGTCGACCGCCGTGAACGCGCCGCCGCGCGTGGCGAAGGTGACCGTGAGGCCCTGGACGTCGAGCAATGTGGTCACGACCGCCTCATCTTGGGATCGAGCGCGTCGCGCAGCCCGTCGCCGGCGAGGTTGATCGACACGACCGTCACGAGAATCGCCAGCCCCGGCAGCGTGACCTGCCACGGGTTCGAGCGGATGAACTCGCGTGCGTCGGCCAGCATCGTGCCCCACTCGGCGGTCGGGGGCTGTGCGCCCAGGCCGAGGAAGCCGAGCGCCGCCGCCTCGAGGATCGCGTCGGACACGCCGAGCGCAGCCTGCACGATCAGCGGCGCCAGGCAGTTCGGCAGCACGGTGCGCAGCATCAGGCGCCAGGGGCCCACGCCGGCCACGCGTGCCGAGGTGACATAGTCCTTGCCCAGCTCGGCCAGTGCCGAGGCGCGCACCAGGCGTACGTAGCGCGGCAGGTAGACGATCGTCACCGCGACGATCGTGTTGGTCAGACTCGGCCCGAGCACCGCGACGACCAGGATCGCCAGCACCAGGCTGGGCACCGCCATGATCAGGTCCATCACGCGCGTAACCACCACGTCGACCACCGAGCCCATCGCGGCGCAAGCCAACCCGAGCGAGACGCCGATCACGAACGACACCGCCATGACCGCCGACCCGATGAACAGCGAAATGCGCGCGCCGTGCAGCAGGCGCGACAGCAGGTCGCGCCCCAGCCCGTCGGTGCCGAGCAGGAAGCGCGTCGATCCGCCTTCGGCCCAGGCCGGCGCCGCGCGCACCGCATCGCGGAACTGCTCGTTCGGCGCGTAGGGCGCGATCAGGTCGGCAAAGATCGCAACGAAGACGATCAGCGCGACGACGACGAGCCCGGCCACCGCGCCACGGTTCTCACGGAACGCATGCCAGAACGCGCCCAGCGGCGAGGGGGGTGCCGGTACCGCCAGCGCCTCATCCACCATGGCGGATCCTCGGGTTGATGAGGCCGTAGGTCAGATCGACGACCAGGTTGACCAGGATCACCAGCGTGGACACCAGCATCACGCCGCCCTGCAACGCCGGGTAGTCGCGCCGGCCGATCGACTCGATCAGCCACTTGCCCACGCCCGGCCACGAGAAGATCGTCTCGGTCAGCACCGCGCCGGCCATCAGCGTGCCCACCTGCAGCCCGATCACCGTGACCACCGGGATCAGTGCGTTGCGCAGCGCATGCAGGCCGATCACGCGCCACGCCGGCAGGCCCTTGGCGCGCGCGGTGCGAACGTAGTCCTCGGACAGCACCTCGAGCATCGACGAGCGCGTCATGCGCGCGATCACCGCCAGCGGGATCGTGCCGAGCACGATGGCCGGCAGCACCAGGTGGTGCAGCGCGTCCTTGACCGCACCGGCCTGGCCCGACAGCCAGGCGTCGAGCACCATGAAGCCCGTGACCGGCTCGATGTAGTGCTTGATCAGGTCGATGCGCCCCGACACCGGCGTCAAGCCCCAGCGCTCGCCGACGAACATGATCAGAAGCAGCCCCCACCAGAAGATCGGCATCGAGTAGCCGGTGACCGACAGCCCCATCAGCGTCTGGTCGTACAGGCTGCCGCGACGCGCAGCGGCCATCGCGCCGGCGGGAACGCCCAGCGCCACCGCGAACAGCATCGCGAACAGCGACAGCTCGAGCGTGGCCGGGAACAGCGCGAAGAACTCGGAGAGCACCTTGGCGTTGGTCGCCAGCGAGGTGCCGAAGTCGCCGTGCAGCAGTTGCCACATGTAGTCGAGGAACTGCTTCCACACCGGCTGGTCGAGCCCGAGCTCATGGCGGAACTGAGCCAGCCGCTCGGGCGAGATACCGCGCTCACCCACGCGCACCTCCACCGGGTCGCCCGGCACCAGCCGGATCGCCACGAACGTGACGAACATCAGCGCGATGAAGGTCGGGATGGTCAGCGCCAGGCGGCGCAGGAGGTAGCGGAACAAGTTGAGTGTCGTTCGAGCCGAGCCTGTCGATCCTCCCCGACAAGCTCAGCGCGAACGAATCGTCGGAGCTACTTCAGATCGACCCCGTTGAACTGGTGCGAGCCGAACGGGCTTTGCTTGTAGCCCGTGACTTCCTTGCGCATCACCTCATACACCACCGAGTGCGCGATCTTCATGTCCGGCGCGTCCTCCTTCTCGATGGCCTGCATCTCCTGGTAGAGCTTGGTGCGCTCCTTGATGTCGGCGATCGTGCGCGCCTTCTCCAGCCGCGAGTCGAATTCCTTGTTGCACCACTTGGACAGGTTCTGACCGCCCGGTCGCGCCGCTTCGCAGCCGCGCAGGAAGAAGAAGTTGTCCGGGTCGCCGTTGTCGCCGGTCCATCCCAGCATGCCGGTGATGTGCTCGCCTTGCTGCATGCGCTTGCGGTATTCGCCCCACTCGTAGGTCACCAGCTTGGCGTTGACGCCCACCTTGGCCAGGTCGGCCTGCATCATCTCGGCGATGCGCTTGGCGTTCGGGTTGTACGGGCGCTGCACCGGCATGTACCAGAGGTCGATCTCCAGCGGGGTCTTCACCCCCGCCTTGGCCAGCAGGTCCTTGGCCTTCGCGGTGTCGTACGCATAGTCCTTGACCGCGTCGTTGTACGACCAGAGCGTGGGCGGGATCAGGTTCTTCGCCGCCTGGCCGGCGCCCAGGTACACGTCCTTGATGATCGCCGCCTTGTCGATCGCCATGCTCAGGGCCTGGCGCACTTCCTTCTTGTCGAACGGCGGCTTCTGGGTGTTGAAGGCCCAGTAGGCGATGTTCAGGCCGCTCTGGTTGATCACGCGCAGGTTGGCGTCCTTCTGCATCTCGGGCAGATCGGCCGGGCGCGGCGCGATCACGAAGTGGACCTCGCCGGCCTTCAGCTTGCTGTAGCGTGCCGTCGGGTCGGGCGTG
>Ga0209797_10000805_pt1 | contig 15682 bp, 13 predicted proteins | sample DOMMetBare3Fresh_2_FD_187472 | JGI IMG/M metagenome (GOLD analysis project Ga0209797, IMG submission 187472) | Wetland sediment microbial communities from St. Louis River estuary, USA, under dissolved organic matter induced mercury methylation -... | ecosystem: Environmental > Aquatic >... | reverse complement strand
TCGATCTTATCTACCAGCTCATCCATCTTCACCGGCTTATCGAACTTGAAGAAAAACTGGTAATTGATCCTGCTTCCTTTTTGTGAAAGCCCGGTTTGTTCCAGGTATTGAAGAGGTATGTACACAGGTGGCGCTACAGATGCTGACAATCCCGTTTGCCCGGGAGCATTTATTAAGGTACCGGCGATCACAAAACTTACGCTACCAATTTTTATTGTGTCACCAACTTTTGCATCATATTGCAACATCATCGATTGATCTACCAATGCAGCTTGTCCGTTTCTGAATGTTTTTCCGGCCGATGCAGGTACTGTCTCCAACTCACCATAATAAGGAAACTCACCACTCAATGCACGTACCTGTACCAATCGTGTTTTATTACTTTTTGAAAAATAGATCATAGAAGGAAACATCCTCTGTTCCGATCTTCTGTCACCCAGCGAATCAACCATTTTTTGCATAGCAGGACTCACTTGTTTACCACTACCGATCATCAGGTCGGCGCCTAATAAAGAAGCAGCTTGCCTGTCCACTTCATCGCTCATATTATCACCCAGGGAATAAATAGCAACCATGGCAGCAATGCCAAGTATAATAGATGAAACAAATAACAATAATCTTGAACGGTTGCGACGACTATCACGCCACGCCATTTTTAATAACCAGGGAAAATTCAAACCTTTTTGCTTACTCATATCTTCATCTATTTTAACTTTCGATTATTTTTGAATTATGAATGATGAGTTATGAATTATGAATGGACAACAAACAACTGTCAATTCATAATTCATCATTCATAACTCTTAATTACGCACCGTTTCATCACTCACAATCCTTCCACCTTTTAGTTTGATGATACGGCCGGTTTTATTTGCAAGGTCAATATCATGAGTGACCATTATCAACGTAGTACCCGCTTCTTTATTCAGGTTAAAGATCAGTTCAACAATACCCCGGCTTGTTTCAGCATCGAGGTTACCGGTAGGTTCATCAGTAAAAAGAATTTGAGGTTTATTGATAAAAGCCCTTGCCATGGATACTCTTTGTTGCTCACCACCGCTGAGCTGTGCAGGGTAATGATGCCCACGATCTGACAGTCCTACTTTGTTGAGCAGATCAATTGCTCTTGGCTTTATATTTTTTTCTCTCCGCAATTCCAAAGGCACCATAATATTTTCAAGCGCAGTAAGCGTAGGCAGCAACTGAAAGTTTTGAAAAAGAAACCCCACATGTTGATTTCTTATAGCGGCACGCTGGTCTTCATTCAACTTATCCAGTTTTATATTATTTAATTCCACTGAACCGGTGGTTGATCGATCCAGACCGGCTGCCAACCCAAGCAAAGTTGTTTTGCCGCTGCCTGATGGCCCGACAATCGCCATTGTTGATCCCGCTTCAACGGAAAAATTAATATTATCAAGAACCGTCAACTCACGGCCTGCACTCTGATAAGTTTTACTCAGGTTTTGAATATTCAATATTGTTGCCATTATCAATTATTTTATAGAAGACCGTAATATAAAGTAAATTTTCTTCCGATGTTTTTTGACCCGTCCGGCTTACTTGTTTTCAAATGACTTGAGTAATTCAGATTCGGCTTAATTTTACTTTATGACTACTACCCGTTTTATTATTTTTCTACCTGTATTCGTTTTCTTAGGTAACATCCTGGTTGCCCAGCAAAATACTATCCCCGAAAGGATCGATCATAAAATTTTTAATCCCTCCACTTTATTATGGTTTGATAAGCCGGCACAAAAATGGGAAGATGCATTGCCGGTTGGTAATGGCCGTCTTGGTGCCATGGTGTTTGGAAAAAATAAAGAAGAACGAATTCAGCTGAATGAAGAAACTTACTGGTCAGGTGGTCCTTATTCCACAGTAGTAAAAGGCGGCTACAAAGTGTTGCCGGAAATTCAGAAAAATGTTTTTGAAGAAAAATATTTAGAAGCTCATAATTTATTTGGCAGAAATTTAATGGGCTACCCGGTTGAGCAAATGAAATATCAGAGCCTTGGCAATCTTCATTTGTTTTTTAAAAACCAGGACAGCATCACCAATTATAAAAGATGGCTAGACCTGGAGAGTGGAATTTCAGGAGTCAGTTATGTTTCCAACGGAATCACTTATCAAAGGGAAGTGTTTTCATCAGCACCGGACAAGGTGATTGTTGTCCGTTTAACTTCCGATAAACCGAACAGCATTTCTTTTACAGCCAATCTTCGTGGTGAAAGAAACCAAACACATTCCAATTACGCCACTGATTATTTCCGGATGGATCCTTATGGCAATGACGGATTAATTCTAACCGGAAAATCGGCAGACTATATGAGCATTGAAGGAAAATTAAGATATGAAGCAAGAGTTAAAGCAATTCCCGAAGGTGGCTCTATAAAAACAAACGGAGTTGATCTCATCATTGAAAATGCAAATGCCGTTACATTGTATTTTGCTGCAGCCACCAATTTTGTAAACTATAAGGATGTCAGCGCCGATCAGCATCAACGGGTGGACAATTACTTTAAAGGAATTGAAAATAAATCGTACAACACTATTTTAGAATCTGCCAGGGCGGATCATAAAAAATATTTTGACAGAGTTTCATTGAATTTACCAGTTACTGAAAACTCCTTTTTACCAACAACAGAAAGAGTAAAAAAAATACAGACTGAACCCGATCCGTCAATGGCTGCATTGAGTTATCAATTCGGAAGATACCTGATGATCGGATCATCAAGACCCGGAACACAACCCGCCAACTTACAGGGAATATGGAACGATAATATGAATCCATCATGGGATTCAAAATACACAACCAACATCAATACAGAAATGAATTACTGGCCGGTGGAAAGCGGCAATCTTTCTGAGTGTGCACTTCCATTGGTGCAAATGATAAAAGAATTAACCGACCAGGGTTCGCAGGTTGCAAAAGAACATTACGGCGCAGGAGGATGGGTCTTTCATCAGAATACAGATCTATGGAGAGTGGCGGCACCCATGGACGGGCCAACATGGGGAACATTCACAGTAGGCGGTGCCTGGCTATGCACACATATATGGGAACATTATCAATACACGATGGATAAAGAATTTTTAAAAGAAACTTATCCGCTGATTGAAGGCTCTGTACAATTCTTCATGGATTTCTTAGTACCGCATCCCAATGGAAAATGGTTGGTAACAAATCCATCTACTTCACCGGAAAACTTTCCTGATGGCGGTGGAAACAAACCATATTTTGATGAAGTAACAGCCGGCTATCGAGAAGGCACAACCATTTGTGCAGGATCTTCTATTGATATGCAAATACTTTATGACCTGTTTGGTTATTATATTGAAGCAGCAAAAGTTTTAGGTAAAGAAGATTCATTTATACAACAGGTAAAAACAGCAAGAGAAAAATTAGTACCTCCGCAAATTGGAAAAGATGGTTCCTTGCAGGAATGGGCCGATGACTGGAAATCATTAGAAAAAAATCATCGTCATTTTTCACACATGTATGGATTGTATCCCGGCAAAGTATTGTATGAAAAAAGAACACCTGCATTAACAGATGCTTATAAAAAAGTACTGGAAGAAAGAGGTGACGCTTCCACCGGTTTTTCAAGAGCATGGAAGATGGCACTGTGGGCAAGATTGGGAGATGGTAACCGTTCCAATAAAATTTATAAAGGTTATTTGAAAGATCAAAGCTGTACTTCTCTGTTTGCATTATGCGGGAGAGCATTGCAGGTGGATGGAAATTTTGGCGTTACCGCAGCTGTTACCGAAATGTTGATGCAATCACATGATGGTTTTATAAAACTATTGCCTGCTTTACCCGATGAATGGAACAATGGTGTATTTAAAGGCGTTTGTACAAGGGGTGCATTTGAACTGGATTTTCAATGGCAGGATAAAAAAATTACAACGCTGAAAATTTTGTCGAAGGCAGGAGAAGTATGTAAAATAGAAATTCCTCCAAATACAAAAGTTTATAATAATGGCAAACCTGTTCCTTTTAAAAAATCACCAGATGGAGTAATAGAATTTAAAACAGTAAAAGGAGAAAGTTACCAACTCAAATGATCGTCTTTTCTTTTTTATTTTTAAAAGCAGCCCGCAGCATTACAACCGAAGTATAAATTATAACAATAATTACCAGCCATCGAAGCGTATCTAATGGCAACGACTTTACAATAAATGCAGCAATCAATACAGCAATCATTCCAGGTATGGCCATCGCAACAGCAGCTTTCCGGTTATAAGCTCCGGCCTTAATAAATTTTACAGAAGCCGGTGGCATTAAAAAAGCACAAGAGCCCATCATGATCGGAAAAGCAACCTGTGGAGATAATCCCAATGCAAATACCAACGCCATGCAAGGTGCATAAAGTCCGATTCCAGCAGTCATCAATGCACCCAATATAAAATTAACAACGACAGCAATGACTAATTTAAAATTATACAAACCGATCTCAGTTCCTCCTCCCTGTATCCATTTCATTTTTCCGGCAAACATAAATCCCGCTGTAATTATTAAAGCGATACCCATCGTTAAACGGATTTTCTTTTCCGATAATTTAGAAACAATGCCTGCACCCAATATGGCACCGGCTGCAGCAGAAAGAAGCATCAATACCAAAGTAACGGGTTCGACTTTTATAACTGTAATAAAAATGATGGCCTGAATTAATACTGGAAGCGTATTGGCAACATTGAGTGTACCGGGCAGAACACGGTCTTCGGTTTGTTTGGTAAATTTTAATAATGCTGTTTGCGGAGCAAAAGCGCCAATGCCCAGAACATCAAAAAAATTGACAACAAATCCAATGATGCCCGTCTTGATCCAACTTACGTTTTCAAGATTATTCCTGTGCTTTAAATAATCATTGATTAATACCCAGCTGTACCAAATGGTTAATACGGCCAACGAAATCCAAATGAATGTAATCATATTTAAGCTGGTTTAGATTTTAGAATACCCGGAAATTGAATCTTGCTTATATTTATAAATAAAGTCAAATTAATTTAAAAACAGAATTTTTTATTTGTCCTCATCAGATTCAAAAAGAATGAAAAGAATTTTTATTATATACTTATTTCTGCACTGCTTTATTAATACAACTATTTACTCCCAGCAGCAACTATCTCCATTGGTATCCTCTTTTCAGACTTACCAGGAAATGAAAAAAGAAACACCGTACAAACTTGACTGGGTTTCATTGGGACCGGTGGTCAATTCAGCACGGGCCGATGTTGTGCAAGTGGATGCCACACATCCGGGTACGATGTATGCAGGATTCGGATCCGGTGGCTTGTGGAAAACGATCAACAATGGTATAAGCTGGGATTGCATTTTTCAGGAACAGGCTTCTCTGGGTATTGGCGATATGGAACTGGCACCGTCTGATCCCAATATTATTTATCTCGGTACGGGAGAAAACTTAAAGAAACCAAGAAACTTTACATTGCCCGGTACCGGTATGTATCGTTCAAACGATGCCGGCAAAACCTGGTTACACATCGGGCTTGAGGACTCATGGTCTATTGCAGAAATTGCCATTCATCCAATCAATCCGGATATTGTTATGGTTGCGGTATTAGGGCATCTGTGGTCAACCAATAAAAACCGCGGATTATACCAAACCACTAATGGCGGAAAAACATGGAATCAGGTTTTATATAAAAATGATTCTACCGGTGCAAATGATATTGTTATTGCAACATCCAATCCTCAAATAATGTATGCTTCACTTTGGGAAATGTATCCCGGCATCAACGGAAAAAGCAGTGGTATTTACAGAAGCAATGATGGCGGAAAAAACTGGACAGCATGTACAAATGGTCTGCCGTCGGGGCCAATGGTGGGAAGGATTGGTTTAACTGTTTCCTACATCAATCCGTTAAAAGCATATGCACTGGTTGATAATCTCAAAAATACTCCAGGTGAGTCGGCAGAACTTTATAAAACTGTTGATGGCGGTTTAAGCTGGCAGAAAACACATGATGCGCCATTTAAAATTTTTTCAGTTATTGGCTGGTATTTTACCGATGTATATGTAAATCCAAAAGATGATGATGAGGTTTATTGTCTTGGAGTACGACTTGCACACAGCACTGATGGTGGGAAAACATTTTCAATGATCGGCGGAAATGTTACAAGAGCAAACCCCAGCCATGCAAAAGGGTTTCATCTTGATCAGTGTGAATTATGGATAAATCCAACCAACCCGAATCATCTTGCTGCCGGCAATGATGGTGGTTTTTATGTCAGTTATGATAAAGGTTTATCATGGTTTCATCACAACAATATTCCGGTTGGAGAATTTTATGATATAACGATTGATCAGAAAAACTACATGATTTATGGAGGCACGCAAGACAATGCAACTGTATTCGGTCCTCCCAAAGAAATCAATACCCGGTATCCTGATTTGTGGAAATACATCTGGATCGATCCCTGGGATGGTGGCGATGGTTGTGTAACACAAGTGGATCCGGAAGATGATAATATTGTTTATTACAGTGCACAACATGGTGCCGCAGTCAGGCTTGACAAAAAAGCAGATACATCATTTCGCATACGGCCAAAATTGCCAAAAGAAATAAAAGACACTTTATTATTTAATTATATAACGCCTTATTTTATTTCACCACATCAGAAAGAAACGCTTTATCATGGTGGTAATTATATTTTCAAAAGCATTAACAGGGGAAATACATGGAAAGTGATCAGCCCCAACCTCATTGTTGCTGCCAATAAAGAAAAACAATCATTTTCATCCAGTGCACTTGCAGAATCTATTCTCAAAAAAGGATTGCTCTTTGCCGGAACAGACAGAGGAGCATTTTGGGTTTCAAAAAACGATGGCGATAGTTGGGAAGAAAATGATAATGGTCTTGCCAATAATTATATAAGAAGTATTTACCCTTCACGGTTTGCAAAAGAAAGAGTTTATGTTGCCATGACAGGAATAAATTATGATGATCTCAAAAGTTATCTCTACGTTTCTGAAGATTATGGAAAAACCTGGACAAGCATTGCTCCAGGTTTGCCTGATGAGCCAGTGAATACAATTTTAGAAGATCCCGCCAATGAAAATATTTTATATGCAGGATGTTTCCGAGGAGTTTATATATCCATTGATAGAGGGAAAAACTGGTCATATCTCGGCAATAACATGCCCGGTGTTGCTATAGCGGATCTGGAAATTCATGAATCAACCAATGACCTGATAGCTGCCACTCACGGCAGAGGCATTTACAAAATAAATCTTGCTGCTATACATTTATTGGTTAATAAAAAATTTTCTGCCGATAAAGATTATTTGTTTGAATTAAAAGAATGCCATCTGCCCTGGTTTCAATCAGCTTCCGGAACTCCTGATTATCGCAGTTTAGAAAAAGCAGATATTACCTGGTGGTTAAATGAATCAAAACAGGTTACACTATCGGTCAAAGACAGTTCAGAAAAAATATTGTGGACAATAAATGTAAAAGGTCAAAAGGGGTTTAATCAGTACAGATGGGATATGATCACAAACAGGCAAGCCAGCGATCTGCCTTATTTTACTCAGTATGAAAGTTGGATAAGACCCGGAAGATATACGATGGTCATATCAGATGGTAAATCAGCGTTATCAAAACCATTTAGAGTATTAAAGAGAGAAAAGCAGTAAAAAAATAAAACCAGTAAAGAGGAAGGAGCAGCATTGGAAAAAGAATTTGTAACTTACTCGTTACAAAAAAACTAATGAGCAATTACCCCAGCATATTCAATGATGTGATCGGCCCGGTAATGCGGGGTCCATCCAGTTCGCATTGCGCTGCCTCGTTACGCATTGCCCGTTTGTGCAGGGATCTTATGGATGAAAACATCAAAGACATCCTTATTGAATTTGATCCGAATGGTTCTCTGGCTACCACGCATAAAAGCCAGGGATCAGATATGGGATTGTTTGGAGGGTTTCTTGGATGGGAAGCTTATGATGAACGATTACCCGAATCGGACAAATATTTAGAAGCAGCCGGAATAAATGTAACGATCAGCATTGTTGACATTGGCGCTGATCATCCGAACACTTACAAAATAACACTCAGCAATAATAAAGAAACAAGAAGGCTCACTGCCATCTCCACCGGGGGAGGAATGATAGAAATAATTTCTATTGATGGTTGCACCGTTTCCATGGCAGGCGATTATTTTGAAACATTGATTTATTGTACAAAGCCGGAAAACATTCTGCAGTTCTTAAAAGCATCCGTTGTTTTTGATGAACTGGTTTTGCATAAAGGGGAAACAAATTTTATTGAAATCAAATCGCAATCCTTTCTGGATGCCGCTATTTATAAAGAACTGCAGGATATGGAAGGTGTTTTATTTATCAAACAACTACAACCTGTATTGCCCGTGATGGCCCGCAAAAATTTACAGGTGCCTTTTATCACCTGTAACCAAATGCTGGAGTACAATAAAGAAAAGAACAAACCGCTTTGGCAACTGGCCACCGATTATGAAATGGCAAGAGGAAATATTTCCGCTTCGGAAGTATTTGAAAAAATGCGCAGCATCATTCATATCATGGGCAATGCTATTGAGCTTGGATTAAAGGGAACAAAATATCATGACCGGATATTAGGATCACAGTCGCCGCAGTTTCGTGAAAAGATGGATGCGGGAAAATTATTAGGTGGCGATGCCAACAACCGCATAATAATGTACACCAGTGCTATGATGGAAGTAAAATCTTCCATGGGAGTAATTGTTGCTGCACCTACAGCAGGAAGTTGCGGTGCATTGCCGGGTGCATTGTTTGGCACAGCACATTCCATGCAATTGCACGAAGATGAATTGGTAAAAGCAATGCTGTCCGCAGGATTGATTGGTGTGTTCATTGCAGCACATGCAACTTTTGCTGCAGAGGTTGGTGGTTGTATGGCAGAAACAGGATCAGGTGGAGGTATGGCTGCAGCTGCTATTGTAGAAATGAAAGGCGGTACACTCAAACAATCTATTGCTGCTTCATCACTCGCATTGCAAAATTCATTGGGAATAATCTGTGATCCCATTGGCAATCGTGTAGAAGCTCCTTGTCTTGGAAGAAATGTAATGGCTGCTACCAATGCCGTGTCTTGTGCAAACATGGCTTTATCCGATTACGAACAACTGATCCCGCTGGATGAAGTGATAGAAACTATGAAAGCAGTGGGAGATCGGATTCATCATACCTTACGCTGCACCAATCTTGGCGGACTCTCCATTACCAATGCCGCTAAAAAAATAGAAGCGATGCTGGAAGAACAACCGCAACATTTTTTTAAGAGTTGTTAACCTGTTTCCTTTATTTTACTCCTCTTTATGACCGATGTGCATGATAAAAAAAACGAGAAGCTATAACATGAGCCGCATCAGGGCGAAGAATACAAAGCCTGAAATGCTGGTAAGAAAATTTCTTCATGCACAAGGTTTCCGATATACACTTCACAATAAAAACCTAACCGGCAAACCGGATATTGTATTACCCAAATACAAACGATCATCTTTGTTTATGGCTGTTTCTGGCATGGACATAAAGATTGTAAATATTTTGTTGTTCCAAAAACAAGAACAAAATTCTGGTTAAATAAAATTGCTACTAACAAAGCCAATGATGAAAAAGCAGTTAAGGCTCTGAGAAAAGACGGATGGGAAGTGATTACTATCTGGGAATGTAAATTGAAACCTGTAAAAATTGAAAGAGCCCTTACTTCAGTATTAAAAAAAATCTCTCACTGAATTACCGGTTCGTGGTATAGTTTGTAAAATCATTCTGTTTTATCTTGAAGTCGCAAAATGAGACTTCAAATTTTCTCTTTGAGGTCGCAAATTGTGACCTCAAACTTCGGTAACATAAAATAATCTGCTTCAAAAAAAATCATTATGGCAAAAGCAAATAAAGAGCTGATGATACCTGACGAACTGGTTATGAACAAAATCCATATGATACGCGGGCAGAAAGTAATGCTGGACAACGATTTGGCTAACCTGTATGATATTGAAACTAAAAGATTGAAAGAGGCTGTGAGAAGAAATATTGACCGTTTTCCGGAAGATTTTATGTTTGAGCTTACTTCCTCAGAGTTTGAATCTTTAAGGTCGCAAATTGCGACCTTAAAGACCGGTCGTGGTCAGCACCCTAAGTACATCCCTTTTGCTTTTACCGAACAAGGAGTTGCTATGCTTTCTTCAGTTTTAAAAAGTGAAACAGCTATACGGGTGAATATCCAGATCATAAGAATATTTACAAGAATGCGGGAAATGATCTTGACTCATAAAGATATTTTACTGCAGCTTGAAAAAATTGAAAAGAAACTTGCCGGCCATTATGATGACATCATTCTCATATTTCAGTATCTGAAACAGCTCCTGAACCCGCCACAACCGCTACGGCCAAAAATTGGTTTTAAAAGAAAGGATGAGCAGTCATAAATTGCTTCCATCATTTCGGTTTTGAAAGATTATTCTGTGGGTCGAATATTTAAATTGGCAATAGCCTGTCCGATGAAATCTTGTAATTCAGGGACATTTTCTTCTTTAATCTTCCACACCATTTCATAATTGATACCGAAATATTCATGAATTATCCGGTGACGAAAAGCAATAATTCTTCTCCATTCAATCTCCGGATGTTCTGATTTGAAATCTCCAGGTACACGGTTTGCTGCCTCGCCAATAACTTCAAAATTTCTTACCACGGCATCAATTGTTTTATCATCACCGATAAATGCATCATAACTCATCCCTGCGGTATATGAAAGAATTTTCTGGCAGGCTTCAAAAATATCTTCCAATAATAATTTTATTTCCCGTTTAGACATAAATGAGGTCGGGTTCAATAACAGAAAAATATTTGGGTTTAATACCCTTACGGGATACAAGATCGACCTTCATTTTGAGCAATTCTTCCAGTTCATCCGCAAGGTCAACAAATGCAAGACCGATAGGTCTTGAAAAATCCACCAGAACATCCACATCGCTTTTGGCTGTAATAGCAGTGTTGCGGCTGTAAGAACCAAATAAAGCAATATCCTTTACGCCGTATTTTTTTGCCAGCGAAGGTTTAGCTTGTTTTAATATTGCCAGTATCATTTCCGTATTTGCCATGGAGTAAATTTACAATTTTATTCCCGTGTCATATAGTAACATTTATTTATCCAATGTGTTCAAAAGCAAAATTCCCTTTACTTCACAGAAACAGCTATGAATACTCTGTCTCCCTCCCACCTAAGAATCGGTTTTAAAAGAGAAGATGAGGAATCATAAATTACTTCCATCATTTCGCCGGTATTGATGGCCGCACTTCTATCTTACTTGGCAATGTACGCGGATGCATCTGCAAAAGATCAAGAACCATCTGGCCAATATCTTCGGGTTGTATCTTCCACGCATCGGCATCGTTGGGAAGATGATCATTAAAATAAGTGGCTACTGAACCCGGCATGATCGTCGTTACTTTGATGCCGTATTTCCGCAGGTCGAGCATAATGGCCTGGGTAAAACCCACCAGCCCGAACTTGCTGGCATTATAAGCGGCGCCGTTTTCAAAAAAGTTAGTGCCGGCAAGGCTGGCGATAGTGATAATATATCCCTTCGATTTTTTTAATGCTTCCACACCTGCCTTTACGCTGTTGAAAACACCGGTAAGGTTGGTATCTATCGTTTCTTTCCAGTCTTTTTCACTCATACTGTCAATCGGGGCAAAATGCCCGACACCTGCATTGGCCACCAGCACATCCAGTTGACCGAAATGATCGATCACGGCTTTCACCGCTTTTGTTTCATCAGCAAGGGAACTTACATCCGATTGCAGGGCCAGCACTTTTGCTGGATCTTTACTTAAAGAAGTAGCAGCTTGTTTTGCCGCATTCATTGTCCGGCTGGTGATGGCTACTCTCATTCCATTTTCCACCAAAGTTTTGGCAATACCATAACCGATACCCTTGCTACCGCCGGTTATATACGCTACTTTGTTTTCCAGGTTGTTCATGATTATTTAAAAGGTTTGGTTGAATACTATTTTTAAAAATTCCGTTTGGGAGTTCAAAGTAAAGAATTAATTCATCGGTTGCTTCTTTCGTGGTTTGCAATTCTATTACGCTTATTTTCGTTGCGTGGCAGATGTAGATGATAAAGAGGTTGTGTAACGACAAAATGAGTTTTGTCCGGTTATTTTTATTTCCCGCTATGTTTAGTTTTATTATGACCCCATTCTATTTCATACCCTACACCTAAAAGAAAAAACTGCTGGTTCACACGGCCCCATGAAAAAACGTATTCTGCATGCGGCAAAAAATGACCCAGTTCAAAATACATTCCTGCACCGGTGTTGACTGACCAGAAATCTTCATGTTGCTCGTAATGAGTAGCCTCGTTAAGCTCTTTTTCAAAAGTGTGGCTGATGCCGGTGATGGGATAAAATTTCAAACCTTTATACACGGGCACCAGGTAATGCATATTCATTTCAACATCCCAGCCCGAAAGTTCCACCACTTCTTCCTCAATGGTGCGGTGAACAGGAAACAATCGGTTTAACTCAAGGCCGCCGGTCACCCGTTCACTGAAATGATAAAAACTACTCAGGTTCATTCCTCCATTGTGATAGTTTTTCTGACGTATAGCGCCAACATCAAAACTTAATTTATGCTGCGCTGTAAGATGGATGGTAAAAAATAAAGGAATCAGGATTATTCCTTTAAAAAGGTGGGTGGGTTTCATTATGCAAAGGGAAAACCCGGACTGAGGATTACTGATGACGGCAGTAAGTTTATCGGGTGATTTTAATCAGTGAAGATTTTTCCATAAGTTCAAATAATGTTTTGTGTTTTGCTTTTTTATTAGTGAAAAAGAAATAATCATATTTCGTAAAACATAGCTTTGCAGGATAGCAGATAGCCTGTGCCGCTGAATAGCGGGATACATGATAATGATGACTGATGTTCATGATAAAAAGACGAGAAGCTACAACATGAGCCGCATCAGGGCGAAAAACACAAAGCCTGAAATGCTGGTAAGAAAATTTCTGCATGCACAAGGTTTCCGATATACATTACAAAACAAAAAACTACCAGGCAAACCGGATATTGTATTACCTAAATACAAAACCATCATCTTCATTAATGGTTGTTTCTGGCATGGACATGCCAATTGCAAATACTTTGTTGTTCCAAAAACAAGAACAAAATTCTGGCTAAATAAAATTACTGCTAACAAAACCAATGATGAAAGAGCCGTAAAGGCTTTGAGAAAAGATGGATGGAAGGTTATTACGATTTGGGAATGCAAATTGAAACCGGGTAAGGTTGAAAAGACTCTTTCTGCTTTATTGAAAAAATTACACTCCTGACTATACCCTCTTTATGGTATTGGCTGATATAAAAGGCTGGCTTATTTTAGAGGTGGTCACAAATTGTGACCAGTTACTGAATATCACATTTTGTAATTCCCAATTTCTTTAAGGTCGCAGTTTGTGACCTTAGACTTAGAATGGAGATCACAAATTGTGACCTCAAACTTCGGTAACATAAAATAATCTGCTTCAATAAAAATCATTATGGCAAAAGCAAATAAAGAGCTGATGATACCTGACGAACTGGTTTTGAACAAAATCTATATGATACGTGGGCAGAAAGTTATGCTGGACAACGATTTGGCTAACCTGTATGATATTGAAACTAAAAGATTGAAAGAGGCTGTGAGAAGAAATATTGTCCGTTTCCCAGAAGATTTTATGTTTGAGCTTACCTCCGCAGAGTTTGAATCTTTGAGGTCGCAAATTGCGACCTCAAAGATTGGCAGAGGAGGAACAAGATACTTACCAATGGCTTTTACTGAACAGGGTGTAGCCATGCTTTCTTCAATACTTAACAGCGAAACCGCCATCCGTGTTAATATCCAGATCATAAGAATATTTACAAGAATGCGGGAAATGATCATGACACATAAAGACATATTACTTCAACTTGAAAAAATTGAAAAGAAAATGACCGGACATGATGGGGACATTGCCTTAATATTTCAGTATTTGAAACAACTGCTGAACCCGCCACAACCAACCCGAAGAAAGATCGGGTTTAAAAGAAAAGATGAGGAGGAGTGAGAACTTCTCCTTTTTTATTTATCCCCTGTATAATACACTGCAATCTTATACTAAATTAATCGAAGAACACTTAAAGCGAGGGGTCGCCCTGCACACATAGACATTGCCATGCAGACCCCTCGCAGACAGTTTCTTTTATTGTAGATTATTTGGAAGACCCCGAAGGAACTGAAGGAATTTAATTTAATAAAATAATATTTTAACTTCCGGTATATTCTTTACATATGAAGCTGATAAATCTCCTTTTGTTACTTTCTTTTCCCTTGTTACTGACTGCACAGGAAAAGATCTTTTTCAATGCCCGGATTTTTACTGCCGATGCGCTACACCCGTTTGCAGAAGCCATTGCCATCAAAGGAAAAAAAATTACTGCTGTGGGCAGTTTTACCGAAATAAAAAAAACAAGTTCTCCCGAAGCAGAGCTGATAGACTGTAAAGGCAATTTTCTGATGCCGGGGTTTATTGATAGTCATAATCACGGTATCAGTGGTGGACGGGGGCTCACCAAAGCAAATACAAGTGATAAACTACTGAGTATTGATGAGCTTACTGTCTATGCAAAAGATGTACTGAAGAAAAAAGAAGGCATGACCGGCGATGTGCTTGTAATTTATGGCATCAATATCAGCACCTGGGCTTCGCTGGATGAAATAATAGACCTGTTTAATAAAGATGAATTTGCAACTCAGCCAGTGGTACTTCGGGGCTCCGACGGACATACTGCCTGGTGCAATAAAGTAATGATGAACCGTGCAGGCCTTGATAAAGAATTTCTGTATTTACTGAAACCGGAAGAAAAATTATTTTATGGAATAACCAAAGAGGGTGAACCCAATGGTTTTGTTTCTGAAAGCGGTTATAAAAAAATCAGTGCTGCATTGACAACAGAAACAGATTTCAGCCTTGCAGCTGAAAAAACAATGGAGTATAACAACCGTTTTGGTATTACAGCATGGCTCGATCCCGCAGTTACCACCCTCAATAAATCAAGAATAGATTATTTAAACTGGTACCGTTATTTAAATAACAATGGAAAATTAACAGCACATATTGCTGCCACTATTGTTGCTGATGCAGATGGTGATCCGCAAAAACAGATTAATGCTGTAAAGACAATGCAGAAAAAATATAACAGTGAAAATTTTTCCATCATTGGTTTTAAAATTTTTGCTGATGGTGTAATAGAACATCCCACGCATACAGCAGCCATATCTTTACCCTACACCGGCACTCAATCCAGGGGAGTGCTGATGTTTGATCCGAAAAAATTTTCCCGGTTTGCAATTGCAGCAGATAAACAAAACCTTTTGGTGCATGTGCATGCTATTGGCGACAGGGCTGTAACTGAAACACTGAATGGTTTTGAATCCGTACGTAAAACGAATGGCAATACAAGGCTGCCACATTCCATTACACATTTGCAAATTGTGCTCCCTTCCGATTTTGATCGTTTTAAAAAATTAAATGTGCTTGCCTCTTACCAGTTGCTCTGGGCCTTTGGTGATGTGACCACTGTTGATATTGTAAAACCCTATATTGATTTATCGCTTTATAAATGGCAA
>Ga0209797_10000804_pt1 | contig 15689 bp, 17 predicted proteins | sample DOMMetBare3Fresh_2_FD_187472 | JGI IMG/M metagenome (GOLD analysis project Ga0209797, IMG submission 187472) | Wetland sediment microbial communities from St. Louis River estuary, USA, under dissolved organic matter induced mercury methylation -... | ecosystem: Environmental > Aquatic >... | reverse complement strand
TTAGTTCGCGGGCTGCGCGGCGCCCAGATGCTGCAGCATGCGCTGCAGTTCGGCCTGGATCTGGCCGGGGAAACCGGCGGTGCCCCAGCGGGCATCGGCGGCCAGGGTCTCCAACTGCTGCACGGTCCGGGCCAGATCGGTCCAGCTGTTTGCCAGGCGGTTGGCCACATGGGGATAGCGTTCGCACAGGCCCTTGGGCCGCGCCGCTGAGGGCAGGGCCACGAACCAGTCGATCGTGGTGCCGGCCAGCATGTGCTCGCCGGCGGGCGCCTTGCTGCCCTTCTTCTGGCCGAAGACCATTGACAGCGGGTCCATGTCCAGGCTGTCGTCGACAGGCGCCGCTTGCGGCTGCTTCGCAACGACAGGCGGCAGTGCGACCGATTCGAACTCGATCACGCCGGATGCTGAGGGGCGGAACTCGGAGGGGTCGTTCGACATGTGAGGGACAGCTCGCGCGCGAAGGCACGCTCTCGCCTCATTTTGTGGCGCCTCATGGCAGCGCGCCAAGTGCCGCCTGCGCAGTTACCGTGTGTATCGTCACGACCGGGGCGGATCCGTGCGGTCGCCGGGCGGCGAAACGGGCCGCGCAGGGGGTCCGCCGGCGCAGCCGACGACAATCGCATTCCCATGGACCACAACTTCCTGTCGGCGCTGGTGCTGCTGCTGCTGGTGCTCGATCCGTTCGGCAGCCTGCCGATCTTCATCTCGGTCATGCGGCCGGTCGAGCCCGCGCGGCGCACGCGCGTGGCGTTGCGCGAGACGGCCCTCGCCTTCGGCGTGCTGCTCGCCTTCATGCTCACGGGCCAGGCGTTCCTGTCGCTGATGCGGCTGTCGGAACGCTCGCTCGAGGTGGCCGGCGGCGTGATCCTGCTCGTGATCGCGATGCGCATGATCTTCGCGTCCGGCGACGAGGTCTACTCCGCCGAGGGCTCGGGGCGTGAACCGCTGATCTTCCCGCTCGCGGTGCCGCTGCTGGCCGGACCGTCGGCGATGGCCACGGTGTTGCTGCTGGCGTCGCGCCAGCCCGAGCGCCTGTGGCACTGGATCGGCGCGCTCACGGTCGCGATGGCCGTGAGCGCGGTGGTGCTGCTCGCGGCCGATCGCATCCGCCAGTGGATCGGCGACTCGATGGTCAGCGCGATCGAGAAGCTGATGGGCCTGGTGCTGACCGCCATCGCCGTGGAGATGGTGCTCGCCGGCTTGAAACGCTACTTCTTCGAGACCTGACGACGACGCGATCCAGGCTCGGCCAGACGCAGCCGGGCGTGTCGATCGCGGCGCCGGCCGCGCCACTGCGGCGCGGCGCGCATGCACGGGCACGTCGCAGCGCAGGCGCGGGCGATGCGATTCAGGAGACTCGGTAGCTCGCGATGAAGGACCGATCGATATGGTCCTTCCACCATCCCATGAGCCGGCCCTGCGCCGACCATTCGCCCCAGCTCGCAATCGCGCGGCCATCGCCCAGGGCCAGCAGACTGAGCGAGCGCGTCGGGGGCCGGTGCGGCAGCAGCTCGCCGCCGGCAACCAAGCGACGCAGGTTCAGCGCCAGCGCCGGGCCGGCGCGCACGGCATAGACGCCGCTGCGCGGGCGCTGGACATCGTCCCGCACCGAGATGTCACCGGTCGCGAACACATGGGGATGGCTCGCGCTTTGCAGCGTCGCGCCCACGCGCACGAAACCCGCCGCGTCCAGCGCCAGCCCGCTGTCGGCAAGCCAGGCCGGCGCATCGCTGCCGATCGCCAGCAGCGGCACGTTGCAGGCCACCCGCATCGGGCCGATCTCCACGTGCCGGGCGCTCACCGCGGTGCACAGACCGGGCAGCAACTGCACGTTCGCGCGCTTGAGCGCACTCAGGCCGCGCTCGCGCACGGCCTCGGAGTAATCCGGCAGCAACGGACCATCGGAGATCAGCGCCACACTCGCGCGCGGACCCAGGTCATGACGCACGGCCAGCGCCAACTCGAAACCTGCCGCGCCATTGCCGATCACAACCACCGCAAGCGGCCGCTCGCGGGCCAGTTCGCGCGTGCGCTGCCACAACTCGACGAACTGCTCGATCGGACGCACGAACAGCGCGTGTTCGCGGGCGCCGGCAATGCGATCGCGATCCTGGACCGGGCCGGTGTTGAGCGACAGCACGTCGAACCCGATGCGCGCACCGTCGGCCAGTGTCACGACTTTCTGGTCGGCATCGACCGACACCGCGCGCCCGAGGCGCAATGCAACGCCTGCGCGCTGCGCGAGCGGCCCAAGCGGGATTACCGTGTCGTCGACCTGAAAGCGCCGGGCCACCAGCCCGGGCACCATGCCCGAATAGAGCTGGCGCTCGTGGGTCGTGACCAGCGTGACCTCGGACCCGGGCAAGCGCTGTCGTGCCAGCGACGCGAGCACCGCCAGCTGTGCGTGCCCTGCGCCCAGCAGCAGGACGCGCCGGGTCATGCGGACCCCCTGGGGCCTGCGGCCTGTCCCCCCGAGGGGGAGCGAGCGCCTTCGGGCGGCCGTACGGCGCGCTGTGGCCCCCTGGGGCCTGCGGCCCGTCCCCCCGAGGGGGAGCGAGCGCCTTCGGGCGGCCGTACGGCGCTCATCGCCCCAGCAGTCGCAAGGCGTCCACGTGCGCGACGCTGTGGGACCCGGTGTTGTCGGTGTCGGCCCCGACGAGGATGGCCAGCAGCGGCGGCACCTGCTGGCCCGATTCGTCGCCGAACGCGCGCAGGAAGTCGGCGCTGAGGTCTCGGCGCTCCTCGGTCCAGGCATCGGACCGGGTGGCGATGACGATGCCGCGCAAGCGCCGCGTGTACGGGCTCACGACCAGGGTTCCGGGCGACAACGTGGTGTCGGCCACGTAGCACAGCGTCGCCGTCGGCAGGTGCTCGCCCAGGTGGGTCTCGGCCATGTGCAGCGCCTGCCGTTCGAGAAACGGCACGCGAGTGTCCGGCATGTCGAACAGGGCGCAGACCCTGAGCGCCGTGTCCTCACCGCTGCGGCGCGTGAGATCGGCACCGCGCACGGCCTGGTCGACACGCGCGCGCCAGCTCAGCGGGCTGGCCGGCGTGCCCGGCGGCAGCGGGTGCACCAGATTGCCGTAGGCATGGTCGGACTCGACGCGCAGCACGCGCACACCATCGACGTCGGCCGCGTCGAACCGGGTGGACGGCTTCGTCTGCCGCGGCAGCCCGCTGAAATACCACGGCGGCACCGGCGCGCCTTGCGGGCCGACGAGCGGCGCCAGCAGGTCGGCGGCCAGCCCTGAGCTGCCTGCGCCGCAGGCCAGCAGCGCAACGAGTGCGGCCCTCAACGACCGAGCGCGTTGAGCGACCAGTCGTAGTCGAGGTGGTTCACCGGGAGCGAGCGCGCGCGCAACTGCGCCTGCTCGTCGGGCTTGTCCGTCAACTGGGACGCGAACTTCGCGAACACGTCCTCGACCCGGGCGAAGCCCATCTGGCCCTTTTCGAAGTCTTCCTTGAACCATTTGAAGATCGCACTCACCTCGAGACGGCCGCCCTGCACGCGGTTGCGCGTGCGGTCGCCCAGGAAGCGAATCATGCCGTCTTCGAGCTGGGCGTCGAGCTTGGCCGCCGTGAAGGCCTCGTTGCGAAGCGCCGGGCAGCCGATCGAGGCGCAATTGACGGCCGCATGCACTCGCGGATCGGCGTACTTGGGCCGCAACTGCTCGTGCTCGATCCAGTCGAGGTGGTGCTTGGCGCCGAACAGCATGAAGAACTCGTTCTTCCACGGGCCCCGGTTGAAGGTGCCGAGTTCCTTGATCGACTTGAGGTTCGGGTACCTGGTCAGGATCACCTCGACGGTGAAGGCGTTGTATGCGTTGATCAGAAACGCCATGCGCTGGTCCTTCGGCCAGCGGTCGAACTCGGCCGGGGGCACCGCCGACAGGGCATCGAGCACCTTCGTCAGCTCGACGCGATCCTTTGCAAGGGCGGCGTAATCGACGCGGCTCTGCTTGTTGTCGGGCAGCCACCTGACGTGCTTCTTCAGCAGGCCGTCCCAGGCGGCGTAGCCGTGGTCGAACGCCTCGGCCTGCGCGAGCGCGGCCGTGAACACGAACAGCAGGATCGTCAGCAGCCTGTTCACTTTCATCCCCTGCGCCACGCGTGCAACTTCTCGACTTGCTGGAGCAGCCACAGCGGTTGGTGGGCGCGCTTCCATTCGCCGGCGGCGTACTTGTTGGCTTCGGCCAGAGTCGGGTAGGTGTGGATCGTGCCCAGGATCTTGTTCAGGCCCAGCCCATGCTTCATCGCGAGCACGTACTCGGCCAGCAGGTCGCCGGCGTGCACGCCGACGATCGTCACGCCGAGGATCTTGTCCTTGCCCGGCACCGTGAGCACCTTGACCCAGCCCTCGGCGGCCGAGTCGGCGATCGCTCGGTCGAGGTCGTCGATGCCGTACCTCGTCACCTCGTAGGCGATGCCTTTCTCCTTGGCGTCCTGCTCGTTCAGGCCCACGCGCGCGACCTCGGGGTCGATGAATGTCGCCCACGGGATCACCGAGTAGTCCGCCTTGAACTTCTTGAACGTGCCGAACAGGGCGTTGACGCTCGCGTACCAGGCCTGGTGCGCCGCGGTGTGCGTGAACTGGAACGGTCCCGCCACGTCGCCGGCGGCCAGGATGTTGGGGAAGTTGGTTTCCAGGTACTCGTTGACCTGCACCGTGCGGTTCACGGGAATACCGAGCTCCTCGAGCCCGAAGCCTTTCAGGCGCGCGCTGCGGCCGACCGCGCACAGCAGCACGTCGAACTCGATCGCGCTCTCGCGGCCGCCGGACTCGACCACGATGGTCTTGGTGCCATCGCCGCGCTTCTCGCAGCGCAGCGCCTTGTGGCCGGTCAGCACGCGCACGCCGTCGTGCTCGAGCACCTTGCGCGCGAAGGCCGAAACCTCCTCGTCCTCGCGGATCATGATGCGCGGCAGCATCTCGATCTGCGTGACCTGCGAGCCCAGCCGGGCGAAGCTCTGCGCGAGCTCGCAGCCGATCGGGCCGCCGCCCAGGACGACGAGCCGCTGCGGCTGTTCTCGCAGCCCCCACAGCGTGTCGCTCGTCAGGTAGCCCACCTGGTCCAGGCCGGGCAGCGGCGGCACGAACGGCGCCGCTCCGGTGGCGATCACGATGCTGCGCGTGGACAGGGACTGCTTCGAACCGTCGTCCCTCGTGATCTCGACATGCCACGGGCTCGTGATCTTCGCGCTGCCGATGACGACGTCCACGCCCAGTCCGGCATAGCGCTCGACCGAATCGTGCGGCTCGACCGCGCGCACGACGCCGGCCACGCGTTGCATCACTTGCGCGAAGTCGATCTGCGCCTGCGCCTTCGCGATGCCGTAGTCGGCCGAGTGGCGAATCTGCCGGGCGAGCGTGGCCGTCTTGATCAGCGCCTTGCTCGGCACGCAGCCGTAGTTCAGGCAATCGCCGCCCATCTTGTGCGACTCCACCAGCGTCACCTTGGCCTTCACGGCCGCACCGATGTAGGCGGTCACGAGCCCGGCGGCGCCGGCACCGATCACGACCAGGTTGCGGTCGTAGCGGCGTGGCTTGAGGTGCGACCACTTGGCGTACACCTTGCGTGCCTTGATCGTGTCGACGATCTTCTTGGCGATCAGCGGGAAGATGCCCAGCAGCACGAACGAGCCGATCAGGGCCGGCGACAGGATGCCCTTGGCCGATTCGATCCTGGCCAGCTGGGTGCCGGCGTTGGTGTAGACCACGGTGCCCGCCAGCATGCCCAGCTGGCTGACCCAATAGAAGGTCCACGTGCGCATCTTCGTCAGCCCGAACAGCAGGTTGATCGCCGCCGGCGGGATGGCGGGGATCAGGCGCAGCGTGAACAGGTAGAACGGACCGTCCTTGTCGATGCCCTTGTCGACCTCGGCCAGTCTTGCGCCGAAGCGCTCGCGCACGCTGTCGGCCAGCACGTAGCGCGACGCCAGGAAGGCCAGCGTGGCACCGATCGACGAAGCAAAGGACACCACGATGGAGCCGACCACCAGACCGAACAGCGCGCCCCCGGCCAAGGTCATCACCGCACCCACAGGCAGTGCGAGCGCAAACACGACGACGTAGATCGCGGCGTACACGCCGATGACCAGCAGCGGCCGCTGGGCGTACAGCGCCGAGAACTCGGCCTGGCGCGACTTGACGTACTCCAGGCTGACGAAGCGGCCGAGATCAAGGGCGAAGAACACCACGAAGAAGGCGATCAGCAGCGCGACGATAAGCAGCTTCTTCTTCGACATGGTTGTTGTTGAATCGCGGAGGATTCCCTATGGGTCGGGTCTGGGTTGACGGAACTTACACGCTCAGGGGTGTTTGCGAGACAGGATCAACGCGCCCCCGACGATGCGCGTGGCGATCGTGAGTGTGCACAGGACCGCGAAGCCGTAAGCCCACCATGCGAAGTGGGCCGGCCACAGGCACATCAGTGCGAAACAGATCAGCGTCTCGGTGGCCTCGGTCAGGCCGCCGAGGTAGAACAAGCCCTTGGTCGGGTACTGGGCACTCGCCAGGCCGCGCCTTTCGGCAAAGACTGCGAACGCGAGAAAGCTCGAGCCGGTGCCGATGAAGGCGGCCAGCAGCACTGCCGCCGGCAGCCCGTTCGCCGCCGGGTTCGCGATGGCGAACGCGAGCGGCACGCTCGCGTAGTAGAGGAAGTCCAACGTGACGTCGAGGAAGGCACCGCGGTCGGTCGGCGCGGTCAGCCGTGCGACCGGGCCGTCGAGCCCGTCGGCCAGCCGGCTTGCGAGCAGCAGCGCCAGGCCGATCAGGGTGGCCTGCAGCGCGATCGCGACGGCGGCAGCCAGGCCGACAGCGAACCCTGCGATCGTCACCGTGTCGGCCCCGACACCCGCACGAAAGAGCATTCGTGCCCCCGCTTCGAGCCCGGGCTTGAGCGCGGCATTCGCGACGCGGTCAAGCATCGAGGCTCACGCGCTGCGCGCCCGCTGGCACGTCGGCCGGGTCATGGGTGACGAGGATGGTGGGCACCCGGCGCTCGTGCAGCGTGGAGAACGTGAAGCTGCGCATCTGCGCGCGCAACGAGGCGTCGAGCTTGGAGAACGGCTCGTCGAGCAGCAGGGCCAGCGGCTGCGCCAGCAGCGCGCGCAGCAGCGACACGCGCGAGCGCTGGCCGCCCGACAGGCTCGCGGGCAGGCGCGACCCGAACCCGGCGAGTCCGGCACTGCCCAAGGCCGCGTCGGCGGCCGCCAGGCGCGCGGCGCGCGAGGCAGGCGTCGGCGACGATCCCGGCCCAAGGCGGGCCGGCAGTGCGAACAGCAGGTTGTCGTGCACGCTCATGTGCGGAAACAGAAGGTCATCCTGGAACAGCAGGCCGATGCGCCGCTGCTGGATCGGCAGCGACGTCAGTTCGCGGCCGTCGAGGGTCAGTCGCCCGCTGGCTTCGAACGGCGCCTCCAGCGTACCCGCGACCCACGCCAGCAGGCTCGATTTGCCCACGCCGCTCGCACCCATCACGGCGAGCACGTCGCCCGGCGCGACCGCGGCCGAGAGACGGTCGATCAGCGTGCGGCCGTGCACGCGGATCGTCACGTCGGCCAGTTCAAGCGACATGCAGGGCCTGCCGCCTTCGATGGCCGACCCAGGCGGCGAGTCCGAAGCCGATGGCAGGCAGCAGCGCCTGCAGGACTGCGAACGCGGCAGCGGTGTGGCGTTGGCCACCGGAGGCGAGCGTCACCGCTTCGGTCGTGATCGTGGCATGCCGGCCGGCGCCGATGAACTGCGTGGGCAGGTACTGGGCCACGCTGACCGCGAAGCCCACCGCGAGCGCGGCGCAGATCGGTGCTGCGAGCAGCGGGCGCTTCACGTGCCACCAGAACGCGACGCGCGACCGGCCGAGCGCCAGCGCGGTGTGTTCGTAGCGCACGTCGAAAGTGCGCCAGGCCGGCGCCAGCGCGACGAACACGTAGGGCAGGGCCGCCAGCATGTGCGCCCACGCCAGCCCGGCGAGCGTGCCGTCCAGGCGCAACGGCAGCGCCAGCGCGTACAGGCCCGTCAACATCAGCAACGGCGGGATCACCAGCGGCGCCAGCACGAGCGGCATCACGCGACGGTCCCAATCGGGCGGCGTGGCCTCGAACCACATCAGCACGAGGGCCAGCGCGGCGACGGTGGCGAACGTGCCGACGCCTGCCGACAGCGCAACCGTGCCCGCGCTGTCGCGAACCTGCGTCCATGCGCCCGCTGACCACGATTGCGGCGCGATCGCCGGGAAGGTCCACACGCCGGCGAACGACGACAGCGCGATCAGCGTCGCAACGGTGGAGTACAGCGCGAGCACGAGCCACCACGCGATGGCCGCACTCGGCCCGTCGCGAAGAGCCCGACCGCGTGTGCCGCTGGTGCTCAGGCGGCGCCATGCCTGCGCCCCGGCGGTGCCGAGCAGGCCGCCGAGCGCGACCAGCGCGGCGAGCACGACGGCGAGCAGCACGGCCGCTGCCGCGCCCTCGGCATTGCGCAGCGGATCGCCATCCTGCAGACCTTGCCATGCGAGGACCGCGAGCGTGGGCGGCGACGCCGGGCCGACGATCAGCGCGAGGTCGACCACGGTCAGGCTGTAGGCCAACACCGCGAGCATCGGCCACGCGAGGCGCGGCAGCAGCAACGGCCAAAGCACGCGCCACCAGATCGCGCTGTCGCGGTAGCCGAGCGTGCGGCCGCTGGCGAGCCAGCCACGCAACTGCTGCGCCAGCTCGGGCCGGGCGAGCAGGGCCACGAGATTCCAGAGCACGAAGGGCAGCTCCTTGGCCACGAGCACGAGCGCGAGGCCCAGGCCGTCCGGGTCGTTCACCGTCGGCCAGTCCGGCGGCGACGTCCAGCCCAACGGCGCAGCCAGCAAGCGCGCGATCACGCCGGCCGGCATGACAAGCAGCGCCAGCCCGATTGCGAACGCGGCATGCGGCAGCGCGAGCATCGGCCCCAGGGCGCGGACGAGGCGCTGCCACGAGTCCGTGCCGTGCAGGTGTGTCACGAGCCACAGCGCGAGCGTCGTGGCGACGCTGGACGACACCACCGCGACGAGCACCGACAGCGTGAGTGCTCGCGCGAGCTGCGGATCATCGAGCAGGCCGCGCCACGCCGCGAAATCGAGGCCCAGCCACAACGCGACCGGCAGTGCCGCGGCCAGCGGCAGCGCGAACAGCAGCGCGGGTGCCGCGAGCGCACCGGCGCGCACGCCAGGGCTCAGCCCTGGCCGTAGCGCCTTGCCCACTCGCGTTCGATCGGGTCGACCCACGAGCCGTGCGGCTCGGGCAGCGTGGGTGCGGTTCTCGCGAGTTGGCCGGGTGCCGCCGCGCCGGTGAACAGCGCGCGGTCGGCCGCCGGGAGCTTGTCGAGCGCGAGCACGGTCGGATCGCCCCAGACCTTGATGTCGGCCTTGCGCGCCTGCGCGGCGGGCGAGAGGAAGAAGTTGGCCGTGACCTGGGCCGCCTCCTTGGCCCGCGCATTGAACGGGATCGCGAGGAAATGCGTGTTGCCGATCGTGCCGGCTGCGTGCTGATAGGGCACGACCGTCGCAGGCAGCGTCTTGGCCGCGATCTGGTTGGCGATCTCGTTGGGATTGAAGGTCAGCGAGATGGCGAGTTCGCCATCGGCCAGCATCTGGCGCATCACCGTGTTGTTGGCGGGGAACTGCCTGCCCTGTTTCCACAGGTGCGGGTGCAACGAATCCAGCGCGGACCACAACGGTGCCGTGACGCGGCCGAATGCATCGGCGTTGAAAGGTGCATACAGCGGCTTGCGGTCGGTGCTGATCTCGAGCAGCACCTGCTTCACGAATGTGGTGCCGTGGAAGGCCGGCGGCTTGGGGTAGGTGAAGCGGCCAGGGTTCTTCCTGGCCCAATCGAGCAGTTCGGCAAGGCTCGACGGCGGTTGCGGCACGCGGACGCTGTCGGCATAGAAGGTCAGCTGCGCCATGCCCCAGGGTGCTTCCATGCCGTCCACCGGCTCAGAGAAGTCGATGCGGGTCGTCGGCTTGCCCGCGGTGTCGACATTCGCGTAGCTCGGCAGGCTCTCGCTCCAGGGGCCGAACAACAGCCCCTCACGCTTCATCGCGAGGAAGTTCTCGCCATTGATCCACACCAGGTCGACCGAGCCGTCGCCGGTGCGCCCGGCGCTCTTTTCGGTGCGCACCCGCTTGACTGCTTCGGCGGTGTCGGTGATCTTCACGTGTTCGAGCTTGATGCCGTGGCGCTGCAACAGTTCGCCCGCGGCCCATTGAAGGTAGGCGTTGATGCGCTCGCTGCCGGCCCAGGCGTTGAAATACACGGTCTGTCCGCGGGCGGCCGACTCGATGCGGGACCAGGGGCTGCCTTGCGCGAGGACGGGCAGCGGCAGGGACGATGCGGCAAGCAGCAGGTGTCGGCGGTACAACATCACGCGTTCGGAGTCAGACGCGGGCGGCGCCAGTGTAGGACGGCCGTGCGAACCAGCGCGGCGCGACGAGGCGGTCGATCGACCAGCGTCCCGAGCCCCACAGCACGAGAGCGACGAGCAGGCTGCCCCACAACACATGTTGCTGCAGCGCCGCGGCCGCGATCTCCCGCAGGCTGATCACCGCGACCGCGTTCACCACGAACAGCCCTGCGGCCGCGAATCGCCCCGCCAGGCCCAGCGCAAGCAGCACCGGCAGGACCAGTTCGCCGCCGGTGCCGAGCGCCGCAGCCACGCCGGGCGGCAACAGCGGCACCTGGTACTCGTCGGTGAACAGCGCCAGCGTGATGTCCCAGTCGCGGATCTTCGTCAGTCCCGAGAGGAAGAAGACATGCGCGATGTACAGCCGCGCGGCCAGCAGGGCCAGGGGTTGCAACGACTCGAGCGCGGCGATGACACGCTGTGAGAAGGAGGCGAGGCGGGCGAGCGCATTCATGTGATTGGCTCCAGGGGTTCGAGGGCGACGAGCCAGCGCTCGCGCAAGGCGCGCGCGAGCCATCGGTCGAACGCAAAAGCGCCGGTGGTCGCGCCCGCTGCGACGCTCGCGGCACCATCGAGCGCTGCGCCCAGCGAGGTGCGCGCCAGCAGCGCGCGCATGAATGCGGCCTCGGCCGCGTCGAGCGCATGGACACGAACGTGGTAGCCGCTGCGCACGACGAAGGCGGCCTCGCCGCGATGCAAAGCGAACGCCTCGCGCACCGCTGCGAAACGATCGGCGTCGTCGCGCTGGTGGGCCTGCCAGATCGACGCGACGGGCCAGCGGCTTTCGAGCAGTGCGCTGCCGGGCGCGAGCACGGCGCGCAGCGCGGCGGGATCGCTGTCGCCCAGGCGGTCGAGCGCGGCCGGCTCGTCCGGCGCATCGGCCGCGCGCGAGGCCGCATGGATGGCCCAATCCAGCCGCGCGCTGTCGGCCAGGTACGGCTCGGTCGCGAGGCTTTCCTTGTCGGCGATGAACGAGGGCAGTGCCTCGCCCCACTCGCCGAGATCGCCGCGCGTGGGCGGGCGGTGCTGCCAGAAGTCGCGCGCCAGGGCGGCGAACGACTCCGCGCCGAGCAGTGCGGCAATCGTCGGGAACGCGGTGGCCAGCGCCCGCTCGGCCCCGCCACCCGCGTTGGCGCGGTAGGCGCCCAGGCCGCGCAGCAGGTCGTCGGTCGACCCGCGCAGCCAGCCGCGCAGCGCGAGTGGCGCGCCGCGCTCGCGCCACAGCGCGCGCAGCAGCATCTGCTGGCGCAGCGCTTCCTTGTCGATCGGCGCGCTCGCGTTCATGCCGGCAGGGCCTGGGCCACCCGCGAGATCACGCGATCGGCCTTCGCGGCCTCGTCGAGCAGCACGTCCAGTGCGGGCAGTCCGGTGTCCCATTCGATCAGCGTGGGCATTGGGCCCAGTCGGCCGATCGCATGGGCGTAGACCTGCCACACGGGGGGATGCACGCGGCTGCCGTGGTCATCGATCACGAGCTCGCCGCTGTCGTCGTAGCCGGCGAGGTGGATCTCGCCGACATGGCGCGGCTTGATCGCATCGACGAAGGCGCAGGCGGCCGCCACCGGGTCGACCGACTTCGCGTTCAGTGCATTGACGACGAGGTTGTTCACGTCCAGCAGCAGCCAGCAGCCGCTGCGCTGCGCGAGCTGGTTGAAGTAGTCTGCCTCGGCCATCGCGTCGTCGGCCCAGCCAAGGTAGCTCGACAGGTTCTCCACGCCAATCGGCCGCTGCAGTCGGTCCTGCACCCGTTGCACGTTGGCGCACATCAGTTCGAGGCTGGCGCGCGTGAAGGCCACGGGCAGCAGGTCGCTCGCATGCAGCACCGGCGCGCCATGGCGGCGCGGCGCGCGCGCGAACGACGCATGGTCCGATACGCGCAGCGGTTCGGTGCGGCGCACCAGCGCGCTCAGCCGGTCCAGGTGCCATGCGTCGAGCCCGGCCGCCGAGCCGAGCGCCAGTCCCACGCCATGCAGGCTGACGTCGTAGTGCTCGCGTGCCGCGGCGAGCAGGGCGAGCGGCGCGCCGCCATCGGCGAAGAAGTTCTCCGAGTGCACCTCGATGAACGGCACGTCAGGCCGGCGCTCGAGCAACTCGCGCTCGTGCGCGTGGCGCCACCCGATGCCGGTCCGGCCGTATTTCATCGCGACACCGCCGATCAGGACTTCTTGGCCTTGACCTTGGCGTCGGCCTCGCTGATGCCCTTCAAGTCCTTGCAGGTGCCGGCGGCCACGTACTTCCACTCGTCAGCGCCGTTGTCGACCTTGCTCAGGCCGGCGCAGGAATGCGTGCCCGACAGGTTCGCGCAGTCGTTCTGGCCGGCCTTGGCGATGCCGAAGCACTTCTCCTTCTTGCCCTTGGCGGCCGGTTCCTTGGCAGCGTGCGAGGCGGCGACGGCAGTGGCAACCAGGCCCAACGCCATCACGGTGGCAAGGGCGGAGCTGGCAACGAGGCGGTGATTCATTGGGGGAACTCCTTTGAACGGTGGGTGAGCGGAAATCCGGTAAAGCGCCGGCAGGAGGGCTGGTCTGCGCTCCTGGGCGAGGGTCCGTCGTGCGGCGCGGGCGTAACTTACACTGCCCGCGCTTGTTTGCGCATGGACCCCGGACATGTCCGACTTCGCCGAGGCCGTTCAGGCCCTTCGCCCGCAGTTGATGCGTTTCGCCCACGCCCAGTTGCGCAATGACGCCTGGGCCGAAGACGCGGTATCGGAGACCGTGCTGGCGGCACTGGCCAAGCCGCAGGCCTTTGCCGGCCAGTCGCAGTTGAAGACCTGGCTGGTGGGCATCCTGAAGCACAAGCTGATCGACCAGATCCGGCGCCACAGCCGCGAGGTGTCGGCGACGACCGACGAGGACGGCGAGGATATCGACGGGCTGCTGTTCGACGAGACGGGGACTTGGCGCGAGGCACCTGCCGAGTGGGGCGACCCTGAGGCCACGTTCGGGCAGCGCCAGTTCTTCGAGGTGCTCGAGGTCTGCGTCGAGGAACTGCCCGGTGTGCAGGGCCGCATCTTCATGATGCGCGAGTGGCTCGAACTGGGCACCGAGGAGATCTGCAAGGAACTCAAGATCACGGCGACGAACGCCTGGGTGCTGCTGCACCGTGCGCGCCTGCGCCTGCAGATGTGCCTGCAGGAGCGATGGTTCGGCCACAAGCCGGCCGCGGTGTGACGACGATGAAATTCCTCCAACGCAACTGCCGCCAGGTCACCGAGCTCGTGCTCGCCGGCGAGGACCGCCGGCTCGGCCTGTTCGAGCGCTGGTCCGTGCGCGCGCACCTGGAGGTCTGCAAGGCCTGTCCACGTTTCGTGCGGCAGGTGAAACTGATGCGGCAGGCGCTGCCGCGCTGGCGCGCCTACCGGGAAAGCCTCGACTGACGATCGCGCGGCGCAGCGGGCCCGTTCAGTCCAGCGCACCCTCGCTCGTGCGCGGGTCCTCACGATGCAGCGCCGCAGCCTCCAGGGCGATGCGCACCGCCTCGATCATCGTCGCCAGCGGCAGGCTGGGCGCCTGTGCGCGCTGCGCCTGCTCGGGCAGGCAGGGCAGGTGCATGAAGCCGCTGCGCACCCAGCGCCGGCGCCTCACGGCCCGTTGCAGGCCATAGAAGACGTGGTTGCAGACAAAGGTGCCGGCGCTGTACGAGACCGAGGCCGGGTGACCGGCGGCACGCAGCGCGGCGACCATGGCCTTGATCGGCAGCGTCGTGAACTGCGCCGCCGGACCGCGCGCGACCACCGGTTCGTCGATCGGCTGCGCTCCGGCGTTGTCGGGGATGCGCGCGTCGTCTAGGTTGATCGCAACGCGCTCCAGTGAAAAGTCGCCGCGCCCGCTGGCCTGCCCGAGCGCAAGCACGAGCCGCGGGCGGTGCGCGTCGAGCGCGGCGCGCAGTGCGTCGATCGAGGCGCCGAACACGCACGGCAGCACGATGCCCACGACCGGCGCCGCGGCGATCGTGCGGTCATGCAGCGCGCGCGCGACCTCACCGGACGGGTTGACCGCGTCGCCGCCGAAGGGCTCGAAGCCGGTGACGAGGATCGGCCTCACGCAGGTCGCCCCCAGCCGCCGCCGCCCGGCGTCTCGACCACGAACACGTCGCCCGGCTGCATCGCGGCCGAGCCGATGTGCCCGAGCACCTCGATGCGCCCGTCGCGGCGTTCGACGCGGTTGATGCCGAGTGCGCCGGCCGCGCCTCCGGCTGCGCCGAATGCGGGGACGCGCCGACCGTTGGACAGGATGCTCGCGGTCATGGCCTCGAGAAACCGCACGCGGCGCACGCCACCGTCGCCGCCGCGCCAGCGGCCGTCGCCGCCGCTGCCCCGGCGGATCTCGTAGCTCTCCAACCGCACCGGGAATCGGAACTCGAGCACCTCGGGATCGGTGAGGCGCGAGTTGGTCATGTGCGTCTGCACGACGCTCGTGCCGTCGAAGCCGGGGCCGGCGCCGCTGCCGCCGCTGATGGTCTCGTAGTACTGGTGCGTCTCGTTGCCGAAGGTGAAGTTGTTCATCGTGCACTGGCTGGCGGCCATCACCCCGAGCGCGCCGTACAGCGCGTTGGTCACGCACATCGAGGTCTCGACGTTGCCGGCCACCACCGCCGCCGGCGGGGTCGGGTTGAGCATGCAGCCCTCGGGCACGATCAGGTGCAGGGGCTTCAGGCAACCGGCGTTGAGCGGAATTTCGTCGTCCACCAGCGTGCGGAAGACGTACAGCACCGCGGCCATCGTCACCGCCTTGGGGGCGTTGAAGTTGTTGGGCAGCTGCGCGCTGGTGCCGGTGAAGTCGATCGTGGCCTCGCGTCGGGTCGCGTGCACCGTGACCTTGACGGCGATGCGCGCGCCGTTGTCGAGCTCGAGCGTGAACTGGCCATCCTTCAAGGCCGTGATCACGCGCCGCACCGACTCCTCGGCGTTGTCCTGCACGTGCAACATGTACGCGGCGACGGTGGCACGGCCGAACTGCGCCACCATCGCGCGCAGCTCCTGCACGCCCTTCTCGTTGGCGGCGATCTGCGCGCGCAGGTCGGCCACCGTCTGCTGCGGGTTGCGCGCCGGGTAGATGTTGGCCCCTTGGCGCTGCGCGCCATCTCCCGAGGGGAGTGTCCCGGCCAGGGAAACCCCGTCCGGGACGCCGCCTCGCAACTGCGCAAACAGTTCGGCCTCGCGCATCACGCCATCGCGCACCAGCAGGAAGTTGTCGAACAGCACGCCTTCCTCGTCGATGGTCTTCGAGAACGGCGGCATCGAGCCGGGCGTGCT
>Ga0209797_10000802_pt1 | contig 15709 bp, 9 predicted proteins | sample DOMMetBare3Fresh_2_FD_187472 | JGI IMG/M metagenome (GOLD analysis project Ga0209797, IMG submission 187472) | Wetland sediment microbial communities from St. Louis River estuary, USA, under dissolved organic matter induced mercury methylation -... | ecosystem: Environmental > Aquatic >... | reverse complement strand
TGGCCATGAGAAACCTGGTTAGATCTTATTTCAAGCTCGCCACCTTGCTCTATTGTCCATTGTTTGCCATTTACTATAAAATTTGATGTATCAAATTTTATGGCAACACCATCGTTAAAAGTTGTAACCTGTGCATTGATGGCTGCTTCAGGAATGTTTTTATTATTACTGATGGTGGAAATTTTAATATCCGAGATATCATTTTGAGAAATAAAATTCAGTTCTGTATGCGGAAAGCTGAGGCTGTCACTTATTTTTACAAAATCAATCATACCACCAAGTGTAAGTTTCTGCAAATCCCCTTTACCATTCAACCGCACATTCTGAAATTCAAATTGTTTATAAGCAAAAGCAGGTACATCCGTGTTCAGTTCCATTTGATTTTTGGCAATATTCAACAGGCCGCTGATATGGCTGTTGTTGAATCCATGCAGGCTGCTGTCAAAAAGATTGATGTATTCATCTATATAATTTGTTTTGATATCGAAACTAAATGCCTGGTTACTGATGGCGCCCGCAGGTTTTTTTATATAAGACGGATAATATTTATTCAGGAAAAGTTTAAAAGCATCCGGCAAATCTTTTAATGAAAACTGCCCGGTAATATTCCCTTCCAGTTCATTCGTATTTACTGAGAGGGATTTTACACCGGCCGAAACTGTCGAGTTAATTACAAATGAATCTATGGCGATTTCTTTTCCATCTTTCTTTATGACTGCTTTACTTATCCGGGCATAACCCAGGAAATCATCAATCGTGTTACCGGTAAAATCAAAATCAATTTTACCAGACATGGAATAGTTATCTTTTGTAAGATGCAGTTTTTTGAAATTTATACTGTCTATATCAGCAAGAAAATTAAATTTTGGAGTATGACCACTCAGATCCACAAGGCCGTGAAGGCTTGCTATTACATTTGAATCGTTAATGACAAAATCACCGTTAAATACTTTTTTACTTAATGAACCTTTTGCTTTTATATTTTCATAATGATAATTGTTATACTCAAGATGCTGAATATTCATATCCATATTTGCACCCAGTGAATTCCAGTTCATTCCCCTGCCTTTAAGCTGACCGCTGAATGAAATGTTTCCTATATTTTTTTCGTTTATAAAAGTTCCGAGATCGAAATTGGAAGATGCAATTTTACCCGAATAAATTGGCTCTTTACCCACGGGTAATTTCATATTTAAATCGCTTGTAACAGTACCCAGGTTGGTACGGATGGTACCAAAAGTTACAAAGTCACGAAGAAAGCCGGTGAAATTTCCTTTAAAGTTTAAGCTGGTAATATTTTGCAACCTGGGTGTAGTGATTTTTTTTAATGCAGGTATAAAGGTAGTTGCATCATTATAAGTCGTTTGAAAGTTATCGGCTTTAAAATCAATAAATGTTCTGTAGATATCCGGCAAGCCTACCAAACTGATATCCCCGGTTAAAATTGTATTTCTTCCCGCAAGGATGTTCATCTTGCTTCCAAAAAGATCTTCTACAGTGCCACGTACGTTTCCACTTATGATTATTTTCTTTTTCCATTTACTTACCTCCGGGGCAAAAAAAGCAATATCATCACTGTCAATAACTGAACTGTCAAAACCGGCAGTCATTTTTATTTTATTAATGAAATCGTTCATCTCACTCATATCAGCATAGGTCATGCTAAAGGAATTGCGTATAATACTTCTGTTGGTTTTAATATCCATATGGGTAAAAGCCATGCTCTGCGGAGTCAGCTTTACATCTGCCACCATTGATTTCACCTCAAAGCCACTTCTTTCTTTTGCCTGTAACTGCAGCGATGCTGTTACAGTGTCTTTGAGCCAGTTCACATTTTCAAAATTTCCATTGATGGCAGAAAATTCTATATGCCGGCCATCGAAATATGTATCAAAAGGATTTAAAGTATGTTTTTCGTTTTTAAGTATTCCATCTTTTATATTCAGATTATCAATATGCACTTTCCATCCTAAAGCATTCCATTTCAGAAACGAATCAATTACTACTTCTACTTTGGGCTGTTCACCCGGGTCTATTACCAGTTGTTTTGGCCGCAGACCGGAATAATTTTTTAATTCAAACACCGGCTGTACAAGTGACATTGTATTTATATCAACTATTCTTGTATTGAGATTTATTTGATCTGCATCCAGGTCAAGGGCTTTTATGTGCAGCAACAGGTCTTCGCCCCGCCATTCATCTTTTCTTATAAAAGAAACATTCCGGAGTTCGATTTTTTTCAAATCTATTGCCATACTTTTTTTACCTGATGATGAACCACCAGAAAAAAATTTTTCCAGGAACCTGTAGTTCCAGATAGTATCCTTTCGATTCAGGTTAATGTTGGCATCCTGCAGGCTTATAAATTTTATGTCCGCTTTGTCTTTAAAGAAAAACCAATCAGTAATGCGAACCTGGATTTTACCTGCATAAAGCATGGTGTCTTTTTTCTGATCTTCCACAAGCACAGCTTCCATGTTCAATTTATTAAACAGGGAAAAGCTTACATGTTTAATCGTTATTTTGGCACCTAAGTTTTTTGAGAATTTTCCGGTAACTCTTTTTACTATATAATTTTGGCCCCAATCAGTATTGACAAAGATGTAAGCTGCAATAATGATAAACAGCAGCGAAAGCAAAATCCACTTTATTATTTTTTTAAACCTCTTCAGAAACAAGTATTTAGGCTGTAAAAATAGACAATCGGCAGTTCAGGGCAAATTAAGTACCAGAAGGGAAGTTGCAGACAGATATTTTGTAAGTGGTAGTGTTAAAAATTAGGATTATTTATTCTTCGTATCAATCACAATTTTTTTATTTTTTAAAAAAGTTCCGATTGAAATACCTACTGCCCGGTTACCGATACCCGGGCCATAATCAGCATTATTCATGGTAGTAAGACTATAATTATAATGGCCAAAAACAAAAAGGCCGTTTTTACTTTCAAATCCAAATTGTAAAATGGCTGAAGCAAGGAAATGACCATATTCCGTAAAACTGAATTTCATATCCTGGCTAACTGAGCTGCTTGTGGTATTATATTTTTCTTTGCCAAACAGAGCAAAATCAAGCGATGGTCCGAAGCGGATAAAAAAATGACCCGGGTTGGTATTAAAATCATGTTGTAAAAGAAAAGCAAGTTCTACAGTATGAAAACTGGTATTGTTATCAATTGCTGTTAAATCGGGAGGATATGATGAGCCATTGAACTTTACTTTATAACCCCGCAAATTGTACATAATTGATGGGGCGAAGCTCAACCTGTTTTCAAAAGGCACTTTGAATTGGGCGCCAATATTAATACCGATTTTTAAACTTGACTCTTGTTTTTTATCATTAATTGTATAACGTACATCAGTAACCTGCGGGCCGGCGAAGATGCCTACCTGTACCTGGCTATGTAATACGAGACTTAAAAAAATACAAATTGTCAGAAATAAAGTTTTCATGGTCAGTTTTTACTGAATTTAAAATGTAAAGCTTGATTTTTCAGAGAGGATTTTCCCGGTGCAAAAAAATATCAGGATGGATTATCAGGGGCGTAAAAGTATAAATTATATCTGGCTAGTCAAACCTGCTTTAAAGAAAAGCAGAATTATTTTCTAATACCATGACTTGCAGCAGTATGAAAGCGAGTCTTAAAATTTCTTGGCAGGATCTTTTACATGATCACCTGTATTATATGTCTGCGATTTGCCTTTTGGGATGGAAAGATTTTTCCAGGCTTCTTTTTTAATCATCCTTGCGATAAAAATTATCTGGCCAATATGATAAGGATAATGGGCAAGTTGCCGGTTAATGGCATCTATTACAGAAAGTGGTTCATGTCGGATAGTGATTGTTTTCAGTAAATCATCTTCTGTCAGAAGTTCTAATGCAGCAAAACAACAAGTCCACCCTTTTTGCCAGGTATCTGTTATTTGTTGTTTACTGTAATCGTGTATTTCAAATTCATCATCTCGCTGCCGCCATTCTTTTTCTCCGTCTTCAGTAAGAAAATTAGTAAAACGGCTGAGCATATTGCCTGCAAGATGCTGCACAATTATTGCAATACTGTTTGATTCTGCAGAAGGAATAAAGTGAAAATCTTTTTCCTCCAACTGGTCAAAAGTTTTTTCACCCAGGTCTTTGTAATATTTCAATCTTTTAATAACCGTGCTCAGATATTCTTTACCCAAACTCATAATTATTAATTTTTAATTGTTAATTACTAATTCCTAAAAATCTTCACCAGCCTTCAGCCGAATCATCTCCGCGATTATCCGCCACAACTTCAAATTTTCCATTGGGCAAAACTTTTATTACTTCTGTCCTGCCAATTCCCCCTCTTTCTGTGGTTTTATATCCCATTGCTTCCAGCGTTTTTTTTGTTTCCTCCGGAAATCCTTTTTCCAAATCAATTTTATCAGGCAACCACTGATGATGAAATTTTGGTTTCCAAACTGCATCTTCGGTACTCATGTTAAATTCAATAATGTTAATGATAGTTTGAAAAACAGAAGTCGGGATAGTGGTACCTCCAGGTGTGCCGACCACTAAAAATGGTTTATCATCTTTTAATACAAGTGTAGGTGTCATAGAACTGAGCATTCTTTTTCCGGGCATGATTGCGTTAGCTTCACCACCAACAGCACCATACATATTAGGTACGCCTGGTTTAATACTGAAGTCATCCATTTCATCATTTAATAAAAAACCTGCACCGCCAACAACGGTTCTGCTGCCATATGAATTGTTAAGTGTAGTAGTCACTGCTACTGCATTGCCATCTTTATCTATTACGCACAGGTGCGTTGTTTCTTCACTTTCAGCTTTAGGAAGTGCCCCGGGTTTTATGATTGTGCTGGGTGTTGCTTTTGTAGGATCATAATCTTTCATCCTGTCCTGCAGATACACGTCATTTGATAACATTTTTACCGGTACCTTATAAAAATCTGCATCACCCATATATTCTGCACGGTCAGCATAAGCTCTTCGTTCCACTTCAGTCATCAATTGTACTGCCTGTGTAGAATGAAAACCCATAGAGCCAATATTTCTCTCTTCCACCATCTTCATCATCTGGTGCAATAATAATCCGCCGCTGCTGGGCATAGGCATGCCAATAATTTTGTAACCCTTATAATCAAAAACATGCGGCACCCGAACCTGGGCAGTGTAATTTTTCAAATCTTCAAGGCTGATTATACCATTACCACGTTTCATTTCTTCTACAATTAATCTGGCTGTTTCTCCTTCATAGAAACCTTTTGATCCATTTTTTAAAATTCTTTTTAAAGTAGCGGCCAAATCTTTTTGAAAAAGCGTATCCCCTTTTTGCCATGGATTATTTTTTACAAATGCGGGAGTAACAGTATTGTATTTTACAAGTGATGCTTTTAAACTATTATACGCCTTTGCTTCGTTTTCAGAAATCGTGAATCCTTTTTCAGCTAAATCAATTGCGGGCTGTATTAATTTATCAAATGAAAGCTTACCATATTTTGCGGATTCAAATAATCCGGCCACTGTACCCGGTACACCTGCAGAAAGATGGCCACTCTGGCTTAAATCTAATTTTGGATTACCTGCATTATCAAGATACATATCCCGGCTTGCTTTGCCCGGCGCTTTTTCACGATAATCAATTGCTATTGTTTTTCCATCACTAAGTTTAGCTACCATAAAACCACCGCCACCGAGATTACCTGCATTTGGATATACTACAGCAAGTGCAAGTTGAACTGCAATGGCTGCATCCACAGCATTACCACCCATTTTTAAAATTGCCAAACCCACTTTGCTTGCCAGCGGATGTGCTGAAACAACAGCTCCGTTTTCACAAACAACCTTTTTTTGTATTACATAATTATATTGATCAATAGCCGGTGCGGAATTCTTACTGGTTTTACATGCAACAAATAGAGCAAGTGTAAAAAGTAAAAGGGATAAATATTTTTTCATGATAATTAAATTTACAGAGTAAGCAAATTAGGATTTTTTTATATTATCTCATTCCGGCCCGGGTTTAACTAAAGTATGTGAATAGAAATTCTCCGGGATTTAATGTTTGGGTCATTCCTTTTCTCTTTCTTAATTTGCCGGATAAAATAAATCTGAAATGCACAAAAAATTCTTATTTATACTTGCTTCAGTTCTATTTGTGACAGCAAGTGCTCAATTAAAATCTCCAGCTGAGTTTTTAGGTTATAAAATTGGTGACAGGTATACACCACACTGGAAAATAGTAAATTATTTTCAGCATGTTGCTGCTTCTGCCGGAGCCAATATAAAACTGGAACAATACGGGCAAACTAACGAAGGCCGTCCTTTACTGCTTGCATTTATTTCTTCAGCAGAAAATATGAACAAGCTGGAGCAGATAAGAATAAATAATTTAAGGCTTGCCAGCCTGGCAAATGACAAAGCCGCTGCTATTGAAGAAGGAGCCCCGGCGATAGTGTGGCTTAGCTATAATGTGCATGGTAATGAAACTTCATCTTCTGAGGCGGCTATGCTTACAATTTATGCATTGCTTGATCCGACAAATGCAAAATCTAAAGAATGGTTGAAAAATACGGTAGTGATAATGGATCCTTGTATAAATCCTGATGGCAGGGACAGGTACGTGAACTGGTTTAATTCGATTGTTGGAAAAAATAGTAATCCATCCTGGGCTGCACGGGAACACCGTGAACCATGGCCAGGTGGCAGAACCAATCATTACAATTTTGATCTTAACCGTGATTGGGCATGGCAAACACAGGTAGAAAGCCAGCAAAGACTTAAAGTTTATAATCAATGGATGCCTTATGTGCATGTGGATTTTCATGAACAGGGAGTAAACAATCCTTATTATTTTGCCCCCGCAGCACAACCTTACCATGAAGTGATTACTCAATGGCAGCGTGATTTCCAGGTAACATTGGGAAAAAATCATGCAAAATATTTTGATGCCAATGGCTGGTTGTATTTTACAAAAGAAGTTTTTGATCTTTTATATCCGAGTTACGGCGATACTTATCCAACTTACAACGGTGCAATAGGCATGACGTATGAACAAGGTGGCGGCCCTGGCGGCGGCCTGGGCGTTCTTACAGATGAAGGCGATACACTTACACTTTATGATCGGGCTATTCATCATTATACTACCGGCATGAGTACAATTGAAACAGCATCTTTAAATGCATCCCGCTTAGTAAAAGAATTTAGAAAATTTTTTAATGATGCTGTTAACAATGGAGTAGGGGAATATAAATCCTATCTGGTGAAATATTCGGATGCAAACCGGGAAAGAATGAATGCCCTCATGAATTTACTGGATAAAAACGGGATTCAGTATAAGGTCATGTCAGGAACAACAAGAGGCATGTCGAATGGATATAATTTTTTTACAGGTAAAGATGAAATGTATAGTGGTCAGCCAAATGATTTAATAATTCACACACAACAACCTCGCGGTGCGATGGTAAAAGTTTTGTTTGAGCCGAGAACCAAGCTGGTTGATTCTGCTACATACGATATCACGGCCTGGTCGCTTCCTTATGTTTATGGCCTGGAAACCTATGCATCAAAAGACAAACTAGGTTTTGGCGGTGATAATTTGACTACTGCAATTTCTAACAATGTTACGGATGCATATGGCTATGTTATCCGCTGGCAGGGAGTGCAAAGTGCAAAGGCACTCGGACAATTTTTTCAGCAGGGTGTAAAAGTCCGGTTTAGTGAAACACCGTTTGAAATAAATGGTCAGCAATTCGATCGGGGCTCACTGATAATTATTAAAAAAGGGAATGAAAAGTTTTCGAATAGCATTTCAACTGTTGTAAATAATATTTGCAATGCAAATAATGTAAAAGCAAATACTATCACAACAGGTTTTGTTGATAAAGGATTTGATTTTGGTAGTGATAAAGTACATCCGTTAAAAGCATCCAGGGTCGCCTTGCTTACCGGGGAAGGAGTTGGATCAAATTCAGCTGGAGAAATATGGCATTTCTTTGATAAAATTCTTGAATATCCGCTGACACTTGTAAATGCAAATGATTTTGCCAGAATAAGCCTCAACGATTTTGATATTATCATTATGCCATCTGGCAATTATCGTTTTCTGAATGAAAAACCAGCTACTGATCTATTGAAAGACTGGATAAACAAAGGCGGAAGACTGGTGGCGATAGAAGGTGGCGTATCACAACTAGCAAAAACTGACTGGAGCATAAAAGTAAAAAAAGCAGATGATAGTGGTGATAAGAAAGATACATACAGTGCCATTCAGACATATGAGGACAGGGAACGAGATTTTTTATCTACAAACACACCCGGCTCCATATATAAAGTAGAGTTAGATAATACACACCCACTGGCCTTTGGATATCCGAATTTTTACTATACACTGAAACAGGATGATGCCGCTTATGAATTTATAAAAGAAGGGGGATGGAATGTTGGTGTTATTAAAAAAGAAAACCCGGTAGCAGGATTTGTAGGCGTAAAATTAAAAGACAAACTCAAAGACGGACTTGTTTTTGGGGTACAAGATATGGGGCAGGGAGCCATTGTTTATTTTACTGACAATATCATGTTTCGTAATTTTTGGGAAAATGGAAAACTGATGTTATGTAATGCTGTGTTCTTTGTTGGGCAATAGATAACTCCTCTCCCCTGACCCCTCTCCGCAAGCGGAGAGGGGAGATGAGGATTCATTAAAGTTTCAGGGCTTCGTCAATCTTTTGTAAAACTTTTCCCATATCCATGAATTCCTCATTTTTTATTCTGAGTATTTTTATACCCATATCTTTCATTAAAGCATCTCTTGCATTATCATATTCTTTAATTTCAGGAAACTCATGAAACTTTCCATCCAGTTCAATTACTAATTTTCTTCTGCCGCAATAAAAATCTGCGACATAAAAAAATTTCCGAAACTGAATCTGCTGATAAACTATTGGGTGTTGTCTTCTTATTTTATAATCTTTAAAACCATGAGCCCTTAATTCTTCCCAAAGAATTTTTTCATCTACAGTCATTTGTTTCCGAAGTTGTCGGGCTGTTTGTATAGGTGATGGGAATGGCATATCTTTTATTTTAACATCAATTTAATTAGTTTTTTTCAATATGTCAGACCCATAATGTTTTCCCCCTCTCCGCTTGCGGAGAGGGAAAGGGGGAGAGGTATAAACGGCAGAAATACTTTGCAAACAAAACTTATATTCGCTGATTAATTTTGCCGAATGAAAAAAATCGAGATATTCTCTTTTTTGCTCCTTTTCTCCTTAAGCCTCTTTGCCCAACAACCCGTTAGCTGGACTTCTGCTGACATGTACCAGGCAATAAAAAAATTAAATGTGCTTGGTACAGTATTGTACATAGCTGCACATCCGGATGATGAAAACACAAGACTGATAGCTTATTTATCAAAAGATAAATTGTACCGTACCGGTTATTTATCCATGACAAGAGGAGATGGTGGGCAAAATCTGATAGGTAATGAACAGGGAATAGAATTAGGTTTAATAAGAACACAAGAGCTTTTATCTGCAAGAAGAATTGATGGTGGCGAACAGTTTTTTACACGGGCATTTGATTTTGGGTATTCAAAAAGCCCCGAAGAAACTTTTACAAAATGGGATAAAGAAAAAATATTGAGCGATGTTGTATGGATAATCAGGAAATTTCAACCCGATGTAATTATTACTAGATTTCCTACAACAGGAGAAGGTGGCCACGGCCATCACACAGCTTCAGCCATATTAGCCAATGAAGCATTTGCTGCAGCAGCTGACCCAACAAAATTTGTTGATCAATTGAAATATGTACAAACCTGGCAAGTGAAAAGAGTACTTTGGAATACATTCAATTTTGGTGGTACCAATACACAGCGGGAAGATCAATATAAAACGGATGTTGGTGGCTATAATCCTTTGCTTGGGAAAAGTTATGGTGAAATAGCAGCAGAAAGCAGGAGCCAGCATAAGAGCCAGGGATTTGGTGTACCTGCAGGCAGGGGAGAGGCGCTGGAATATTTTACGGCCACCAAAGGTGATCAGCCAAAAAATGATTTAATGGAAGGTGTTGATCTTAGTTGGAAAAAAGTGAATGGTGGAGATGCAATTGAAAGAATGGTTGACAATCTTGCTTCGTCATTTGATTTTTTACATCCTGAAAAATCAGTAAAAGGGTTGGTTGAATTGTATAAAGCTTTGCAATCAATACCATCCAGTTATTGGAGAAATAAAAAACTAGAAGAAACAAAAGAACTGATTGCACAATGCAGCGGTTTGTGGCTGGATGTTTTTACACAGGAACAATTTGCCGTACAAACTGATTCTATCCGTTTTAATTTTCAATTCAATAACAGGTTAGGTGTAAATGCAATTTTAAAAAATTTTTCTGTAGATGGATTTGATTCAACAATGAATAAACCTTTGGCGAGGAATAAAAACGAAGGGTTCTTCAAAACATTTTTTGTGCCGGAAACTAAGCCTATAACACAGCCATACTGGTTGGAAAATAAAATGGCTGAAGGATATTTTAATGTAACTGATCAAACAAAGATCGGCATGCCGGATGTACAGAGTTCTTATCTTGTAAACCTTGGATTTAATATTGAAGGAGCTGATATTAATTTTATAAGACCTGTAAAATATAAATCTACTGACCCGGTGCGGGGAGAATTATATCAGCCTATAGTTGTAATTCCGCCAGTAATTGTAAGTCCTTCAGAAGATTTAAAAATTGTACTGAGCGAAAATGAAAAAGAAGAAGGAAGTATATTGTTGAGAGGTATGAAAAAGGATTATTCCGGTAAATTAACCGTGCTTTCTGCCCAAAATAAATTACCGGTTGATAAATTCTCGTTCAGCATCCCGGAGTTCAGGGTGAGCTCAAAAAATCAAACTCAGGAAGTAAAGTATACTGGTGTCAACGGTAAGGAAAGTATTGAAACTTTATTTACAGTTTCGGGTACGGGTACAAAAGAAATCATTGGCATGGATAAACATGAAGTGAAATATGATCATATTCCGAACATCAATTATTTTCATGATGCTTCTGTTACTTTCCGGTATATTGATTTAAAAACTTATGGTAAAAAAATCGCTTACATTGTTGGCGCCGGAGATAAAGTACCGGAGGCACTGGAGCAGATGGGATATGATGTTAATTTACTTACACTAAAAGAACTCTCCAGGAATGATTTAAGTAAGTTTGATGCAATCATTACCGGTGTTCGTGCATATAATACGAATAGTTGGATGGGTAATTATTATGATAAATTGATGAAGTATGTTGAACAAGGTGGTAATTTGATTGTTCAATATAATACCAATAATTTTTTGGGTGGAGTTACAGCTAAGATTGGTCCTTACCCTTTTGTAATTAACAGGAACCGAATCACAGATGAAAATGCTGCGGTCACTATTTTAAAACCTGATCATCCGGCATTTAATTTTCCCAATAAAATAAATGATGATGATTTCAAAGGATGGAAACAGGAGCGGAGTATTTACCATGCTACTGATTCTTCGGGTAAATTTGAAAAATTAATTTCCATGAATGATCCCGGTGAAAAAGCGGATGATGGAAGTTTACTGGTGGCTAAATATGGCAGGGGATATTTTACTTATACAGGCCTTGTGTTTTTCAGGGAATTACCTGCCGGTGTGCCCGGTGCTTACAGGTTGCTTGCAAATCTGATTGCACTAAACAGGAAAAAAGCATTTTAAAAAAAACATTAATCTATAGTTCTGCCGGGAATAATACTAAATGAACGAATTGTAATTTTAAATTATTTATGAGTACACAGACAAATAAGGGAAGAGGCGATGTTGCATTAATAGTTTCTATTGTTCTTGGCCTGGCTCTTGGGATGTTAATCAAAAAAGTGTCTATTGGATTACTTATTGGACTGGCAATCGGATTGATGGCGTCAGTATTTGCCAGGAGAAGATAATATTTCAGTTTATAATGAATAAAACCAACGATAAAATCCCCGTGTTCAAAAAATGGAGTCATTGGTATATTTTGTTAATCGGGTTTCTTATCCTGCTGATTATATTGTTTAGCATTTTTACCAAAACATTTTCATGAGTCCTTTAGACTGGATAATATTAGCCTTTACTTTAACTGTTATCATTGCTTATGGACTTTACAAAAGCCGTACTTCAAAAAATCTTGAAGGATATATCCTGTCTAACAGGAGTTTGCCCTGGGGTTTAATATTATTAAGCATTATGGGCACGCAGGCAAGTGCTATTACTTTTCTTGCTGCACCCGGCCAGGCCTATACAGATGGAATGAGGTTTGTACAATACTATTTTGGTTTGCCACTTGCCATGATTGTAATCTGTATTTTTTTCGTTCCCATATTCAGTAAACTGAAAGTGTACACTGCTTATGAATATTTAGAAAACAGGTTTGATGGAAAAACAAGAACTCTCACATCATTTTTATTTTTATTGCAGCGTGGTGTTTCAACCGGTATAAGTGTATTTGCTCCATCCCTGATTCTTTCATCATTGCTGGGATGGAATATTTACTGGACTAATCTTTTTATGGGTGGTTTACTTATAATTTACACAATCAGCGGAGGCGCAAAAGCGGTGGCGTATACCCAGCAATTACAACTCATCATCATTTTTACCGGAATGTTCCTGGCTGCTTACATGGTAGTTCATATGCTCCCGGATACTGTTGGTTTCATAGATGCACTGAAAGTAACCGGATCGATGGGTAAGCTAAATGTGATAACTACTGGATTTGAAAAAGGAAATGGTTTTGACTGGGGCGATAAGTATAATATATGGAGCGGTGTTATTGGTGGTTTCTTTTTATCACTTTCTTATTTTGGTACGGATCAGAGCCAGGTAGGCCGTTACCTTACAGCTAAATCTTTAACTGAAAGCAGGATGGGTTTGCTGATTAATGGACTGGTAAAAGTGCCCATGCAGTTTGCTATACTTTTAATAGGGACCCTGGTATTTACTTTTTATCTTTTTAATAGTGCACCCTTGTTTTTTAACCAGACACAGATTACTAAAATTGAAAACTCTGTTTATAAAGATTCTTTGAAGATTGTACAAAACCAGTATGATTATATTTCCGGTCAAAAGAAAACGGCTGTTTCCTCTTATGTAAATGCCCAGACTAAAGAACAAAGCATAGAAAGCTCTGCGCAATTAAAAGATTTGCAAAAACAATCAGACAGTTTACGTAACAAAGTAAAAGGCTGGATTAATTCAAAAGAAATAAAAGGCGAGGATAATGATACCAATTATATTTTTCTCCGCTTTGTAACAGACAATCTGCCTGCAGGTTTGGTGGGTTTACTGATTGCTATTATTTTTCTGGCTTCCTGGGGCAGCATTGCTGCAGCTATTCATTCACTTGCATCCAGTACGATGATCGATTTTCATAAACGGTTTTCAACAAAAGCATTTACGGAGAAATCAGATTACCATGTTTCAAAATATTATACACTGGCCTGGGGTATCTTTTGTATTGTCATTGCTATGTATGCGCATAATATGGGGAATAGTCTGATAGAAACTGTCAATGAACTGGGTTCTTTGTTTTATGGGTCTATACTGGGTGTATTCCTGGTTGCTTTCTTTTTGAAAAAAATTGTGAATGGCACGGTTGTTTTTTATGCAACTTTAATTACACAGATACTGATATTCGTCATTTATATCCTCGCAAAAATGAAGCTGATAGGTTTAGGATTTCTCTGGCTTAACCCAATTGGTGCATTTGGTGTAATACTTTTTACATTACTCTTTAATCAGGTTTTAAATAAAAAAAGAAACCCCGCTATCTAGCAGGGTTCTTAAAAAAATCAGCTGAGTTATTATTTCAATTCTTTCTGCAACTTTTCATTCAAAGAAACATAATCATCATTCTTTGCTTTCTTTGCAATTTCTATTGATTTGTTAGAAGTTGCAAGTGCTTCAGTTTTCTTGCCTAGTTTTTGCAAGGCTCTGGCTTTGTTATAAAGCACCCAGAAAGCGTCTGGATTTTGTGCATATGCTTTATCAAACCATTCTACAGCTTTGTTTAAATCTTTACCGTTTTCAAGATAATACATTGCAGCGCCGAAATAAGGGCGGTTATCAGTTTCCATAGCTGATTTTATTTGCGCCATTACTTTGCCTTCCACATCAGCAGTTACTTCAAAACCTGCATAAACATTATCCCATACTAATCCAATCGTACAGCTGTTGCTTTTTATATTGTCTACATTAATAAATAATGTTTCAATAGAAAATGGCAAGGTTGCTGGCTGAGCTGATACTCTTACCACATCCTGGTCTTGTTTGTAAGCAGCAGGGCTGGTAACATCGGTTTGTTTTGTAATAATAAAAGTCCATTCGGTTTCACCCGGAATAGTGAGCAAGCCATATTTGCCGGCTGTTACTTTTTTACCACCGATTGTTACATCCTCGCCGAATGTAATAGTAGTGGCACTATTGGCTCCGGTTCTCCATACTTTGCCGTAAGGAACAAGGTCGCCAAAAATTTTACGGCCTTTAACGCCTGGTCTTGAGTATGAAATTTCAATTGACGACAAAGCAAAATTTTGTTTGAGGTTTGCTGTCGGGCTGGGTTGTGGTGTTGTTAATTCTTGTGCATTCGTAGTACAAATTGTAAGTAAAGCAAATGCACTGATAATAATTTTTTTCATCGTGTAAATAGTTTTAGGAGGTCAAAGGTAAGGGATTAGATGATACCTGCCCGACTGAGTCATTCAGGCGGGGATGATAATTTATCAGATAATATTTTTTTACAGGCCGGGAAAGTATTTTCAGTCATCAGAACTATCATCTATCATCTTTAAAATTATTATCTTCTTCAACCTATTTATCCACCGCAATAGAAACAATAGTCTTGGAATTTTTTCCTTTTCTCGACCATTTAGGGCCTTCTTTCACAACCCGTACCGCCGCTTCATCACATAGTTTACAATCCGAAGTCTTTGTGACTTTTATATTAACAGGGGTTCCGTTTTTATCTACCTGGAAACTTAATTCCACTTCACCTTTTGGTTTATCCTTTGCTATATCGTCCGGGATTTTTATGTTATTAAGCACATAAGTATTATAACTTTCCCAACCCACTTCGGGTTCTTCAACTACAGCTGTTTCTTCCCGGGCACGGCTGCTTACCACTTTCCTGTTATTGACAAGTATTTCTGTTCTTGCTTTTAAATCTTCCTGCAACACCAGGTTACCCGGTGTATTTGCAGGTACAAGGCGATAATTACCGGAGTTGTATCCCAGCGACTTGATCTGTACATCCAGGACGCTATCACTTGAAATAAGATTGAACATACCTTTTATATCTGTATACGTGCCTACATCATCTTTTATATTTGATACATTGGCAAAAGGCACAGGGTTATTCTGATCATCTACTACTTTATAAATAAATTTATTGTTAAGGGCAAAATAGGCAGACGATTTATTATTCATTGCACCTGCAGCCTGTTGTTTTTGTATTGGAACTTCTTCAAGTTTAGTATTACCTGAAACTACTTCATTGTCCTTTTTAGCTTTTGACAAATCATTGGCCGTCTTTTTTTCTTCTTTGTTTGATTCTGGTTGTTTTGGAGCAGCAACAACAACAGCTAAACAACCACGATACGACGAGCAATGGATATAGCAAAGCAGATGGGAGCTCATCAACAACAGCATCACCACAGCAACAAGCACCAACACAGTCGCTCTTTTGGTCA
>Ga0209797_10000801_pt1 | contig 15738 bp, 12 predicted proteins | sample DOMMetBare3Fresh_2_FD_187472 | JGI IMG/M metagenome (GOLD analysis project Ga0209797, IMG submission 187472) | Wetland sediment microbial communities from St. Louis River estuary, USA, under dissolved organic matter induced mercury methylation -... | ecosystem: Environmental > Aquatic >... | reverse complement strand
CGTCTTCACCCAGATGCGCGACGGCGTCTTCGCCGCCGTGTCGATGAATGCGGTGCGCCGGCTCGCCTATATGGTGTTCGAGCACATGCATCTCCTGTCGCTGCGCTTTCATCTCGAGCGCAAGACCGGAGGCCTTACCCGCGTGCTGGAACGCGGCCGCAACGCCATCGAAACCATCGTGCGGATGGTGATCATGCAGGCGGTGCCGACCATCATCGAGCTGTCGATGATCGTGGCCGTGCTGCTGTATCAGTTCGATTGGCGCTACGTCGTCGTCATCATCGTGACGGTGATCTGCTATACGCTGTTCACCTATCTCGCTACCGAGTGGCGGATCGGCATTCGCCGGCGCATGAACGACAGCGACACCGACGCCAATGTCAAGGCGGTCGATTCGCTGCTCAACTATGAGACCGTCAAATATTTCGTCGCCGAGGAGCGCGAAGCAAGCCGCTACGACCGCTCGATGGAACGCTACGAGCACGCGAGCGTGCAGGCCTATGTGTCGCTTGCGGTGCTCAACGCCGGGCAGGCGACGATCTTCACCATCGGCCTCGCGATCTGCATGGTGATGTGCGCCATGGGCATCCAGGACGGCCGCAACACCGTCGGCGACTTCGTCATGATCAACGCCATGATGATCCAGCTCTACCAGCCCCTGAATTTCATGGGCATGGTCTATCGCGAGATCAAGCAGGCGGTGATCGACATCGAGACCATGTTCGGGATTCTCGCACGCAAGCCCGACATCGCGGACAAGCCGGGCGCTCCGCCGCTCGCGGTCACGCACGGCTCGATCCGGTTCGAGAACGTGTCGTTCACCTACGATCCCGAGCGCACCATTCTCAAAGGGCTGAGCTTCGAGGTGCCGGCCGGCAAGACGGTCGCGATCGTCGGCCCCTCGGGCGCCGGCAAGTCGACGATCTCGCGATTGCTGTTCCGCTTCTACGACGTGACCGGCGGCCGGATCACGATCGACGGCCAGGACATCCGTGATGTTCAGCAAACGACCGTGCGCGCCGCCATCGGCATGGTGCCGCAGGACACCGTGTTGTTCAACGACACCATCCGCTACAACATCCGCTACGGGCGCTGGGAGGCGTCCGACGCCGAGGTCGAGGAGGCGGCGCGGCTCGCCCAGATCGACGGCTTCATTCGGCTTTCGCCCAAGGGCTACGAGACCGAGGTGGGCGAGCGCGGCCTCAAGCTTTCCGGCGGCGAGAAGCAGCGGGTCGCGATCGCGCGCACGATCCTCAAAGCGCCGCCGATCCTGGTGCTCGACGAAGCCACCTCCGCGCTCGACAGCCATACCGAACGGGAAATCCAGGACGCGCTCGACCGGGTCTCGCAAAACCGCACCACGCTCGTCATCGCGCACCGGCTCTCGACCATCGTGGGCGCCGATGAGATCATCGTGCTCGACCAGGGCGCAATCGTGGAGCGCGGCACGCACCAGGCGCTGCTCGCCAAGGGCGGGCTTTACGCCAGCATGTGGAACCGTCAGCGCGAAGCGGAAGCGGCGCGCGAGAAGCTCGCCGAGATCGGCGACGATCCTCTCGCGCCCAACCGCAACCCGCCGCCGGTCGAGGACGCGGCGGGCGCAGTCGGAGTGGCGAGAGTCCACGCAGCGGAGTGAGCATGTCGATTATCGCCTCGATCCGGCGGCAGATCGTCCCGGTCCATCGCGAAGGGCTGCCATTCATTGGCATCTTCGCGATGGTCAGCATTGTCCTGTTCTGGCTGTGGGCGCCGCTTGGATGGATCGGCACCGTGCTCACGATCTGGTGCGCGTTGTTTTTCCGCGATCCGGATCGGGTGACACCAACGCGCGAAGGCCTCGTTGTCGCGCCCGCCGACGGCCGCGTGAGCAAGATCATTCACGCGGTGCCGCCGCCCGAGCTCAATATCGGCGAGCGGGCATTGCCGCGCGTATCGATCTTCATGAACGTGTTCAACTGCCACATCAATCGCAGTCCTGTCACCGGCCGGATCGAGAAGATCGTCTACAAGGCGGGCGCCTTTATCAACGCCGAGCTCGACAAGGCGAGCGAGAACAACGAGCGCAATTCCTTCATCATCAGCGCCGGCTCGACGCGCATCGTGGTGGTGCAGATCGCAGGCCTGATCGCACGGCGCATCGTGACGTTCGCGCGCGAGGGTGCCAGCATCCGGGCCGGCGAGCGCATCGGCATGATCCGCTTCGGCTCGCGTGTCGATGTCTACCTGCCGGAGGGCACACGGCCGCTGGTGGCGGAGGGGCAGACCGCGGTCGCAGGCGAGACGGTGGTCGCGGACCTGCGCGCCGGGACGCGGGAGCTCACCTTTCGGGTCGGCTAAGCTTTTGTCGGTCTTGGGTTAATGCTGGCCGCCATGGTAGCGACAAGAATCTCTCGCTATATTGACAGCCATGGACGCAACCCCCTTTGAGCCCGCCCGCCCGCCGCAGAAGCGTCGGCGCTTTCGCCAGATCCCGGTGCGGACGCTGGTGCCGAACCTCATCACCTTGCTTGCGCTGTGCGCAGGCCTGACCGCGATCCGTCTCGCGATCGAGGCCAAGCTCGAATGGGCGGTGGCCGCCATCGTGTTCGCCGCAACGCTCGACGGCATCGACGGGCGGGTGGCGCGGATGCTCAAGGGCACCTCGCGCTTTGGCGCCGAGCTCGACAGCCTTGCCGATTTCGTCAACTTCGGCGTGGCGCCCGCGCTGATCCTGTATTTCTGGAGCCTGCACGAGCTTGGCCATGCCGGCTGGATCGCCGCCATGGTGTTTGCGATCTGCGCGGGGCTGCGGCTGGCGCGCTTCAACGTCATGATCGACGACCCCAATCGTCCGGCCTGGGCGGCGAATTTCTTCGTCGGCATGCCGGCGCCGGGCGGCGCGATCACGGTGCTGTTGCCGATCTATCTGACCTTTCTGGGCATGCCGCGGCTCGCCTTTCTGGAGCCCGTGATCCTGCTCTACACGCTGGCGATCGCGTTCCTGATGGTGTCGCGCCTGCCAGTCTTCTCCGGCAAGCGGGTCGGCAAGCGGGTTGCACCGGAGCTGGTTCTGCCGGTCTTTGTGTTCGTGGTGCTGTTCATTGCGCTGCTGATCGCCTATCCGTGGCCGGTGCTCGCCAGCGGCACAGTGATCTACCTCGCGAGCCTCCCATTCGGCTTCATCTCCTACCGCAACCATCAGCGCAGGGATGCGAGCGCGCCGGCGCCACAGCCTGGTGTCGCGCCAGCCGCCAACACGCCGGCCGCCGCACCGCCGAGCCAGCCGCCCTCCGAGCCGGAGCGGCCGGCACGTCTCAACTGATATGCATGCTCGCCGTTGTCGGCACCTTGTCCCTGCGCCGCACTTCGGTCACACTGTAAACGCGTATTGGCGAGGGGCGGCGACAATCCTCGGAGGTTGCCTCATGAGCGCACGTCTTGCTCAATCTGCGGCGGCGTTGTTGCTTGCTGCCGTGCTGGCGATGCCGTTCTCCCCAGCCTTGGCCCAGGCGCCAAACCAGGCCGACGCGCTCACCCCGGTCGAGGAGTTCTCCAAGCAGCTCGATGCGTTCAAGAAAAGCATTCCCGATCTCAATAAGAAGATCGAGGAGAGTGCCGCGGCCGTCGATCGCTGGACCGATGTCGCGAAGGCGCGCAAGGAAATCGAGGAATTGCGTGCGATCGTGGGCGCAGCGCTTGGAGCGGTCTCGGATAACGGTGCGGTGTCGAATCTCGGTGTGCAGGCGCTCAACCATGCCCGCACCAAGCTGCGCTCCCTTGAGCAGGAGTCCCGCTTCAAGCCTGAGGAAAAGCAGTTCCTGACCGACCAGTGGCGCAGGCTCCGGGACGAGACTGAGCGCGCCACCGAGGAGCTTGGCACTGCGCGGCGGGAATTCGCGGAGCTGTTACGGACGCTGCAGTCGAACGAGGATTTCATCGACGAGCTCATGCAGATCCGGCAGGCCCAGAAGGCGCTTGAAGTGATCCAGCGCCTGACCAAGGACATCCGCGAGGCGTCCGATCAGCTCAAGCGGCTCATCGGCGGGATCAAGCCGCCTGGGGCGTGAGGATGCGCGCCCTGCTGGCTGTTGGTGTTGTGCTGGCGCTGGCTGCCTGCCAGCCCACGTCCGACGTCGGCTATGTGGAGATCAGGACCGTTCCGGCCTCCTCCAACGTGGCGCCGCCGTCGCTCTATCTCGATGCGCTCAAGGTCGAGCCCTCGAAGAGGGGCAGCGCCGTGCTCACCCAGCGCGTCGGCACCACCAAGCTCGCAACCGACGGCGCCGGCGGCCAGTTGACGCTATGCGAGATCATCGTGAAGAAGAACCGCATCACCACGGTGACCATCTCGGTCCTGGAGCGCCCGCCGCGCTGCCAATGCCGCAATGGCGGTAGCGCCAACCGCATCTGCGTGAGCTAGCTTCTCTGGCTTGTGATGCCCGCGAAGGCCGTAGGGTGGGCAAAAGGCGCAAGGGACAAGTCTCTCCCAGTCGCGAAGTCCGTCGTGCGCCGTGCCCACCAACGATAGCGTGGCTCGCATCGATGCCCTTGGTGGGCACGGCGCACGAGAGTCCTTGCCGTCAGGAGACGCCATGCCAGCGCCTTTACCCACCCTACCGCCTGTGGGTTGTCAGCGCCCCGGCAGCGGATGGCCTGGCATCAAATCATAGGGATGCTTCCAGCCCGGCAATGCTTTGATGCGATCGAGCCAGCCTGCGATGTTGCTATGCGTCGCCGCGATGTCGAAGCCGAATTCCTCGGGCGGGTAATACAGATAGGCGACGAGCGAGAGGTCGGCGATGGTCGGCCGCTCACCGATGACATAAGGTCGCCCAGCCAGCCGCTTGTCGAGAATCCCGAGCACGTTGTCGATGCGGGCCTTGAGAAAGGCGAGCACCGCGGGATCGCCCGGCGGCTTTGCGATCCAGCGCAGGAAGCGATAGGGCCCGAGAAAGCCGTTGACCTTCTGATTGTCGAAGATCAGCCAGCGCAGCGCTTCCAGCTCCTCGTCCTCGCCCTCCGGCTTGAATTTCCCCGAGCGCTTGGCGAGATAGGTCAGCGCCACGCCCGACTGGCTGAATTTCCTGTCGCCGTGGACGAGGACCGGCACCTCGCCCATCTCGTTGACGTTGGCGCGGTACTCAGGCGTGCGCGTCTCGCCCTTGAAGAAGTCGACGAACATGGGCTGCCAATCGGCGCCGATGAGATTGAGCATGAGGGCGACGCGGTAGGCGTTGCCGGACTGGGCGAAACAGTAGAGCTGGTACTCTGGCATGGGTGATATTCCTCTCCACGTCATGCCCGGCCTTGTGCCGGGCATCCACGTCTTTCTTCTCTTGACACAACAAAGACGTGGATGGCCGGGACAAGCCCGGCCATGACGGCGTCTCTGTTCACTTCATCGTTGGGATCACGAACTCGGCGCCTTCCTTGATGCCGGAGGGCCAGCGGGCGGTGACGGTCTTGGTCTTGGTATAGAAACGGATCGAGTCGGGCCCGTGCTGGTTGAGGTCGCCGAAACCGGAGCGCTTCCAGCCACCGAAGGTGTAATAGGAGAGTGGCACCGGGATCGCGAAGTTGACCCCGACCATGCCGACCTCGACGCGGCTGGTGAAATCGCGCGCGGTGTCGCCGTCGCGCGTGAAGATGGCGACGCCGTTGCCGTAGTCGTGCTCGGAGGGCAGCCGCAGCGCCTCCTCATAGTCTTTCGCGCGCACGACCGAGAGCACCGGCCCGAAGATCTCCTCCTTGTAGATGCGCATGTCGGGCGTCACCTCGTCGAACAGGCAGCCGCCCATGAAGAAGCCGTTCTCATAACCCTGCAGCTTGAAGCCGCGGCCGTCGACCCTGAGCTTGGCGCCTTCCTTGATGCCGAGATCGACGTAGCTCCTGACCTTGTCGAGGTGCACGCGCGTGACCAGCGGCCCGTAATCGGCCTGCGGGTCGCTCGATGGCCCGATCTTGAGGCTCTCGACCCGCGGAATGAGCTTCTCGATCAGGAGGTCGGCGGTCTTCTGTCCGACCGGCACGGCGACCGAGATCGCCATGCAGCGCTCCCCGGCGGAGCCGTAGCCCGCTCCGATGAGGGCGTCGACGGCCTGGTCCATGTCGGCGTCCGGCATCACGATCATGTGGTTCTTGGCGCCGCCGAAGCATTGCACCCGCTTGCCGTGCGCGCAGCCGGTGGCGTAGATCGCTTCCGCGATCGCGGAGGAGCCCACGAAGCCGATGGCTCTGACGCGCGGGTCGGTGATTAGCGTGTCGACCGCTTCCTTGTCGCCGTTCACCACATTGAGCACGCCGGCGGGAAGTCCGGCTTCGACCAGAAGCTCCGCTAGCCGCATCGGTACTGACGGGTCGCGCTCGGACGGCTTGAGGATGAAGGCGTTGCCGCAGGCCAGCGCGGGCGCGAGCTTCCACATCGGGATCATGGCCGGGAAGTTGAACGGCGTGATGCCAACGACCACGCCGAGCGGTTGACGCAGCGAATAGAGGTCGATGGAGGGGCCGGCGCCTTCGGTGAACTCGCCCTTGAGCAGGTGCGGGATGCCGCAGGCGAACTCGACCACCTCGAGGCCGCGCTGGATGTCACCCTTGGAGTCCGGAATGGTCTTGCCATGCTCGGACGACAGGAGCTTGGCGAGGCTGTCGAACTCCCGGTGCAGCAGCTCCAGGAACTTGAACATGACGCGCGCGCGCCGCTGCGGGTTGGTCGCGGCCCAGCCGCGCTGCGCGGCGTCCGCATTGGCGATTGCTCCCGCGGCCTCCGCCCGGCTCGCATAGGCAAGCCGCGCCTGAACCTCACCCGTATTCGGATTGAACACGTCGCCGAACCGGCCCGAGGCGCCCTTCACCTCCTTGCCGCCGATAAAGTGGCCGATCTCGCGCATGCCTGTCTCCCTCGGATGGGCGGGGGGCGTTGTCGGCGACGGGTATAGGGCCCAGGATGGCAAAGGGCCAGCGCCTCGACTACCATTCCGGCAACAGATGAGGGAGGGCGACGTGCGGTCAGCTGCGGTCTTTGGTCTTGCCGTTGTTGCTGTGCTGGTTGCGGCCGCCCATGTCCGCGCGCAGCCGTCCGGCGTGGACGCCATCGCCAACTACGCCGGCCCCGACCGGCAGAGGCTCCTGGAGGACGGCGCCCGGCGCGAAGGCAGCCTGCTCCTCTATACCACCGGCACTCAGCTCAAGCCGCTCATCGATCGCTTCGAGCAGAAGTACCCCTTTGTGCGCGTCGAGCTGGCGCGCGCGAGCTCCGCCGACACCGCGCGCAAGGTGATCGAGGAATATCGCGCCGGCTTCGAGAAGGTGGATGCATTCGAGCTGGCCTCGCATGGCCTCGTGGTGCCGCGCGATGAAAACATCCTGCAGCCGTTCCGCTCGCCCGAGCTGTCGGCGTTCGGTGCCGAAGCGGTCGAGCCCGGCCGCCACTGGGTGGTGGTGCGCGAGTCCTATACCGGCATCGGCTTCAACACCAAGCTCCTGCCGCCGGAGCGGGCGCCGAAGACCTATCTCGATCTGCTCGATGCGCAGTGGCGCGGCAAGATGGCGATCTCCGGCGTCTCCACCACCGCGGTCAACTGGGTCGGCACCATGCTGATCGCACACGGCCCCGAATTCGTGCGCAAGCTCGGGGCGCAGAACATCCGCATCTACAATCTTACCGGTCGCGCGCTCGCCAACCTGATGACGGCGGGCGAGGTGGTGCTGTCGCCGACGATCTACAACTCGCATGTGGCGGCGAGCGCCGAGAAGGGCGCGCCGCTCGGCTGGTTCGCGCCCGGCCCGGTGCCGGTGACCGACTCCGGCGTCGCGATCGCCCGCAAGGCGCCGCACCCGCACGCCGCCATGCTGTTCGTGGATTTTCTGATGTCGAAAGAAAGCCAGCTGCTCTACCAGGAGCTCGGCTACGATTCCCCGCGCAGCGACGCGGCCGGCGCCGGCGCCAAGCTGCAGCGGCTCTATCTCACCAATCGGCCGAGCTACATCCGCGAATACGAGGACTGGGCCAAGCTCTACCAGGACGTCTTCCTGCGCCGGCGGATATGACGCGTTTTCGCAGCTTTGTTGGAAGCATGACGGTTGCGGCGAACTCGGCCTGCTCCCTCCCCCCTTGCGGGGGAGGGGTGGGGAGGGGGGTGGCGGCAGATTCGGCGATTATGTCGACCCCCCTCCCTGTCCCTCCCCCGCAAGGGGGGAGGGAACGTCGTGGCGCTGCCCGTCGCAAAACCAATGGAGCGTTTTGTGTCATCTCATATGAGGTCGGGAGATTCAGTCGTGAGCGAGACGGCGCTCGCGAGGTCTTGGGGTGCTGATTTCGCCAATCGCCTGCGATCGGGCGAGGCTGCAATCCTGGTGCTGCTCACCGTCGTGCTTGCGGTGGTGCTGCCGCCGTTCCTGTTTCTGCTGCGCGCGAGCCTCGTCGTCGGCGGCACGGACGCGCAGCCGCACTATGGGCTCGATCATTTCGTGTCCGTGATCGCGCGCAGCGGCGCCAACTTGTGGATCACGACGATTGCCTACGCGCTCGGAAGCTCCGCGCTCGCGATCGCGCTCGGCGCATCCTCGGCTTGGCTGGTGGCGCGTACCGACGCGCCGTTCCGCCGCAGCGCGACGGTCGCGGCGTTCCTGTCACTCGCGGTTCCGGTCATCATCAAGAGCATCGGCTGGATCATGCTGCTCGGGCCCAACAGCGGGCTCGTCAACGTGGTGCTGCGGCTTGTGGTCGGCGGCGAGCAGGGGCCGATCGAATTGTATTCGCTCGGCGGCATGATTTTCGTCGAGGGCATGCTGTGGACGCCTGTGGTGTTCCTGCTCACGTTGCCGGTGCTGGGCGCGATGGATCCCTCGCTGGAGGAGGCCGCCGCCACCTCCGGCGCCGACGTGCGGCAGACGGTCCAGCGCGTGACGCTGCCGCTGCTGCGACCGAGCATCGCCGCGGTGTTCCTGCTGGCGCTGATCCGCGCGCTGGAATCATTCGAGGTGCCGCTCCTGATCGGCGCGCCGGGCAATCTGCACACGCTGACCACCGCGATCTATGAAAGCATCCACACCGGTTTCGTGCCGAAATACGGCGAGGCCAGCGCGTTTGCGATGCTGCTCCTGCTCATCGTGGTGGCGCCCCTGGCCTATTATTATTGGCTCACCAAAGAGGCCAGCCGCTTCGCGACCATCACCGGCAAGGGCTTCCGGCCGCGCCGCTTGAAGCTCGGCGCCTGGCGCCTCCCGCTCGGGCTCTGCCTGCTCGTCATTCCGTTCTCGCTGGTCGCGCCGCTTCTAATCCTGATCTGGGCGTCGTTCCTGCCGGTCTACAAGCCGCCGGAGCTCGCTGACTTTGCGCAGCTCAGTCTCGCCAACTACCGGTCGGTCTGGGGCCGGCCGGAAACGCTGACCGGCCTCACCAACAGCGCGCTCATCGGGTTCTGGAGCGCGACCGTCGTGGTCGCGCTGACCTTCGCGGCTGCCTGGCTGATCATCCGCGTCCGCAGCCGATTGCGCTTCGCGCTCGACGCGCTGATCTCGGTGCCGCTGGTCTTTCCCGGCATCGTGCTCGGCATCACGATCCTGATCGAGTTCCTGCGGCTGCCGTTCATTCCGATCTACGGCACGATCTGGATCCTGGTGTTCGCCTTTCTCATTCGGTTCATGCCCTACGGCATGCGGTTCTGCCATGCCGGCATCCTGGCGATCCATCGCGAGCTGGAGGAATGCGGCCGCACCTGCGGCGCCGGCCTGCTCACGGTGCTGCGCCGGATCGTGCTGCCGCTCGCCCTGCCGTCGGTGGTGGCGGCCTGGCTGTACGTGTTCCTGTACACGATCCGCGACCTCTCGATCGCGATCCTGCTCGCAGGACCGCGCAGCCAGGTGATCGCGGTGGTGATCCTCGATCTGTGGAACAATGGCGAAGTACCGGAGCTGGCCGCGCTCGCGGTATTGATGGCGGCGGGCGTCACCGCGCTCGGTGTCGTGCTGATGTGGCTCGGCCGCCGCGCGGGCGGCGTTGCGGCATGATCGAGTGCGACGTGATCGAGATGGAGATGAAAGACGATGTTCGAGGATTCGGTGCCAAGGCTGAAGATCGGCGCGCTCAAGCCGTTGTCGGTGGTCGACAACTCGGCCTACGAGTTCTATCGCATCGCCCCACCCGGCGTGATGCTGGTGATGATCCCGGTGGGGCTTGGCAAGTTTAGCAAGGACGACGTCGAGCGCGTGTTCGCGCCGCTCGACGGCTATGTCGATCAACTGATGGAACGGGGCGTCGACCTGATCATGCAATCGGGGGTGCCGCTGCCGCTCCTGATCGGCGTCGAGGCCCATGACCGCCTGATCGAGCGCATCGCCAAGCGCAGCGGCAAGCCCGCGACCTCGTCCGTCCTCGGTGTCGTCGCCGCCGCCAAGCGGCTTGGGCTGCGCCGCATCGTGGTGGCGAACAAGTGGTCGGAACCGATGAACCGGACACTCGGCGAGTTCTTCGCGCGTGGCGGCACCGCGATCGCCGGGGTGGCAGCGGAGGTCATGGGGCCGGACAAGTTCCAGAAGATCTCGACCGCCGATCATATGGACCTTGCCTATGAGCTCGGGCGGGCGGCGTTTGCGCAGCACCCGGACGCCGACGGCCTCTATATCGGCGGCGGCTCCTGGTTGTCGGAGCCGGTCTGCCAGGCGCTCGAGCGTGAGTTCGGCCGGCCCTCGATCTCCAACCAGAGCGCCATGATCTGGGACACCCTCAGCCGGTTGGGCGCCTGGAAGCCTATTCCGGGGCAGGGGCGGCTGTTGAGCGTGGCCTGAGCAGCGGGGACATCAACGCCAGGAATACCAGGTAACCATCCCTTAAGCGCCTTAGGGATAGCTTGCTGGTCAGTGGGGGCGTGGGCGTCCGTGCGTCCAGTGGCGTAGGGTTGAATCAATGGACATTGCAACCGGCCTCGGCCTTCTCGCCGGCGGGATCGTGCTGGTCTCCCTCATTCTCATGGGGGGCAACCTGGGGATGTTCGCGGACTCGCACGCGTTCATCGTGATCTTCGGCGGCTCGTTTGCGGCCACGCTGATCCGCTTCCCGCTCTCCTCGATGTTCCACGGCCTGCCGCTCGGGGCACGCTTCGCCTTCACGATGCGCCGGATCAGCCAGCGCGAGATGGTCGACGAGATCGCGGAGCTCGCCGAGATCGCCCGCAAGCAGGGGCCGATCGGGCTCGAGAAGGTCGAGATCGAAGACCCGTTCCTGGCCAAGGGCATCCGCTACGTCGCTGACGGCTATGACCTCAACTTCATTCGCGACAACCTGGAGCGCGACCGCGACAACTTCCTCACCCATCTCGACGAAGGGCAGAAGATCTACCGCGCCATTGGCGACTGCGCGCCGGCCTTCGGCATGATCGGCACCTTGATCGGCATGGTGCAGATGTTCGCCAACATGACCGATCCCTCGAAGCTCGGCCCGCTCATGGCGGTCGCGCTGCTGGCCACGTTCTATGGCGCCGCGCTCGCCAACCTGCTGTGCCTGCCGATCGCCGACAAGCTGCACCTCAAGCTCGTCGACGAGGAGGTCAACCGCACCTTGATCATCGATGGCGTGCTGATGATCCGCGAATCCAAGAGCCCCGCGCTGGTGCGCGAGATGTTGCTCGCCTACCTGCCCGAGAAGCACCGCCACCAGGCCGAGCCGGAGCCGGTGCCGGCTTGACCGCAAGCCCGCGGCTCTGAAAACGGAAGTCGGTCATGGCGAGGCGCAAGGACGGAGGTCACGGCGGCGGTCACGGCTGGTTCGTGACTTTCGCGGACCTGATGGGCCTCCTGGTCAGCTTCTTCGTCATGCTGGTGGCGTTCTCCACCCAGGATCAGGTCAAGCTGCAGGTGGTGGCTGGCTCGATGCGGGACGCCTTCGGCGTTCAGGATAAGGTTCGCTATTCCGGCGTCATCGAGATCGATGGGCTGCCCACCCGGCCGAAACTCAAGAACTCCGCCCCGATACCGCCCGAGGAGGCCTCCGCCACGCCCGCGCCCGACCAGCACGGTCGGCAGGAGACCTATGGCGCCAAGCTCGACAGTGATCGCAAGTTCGCGCTCGCGTCGGCGTCGCTGCGCCAAGCCTTGCAGGACATGCCGGAGCTCACCGAAGCATCCAAGCACGTCATGATCGAGGAGACCAAGAACGGCCTCAATGTCGAGGTCGTCGATCAGAATGGTCGCTCGATGTTCCCGGAGGGTTCCAAGGAGCCCTTTGACCGCACACGCCGTCTGATCGAGCGGCTTGCTGCCCCGCTCAAGTCAATGCCGTTCCGGATTGCGATTACCGGCCATACCTCTGCGAGCCGGTTGCCGGCGCAGCCTGGCTACGGGCCATGGGAGCTGTCGGCGGACCGTGCCAACGCGATCCGCAAGATGCTTGAGGCAAATGGCGTGCCGACGTCGCAATTCTTTATGGTCGCGGGCAAGGCCGATACCCAGCCTTTGTTCCCGGACGATCCCTATATCGCGGCCAATCGCCGCGTGACCATTACGCTGATGAACGAGGAGCCGCCAATACCAGCCTCGGTGAAGCCGTGATGTTCACCTTACGGGCTCTTTGCCATGCGAGCCCGGAAAGGGCGCCCTGCGGTTATGGTATGCGTCAGGGGGATGGCGGAACCTATGCGGCAAGGCCATGTTGAATTGCGAGGATGGGTGATATAAGCCGCCCCACTTTGCGGCGTCGGGAACCAGCCCTGCCTTCCATGGATAATGCAGCGAACGGAAGTTCCGCGCTGGCCGGGACCCCTGGGGTCCATGCCGCGAAGGATGAGGATTCTCACAGTCAGTCGAGCACCTGGGGGCTGGTGCTTGGCAGTATGGGTGTCGTCTATGGCGACATCGGTACCAGCCCGCTGTACGCCTTTCGCGAGGCGGTCAACGCCTCCGGGCCGCTGACGCGCGACACGGTCCTCGGCGTCCTTTCGATGATCCTGTGGGCGCTGATCGTCGTCGTCACCCTCAAATACGTGCTTCTGCTGCTGCGCGCTGACGACGCTGCCGTTCGCGCGCACGACGAAGATGCTCTCCTTGTCGGCACCGCGGGTCGGACTGCCTGCCAGCCGCAGGTAGTCGTCGATCGTGCGCTGCGGACTGTAGAGGTAGCTGCCGGCATTGAACACACTGCCGAATACGCCGACCGTCGTCGGTCGCGGCGGGATCAGCAGGCGGTCGCCGTCTTCCAAGGCCAGCGGCGGCAATTCACGGCTGGTGGGCGCCAACTGCAGCACGATGCGCCCGCTCGGGCGCTGAGCGCGCAACGCAACCAGCAGGCGTGCGTTGGCGGCGTCACGCGACGACGCGCTGGCCGCCTCGTCGGCGTTGCTGGAGCGTTGCGACGAGGTGTTGCGCGCCAGGTCGGTCTCGAGGTCGCGCAGTGCGCGGTCGTAGTTCTGCTGCTGCGTCTGGCGCACGCTTTCGCGGCTGAACTCGGTGCCGAACACGTAGGCCTTGTCGGTCAGCCCGCCGGCGGCGGCCAGCGCGTCGGCAATCGAACTCTCAGGCGGCAGTACGTACTCGCCCGGGCGCAGGACTTCGCCTTCGATGCGCACGCGCTTGTTCTGCCGCTGCACCGGCAGGGCCGAATCGACCGCGCTGAAGGCGCGTATCACATCGCCATTGGCGAGCGTCGCGCCGTTCGAGGCCGGCAAGGCCAGTTGCACGATGCGCACGGTGGCACGGTCGTCCAGCCGTTCGACGGCCAGCCTCGAGCGGTCGGCCACGGCGGAGAAGCCGCCTCCCATGCGCAGCAGGTCGAGCGCGGTTTCGCCGGGCTTCAACTCGAAGATCGCCGGCCGGTTGACGCTGCCGATCAAGGCGACTTGCGTGCCGACGGGGCCGACATGGATGACGTCATCGCCCTGCAGCATGCGGTCGGCGCTGCGGTCGCCGCCGAGCAGGAACTCGTAGAGGTCGAACGCGGCCACGCGCTGGGTGCCGCGCCTGATCTCGATGTTGCGGAAGCTGCCCGCGGCCGATGGGCCACCGGCCTTGAGCAGCGCCTGTACCACGGTGGCCAGGCTGCTGACGCTGTAGCTGCCGGGCTTGGTGACGAAGCCAGTGACGTACACGCGTTGGCCGCGCAACTGGCCGAGTGACACGCTCAACTGGAAGTTGCGAAACACCTGCGCTACGCGCTGGCTGATGGTGGCTGGCAGGTCGGCATAACGCACCCCCGCGAGCAACACCGGCCCGACACGTGGGATGCTGACCCGGCCGCTGCGGTCGACCTGCAGGCGCAGGTCCGCGTCGACCGAGCCCCAGATCGTCAGCATGATTTCGTCGCCGGGCTTGATCAGGTAGTCAGGCGGCACCAGCGGCAGGGTCTCGGCAACTTCGATGCTCTCGGCGTTGTCTGCCGGAGTCATCAATTCCGAGCCGAAGCGTCGGATTTCCAGCGGAAAGGTCAGACGCTGCACGAAGGCCTCGAATTCGCTCGGCATGACCTTCTCGGTCGGGCGCAGGACGGCGGTGCCGGCTGGGCCGTTCATGCCAGGCAGCGCGGCTGGGGCCGGGGCGGTCGGTCCCGCAGTGCCAGGCTGACGTAGGCGGATCGGGCCACCAACACTCGAGCCCTGTGTGTCGGTGGCTGAGCTCGTGCCCTGCGCCACGGCCGCGGTGGCCGCCACCAGGCCGATGGCAGCAACGAACCAGGCGGCCATCGCGCGACCACGCTGGGCGCCGGTACACGGCGGCGCAGGGTCCTTGAAGTCGGGGTGGCGATCGTTCATGGGCATGGCGTTGGCGCCGAGAAGGGAGTTCGCGCGGCGCGCGGCGTGAGGGCCAGGCAGCCGCGACGGAGGGTCGAGCTGCAACGGCGCGCGATTCTAGCCCGCGCCTTGTGCCTGGCCTCGCGAGCGCGGCTGGCTAAACTGCCGCCGATGTTGCTGCTAGTTTTGGCCTTCGCGGTCTCCTTTCTCGTTACGGTGTGGATCGTGCGCGCGGCCAAGCGGTTGCACCACGTGGTCGGCGATCATGACCTGTCGGGCCCGCAGAAGTTTCATACCCGCCCAGTCCCACGCATCGGTGGCCTGGGGATCGTGCTCGGCGTTGCGGCGGCGGCGGCCATGTTGGCGTGGCGCGAGTTGGCCGCGGCGTCGTGGATGGCGTTATTCCTGGCTAGCGCGCTGCCGGCGTTCGGCGCCGGCATCGCCGAGGACTTGACCAAGACCCAGAGCCCGCGCAGGCGCCTGTTCTTCACCGCGGTGTCGGCCGGGCTGGCCGCGTGGCTGGTGCAAGCGGTGATCGAGCGCACCGACATTCCCGGCCTCGACTGGCTGGTGGCTTTTCCGATCGGAGCCGTGCTGGTCACCATGTTCGTGGTCGCGGGCGTGGCCAATGCGGTCAACATCATCGACGGATTCAACGGCCTGGCCTCGATGTGCGTGGTGATCATGCTGATCGGCCTGGCCTATGTGGCCTTTGCGGTCGACGACCGGCTGATCGCGCTGCTCGCACTCGCCGGCATCGGCGCTGTGCTCGGGTTCTTCGTCTTCAACTTCCCGGCCGGGCTGGTGTTCCTCGGCGACGGCGGCGCGTACTTCCTCGGTTTCTATGTCGCCGAATTGGCCATCCTGCTGCTGCACCGCAACCCCGCCGTGTCGCCAATGTTCCCGTTGTTGCTGTGCGTTTACCCGGTCTTCGAGACGCTGTTTTCCATCTATCGGAAGAAGTACCTGCGAGGAATGTCGCCGGGGGTTCCCGACGGTATCCACCTCCACATGCTTGTGTACAAACGGCTCATGCGCTGGG
>Ga0209797_10000800_pt1 | contig 15761 bp, 14 predicted proteins | sample DOMMetBare3Fresh_2_FD_187472 | JGI IMG/M metagenome (GOLD analysis project Ga0209797, IMG submission 187472) | Wetland sediment microbial communities from St. Louis River estuary, USA, under dissolved organic matter induced mercury methylation -... | ecosystem: Environmental > Aquatic >... | reverse complement strand
ACCCAAACTTCTTTTATTGGATAGTATTACTATACTCATTGATGTATGCCCCTACATTGGCTTTGGCTAATTCAGTAGCGTTCCGTCAAATGAAAGATCCTGCCAAAGAATTTCCTTCTGTAAGATTCTTAGGAACGATTGGCTGGATAGCTGTTGGCTGGATGATCGATAAGGTTTTTAAACTTCAAACTGAACAGTTATCGCAAACATTTATCATAGCTGCAATTGTGTCCGGCATTTTGGGTTTATTAAGTTTCACTTTGCCATCCACACCACCAAAAGCAAAAGGAACTAAAACAACGGTGGCAAAAGTTCTCGGCGCTGATGCTTTTGTCTTATTTAAAGACAGATCATTTACGGTTTTTCTCATTTCATCAATCCTTATTTGCATTCCTCTTTCTTTCTATTATAGTTTCACTAATCTATTTCTCACTGAAGCCGGTATGAAAAATGTAACCAGCAGCATGACGCTTGGCCAATTTTCGGAAGCATTGTTCATATTATTGATTCCCTTTTTCTTCCGCCGCTTAGGTGTAAAATGGATGATCGCCATAGGTATGATAGCATGGGCAGTTCGTTTTCTTTTATTTGGTTATGGTGATGCGGCAGAAAATCTCTGGATGCTATTTGCCGGAATAATTCTGCACGGTGTTTGCTTTGATTTCTTCTTTGTAACCGGACAAATCTACACTGATAGCAAGGCTGATATAAAAATTCAAAGTTCTGCACAGGGGCTTATAACGATGGCTACTTATGGGGTTGGCATGTGGATCGGCACTTTATTATCAGGGTATGTGAAAGATTATTACACAGCTGATAAAATAGTGGCATGGAAAAATGTATGGCTTGTTCCTGCCGGCATATCCGTAGCAGTTCTTTTATTCTTTTTAGTGCTATTTAATGAAAAAAGAAAAACTTTGAAACCTGTGTGAATAAGTAATGTTTGTAACTTTAGAATCCGCTTATAAATATGAAAAGATCAAACCGTCGTGATGCGCTGAAAAATATTGCCGCCGGAACTGCGGCAGTTGCTGTTGCTCCTTTTATTAGTTCGTTTGATACCAAAGAAACAAATTCAAAAGATTTAAAGTTGAAAGGTAATATCAATCACTCCGTTTGCCAATGGACATACAATCATATTCCGCTGGAAGAACTTTGTGTTGAAGTAAAAAAAATCGGCATCGGCGCTATTGACCTGATTGGTCCGAAAGACTGGCCGGTACTTAAAAAACATGGACTTTATTCTTCCATGTGTTATATCGCAGGTAAAGTAAGTCTTACTGAAGGATGGAATAACAAGATTTTTCACCCTCAACTGATAAAAGATTTTACTGAAACTATTCCACTTGTTTCAGAAGCAGGATATAAAAACCTGATCTGCTTTAGTGGAAACCGAAAAGGAATGGATGATGAAACAGGTATGAATAATTGCGTGGAAGGCTTAAAACAGATCATCGGTCTTGCAGAAAAGAACGGTGTCATTATTCAAATGGAATTATTGAACAGCAAAGTGGATCATAAAGATTATATGTGTGATAAAACTCCATGGGGCGTAGAATTGTGTAAACGGATTGGCTCACCGAATTTCAAATTGCTCTACGATATTTATCACATGCAGATCGATGAAGGTGATGTGATAAGAACCATTCGTGATAATTCCCAGTATATCGGTCATTACCATACAGCCGGTGTGCCTGGTCGTCATGAAATAAATGAAAGCCAGGAATTGTATTACCCGGCAATTATGGAAGCAATTGTAAAAACAGGCTTTAAGGGTTATGTGGCGCAGGAATTTATTCCCACAGGTAAAACGAGTGAAGATAAAATTGCAGCGCTGAAAGATGCTGTAAGAAGATGTGATGTGTGAGGCCTACCCAAACCCTCCCGAAGGGAGGGCTTATCAACACACAGCCCAAAAAGTTGAAACTTCATTACTAGTATTTAAAGTTTCGACAAGACGGGAATGTGAGCAGGAGGCCTTCCCCAACGGGGAAGGTTGGGATGGGGCCGTTGAATAGAATTGTATTAGTACAAGAGTGCGACGCAACATAAGTTTAATAGTAGCACTACAGATTGGCTCATAGAAAATTGTTCAAATCAATATTCAATTTAAATATCAATAAAAAAATGGCAGACAATAACACATTTGATGCAATTGTAGTTGGTTCCGGCATCAGCGGTGGCTGGGCCGCTAAAGAGCTAACTGAAAGAGGCCTGAAAGTAATTATGCTTGAACGTGGTCACAATATTGAACACGGGAAAGGTTATGAGCAAAGTAATAAACCTGTGTGGGAATATCCGCATCGCGGCGGAAGAACACAAGAGATGATCGCTGATTACCCGTTCCTGAAAAGGGATTACCCATTGAATGAAAGAAATCTTCATTACTGGGCGAGTGATAAGGATAATCCTTACACAGAAACAAAACGGTTTGACTGGTTCCGCGGTTATCATGTTGGTGGCCGTTCGTTAATGTGGGGTCGCCAAAGTTATCGCTGGAGTGAAATAGATTTTAAAGCAAATGAAAAAGAAGGCATTGCTATACCATGGCCTATCGGGTACAAAGACCTTGAAGATTGGTACACCCATGTGGAAAAATTTGCTGGCATCCAGGGTTCGTATGAGAATCTTCCGCAATTACCAGACAGTCATTTTTTACCGGCAATGGAATTGAACGTGGTAGAAAAAGATGTTGCTGCAAGAATCAAGAAACATTACAATAATAAACGTACGCTTATTATTGGCCGTACTGCACATATTACCGGACCGTTGGGTCACAGCCCGCAAAGAACAAATTGCCAGTATAGGGATATGTGCTGGAATGGTTGTGAATTCGGCGCTTACTTCAGCACTCAATCTTCCACACTGCCGGCAGCAATGGCAACAGGAAAACTTACACTTCGTCCTTTCTCAATCGTAACAGAAATAATTTATGATAAAGACACAAAAACCGCGAAAGGTGTAAGAGTGATTGATGCAGAAACAAAACAGACTTATGAATACTTCTCCAAAATTGTTTTCCTATGTGCTTCGGCCCTGAATTCAGCCTGGGTATTGATGAATTCTGCTACAGATATTTGGCCCGATGGTTTGGGCAGCAGCAGTGGCGAATTGGGACATAATGTTATAGATCATCATTTCCGTGTCGGTGCTAGTGGCGAAGTTGAAGGATATGATAATAAATATTATTTCGGTCATCGTCCAACTGGTTTTTACATACCACGTTTCAGAAATTTGGATGGTGAAAAAAGAGATTATCTGCGTGGATTCGGATACCAGGGTGGGGCAAGCCGCAATGGTTGGGGTCGTGAAGTAGCTGAACTAAGTATTGGTGCTGACCTGAAAGATGCATTGAGTGAACCTGGCGGATGGAGGATTGGCTCTACTGCATTTGGTGAAACGCTTCCTTATCATGACAACAAGATCACACTGGATAAAAACGTAAAAGATAAATGGGGATTGCCGGTGCTGAATTTCGATGTCGAGTTTAAAGAAAATGAGAAAAAGATGCGGGTGGATATGAAGGCTGACATGAAAGAAATGCTGGAAATAGCCGGCGTAAAAAATGTTAGGGAATATGATGCTGACAACGCCCCTGGTATGGGTATTCATGAAATGGGAGTAGCTCGTATGGGTCGTGATCCTAAAAGCTCAGTATTGAATGGCAATAACCAGGTTTGGGATTGCAAAAATGTATTTGTTACTGATGGGGCATGTATGACAAGTGCTTCTTGTGTAAATCCATCGCTTACTTATATGGCTTTAACTGCAAGAGCCGCGGCCTTTGCCGTTAATGAATTGAAAAAATTGAATGTTTAATCTTATTAAATTTTTTATATGAACAGACGTGACTTATTAAAAATGGTAGCCGCCGCAACTGGCGGTGTTGTTATTGGCGGTGAATTTTTTCTTGCCGGTTGTACCAATCCAGAAGCAAAAATTGGTATAGGTGTAGATTTCACTGAAAGTGATATTGCCTTCCTCGATGAAGTGGCTGAAACAATTTTTCCAAAGACCGCCACACCCGGGGCTAAAGACGCAAAGGTTGGACAGTTTATGACAGTGATGGTAAAAGATTGCTATGATGAAAAAGATCAAAAGGCTTTTCGTGCCGGCATGACCTCATTGGATGAAGCTTGCAAAGCAAAGCATGGACATAGCTTTATGAAAGCATCTCCGGAACATCGCAAAGAATTACTTGTTGCCCTTGATAAAGAAAGAGGCGAATATCAGAAAACCAAAAAAAGTGAAGACCCGAATCATTATTTCCAATATTTCAAACAGCTTACCATCATGGGCTTCTTTACCTCTAAAGAAGGAAGAGAAGGAGCTACAAATTATAAACCTGTACCCGGTAAATATGATGGCGATGTAGATTATAAAAAAGGAGATAAAGTTTTAACAGGATTAAACTAAAACCTCAAATCAATTAATAATTACTTATCAGTAATTATTTTTTTTTATGGCAGAAAATACATTTGATGCAATTGTAGTTGGCTCAGGAATCTCCGGCGGATGGGCTGCAAAAGAACTTTGTGATAAAGGATTAAAAGTTTTATTGCTTGAACGTGGCCGTGATGTTGTTCATTTGAAAGATTATCCTACTGCAACAAAAGAGCCCTGGGAATTTGCTCATCGGGGAACGATGCCTCCTGCTGTTCTTAAAGAAAATCCTGTTGTAGCCAGGTGTTACGCGTTTGGCGAATCCACCGAACATTTTTTTGTTAAAGATACTGAGCATCCCTACATACAAGAGAAACCTTTTGATTGGATCAGGGGTTACCAGGTTGGCGGAAAATCATTGCTGTGGGCAAGACAAGTTCAGCGCTGGAGTAAGTTTGATTTTGATGCGCCACGCAGGGATGGATATGCAACTCCCTGGCCAATTGGTTATGACGATATGGCGAAATGGTACAGTCATGTTGAAAAATTCGCCGGCATAAGTGGAAATAAAGATGGATTGGAAAATTTACCTGACGGCGAATTCTTACCGCCATGGGATATGAATGTGCTGGAGAAACATATCGTTGCTCAATTGAAAACACATTATCCAGACAGACCTGCCGTTATTGGCAGGTGTGCCCATCTTACTCAACCTGCAGATATTCATCTGCAACAAGGAAGAGGACAATGCCAGGCAAGAAGTTTATGTGAACGTGGCTGTCCGTTCGGTGGTTATTTCAGCAGCAATGCATCTACAATTCCGTGGGCGCAGAAATCTGGTAACCTTACTTTAAAAACTGATTCTGTTGTTCATTCTATTATTTATGATGATAAACAAAAGAAAGCTACAGGTGTAAAAGTTGTTGATGCAAAAACAAAACAAACAACTGAATACTCAGCAAGAATAATTTTTGTAAATGCAGCTTGCTTAAACACAAATCTTATTTTATTGAACTCAAAGTCAGATCGCTTTCCTAACGGACTTGGAAATGATAATGGCCTTTTAGGAAAATTTATCTGCTTTCATAATTACCGCGGCAGCATGTCTGCCACTTATGAAGGCTTTAATGAATTTGTTACATATGGCCGCCGGCCAACAATGATCATTATGCCATCATTCAGAAATGTTCGCAAACAGGAAATGCCTTTTAAACGTGGCTATCTTGTTGCTTTTACTGCTAACAGAAACCAGGGAACAGGTTATGATGGCATTGGAGCTGAATTAAAAGATTCACAAACCCAGCCAGGCAGTTGGAGTGTATTTATGATGATGCAGGGCGAAACAATTCCGAAAGAAACAAATCATGTTCGGTTAAGCACTGATAAAAAAGATGCATGGGGAATTCCTCAATTGATCACTTCTGTTGATTATGATGAGAATGATGAACTGGTTCTGAAGGATTTTTTGGAACAAGGAAAAGAAATGCTGGAAAAAGCTGGTTGCAAAAACATTTATGTTAATGACAGCAAGCAGGCACCCGGTTTGGATATTCATGAAATGGGTGGTGTAAGAATGGGAAAAGATCCAAAAACATCGATGCTTAATAAATGGAACCAGTTTCATAATTGCCCCAACGTATTCGTCACAGATGGCGCCTGTATGACATCGACAGGCACACAAAATCCATCATTGACGTTTATGGCAATAACAGCAAGAGCGGCAAATTATGCAGCTGATGAATTTAAAAAACGGAATCTTTAAACCAATTAATAATTATTGATTAATAATTATTAATTTTTTATGAGTGATAATAATACATATGATGCGATTGTTGTTGGCTCCGGAATCAGCGGAGGATGGGCCGCCATGGAGCTTTGTAAAGCCGGTTTAAAAACAATTGTTCTTGAAAGAGGCCGGCAGGTTGAACATGTGAAAGATTATCCTACAACAAATCTTGCTCCCTGGGAATTGCTTCATCGAAATCGTAACACAAATAAAATTAAAGAAGACCAGCATATCCAGGTTCGTGGATTTTGCAATGAAGCTAACAGCCATTTTTTTGTGAACGATAAAGAACATCCTTATGTACAAAAGAAACCGTATGACTGGATCCGTGGCTATCATGTTGGCGGTCGAAGCCTGATGTGGGGAAGACAATGTTATCGCTGGAGTGATCTCGATTTTGAAGCAAATGCAAAAGATGGACATGGTGTTGATTGGCCGATCCGTTATAAAGATATAGCCCCATGGTATTCTTATGTAGAACGTTTTGCCGGCATCAGTGGCAGTAAAGAAGGTTTGCCACAATTACCAGATGGTGATTTTTTGCCGCCAATGGAAATGAATGCTCTTGAAACACATGTTTCAGAAAGTATCAGCCAAAAATTTACAGATGGCAGAAGGATGATCATAGGACGTGTTGCCAATTTAACAAGAGGATGGAATGGCCGTGGCCCATGTCAGTTCCGTAATTTGTGCGACAGAGGTTGTCCTTTTGGCGGATACTTTAGCAGTAACTCAGCAACATTACCTGTTGCTGCAAGTACAGGCAACTTAACGCTACGTCCCCATTCTATAGTAATGGAAGTGATGTATGATAAAGAAAAACGAAAAGCAAAAGGCGTACGCATCATTGATGAGAATACAAAAGAGTCTATAGAATATTTTGCAAAAATTATTTTCCTGAATGCATCTACATTGGGTTCAACAAGCATTCTTTTAAATTCTGTATCGGAAGTTTTCCCTAATGGTTTGGGTAATTCAAGTGATCAATTGGGACGAAACCTGATGGATCATCATTATCATGTTGGTGCCGGCGGCAGCTATGATGGTTTTAAAGACAAAGTAATTTTTGGTCGCAGGCCAAATGGAATTTATGTTGCTCGTTTCAGGAATATTGATGAAAAAACAAAACGATCAGATTATCTCCGCGGTTTTGGTTACCAGGGTGGCGCATCAAGAGGCATGAACTGGAATGGCGATGGAATCGGAACCGGATTAAAAGAACAAATGACCGAACCGGGTGAATGGAGTTTTTGGTTGGGAAGCTGGGGCGAACAATTACCACATCCTGATAATCGGGTAACATTAAGTAAAACTGAAAATGATAAATGGGGATTACCACAACTTGAAATCGATTGTGAATGGAAAGAAAATGAAATTGCAATGCGCAAGGATATGATGAACAGCGCAGCTGAAATGCTGGAGGCCGGTGGCTTAAAAGATATTTATACATTCAATGATGAAAAAGCATATCCCGGTCTGTGTATTCATGAAATGGGAACAGCAAGAATGGGAAATGATCCGAAAACATCGGTGTTAAACAAATGGAATCAGTTGCATGAGGTAAAAAATGTATTTAACACTGACGGAGCCTGTATGACATCATCCGCCTGCCAGAATCCCTCGATCACATATATGGCATTGACGGCAAGAGCGGCAGACTATGCAGTAAGTGAACTAAAAAAAGGAAATCTTTAAACCCCTAAATCCCCTAAAGGGGACTTTAGAGCTTTTAAATTGTTAATGTCTGAAAAAAATCCATATAAAAAAGGCGGCATGTTTGAAGGCGCATCGTTTTTGCTTTTTGAAAGGGCAAAACAATTACGAAATAAAATGAAAGGAGCTGAAGAAGTATTATGGAATCATTTACGAAAAGGGATAAATGGATATAAATTTCGCAGACAACATCCGATAGGAACATATATTACCGATTTTTTTTTGTTATAAATTAAAACTGATTATCGAGATTGACGGCTCAATTCATAGTAATGATGATACAAGAAACAATGATATTACGAGACAAATTGATTTAGAAAAATTGGGTTACACCGTCATTAGATTTACTAATATTGAGGTTTATGAGCAAGTTGATACAGTACTTAATAAAATTTCAGAAATAACAAACAATATTATTAAAAACAAAACTCCGCAAATCGGAGTCTAAAAGCCCCCTTTAGGGGGTTGGGGGGTTACCATATGGACAGAAGAGAACTCTTAAAAATGGTCGCACTGGCATCAGGCAGTGTTGTAATTGGCGGGGAATTTTTTCTTGCCGGGTGCAAAAACCCGGATGCAGCAATTGGCGGGGCAACTTTTTCAACGAATGATATTGCTTTTCTTGATGAAGTAGCGGAAACGATCATTCCAAAGACAACGACAGCCGGCGCCAAAGAAGCTGAAGTAGGTATGTTTATGACCGTGATGGTCAATGATTGCTATGAAGCAGCTGATCAAAAAATATTTCATGAAGGAATAAAGAAATTAGATGAGGCATGTGACAAAATGCATGGTCATAGTTTTATGAAAGCCGACCCGGCTCATCGTAAAGAACTACTGACCTCGCTTGATAAAGAAGCTAAAGAATACATGAAAACCAAAAAGCAAGAAGATCCAAATCATTATTTTTTAATGATGAAACAGCTTACTTTGCTGGGTTATTTTACATCAAAACCCGGAATGGAACAAAATTTCAATTATAAACAAACGCCGGGTAAATATGATGGCGCTGTACCTTACAAAAAAGGAGATAAACTATTTGTTTAACAGTTAATCAATATACACATGAAAAGAAATGAGTTTTTGAAATTAAGTGGCGGGCTTGCATTGGCAGGTCTTGCATCAAAATCTGGTTTAGCTTCTCTTTCATTAGATGAAAAAAAGCTGAAATATTTTGGTATTCAATTATGGAGTGTTCGTGATGACCTGGGTAAAGACCCGAAGGGTGTTTTAAAACAATTATCATCGTATGGCTATAAGCAAATTGAAAGTTTTGAAGGTGGAAAAGGAATGTTTTGGGGAATGTCAAATACAGAATTTAAAAGCTATATGGATGAGTTGGGAATGACGATCATTGCCAGCCATTGTGATATCACAAAAGATTTTGAAAAGAAAGCTGCAGATGCCGCAGCTATTGGAATGAAATATCTTATTTGCCCATGGAAAGGACCGCAAAAAGATATTGATGCATTTAAAAAGTTTGCAGATGAGTTCAATCAGAAAGGTGAGATATGCAAGAAGAACGGGATTCGTTTTGCATATCACAATCATGATTACTCATTTGTAACCATGAGTGGTGAAATGGGGCAAGATATGATGATGAAGAATACCGATGCAAATCTTGTAGACTTTGAATTGGATATGTATTGGGTGGTTGCCGGCGGGCAAGACATAGAAACATGGTTAAAAAAATATCCAAAGCGTTTTCGTTTATGTCATGTAAAAGATCGTAAGAAAGATGCAACTGCAACTGAAAAGGATGCAAGCGTTGTTGTAGGTACAGGTAGTATAGATTATGCTAAGATTTTAAAAACTGCAAGAAAACAAGGAATGGAATATTATATCATTGAGCAGGAGAAATGGGATGGCACTACCCCGATGCAAGCCGCGCAGGCGAATGCGGGTTATATGAAAACGCTGTCGATCTAAAAAAATTAATTCAATGCATTTCTTAAAGCCCTGACCTCGTCGGGGCTTATTTCATTATTAGAATAACTCTCTTCTGAATTTGCAAAAGCAGGATGTACAAACTGCATCGGGCTTTTTATTTTACCACGGAGTGAAGAATGAAATTCGATACAACCGGTTTTATCTGCAATCATTTTAATATTTTCTTTTCTTACTCCACTTCCCGGCATAATTATAATTCTGTCATCTGCCAATCTGTTTATCTCTGTTATCAATTCAACAGCCTGGTTGTTTACTGTTGACTGTTGACTGCCGACTGATAGTTGCTGTCCAGAAGTAAGAATTCTCTGACAACCGATCTCGATTAATTCTTCCATGGCGATTAGAGGATCTTTACAACGATCGAATGCACGATGAAAAGTGACTTCTAATGGATAAGCAAGTTCGATCAATTCAGCAGTCCTGGTCATATCAATTGTTCCATCCATATTCAATAAACCAATTACTATTCCTTCGCATCCCAATTCTTTACATAGCTTAATATCATTCTTCATGATCTCAAACTCATCTTTAGTATATAAAAAATCTCCGCCTCGTGGACGAATGATCGGGAACAAAACAACATCAAAAGCTTCCCTGCATTTTTTTATATGAGCATAAGATGGAGTGGTGCCTCCTTCAGCAAGATTAGCGCAAAGCTCAATACGATCTGCACCGCCTTCTACTGCAGATCGTGTCGTTAAAAAGTCAGACGTTGCGATCTCGATAATATAATTCATAAATGTTCAATGCTCAATTTTCAATATTCAATGTTCAATTAAATGAGAATTGAACATTGAGTATTGATCGTTGACTATTTTCTTATTGAGGTTTAAAAAAGCTTTTAGACTTTATCAATTTCTCCAATTCATTCGTCCTTATAGCATATTCAAAACCCGGGTGAATTGCAAAAGAACCGACCTGTCCTTTTTTATTTACAGCAAGAAATGCTACCTGTATCTCGTTTATTTTTTCCTTTTTAATTTTTACAATCCGTTCAATTATCTTTTTACAAGCAACTTCGGGTGATAATCCCTGTCTCATTAACTCAACAACAGAATGTGAACCCGCCACACGGATCACATCTTCTCCCTGCCCCGTTGCTGTACATGCTCCCACTTCATTATCTACATAAAGTCCAGCGCCGATGATAGGTGAATCGCCTAATCTTCCACGCATTTTAAAACCGGCGCCGCTTGTTGTACAGCTTCCACTTAAATTTCCATAAGCATCCATGGCAACCATTCCAATTGTATCATGGTTCCATTCACCACTATCTAATTTACCTGGTGCAAATGGACCATGACCTTGCTTATTCTCAATATTAATTGCCGGTGGTTTGTATTCAGATCTCTTTAACCAATTGTCATATGCTTTTTGTGCTTCTGGTGAAAGCTTTTGTTCTTCTAATGGAAATCCTTCTGCAACTGCAAATTGTTGTGCCCCGATCCCAACAAGCATCACATGCGGTGTCTTTTCCATCACTCTTCTTGCAACTGAGATCGGGTGTTTTATTCTTTCTAAAAAAGCAACACTGCCGCAATTGAATTTATCATCCATAATGCAGGCATCAAGTGTTACAAAACCATCGCGGTCAGGATTTGCATTTAAACCAACACAACAATTTTGTGATGCTTCAGTCACCATCACACCTTTTTCCACTGCATCGATTGCTTTTCCTTTCTTACTTAATACTTCCCAAGCGGCTTTATTTGCAGCAATTCCTGCATCCCATGTTGAAATAACAACTGGTTTTCCGATAATGGTGGCGGGTGACGGAGATGCGATCATCTTTTTACCCAATAAAGTTGCCAAAGAAGTAAAAGCTGATGCATGAATGAACTTTCTTCTATTGATCATTGTTAACAGTTTGAAAACAGCAATTTAGCCCATTTGGCAAAATTTCATGTAGAATTATTTCGTACCAATATTGATTAACATACATCAATGGTCTAACTGCCAATTAGCCGGAACTTTGCCAAAAGAACAGATTAAAATAAGCGGAATGAATATTGAAAAGGAGAATACATTATGCGAATAGAAATAATATCAGGTAGCCCGAGAGTTAACAGCGTAACAAGAAGAGTCGCCCTGAATCTAAAAAAATGGCTCGATAGCAATTCTGAGCATGATACAGATATAATTGATATGAAAGACTGGAACCTTCCCGCTGTTCAATCAGTTTTTGTATCTGTTGACAGAACGCCGGAGGAATTCAAGCCGCTTGCTGAAAGAATTTTTAACGCTGATGCATTTATTCTTGTTACCCCCGAATATAATGGAAGCTATTCGCCGGCAATGAAAAACCTCTTGGATCATTTTCCAAAGCAGCATCATAAACCTTTTGGAATTGTAACAGCATCTCCCGGTGTAATGGGCGGTATCAGGGCGTCGCAACAATTGTTGCAACTGGTGCCGGCATTGTTTGGAATAGCATCGCCTTATATGCTGATCGTCCCGACAGTTGATAAGAAATTTGATGAGCAGGGAAATTTGTTGGATAGCAGTTTTGAAAAGAGTATACACAATTTTATTGCTGAATTTTTATGGCTGGGAAAGAATTTAGTACAGGAAAAAGCTGTTGCATAAAACCTCCTGTCTGCGCCGGAGGCGGATGACTTAGGCGGAATAGTTCTTTTGATTATTGAAATATTTTTTATAATTGGATTTTATGATTGTGTTACCAACATAAGTAATTCCCAGCCTGCAGGCAGGCAGGTATTTGGCCTTTGTTGCGTCGTACACTTCAACTACAGAATTACTAATCAACAATTATTAACTTTCCTAAAAATCTCTTTAGGGGGTTTGGAGTATATGAAAACAATGCTTCATAAAGCAAATACAAGAGGCCATGCAAATCATGGCTGGCTTGACAGTTATCATACTTTTAGTTTCGCCGGCTATTATGATCCGGAAAGAGTTCATTTCGGAGCATTGCGGGTTTTGAATGATGATACAGTGGCCGGTGGAATGGGATTTGGCGGACATCCGCATGATAATATGGAGATCATTTCAATTCCTACAAGCGGTGATCTTGAACATAAGGATAGCATGGGCAATACACAGGTGATAAAGAAAGGTGATGTGCAGGCAATGAGTGCAGGAACAGGTATTCAACATGCTGAAAAAAATAAAAATCATGACAAGCCTGTAAAATTTTTCCAGATATGGGTTTTCCCTAATAAGAAAAATGTAGAGCCCCGCTATGATCAGAAGAATTTTTCTGATACTGATAAGCATAACAAATTGCTGACAGTTGTTTCTCCAATCGGAACAAATGATGGCGGTGTGCAGATTCACCAGGATGCATGGTTTAGTTTGGGTAAACTGGATAAAGATTTTGCTACAACTTATGAACTAAAGAATAGTAACAACGGAGTTTATGCATTTGTGATCGAAGGTTCAGTTTCTATTAATGGGGAAAAATTAGAAAAGAGAGATGGGTTAGCTATTTCTGAAACAAGTGGGTTAACGATCAATGCTGATACCGATGCAGAAATATTATTAATGGAAATACCAATATAATGTCGGGACGCTGCAAGCGGCCTGACATTTATTTTAAATCAAAAAATCATGAGCAATCAAAGATCAGTTGAAGCAATTATAGCTCCTCCACCGCCACATATGGTTGGTGATGGATTCAGGGTGCATAATTTTTTTCCCGGTACAAAACAGATCGGAAAAACAAGAATGAGCCCATTCTTTATGCTTGACTATGGTTCTAAGATCGAGTTCAGTCCGAAGAAAGAACCCCGTGGTGTTGGTGTGCATCCTCATGCAGGATTTGAAACGGTGACAATCGCTTATCATGGCAAAGTAGCGCATCATGACAGCGCTGGCAACAGCGGCATCATTGACGAAGGTGATGTACAATGGATGACGGCTGGCTCCGGATTGTTACACAAAGAATATCATGAAAAAGAATTCAGCGCAAAAGGTGGAGTTTTTCAAATGGTACAACTGTGGGTCAATCTTCCAGCTAAGGATAAAAAAACAAATCCCAAATACCAGGAGATAACAAATGAAATGATGAGCAAATCATATTTACCTGGAGAAAAAGGATATGTGGAAATTATTGCCGGTGAATATGGTGATGTAAAAGGGCCGGCATCAACTTTCACTCCAATGAATGTTTACAACGCCAGGTTGAAAAAAGATGCGAAACTTGAATTAAGTTTTCCAAAAGATTACAATACTGGTTTACTGATAATAGAGGGCAATGTAAAAGTGAATGGTATAAATGCTCATGCAGATCATTTTGTTTTATTAAAAAACGATGGCGAAGATTTTACGATCGATGCAACAGAAGATTCAATAATATTAGTTTTATCCGGCGAACCGATCAATGAACCAATTGTTGCTTACGGTCCATTTGTAATGAATACATGGGAAGAAATTGAGCAGGCAGTGAATGATGTGAATGCTGGGAAGTTTGGAGTGCTGGAGGATTAGTTTTATAAGTATTTTGTATATAAGGTATATAGGGTTCCTTACTTTATAAACCTTTTTACATTATATACTCGCAGCTTTTCTTTCCATAAAGGCAGCAAGATTCTTTCTCGCATTTTTCTGCACGGCTCTTTTCATAAACCCTGTCCAACCGAACCACAGCCCTTTCCAGCCAAGAGCCTGGCTAATCCATGTACTGAGCCTGAATGCATCACTGTGCTCAATGATCTTTCCATCTTTTATCCGCATAAATGCTTTTATATTATTAGTTACTTTATTCCCGGTTTTTGAAAATTTATAATTCGCAACCCATTTACAGGTTGCATATTCCTCATCGATCAGTTTAATATCAGAAAATGTCAATGAAAAATCCCGGGCATTTTTACAAAGCATCTCCCACATGCATTTTACTTCATCTTCTTTCAAAGTAAGAAAAACAGGATCACTGAAAATTATATCATCGCTGTAACAATCATTCATAGTCTTATAATCCAGATTTTGAAAAGCCGTATAAAATCGTTCGATGATCTGTTTATTATCACTCATAAAATAGTTGGTTGAAGTAAGATGAGAATATTTAAATTTATACCCACCGAAGGGGTCCTTCGGACAAATCTAAATCATCATGCTACGCAAACTGCTACTTCTTTCGTTTTTATTTTCTTTCCTATTTACCACAGCGCAAAATGAACAGGACAGCGCATGGATCCGTGACAACTATACAAAGAAAGAAATTTATATCCCGATGCGGGATGGTGTAAAACTTTTCACTGCCGTTTATACACCAAAAGACATGAGTGAGAAACACCCGATACTAATGAACCGGACTCCCTATTCATGCTCGCCTTATGGTGAAAATAATTTCAGAGGTTTCTGGAACAATCACTGGAAATATTATATGCGTGAAAATTATATCATTGTTATCCAGGATGTAAGGGGTAGATGGATGAGTGAAGGTGAGTTTGTAGATGTTCGCCCATTTATAAAAGACAAAAAAACCAATAGTGACATTGATGAAGCAAGTGATACTTATGATGCAATTGATTGGTTGATAAAAAATTTGCCGAACAATAATGGTAATGTTGGAGCATTTGGAATTTCTTACCCGGGATTTTATGCTACAATGGTCGCAGCGTCGGGTCATCCTGCATTAAAAGCTGTAAGTCCGCAGGCGCCGGTTACAGAATGGTTTTTGGGTGATGACTTTCATCACAACGGTGCTTTTTTCCAAATGGATGGTTTTAGTTTCTATTCAGGCTTTGGTAAACCAAGACCTAAACCAACTACTGTCGGTTCACCTGGATTCGATTTTAAGATAAGAGATAATTATCAATTCTATTTGCAGGCAGGCACATTAAAAAATCTTGCGAATATGATGGGAGATAGTATAAAGTTCTGGCATGAAATGTACAAACATCCAAATTACGCTGATTGGTGGAAAGCAAGAGATGCACGAAGAGCTATGTATAATATTAAACCAGCA
>Ga0209797_10000799_pt1 | contig 15764 bp, 16 predicted proteins | sample DOMMetBare3Fresh_2_FD_187472 | JGI IMG/M metagenome (GOLD analysis project Ga0209797, IMG submission 187472) | Wetland sediment microbial communities from St. Louis River estuary, USA, under dissolved organic matter induced mercury methylation -... | ecosystem: Environmental > Aquatic >... | reverse complement strand
GGCGGCCGGCCTTCGGGCCAGGCGGCGGCGGCGATGGCGATCAGGGTCTCGAAGTCGTCCTCACCGACGCGCCCGGCAGCGGCGCGCAGCAGCTCGGTCTCGCGCTGCATCTGCGCCGGGGCTTCGAGGATAGCGCGCACCTGCGGGTGGCTGGTGCGCAGCACCTCGGTGATCGCGCCCTTGCGGGCCTCGACGACGCGCTGCTGTTGCCAGGCCCAGGCGTTCAAACCCACCAAATGCACCGCCACCAGCGCGGCCAGGCCCCAGCGCAGCGGTCGTCCGGCCGGCGCCATCACCTGCCGCAAGCCCTCGCGCACGGCGCGCAAGCCGCGTGCACGCAGCGCGAGGTCGAACTGGCGCAGGTTCCATCCCGTGCGGGCCGCCACAAGTGCGTGCTCGGCTTCCGACTGCACCTTCACCGGGGCCCCGAGCCACTGCTCGGCAGCTGCCGCGGCCGCAGGGGTGGCCGTCCACTGCGGATGTTGTGCCGACCAGCGCGGCAGCAGCGCCCGCGCCAGCCCGCCCGAGGTGCGCAGGCTCAGTCCGCCTTGCACATCGGTCCAGCTCAGCCAGAGGTCGTTGTTGCCGCCTGGACGAAGGTCAGCGCCGGCAAAGAAGTGGCCCCGCGCCACATCGCCCGGCACGCCATCGGGTGCGACGCGGTCGACCTCCACGCCAGCGGCGGCCAGCGCAGCCAGCTGTTCGACCAGCCACGGCTTGTGGGTGGCCGCCACCCAGGTGGGCTCGCCGGCGCGTGCACCCGGGGCCAAGGCCAGATGCACCTGCTCGGGCTCGTCGAGCAGTTGCTCCTCGAGCAGGCCTGCCAGCGCCTGGCGCAGCCTCGCTGCCGGCGCCTTGGGCAGGTCCAGCCGATGCCAGGCGACGTCCCCCGGCGCCAGGACCACCACCGTGGTGTCGGCCTTGGGCAAGGCCGCGGCCTCGGCCCGTCCGGCGGCGGCCACGCTCACGCCATCGGCACTGAGCACGTGATGGAAGCCGCCGCCGCCCGTGCCGTCGACGCCTTCGCGTGGCCGCGGCGGCAGGAGGATCACGAGGGTCGACATTGCAGGCGGGTCGTCTTGATGCGGGGGTGGGTGGGCGGGCCGTCCAGACGGGCGTGGCCGACGCGCATTGTGGCAAACCCCAACGGCGGCCCCGTGACCGTGATCAGCCGGGGACGCCGGGCAGCACGCTGGCGGTGCGTTGTCGCTGCCGGGTGACGACGTCGGACGGCGTGCGCTTGTGGACCAGCGACAGCTCGTCGAGCACCCGGTCTTCCAGGCGCAGGCGCCCCCGGACCTCGAAGTAGGTCGATCTCACGCCGACGCGGGCGGGGTCGAGCGTCAACCCGGCGGGCAGCTTGTCGTCCTGCAGGCTGCGGAAGGGCTGGCCCAGGCGGGCCTGCACCAGGCGATCGGCGGTGCCGAGGTCGATGCCATCGATCACCGCGGCCAGCACCTCGCGTGGGGCGGTGTTGAGATTCACCGGGGTGCGCTCGGGAAGCAGCGTCACCCAGGGCCGCAGAGCCGCCAGGCTGGCCTCGTCGACGCCGAGCCAGGCGAGGTCCTCGACCCGGCTGGGTGCCAAGGGGGCACCGGCCACGCCGGTCTTGCCGGCATCGACCATTCCCTGGGCCAGCAGGTCGACCAGGGCCGACGACAGCCCGGCCGAGTGGCACAGCCGGGCGAGGGTCTTCTTCTCGGCGTCGACCAGCTTGCCGTCGGCGTCGACCAGGTTGTGCAGGTTGTAGCGGGCCTGCGCGTCGACGATCTGGCCGGACAGGAAGGCATCCGGGGCGCCTTCGAGGGTGTTGTCGCGATCGGCGGCGAGGAAGGTCGACAGCCGGGCCTCGGCCAGCGGCTGCGCCCAGGCGTCGTGCAGGCTGGTGTACTCGCCGCGATGCTCGCGCAGGATCAGTCGCGCCCAGTCCTGCGCGCCCAGCAGGATCCACGCCGCCTGCACCCGGGACCGCTCGGCCACCTCGACCTGCACCGCGCGCCACTGCTGCCATACCATGCCGGAGGCCAGCGTGGCGACCACCGTCACCAGCACCATGGCCACCAGCAGCGCCGCGCCGCGCTGCCCGGGCCGGGTGGCGGTCGAGCGGGTCGGCCTCATCGGTTGCCCAGCATCACGTCGCGGGTCAGCTTGCCCTCGGGCAGGCCGAGAACGAGTCGCACGCCTTCGGGCAACTGCTCGCGCGGCGGCGCGCTGGCGCCGGTGGCGGGAGGGGCGGCGGCGTCGCCGGTGGACTGGGCGTTGCTCCAGCCCTCGCCACGGTGGAAGTACAGCTGCCAGTCCTGCACCTCGTCGAGCAGGCGCTGCTGCCTGGGCTCGTTGCCCTGCAGCTGCTGGCTGCGCAGCCAGGCCTCCTGCAGGTCGGCGCCCTTGGTCACCGGCGGCGCACTCCAACGCCGCCAGACGCCTTCACGCAGCGACCACACGACGAGTTGAACGCCGCCCTCGGCGCGGCGGGTCAGTCGCAAGGAAGCGCCGTCGAAGGCCAGGCCGGGCACGGTGGCGGTGTCGAGCACCGCCTGCAGATCCTGCTCCCACTGGCCGACCAGCACCGACAGCAACAGGCTGCGTTCGCTCGCCGCCTGGCTGACCTCGCGGGCCTTGACCATGCCATCGATGCCGCGCCAGCCCATGACCGCCAGCACCGACATGATCGACAAGGCCACCAGCACCTCGATCAGGGTGAAGCCCGGCCGGCGGCGGGTTCGGTCGAGCATCGCGTCAATAACGACCAATGATGGTGGCTATCGACACCAGCACATGCCCCTGCTCGTCGAGCACGCGGGCGTCGACGCGGCGGAAGTTGGGGTTGGGCGTGGCGGCGGTCACCAGACGGCCGGTGAAGTCCCGACCCAGCTGATGGCAGGCGAAGTCGCTGTCGCCGGTGCCGGGAAAGCGCCGCCCCAGGCGAAGGTTGGCCAGCGCGTTGTCGGCGCACCATTGCGCTGCGCTGACGTCGCCCAGGCGCTGGGCATTGAAGGTCATCGCGCCCGCCACCTTCAGCCCGGCGCCCAGCGTCAGGGCCACGATGGCCAGCGCGACCAGAACCTCGATCAGCGTGAAGCCGGCCGACCGGCCCCGCGGCGGAGTTGCCGACGCCATGCGCGCGCTGATCTCAAGCAAATGTGGTTCTGCCACTTTCCTTGATCCCCACGGGGGACGGCCGCCGCCAGGCGGCGGCCCAGGGGCCCTCATGAGGCATCCTCCTCGAGCGGCTTGAAGGGCGCCAGGCCATCGGTGGCCAGGATCAGCCGGCGTTCGCCCAGTTGCAACTCGATGCGCTGGGCGCCGATCAGGGGCTCGGGGCCCAGCACGAGCACGCGCGCGCCAAGGATGCGCGCCTGCACGCCGGGATGCAGCCAGTGCCGCGGAAGCTCGACCCGTGGCGGCAGCCCGACGAAACGGAAGGACTCGGCCGCGCCCGGCGTCGCCACCTCGAAGCGCACCATCACGCCGCTGGCCCGGGCTTCGGCGCGGCCGGCCTCGAGCAGCGCGCCCAGCCGGGCTGCTTCCTGGTCCAGGCGCGAGGCCGCGGGGTCGCGCAGCGCCAGGCTCGCCAGGCCTGCGCTGAGCCCGATCAGGAGCAGGACGACGAGCAACTCGACGAGCGTGAAGCCACGCGCTGCGACCGACACCGGCCCAAGGACGGGGCCGCTACTGCCAGGAGCCGATGTCGGCGTTCTTGCCTTCACCACCGGCCTGGCCGTCGGCGCCAAAGCTGAACACATCGATCTCGCCCTTCACGCCCGGGTTCAGGTACTGGTACGGATGCCCCCAGGGGTCGTTGGGCAGTTTGTCCAGGTAGGGGCGCCAATTGGGAGGAACCGCGCCCACCGAGGGTTTGCGCATCAGCGCTTCGAGCCCTTGCTCCGCGCTCGGGTAGCGTTGGTTGTCGAGCTTGTAAAGCTTGAGCGTCTGCATCAGGTTGTTGACATCCGTCTTGGCCGCCATCGCCCGCGCATCGTCGGTGCGGTCGAGCAGGTTGGGCACGATCAGCGCGGCCAGCACGCCGATGATGACCAGCACCACCAGCAACTCGATCAGCGTGAAACCGCGGCTGCGAGCGCGCAGGGCGAACGGAAGTTCGAATGGGGCAAGGGGTCGGACGGGCAGTCTCATCGTGGGCCCAAGGCAGGGGGGCGGTGAATCATAATCTTCCGATGGGCATGCGCATGCTGTCGTTCGTGATCTGGGGCCTGGTGGCGGCCAGCCTGGTGTTCTGGGGGTCACGCTTCCTCGTCCGCCCGGCACCGGTGCCGGCGCATGCGGCGCTGGCCGAGTCGGCCAAGGTGCCCCCCGCGCAGCTGGTTCGGCTGTTCGGCGCGCCGCCGCCCGAGCCGGTGCGCGCGCTTCCCGAACCGGTGGTGGCCGACACGCGCTTCAAGCTCATCGGGGTGGCCGCGCCGAGGCCGGGGCAGCGCAGCGGGCTGGCGCTGATCGCCGTCGACGATCGGCCGGCGCGAGCGCTGCCGGTGGGTGGACGGGTCGACGGCTCGACGGTGGTGCTGTCGATCAGCCATCGGCAGGTCGACCTGGGTCCGAGCGGAGGGCCGGCGAAGGTTTCCTTGTCCTTGCCGGCGATGCCCGAAGCCGCGCGCGGGGTGCCACCCCCCGCCATCGCGCCACGCATGGTCGTGCCGGCTCCGGGGCTACCCTCGGGGCACAGCGGCGGGGTCGGGCCGCAGGGCATGCAGCCGCAGATCGTGCCACCGCCGGGGATGCCGATGTTGCAGCCCGGCGAGGTCGCGTCGCCGATGTTGCCGCAGCGCTGAGCGCGGTCAGAACAAGGTGCCGTCGCTACGCCTTCCCGAGGCGGCCGCCGGCAGTCCGCCCTGGGTGCTGTCGCCCATGCCCTGGGGGTGGGTGGGGCCGGGGTCTTCGCCGTCGGCCACCTCGCTGAGCAGGGCAGCCGCGCTGCGCACCAGCGGCCAGGACACGCAGGCGCCGGTGCCGTCGATGCTGTCCAGCCCGAGTTCGAGCAGTGCCGAGGCGTTGAACAGGTTCAGCGCCTGGTCCAGGCCGCTGTGCGCTTGGCTGCGGCAGAACAGGCAGTAGTCGGTGACCGCCGACGAGATGTGCGAGGCCACCATCAGTGCTGCGCAGGCTGCCATGCCGTCGACCATGATCAGGTGCCGCTTGCTGGCCGCAACCAGCATCACGCCGACCATCACGGCGGTCTCGAAGCCACCGAAGGCCGCCAGCACCTCGACCGCATCGATCACGTCGCGGTGGCGGGTCTGCGCGGCAAGCAGGATCACCATCACCGCGGCCAGCTGGTCGGCGTCCATCTGCGGGCCACTGATCATCAGGTCGCGAAGCTGGGTCTGCGTCAGCCGCGACAGCACCAGCGCAGCGGCCTCGTGCGAACCCACGCCCAGGCCCGCGCAGGCCACCATGTTGCCGCGTATCGAGTCGCCGATCTCCATTCCGGCGCGGATCGCCGCATGGGCCTGGTCCATCGACATCGCAGGGCCGACTCGCGCATTGCGGGTGCCGTGGGCGATCTTGCGGGCCATCAGGCCGTCGTGCGGCGCGACCTGGTTGGCCAGGCCGCAGTCGACCACCGTCAGCTCCAGGCCCTGGACGCGCGCAAACACCGACACCGGCAGCCGGCCGCTGAGCAGGCGCTGCACCTGCTCGTGGGTCTGCCCCTGCAGCGGGCCCTGGATGCCGTCGACCGCCAGTCCGTGGTCGGCGGCGAAGATCACCAGCTGCGGGTCCCGGAAGCGCGGCTTGAGCGTGTTCTGCATCAGGCCCAGCCGAACCGCGACCGGCTCGAGCTCGCCCAGGCTGCCGGAGGTGTCGCAGCGGCGCTGAAGCTTCTCGATCAGGCTGCGCTCGAGCAGCGGGTTCGAGGTCGGCGAGATCAGCGAGCGATTGAGCGACATCGCGCAAGTGTAGTGAGCCGGAGCTGCGCGCCGCAAGCCAGCGGGTCGCGTTCAACCCAGGAAAAGCCGGTACACCGGGTTGTCGGTTTCCTCGACGCAGGGGTAGGCCAGGGCATCGCGGAACGAATCGAAGGCCCGGTGGTCGCCCGGCGGAACCTGGATGCCGACCAGGATGCGGCCGTAGTCGGCGCCCTGATTCCGATAGTGGAACAGGCTGATGTTCCAGTCCGGATGCAGGGAGGACAGGAAGCGCATCAGCGCGCCCGGTCGCTCGGGGAAGATGAAGCGGAACAGCCGTTCGTCGGCAGCCAGCGGCGAGTGCCCGCCGACCAGGTGTCGCACATGCTCCTTGGCCAGTTCGTCGTCGGTGAGGTTGACGGTGGGGAAGCCGTGGCGCACGAAGTTGCGCTCGATGCGATCGGCCTCGTCGCGCCTGGCGATCGCCACGCCGACGAACACATGCGCCTGCTGCGAATCGGAGATCCGGTAATTGAACTCGGTCACCGCACGCGGTCCGACGATCTCGCAGAAGCGCTTGAAGGAGCCGCGTTCCTCGGGGATGGTGACGGCAAAGAGCGCCTCGCGCTGTTCGCCGAACTCGGCCCGCTCGGCCACGAAACGCAGGCGGTCGAAGTTCATGTTGGCGCCGCAGGTGATGGCCACCAGCGTCCGACCCTTGCACTTCGCCGCAGCCACATACTGCTTGACCGCCGCCACGCCGAGCGCGCCCGCAGGCTCGAGGATGCTGCGGGTGTCCTGGAAGACGTCCTTGATCGCCGCGCAGACGGCATCGGTGTCGACGATGATGAAGTCGTCGACCAGCTTGCGGGTGATGCGGAAGGTCTCCTCGCCGACCAGCTTGACGGCGGTGCCGTCGGAGAACAGGCCCACGTCGGCGAGCTGGACGCGGCGTCCGGCCTTCACCGATCGCGCCATCGCATCGGAGTCGCGGGTCTGCACGCCGATCACCTGGATCTCGGGCCGCACGGCCTTGACGTAGGACGCAATGCCGGAGACCAGGCCGCCGCCGCCAATGGCGACGAAGATCGCGTCGATCGGCCCCTGGTGCTGGCGCAGGATCTCCATCGCGATCGTGCCCTGGCCGGCAATCACGTCCGGATCGTCGAAGGGGTGGACGAAGGTCAGGCCTTGCTGCGCCTGCAGGCCGAGCGCGTGTTCGTAGGCGTCGGAGTAGCTGTCGCCCTGCAGCACGACCTCGCCGCCGAGCGCGGAGACCGCGTCGACCTTGAGGCGCGGCGTCGTCACCGGCATCACGATTACCGCGCGGCAGCCCAGCTTTCGCGCCGACAGCGCGACGCCCTGCGCATGGTTGCCTGCCGAGGCGCAGATCACGCCGCGCTCGATCTGCTCCTTGGGCAGGTGCGCCATCTTGTTGTAGGCACCGCGCAGCTTGAAGCTGAAGACGGGCTGCTGGTCCTCGCGCTTGAGCAGCACATGGTTGCCCAGCCGGCGCGACAGGCTGCGCGCGGGATCGAGCGGCGACTCGATCGCCACGTCGTAGACCTTGGCGGTGAGGATTCGCTTGAGGTAGTCGTTGGCGGCGGGTCGCGGCATCGTCGGGGCGGGTGGCATTCAGGCGCGCGGCATCATAGGTCGCCCCGACACGAAAAGAGGGCCCGAGGCTCGCGCCCCGGGCCCAATCCACCGTAGGAGGGTGGAGGAGACAACCGATCTGGAAACCATCCTCCGTCAACTGCCGGAGATTTCCATTGAGCACAGTCTATCTGCGTTAATGCTGCGCCGCAATATGATTGGGCACATCACCCTAAGGGCTGCTGTGCAGCGCAGCGATGTCGCAGGTCGCCAACGACAATCGCTGCTGGCCAGGGCGCGCAGCGCAAGGAGGGTCATCGAATGGAATGCCGGGTTCAGTGGGTGCCGTTGGGCGGCATGACGATGCTGGCTGAGACCGGCAGTGGGCATCTGCTGACGATGGACGGCGCTGCCGATGGCGGTGGGCACAACCTTGCGCCGCGTCCGATGGAGACGCTGCTTGCCGGCGCGGGCGGTTGCACGGCCTACGACGTGGTGCTGATCCTGCGCCGTGGACGGCACGAGGTGACCGGGTGCGAGGTCAGGCTGCACGCCGAGCGCGCCGAGGCTGACCCCAAGGTCTTCACCAAGCTGCACCTGCACTTCGTCGTCGCCGGGCACAAGCTGCCCGAGGCAGCGGTGGCGCGTGCGATCGAGCTCTCGCACGACAAGTACTGCTCGGCGACGATCATGTTGGGCAAGACCGCGCAAGTGACCACCAGCCACGAGGTGGTCGACGCCTGAGAGCCGCTTCAGATGTAGTGCGCGGTGCGCGTCATCACACCTGCGGCGGCCCGCATCAGCCACTTGAGTGGCGGCGGCATGGCGGTGGCGCCGGCCTGTTCGGCGGCATGGGCATGGCGCGCTTCGTCGACCTTCATCTGCTCGACCACCGCGCGCGACACCGCATCGGCCTCGGGCAACCGCTGCAGATGGCCTTCCAGGTGCTGTTCGACCTGGCGCTCGGTCTCGACCACGAAGCCCAGGCTGCGCGCATCGCCGGCACGGCCCGCGGCCAGGCCGATCGCGAACGCGCCGGCATACCACAGGGGATTGAGCAGGCTGGGGCGGTCACCCAGCGCGCGCAAACGACTCTCACACCACGCGAGGTGGTCGGTTTCGTCGCTGGCGGCGGCGCGCATCTGCCGCCGCATCTCGGGCGAGCGCGCCGTCAGGGCCTGGGCCGCATACAGAGCCTGCGCGCACACTTCGCCGACGTGATTGACCCGCATCAACGCGCCCGACTGGCGGCGCTCGTCCGGTGTCAGCTCGGCCTGAGGATCGGCCGAATTCGGAATCGGTCGGGCGGCATGGGCGCCGCGGCTCAAGGTCCGCAGCGCTTCATCGAAGGCGCCGATCACGGCATCGGTGGACAACATCGCGGCGAGCATAACGCGAACCGCGTGGCCTGCGAGTGAGCTTCCGGCACCGAGTTGGTGCGACCTCGTTGTTGGCTGACAACATTTGCTTGTGATTTTCCAGGCAAGGCTTGGCAACCTATCCGGGGGTCTGGTGCAATAGCCGCAACTTCCGATGAGGAGGTTGGCCTGACCGGCCCGCGCCCTTCCCGGTGGGCGGGTTCTCTACGGGATCGGGACCTCTTGTTCAACCTAGGAGATCATTGCAATGAAAAAATCTCTGCTCGCGCTCGCTGCGATCAGCTTTGCTGGCGCCGCCGCGGCCCAGTCCTCGGTCACCCTGTTCGGCATCGTCGACGCCGCATATGGTCATGTGTCAGCCGGCGGCAAGTCGGTCAATGGCATCTCCAACTCGGGCATCAACAGCAGCCGTTTGGGCTTCCGTGGCAACGAAGATCTGGGTGGCGGCATGCGGGCGAATTTCTGGCTCGAGGGACAGTTGCAAAACGACGTGGGCAATGGCAATGCGACAGGCGGCGGACTGGATTTCCGTCGCCAGGCCTGGGTTGGTTTGTCCGGTGGTTTCGGTGAAGTCCAGTTCGGTCGCCAGTACACGCCGACTTTCTGGAACCTCACCATCTACGATCCGTTCGGCACCAACGGCGTGGCGCAATCGCTAACGCCATCGATGATGTCCAACATCGGTGCCGGCAACAACACCAACGCAGTGCGCGCCAGCAACATGATTCATTACATCCTGCCAGCTGCGATGGGCGGCTTCCGTGGGCAGGCCATGTACTCCTTTGGCGAGAACACCGGTGGCATCAAGACCAACAACTACCTGGGTTTCCGCGTCGGCTATGGCGCGGGCCCGCTGTCGGTTGACTATGCCTACGGCAAGACCGAAGGTGCTACCGATGCCACCGATACCAAGTACAACAACGTCGGCGCATCGTTCGACCTCGGCATGGTCAAGCCGATGATCGTGTGGGCGCAGGAAAAGACCGGCTCCGGTGCCAGGATCAACGCCTGGGAACTGGGCCTGACCGCGCCGATGGGCCAGGGCGAATTGCGCGCCGCCTATAGCCGCTACGACGTGAAGAACAGCAGCAATGACTGGAACAAGTTGGGTCTGGGCTACGTGTACAACCTGTCCAAGCGGACCGCGATGTACGCCCAGTACGCCCGCGTGAGCAACAAGGGCGCGCAGATCGTGGCGGTGAGCAACAACGGCCTGTCGGCCGGCGCCGCTGCGCCTGGTGGAAGTTCCACCGGCTACGAGTTCGGCGTGCGCCACGCGTTCTGATCGACTTCCGGGCGTCGCTGCCTGGTCACGAAGCCGCCCCTCGGGGCGGCTTTTTTGATTCGATACCCCGTCGATGCTTGCGTTCATCCTGCGCAGACTGGCCCAGGCCCTGGTGGTGATGCTCACCGTGGCCTTCATCGCCTTCATGCTGTTCCAGTACGTCGGCGATCCGGTGACCAACCTGCTGGGGCAGGACGCCACCCCCGAGCAGCGCCTGAAGCTACGCACCGACCTGGGGCTCGACGAGCCCTTCCCGGTGCAGTTCGCGCGTTTCGTCGGCAATGCGGCGCAGGGCGAATTCGGCCTCAGCCTGCGGCAAGGCCGCAAGGTGTCGGCGCTGATCGCCGAGCGCTTTCCTGCGACGCTGGAACTGGCCGCGACGGCAGCGCTGATCGGCCTGGCGCTGGGCATTCCGCTGGGCGTCTATGCGGCGCTGAAGCGCGGCAGCTTCATGTCGCAGGTGGTGATGACCGGGTCGCTGCTCGGCGTGTCGCTGCCGAACTTCCTGATCGGCATCCTGCTGATCCTGGTCTTCGCGGTGGTTCTCAAGTGGCTGCCGAGCTTCGGTCGCGGCGAGGTGCTGGCGATCGGCCCGATCACCACCGGCTTGCTGACCTGGGACGGCATCAAGCACCTGCTGCTTCCCGCGCTGACGCTGTCGCTGTTCCCGATGACGCTGGTGCTGCGGCTGGTGAGATCGGAGATGCTCGAGGTGCTGCGCACCGACTACATCAAGTTCGCGCGCGCCCGTGGCCTGCCGGACCGCAGCATCTACTTCCGCCATGCGCTGAAGAACACGCTGGTGCCGGTGATCACCATCGCCGGCCTGCAGCTGGGCGCGATCATCGCGTTTGCGATCGTCACCGAGACGGTGTTCCAGTGGCCGGGCATGGGGCTGTTGTTCATCCAGGCCGTGCAGTTCGCCGACGTGCCGGTGATGGCGGCCTACCTGTGCCTGATCGCGCTGATCTTCGTCGTCATCAACCTCGTCGTCGACCTGCTGTACTTTGCGGTCGATCCCCGCCTGCGCATCGAGCGTTCGGCGGCCGGGCACTGAAGATGGCCCTCTCCGCACCCGGCGGTGGCGCCGCCGCAGCGAGAGCGCTGGCTCGCTTCTTCGATGGCGATGTCTGGTTCAGCTTCAGGACCTCGCCGGTGGCCATCGTGGCCTCGCTGATCGCCGCGCTGTGCATGTTCTGCGCGGTGATGGCACCGTGGATCGCACCCCACAACCCGCTCGACCTCGCCTCGCTGGACCTGATCGATGCGCGCCTGCCGCCCGCCTGGATGGCCGAGGGCCGATCGAAGTACCTGCTCGGCACCGACGACCAGGGGCGCGACATCCTGTCGGCGCTGATGTACGGATCGCGGATCTCGCTGTTCGTCGGCCTGGCGTCGGTGTTGTTGTCGGTGGTGTTCGGGGTCGGCCTGGGGCTGCTGTCGGGCTACGCCGGCGGCCGGGTCGATGCCTTCATCATGCGCGTGTGCGACGTGATGCTGTCGTTTCCGTCGATCCTGATCGCGCTGCTGATCGACGGCGTCGGCCGGGCGCTGTTTCCCAACGCCCACGATACGCTGGCGTTCACGGTGCTGATCATTGCCATTTCGCTGACCGGCTGGGTGCAGTACGCGCGCACGGTGCGTGGCTCGACGCTGGTCGAGCGCCAGCGGGAATACGTGCAGGCCGCGCGGGTGATCGGCGTCAGTCCGGCGCGCATCATGCGCCGCCATGTGCTGCCCAACGTGTTGGGGCCGGTGCTGGTGCTGGCCACCATCCACATTGCCACCGCGATCATCACCGAAGCCACCCTGTCCTTCCTCGGCGTCGGCGTGCCGCCGACCTCGCCTTCGCTGGGCACGCTGATCCGGGTCGGGCAGGACTTCCTGTTCTCCGGCGAGTGGTGGATCACGATCTTCCCGGGGCTGGTGCTGGTGATGATCGCGCTGTCGGTCAACCTGCTGGGCGACTGGCTGCGCGACGCCCTGAACCCGCGCCTGCGCTGAACAGCGATGACCGCGCCGCTGCTCGAAGTGCGCCACCTGAAGGTCGAGTTCCCGACCCGGCGCGGCACGCTGCTCGCGCTCGACGATGTGTCCTTCGACATCGCGCCGGGCGAGATCCTCGGCGTGGTCGGCGAGTCGGGGGCCGGCAAGTCGCTCACAGGCGCGGCGATCATCGGCCTGCTCGAGCCGCCGGGGCGCATCGGGGACGGCGAGATCCGTCTCGGCGGCGAGCGCATCGACAACTTGCCACACGCACGCATGCGCGAGATCCGCGGCCGCCGCATCGGCGCCATCTTCCAGGATCCGCTGACTTCGCTGAACCCGCTGGTGACGATCGGTCGGCAACTCGTCGAGACCATCCAGGTGCACCTGAAGACCGGCGCCGAGCAGGCGCGGCGACGCGCGATCGCGCTGCTGCAGGAGACCGGCATCCAGGCTGCCGAGCAGCGCTTCGACCAGTACCCCCACCAGTTTTCCGGCGGCATGCGCCAGCGGGTGGTGATCGCGCTGGCCCTGGCCGCCGAGCCGCAACTGATCGTCGCCGACGAGCCGACCACCGCGCTCGATGTCTCGATCCAGGCCCAGATCATCGGCCTGCTCAAGCGATTGACGAAGGACCACGGCGCGGCGGTGATGCTGATCACCCACGACATGGGTGTCATCGCCGAGGCCTGCGACCGGGTGGCGGTGATGTACGCCGGGCGCATCGCCGAGATCGGGCCGGTGGCCGATGTCATCCATCAGCCCGCCCACCCCTACAGCGTGGGCCTGATGGGCTCGATTCCGTCGATGGCCGGCGAACGCGAGCGGCTGCTGCAGATCGACGGCGCCATGCCGCGGCTGAACGCGATCCCCACCGGCTGTGCGTTCAACCCACGCTGCCCGCAGGCCTTCGATCGCTGCCGCGTCCACCAGCCCGGCCTGCAGACCGTGCGCAGCACGCAGGCGGCCTGCTGGCTGCACGCTGCCGGTCACGGGGGACCGGCGTGACCGCGCTGATCGAGGTCGACAACCTGGCCAAGACCTTCGATGTCTCGGCGCCCTGGCTCAACCGGGTGATCGAGCGCAGGCCGCGCCAGTTCGTGCACGCGGTCGATGGCGTGAGCTTCGCGATCGAACGGGGCCGGACGCTGGCGCTGGTGGGCGAATCGGGTTGCGGCAAGAGCACCGTGGCGCGCCTGCTGGTCGGCCTGTACGAACCCAGCCGAGGCAAGGTTGCCTTCGACGGCGTGGACACCCGGGCCACGCTGGCCTCGCCCAACGCGCGCTCGCTGCGTCGGCGCATGCAGATGATCTTCCAGGACCCCTACGCCAGCCTCAACCCGCGCTGGACGGTGCGTGACATCGTCGGCGAGCCGCTGGTCGAGCATGGCCTGGTCAGCGATCCGGGCCAACTGCGGGCCGAGGTTGGAGCGTTGCTGTCCTCGGTCGGGCTGGCGTTGGCGGACATGGAGAAGTTCCCGCACCAGTTCTCCGGCGGGCAGCGGCAACGCATCTCGATCGCCCGCGCACTGGCCACCGAGCCGGAGTTCCTGGTCTGCGACGAGCCGACCTCGGCGCTCGATGTCTCGGTGCAGGCCCAGGTGCTCAACATCATGAAGGACCTGCAGCGCGAGCGCGGCCTGACCTACCTGTTCATCTCGCACAACCTGGCGGTGGTGCGCCATGTCAGCGACCAGGTCGGCGTGATGTACCTGGGCCGGCTGGTCGAGCTGGCAGCGCGCTCGCAGCTGTTCCAGGCGCCGCGCCACCCCTACACCCGCATGCTGCTCGATGCCATTCCCGACATCGCGATGACCGGCCGCGCGCGCACGCCGGTGCAGGGCGAGGTGCCCAATCCGTTGAATCCCCCCAGCGGCTGCGCCTTCCATCCACGCTGCCCACATGCCAATGCGCGCTGCACGACCGAGCGGCCGGAACTTTCGCGATACCAGGGCATCCAGATCGCATGTCACGCGGTGAGCGAGGGCCGCATTTGACGGATCGGCGCGAGCACAGGGCGCGCGGTGACCGTGTGTCAAGGCCGCGCGTTCGGCGCCGAGCTCGCCGGCGCGGAGGCGGCCGCCTTGGCCGGCAGCACCAGCGGGCCTTTCTGTCCGCAGCCCATGCCGGCCAAGACCATGGCCGCGGCCAGCAGCAGGCCGCCCGATACACTCCATGCGCGCTTCATCAGGGAATCTTAGTCGACCATGACCCTGCCCTCGCCGATGACCGATGCCGAGTTCGATGCTTCGACCCGCGCCGTGCTGTCCTCGATCGAAGCCACGGTCGATGCCTGGCTGCAGGATGACGTGATCGACATCGACAGCCATCGCACCGGCGGACTGCTCGAACTGGCCTTCCCGGATGGCAGCAAGATCGTCGTCAACACGCAGCCACCCCTGCACGAGCTGTGGCTGGCGTCCAGGGCCGGGGGACACCACTTCCGCCACCAGGCCGGGCGCTGGATCGACACCCGGGACGGCAGCGAATTCTTCGCTGCCCTTTCGCGCGAGGCCAGCGCGCAGGGCGGGCGGGCGCTGCAGTTCAAGCCGGCGGCCTGATCGACCCCGCCAGCATGGGGGATCTTCAGCGGCGGAACAGATCGAGGATGCTGTTGCGCTCGGCCTCGCTGGGCGGCGTGGGCAGCTTCTCTTCGAGCCCGACGCTGCCGACGCCGGCACCGGGGCCGAACTCCTCGAACAGCCAGTCCGCGCCGACCCGGATCAGCCCCTCGGGCACCGCCGGCTCGCTCACCGGCAGGCGCTTGAGCGCCTGGCCCATGTACTCGATCCACACCGGCAGTGCCAGCCCGCCCCCGGTCTCGCGGTCGCCGAGCTTGCGCGGCGTGTCGTAGCCGATCCACACCACGGCGGCGAGGTCGCGGTGATAGCCCGCGAACCACGCGTCCATCGAGTCGTTGGTGGTCCCCGTCTTGCCGAACAGGTCGGGCCGCTTGAAGGTCTGCTGCACCAGCGCCGCGGTGCCCGAGCGCGTGACCTCGCCCATCAGCTGGGTCATGACGAAGGCGTTGCGCGCATCGATCACCCGCATCGACTCGTCCAGCGTCGGCGGCCTGCTCTCCTGAAGGATGCGGCCCTGGCTGTCGGTCACCCGCGTGATCAGCAAGGGGTTGACGCGGTAGCCGCCATTGGCGAACACGCCGTAGGCGCTGACCATCTGCAGCGGCGTCACCGAACCTGCGCCCAGCGCCATGGTCAGGTAGGGCGGGTGCTTCTCGGCATCGAAGCCGAAACGGGTGATCCACTCCTGCGCGTGGTGCGGGCCGATCGATTGCAGCACCCGGATCGACACCATGTTCTTGGACCGCGCCAGCGCCTGCTTCAACGGCATCGGGCCCTCGAACTTGCCGTCGTAGTTCTTGGGCTCCCAGGGCTGGCTGCCGGTGGCGTCGGCGTCGAAGAACAGCGGCGCGTCGTTGACCACCGTCTGCGCCGTGAAGCCCTTCTCCAACGCGGCCGAGTAGATGAAGGGCTTGAAGCTCGAACCTGGCTGGCGCCAAGCCTGCACGACATGGTTGAACTTGTTCTTGTCGAAGTCGAAGCCGCCCACCAGCGCCCGGATGGCACCCGTCGACGGATCCATCGACACGATGCCGCCCTCGACCTCGGGCTGCTGGGTCAGCACCCAGGCGTC
>Ga0209797_10000798_pt1 | contig 15776 bp, 17 predicted proteins | sample DOMMetBare3Fresh_2_FD_187472 | JGI IMG/M metagenome (GOLD analysis project Ga0209797, IMG submission 187472) | Wetland sediment microbial communities from St. Louis River estuary, USA, under dissolved organic matter induced mercury methylation -... | ecosystem: Environmental > Aquatic >... | reverse complement strand
CGTGGTGTTCGTCTTCGCTACGACAGAGCCGCAGAAGATCGCTGCCGCCGCGGCCCCGGTGCTGTCCCGCCTCCAGCGGTTCGACTTCCGGCGGATCGGGCCGGCGGCCATCCGTGGCCGGCTGCGCTACGTGCTCGATGCCGAGCGGATCGAGGCGGACGACGACGCGCTGACGCTCATCGCCCGCCATGCGGACGGCGGGATGCGCGACGCACTGAGCGTGCTCGACCAGTGTCTCAGCTTCGGCGAGGGCGCGGTCACCGCGACTCGCGTGCGCGAGGTGCTGGGCCTGGTGGGCGACGAGCTCCACGCCGAGGTGCTGAAGCTCGTCGTCGAGCGCCGGCCGGCGGGAGTCTTCCCGCTCGTGGACCGTCTGGTGAACGCGGGCGCCGATCTGGCAGAGTTCATGGGCGGGGCGGGAGAGACGCTGCGCTCGCTGCTCATGCTCCAGCTTGGCAACGAGCCCGAGGGGCTCACCGAGGGGACACGCCTCGCGCTCCACTCCTACCGCGACCGGCTCGAGCCGGGCGACGTCCTCCGGATGCTCCGTCTTCTGGCGGAGAGCGAAGGCGCCATCCGGCGCAGCACCAACCCGCGCCTGATCGTCGAAACACTGTTGCTTCGGTGGACGATGCTGGACCGGATCGTGGACCTGGCGCAGGTGCTGGGAGAAGCGGACGCCCGCGCCGGAGACTCTTCGGGCGTTGCGGCGAAGGAGCCGAAGCCCCGCCCGGCTCCCGCCCCCTCCGCTCCCACTGTGCCGGTGCCTGCGCCCGCGGTATCCGCCGCACCGGCTCCGGTGCTCGAATCGATCCCCGCCACCCTGGGCGCCGTCCGCACCGCCTGGCCCGAGATCGTCGCGGAAGTGCGCGGCCGGAGCCGCTTTCTGGGCGAGGCGCTCGCGGCCACCGCCCCGGCCGCGCTCGAACTGCCCTGGCTCACCGTCGCGCTCGCCGAGCCGAATCCACTGTTCACGGAGCGGTTGCGGGCGCAGGCACAGGCTGTCGAGGAGGTGCTACGGCATGCGCTCGGCCAGCCGACGCGGCTTCGTGTCGCCGAGGTGACGCCCGGTGGCGATGACGCGCCGCCGAAGCCCCGCAAGCTCACTGAGGCCACCCTCAAGGCCGATCAGCTGCGGACGTTCCGGGCCAAGGACCCAACCCTCGACACGGCGGCCGATGCATTAGATTTGGAGATCGTGGATTAGCTTGCCCACGCCTTCGCAGCCCCCTTACTTTGCCGGGACATGGCAGGACTACCAGACAGCATGGCAGATCTTCAGCAGCTCTATCAGCTCGGCCAGCAGATGCAGGGTCGGCTGCAGCAGCTCCAGACCGAGCTCGCCGGTCGCACCATCGAGACGATGGCCGGCGGCGGGATGGTGCGCGTGACGGCCGACGGACGGGGCACCGTGCGCGCGGTAGTGATCGATCCCGCCATTTTCGAGGGGCACGACGCCGAGTTTCTCGGCGATCTGGTGACCGCCGCCGTGGCCGAGGCGCAGCGGAGGGCAGCCGACCTCCTGCAGGCCGAGATGCGGAAGGTCCCCGCGCTGCCGTTCGTCGCCGGTTGACGGTGAGCGCCATCGACGCGCTGATCACGGAGCTCGCCCGGCTCCCGGGAATCGGCCGCAAGACGGCTCAACGCCTCACTTTCCATCTGCTCCAGCAACCTCCCGAACAGGCGGGACGGCTCGCCGCGGCATTGGTCGCCGTGAGCGAGCGCGTCCGGCCGTGCGAGGAATGCGGAAACCTCACCGAGGAGCAGCCCTGCGCCATCTGCCGCGACCCGCGCCGGGACGCGGCCCTCCTGTGCGTCGTGGAAGAGGCGTCCGCGGTCGCGGTGGTGGACCGGTCCACGGAGTTCCGCGGGCGGTATCACGTGCTGGGGGGGCGGCTCTCGCCGCTCGACGGTATCGGGCCGGAGGCGCTGCGGCTCGAGCTTCTCGTGGCGCGGGTGCGGGACGGCGGGGTGCGCGAGGTCATCCTGGCCACCAACCCCTCCATGGAGGGTGAGGTGACCGCCACCTATATCCAACAGCTGCTCGCCGGGCAGGGCGTGCGCGTCACCCGGCTCGCGCGCGGGCTGCCAATGGGCGGCGATCTCGAGTACGTGGACGGGGTCACCCTAGCGCACGCGCTGGTGGCCCGTCAGGAGGTGTCGTGATGCGTTCCCGGACCTGGCTCTTCGCGGGGGGAGTGGTAGCCGGCGGGCTGACGGGCTGGACGCTGGCGCAGCGCCGGCGGTCGACCCATCAGGCCGCGCTGTTCAGCCCGTGGCCCCTTCGGCGGCTGGCGGCGCTCGGCTTCCTCGCCGGGCGGACCGGCGTGGATACGGTCCGCCTGTTGCGCGACTATCTGGCCTGGGAGCGGCAGCCGGTGCTCCGGCGCCGCGCCCAGGCCGTCCTGCGTAGGCTGGAAGCCACCCTCGCATGAGGCAGGCCCGATGAGCGGCGCCTCGAGCTGGTCGTTCCGGGAGGAGGATGCCCGGGCCATTCAGGGGATCCTGCGCGGGTTCCTGGGCGAGTCCAGCGCCCGGACCGCGCTGATCGTGGACCGTACCGGACAGATGGTGGCCACGGTCGGCGAGACGCCGCAGTTCGACCCCACAGCCTTCGCGTCGCTCACTGCGGCGGACTTCAGCGCCAACGACCAACTCGCCCGCATGCTCGGCGAGCCCGAGTTCGGCGCGCTGTTCCACCAGGGAGAGCGCGAGTCGATGTACCTGGCCGACGTGGGGCGGCGGGTGATTCTCGTCGTGCTGTTCGACAACCGCACGACGCTGGGTATGGTGAAGCTGCGGGTCAAGACGGCGGTCGGGCAGCTGACCCAGGTGTTCACGGACATGTTCAATCGTGACGGCACGAGTGCGCCGGGAGTGGAGTCGGAGTTCCTCGGCGAGGCGGAAGACGAGATCGACAGACTCTTCGGGACCTGAGGGAGACCGCAAGCATGTCGATGATCAACTACGCCTCGCGTGAGATCAACTGCAAGCTCGTGTACTACGGGCCGGGGCTCGGTGGCAAGACCACCAACCTCGAGTTCGTGTACAACAAGGTCGCGCCCGCCTCGCGCGGCAAGATGATCTCGCTCGCCACCGAAACCGAGCGCACCCTGTTCTTCGATTTCCTCCCGGTGGACCTCGGTACCATCCGGGGCTTCAAGGTCAAGTTCCACCTCTATACCGTGCCGGGGCAGGTCTACTACAATGCCTCGCGCAAGCTGATCCTGAAAGGCGTCGACGGCGTCGTGTTCGTGGCCGACAGCCAGATCGAACGGATGGACGCCAACATCGAGGCGATGCAGAACCTGTACGAGAACCTGGCCCAGCACGGCTACGACCTCACCAAGATCCCGTTCGCCATCCAGTACAACAAGCGCGACTTGCCCAACGCCGCGCCCGTGGCCGAGCTCCAGGCGGCGCTCAATCCCGGATGGCCGGTGGACGACCCGGTGAAGCAACGCCTCGTCCCCGACCCCGACCATGAGGCCGAGTACCTCGTCAGCCAGGTGGACGGCCAGTGGATCGAGCGCGCGCCCTACTTCGAGGCGGTGGCCCTGACCGGCGAGGGCGTGTTCGACACGCTGAAAGCCATCAGCAAGAACGTCGTGAAGACGCTCGGGTAGCCGCGGGCATGTGGACCCTTCCGAACATCATCACCCTCGTCCGGATCTGCTTCACCCCGGTCATCGCCCTGCTGCCGTTCATCGAGGGCTACTGGCCTAAGCTGATCGCGTTCTTCATCTTCCTCGCAGCCGCGATCAGCGACGTCTGGGACGGATACCTGGCACGAAGCCGGAATGAAGTCACCGATCTCGGCAAGCTCCTGGATCCGCTGGCCGACAAGCTGCTCCTCCTCGCCACGCTCATCCCGATCTACTGGATCTCCCGCCAGCGGCACGATCTCTATGACATCCCGATCTGGGGCAGCATTCCGCTCTGGGTGTGCCTGCTGCTGATCGGCCGCGAGGCGGCCATGACGGCCTTCCGATGGTGGGCCAAGCGGCGGGGCGTAGTCATCCCGGCGGCGGGTGCGGGGAAGCTCAAGACCACCCTACAAAACGTGTTCATTGGCGCGATCATCCTCTGGTTCGCCTTCCGAGACGCGCGGAAGCCGATGGGCTGGGAGCACAGCCGCTTCGCCGATTTCTGGAATGAGTTCCATGGCGGGTTCGTGGCGGTCACTCTGGCGGTCGCCGCGCTCCTCACTGTCTCGTCCTTCGCGCAGTATCTCTATCGCAACCGCGGGCTCTTCTCCCGCGCCCGCTGATGGGCGGGTGCTCCCCGAGTCACCGTGAACGCCGTGAAGGGGACATGTCTTCGAGTATGCCCCCTTCGCTCCGCTCGGGTGACTCCGCTCCGGACCCGTGAACATCGAACTCCTCACTATCGGCACCGAGCTGCTGCTTGGCTTCACCGTGGACACCAATGGGGCAGAGCTTGCCCGGGCGCTCTCGGCGGTCGGTGTGCGGGTCGTGCGGCGGACCAGCGTGGGCGACGGGGCGGACGCGATCCGGGATGCCGTGCGCGGGGCGCTCGAGCGGACCGGTGCCGTGGTCACGACGGGAGGATTGGGTCCGACCCGCGACGATATAACGAAGCAGGCGGTGGCCGAGGTGTTCGGAGCTCCGCTGGACTTCGACGACGAGGTCTGGGCGGATCTCGTGGCGCGGTTTGCGCGACTCGGGCGGACGCCCGTGGCGAGCAACCGAGGCCAGGCGGAAGTGCCCCGCGGCGCGATCGTGCTGCGGAACCGGTGGGGCACCGCCCCAGGATTGTGGCTCGAGGGCGATCCCGGGCTGGCGATCATGCTGCCCGGCGTGCCCGGTGAGATGCGCAAGCTGATCGAGCACGAGGTGGTCCCCCGTCTGGCTGCCCGGGGTGACGGGCGGGTCATCCGCTCGCGGCTCGTGCGCACGTCCGGCATTCCCGAATCCACCCTGGCCGAGCGTATGGGCGACATTGAGCGGGAGATCGCGCCCCTCACGCTCGCGTATCTGCCGGGGCTGGACGGAGTGGACCTCCGGCTGAGCGCGTGGCGGCTTCCGCCGGACGAGGCCGAGACCCGCCTCGCCGCCGCCGCGGCGCTGCTGCACCAGCGCGGCGGCGAGTACGTCTACGGCGAGAGCGAGGCGGACCTGGCGGGACTCGTGCTCGAGGCCGCGCGCGCGCGCGGTGTTCGCCTTGCGACCGCGGAGTCGTGCACCGGTGGTCTCGTGGGCGGCCGGGTCACCGAGATCCCCGGCAGCTCGGACGTCTATCTGGGCGGCGTGGTCTGTTACGCAGACTCCCTCAAGACCGCGCTCCTCGGGGTCGAGCCGTCGCTGTTGCAGACCCACGGCGCGGTCAGCGAGGCGGTTGCGCTCGCGATGGTTCGGGGTGTGGCCGACCGCCTCGGGGCCGAGGCTGCGGTGGCCGTGACCGGGGTGGCCGGTCCGGGCGGGGGGAGCGAGTCCAAGCCGGTGGGCACCATATGGTTCGGCGTGGCGGTGGGCGGGCGCGTCGAGGCGCGTCATGCCCTGCTGCCCGGTGATCGTCACGCCATCCGGGCCCGTGCGGCGCAGATGGCGCTCTTTCTCCTGTTCCGGAGGCTGCGCTCGGGCTAGCGGCGCGAGCCTGCTGTTATCTTTAGAACATTGCCTTGAGCCAAGCGAGGTTGCACGTGAGCGACAACCGAAGTGTCCGCGGCCCGACCGGCGACGGTGCCGACATGGCGTCCACCGACATGTCCCAGGAGCCCTCGTCGCGTCAGGACGATACCCAGCCCCTGTTCCATGGCGGCAGCACGAGCGTGCCGGTGGAGCCGACCGAGGAGGCCGTGCGTCGTCTGGAAGAGCAGCTCAACGATGAGCGCGACCGCCATCTCCGACTGGCCGCGGAGTACGACAACCATCGCAAGCGGGTCGCGCGGGAACGGATCGAACTCACCGAGCGCTCCCAGGCGGCGCTCGTCGTCCGCCTGCTGGAGGTGCTCGACGACATGGACCGCCTGAATGCGGATGGCGCCTCGGCGACGCCCGAGGCGCTGAGGCAGGCAGTGGACCTGGTGGACCGGAAGCTTCGCAAGGAGCTCCAGGCCGCCGGTCTGGAGCGCATAGACCCGGTGGGGGGGCCGTTCGATCCCAGCCTGCACGAGGCCGTCTCCACCCGGCAGCCTCCTACGCCAGAGCATGACCACCGGGTGAGCGCCACCTTCCAGGCCGGCTATCGCTTCAAGGGCGCGCTCGTGCGCCCGGCCCGGGTGCAGGTGTACTCCGAGCAGGGACAGCCCTGACGTGGCTGCGAAGGACTTCTATCAGGTCCTTGGCGTTCCCGACTCGGCCAGTCAGGGCGAAATCAAGAAGGCATATCGGCGGCTGGCCAAGCAGCACCACCCGGACGCCAATCCCAACAACGCCGCTGCCGCCGAGCGCTTCAAGGAGATCTCGGAGGCGCACAGCGTGCTCTCCGATCCCGACAAGCGGAAGCAGTACGATCAAATGCGCCGCCTCGGCGCGTTCGACGGCGCCGCCGCGCGGGGGCCGCGGCCGGGAGCCGGAGCGCGGCCGGGTGGGTCCCGCGGGCCGAACATCGACGCCGAAGGCATCGACTTCGGCGATTTCGGCGGGCTCGGCGACATCTTCTCGTCGATCTTCGGGCGGGGACGCCAGGAGGAGGCGCATGCCGAAGCGATCGAGACCGTGGTCGAGGTGCCATTCCGGGTGGCGGCCCTCGGCGGAAAGGTGCCCGTCACGCTCCAAGTGACTGGGCCGTGCCCCGGCTGCGCCGGCTCCGGCGGCGCGCCGGGGGCCAGCTGGTCGACGTGCCCGGAGTGCAACGGCCGCGGGACGATCTCGTTCGGCCAAGGGGGCTTCGCGGTGAACCGGCCATGTCCGCAGTGCCGGGGCCGGGGGCGCGTGCCCTCCGAGCCGTGCGCGACCTGCCGGGGCGCCGGGGAAATCCGGACCCAGCGGGACGTCGTGATCACCGTCCCGCCGGTCACGGAGACCGGTACGCGGGTGCGCATCCGGGGGCAGGGGGAGCCGGGGCGTGCCGGCGGCCGGCCCGGTGATCTTCTGGTGACCTTCCAGGTACAGCCCGACCGCTTCTTCCACCGCGACGGGCTCGACATCGTCTGCGAGGTGCCGCTCAACCTCGCCCAGGCGGTGCTCGGCACCCGCCTCCGCGTGCGCACGCTCGACGGGAAGAAGGTCATGCTGCGGATCCCGGCTGGGACGCAGACTGGCCGCAAGTTCCGCATCAAGGGGCAGGGAGTCGAGAAGAATGGCGTCCGGGGCGACCAGCTTGTGCAGGTGCAAGTGACGGTGCCGGAGCAACTCACGCCGGAGCAGCAGGATCTGCTCAAGCGGTTTGCGGAGTCGGCGGGGCTGGCCTACTAGGTTACCGGGGTCCTTCCACCAGCAGCCGATGGGTCGCCCGCTCGGTCTCCGGACTGGGCGGGCGCCGCTGTTCATAGGTGCCATCGGCCCGCAGCTCCCACGCCTGACGGTTGTCGCCCCACATCAGCATGAGCAGATCACGCAGGCTCTGCCGGTCGGCTGGGTCCTCGATGGGGGTTACCGCCTCGATCCGCCGGTCGAGGTTGCGCGGCATCCAGTCGGCGGAGCCGATGTAGACCTCCTCAGCGCCCCCGTTGAGGAAATAGAAGGCGCGGGAGTGCTCCAGGAAGCGCCCCACGATGCTGATGACGCGGATCGAGTCGCTCACGCCGGGCAGGCCGGGGCGCAGGCAGCAGATCCCGCGGACGATGAGATCGATCGGCACGCCGGCGCCCGACGCCTCGTACAGGGCGGCGATGACGTCCGGGTCGACCAGCGCGTTCATCTTGGCGATGATCCGCGCGGGCGCCCCCGCTCGCTGGTGCGCGATCTCGCGTCGGATCATCGCGATGAACCGCTCGCGCATGCCGCGGGGCGCCACGATCAGCTTCCGGTACCCGGCTGGGGAGGCGAATCCCGTCAGGACATTGAACAGGTCGGTGAGATCGGCGCCCAGGGCGGGGCTGGCGCTCAATAGGCCGAAATCGGTGTAGAGCCGTGCCGTCTTGGGATTGTAGTTGCCGGTGCCGATGTGGAGGTAGCGGCGTATCGTGTCGCCCTCCCGCCGCACCACGAGCATGACCTTGGCGTGGGTCTTGAGCCCCGTCACGCCGTAACTCACGTGGACACCGACGTCCTCGAGTCGCTGCGCCCAGATGATGTTGTTCTCCTCATCGAACCTTGCCTGGAGCTCGATCAGGACCGCGACCTGCTTGCCGCGCTCTGCCGCCTGCGCCAGCAGGCGCGCGATGCTCGAATCGCCGCCCGTTCGGTAGAGCGTGAGCTTGATGGCCAGCACGTCCGGATCCTCCGCGGCGGTCTGAATGAACCGCTCCACGGAGGTCTGGAAGCTGTCGTACGGGTGATGCAAGAGCAGGTCGCCCTCGCGGATCACGTCGAAGATGTTCCGTACGGCGGCCAATCTGGGCGGGGTCGTGGGATGGAAGATCGGATCCCTGAGCGCCGGGAAATCCAGGGAGGCCAGGGTCAGCAGGTCGGCCGTGTCCATCAGGCCCGCGATTTCGTACAGGTCGTCCCTCGTCAGCGGGCGGGTCGGCGGGTCCTGCTGCTCGCTGAACTCCATGAGTAGCAGGTCCCGGAGCGACGCGGGCATCGATGCATGCACCTCGATCCGCACCACCTCCGCGAAGCGACGGTTGCGCACCTCTTCCTGGATGAGGCTGAGGAGGTCCTCGGCCTCGTCGCTCTTGTCGATCTGGAGGTCGGTGTTGCGCGTGATCCTGAAGGTGTACCAGCCCAGGATCTCGACGCCCGGAAACAGGGCCTCGAGGTTGGTGCCGATGACCTCCTCGAGCGGCACGAAGTGGTTCGGCGTCGGCAGCGGGACCCAGCGCGGCAGGATCTTGGGCACCTTCACCCGGGCGAAGTGCTCCTCGCCATCGGCGCCGCGCAGCGCCACGGCCAGCGACAGGCTGAGGTTGGAGATGTACGGGAACGGGTGGCCCGGATCGACCGCGAGCGGGGTGAGGACGGGGAAGACGTTGGCATGGAAGTAGGCGTCGACGTACTCCCGGTCCGCGTGGGAGAGCTCGCCGCCTCGCTGGCACAACGTCACGCCGTGGGCCGCCAGCGCCGGCAGCACGTCGTTCATCAGGCAGTGCCGGTGCTGACGGACCAATTCCCGCACGACGGCGGAGATCGCGGAGAGCTGGTCCTCCGGCGTCATGCCGTCGGCGGTCCGTTCCACGATGCCCGCGACCACCTGCTGCTTGAGGCCGGCGACCCGGACCTGGAAGAACTCGTCGAGATTGCTGCTGAAGATGCCGAGGAACTTGAGCCGCTCGAGCAGCGGCGTGCGTGGGTCGAGCGCCTCGTGCAGCACGCGGCGGTTGAACTCGAGCCACGATAGCTCGCGGTTCAGGTAGAGCACCGGGTCCCGGAGGTCGATCGCCGGGGCCGGCGCCTCGGGCTGGAGGAGGTCGGTCACCCGACCAATGTACGGCGCCGGGCGGGGGGGCGGAACGAAATGTAACGGCGGGGTAACGCCCCCCGGGCGGTCAGCTCGCCTTGGGGGCGGGGAACAGCATTGACAGCACGAGACTTACCAGTCCCACCACCAGCCCGCCCCAGAACGCGGGCCAGAAGCCCGCGACCGAGAACCCCAGGTCCCAGCGCTGCGACAGCCAGCCGGTCACCAGCAGGAGCACGGCGTTGATGACCAGGGTGAACAGGCCCAGCGTCAGCACGATCAGCGGGCAGGTCAGCACGGTGAGGAGCGGGCGGAGGAGGCTGTTCACGATCCCGAAGACCGCCGCCACCAGCAGCAGCTGGAGCAGGTCGCCGGTGAAGTCGAGGCCCGGGAGGAAATAGGCCGCTACCCACAGTGCGGCGGCGTTGAAGGCCCAGTGGAGCAGCATGTTGCGCATCGAGGCGTCCCGAGAGAAATGGAGATCTGTCGGCGAAGTCACTCTGAGCGACGCGAAGGGGGGCGTGATCTGCGTCGTGCCTCCCTCACTGCGTTCAGGGTGACGCGATCACCCCGCCGCCGAGCACGCGACCGCCGGCGGCGTACAGTACTCCCGACTGCCCCGGCGTGATGGCGCGCACCGGGCTCACCAGCGCCAGCTCGAGCGACGCGCCGTCGCCCGCCACGACCGTGGCCGGCACCGCGCGCGACCGATGCCGGATCTGGACCTCGCACTGGTCGCCCACGAGCAGCGGGTCGGCCAGCCAGTTGAGCTCCTCGAGCCGCACTCGGCGGCCCGCGAGCTCGGCCATCGTGCCGACGACCACCTCACGCCGGTCCGGGCGGATCGCCACCACGTACCGCGGCCCGGCGAACCCGCCAGGCAGCCCCCGTCGCTGGCCGATCGTGTATCGCGCGTACCCGTGATGCTCGCCGATCACCTCGCCCGCGGTCGTCACGAGCGGGCCGGGCGCGAGCGCCGGGGCGTCGGCGGGCAGGTGCCGCTCGAGCACGCCCGCGTAATCGTCGTCCGGCACGAAGCAGATCTCGACCGACTCCGGCTTGTCGGCGGTCATGAGGCCGAGGCGCCGCGCATAGGCCCGGGTCTCCGCCTTGGTCAGCGAGCCGACCGGCGTCAGCATCCGCTCGACCACCGCGCGATCGATCCCCCAGAGGAAGTAGCTCTGGTCCTTCTCCCGGTCGTTTCCGCGGTAGAGCGCGCCGCCGTTCGCTACCGCGTAGTGGCCGGTCGCAATGTAGCGGCAATCGAGCGCGTCGGCGTGCGCCAGCAGATCGCGGAACTTGGTGAACGAGTTGCAGCGGACGCACGGGATCGGCGTCCGGCCGCGGCTGTACTCGCTGACGAAGTTCTGGATGACGTGCAGGTTGAAGCGGTCCTCGAGATTGAGCACGTAGTGCGGGATGCCCAGCGTGTGCGCCACGTCCCGCGCGTCGTTGATCGAGTCGAGCGAGCAGCAGGGACGGTCCGGCACGTCATCGCCGTAGCAGAACAGCTTCATGGTGGCTCCGACCACGTCGTAGCCCTGCTCGACGAGGCGCGCGGCGGCGACCGAGCTGTCGACGCCACCCGACATCGCGACCAGCACGCGGTCACGCACGTCCGAGCACTCCCGCCAGCTTCCGGACCTTGGCCACGACGGCCGGCATGACCTCGGCCGCTCTCGCCACGTCGCCGGCCGTGCTCTCGTGCCCGAGGCTCAGTCGGATGGTGCCGAGCGCGAGCTCGCGGGCGACGCCCATCGCCATGAGCACGTGTGACGGCTCGATCGCGCCCGTCGAGCAGGCCGATCCGCTCGACGCCGCCACCCCCGCGAGGTCGAGATGCATGAGGAGCGCCTCGCTGTCGGCGCCAGGCACCGCCACGCTCAGCACGTGCGGCGCGCGCTCGCCGCCTTCCGCGTTGACCACGATGTCCGGGACTCCGGCCCGGAGGCGGGCCGCGAGGTCGTCGCGGAGCGCGCCCAAGCGGATCGATTCCTCGGCCTGCTCGGCCGCCGCCAGGGCGGCGGCCCGGCCGAGGGCGACGGCGCCGGCCACGTTCTCGGTGCCCGGCCGGAGACCGTACTGCTGGCTGCCGCCGTGGATGATCGCCTCGATCGCCTTCCGGTCGCGCACGATCAATGCGCCGATGCCCTTGGGTGCGCCGATCTTGTGGCCGGAAATCGTGGCCAGGGTACAACCCACGCTCGCCAGGTTGACTGGCACCTTTCCGAACGCCTGCACCGCGTCGGTGTGGAACGCCACGCCCGCCGCGCGGCACCGCTCCGCGATGGCGCCCACCGGCTGCACCACGCCGACCTCGTTGTTGACCCATAGGACCGAGACCACGGCCGGCCGCTCCCTGAGCGCCTGGTCCAGCGCCTCGGGGTCCACTCGGCCATCCGCGTCCACCGGGAGGATGATCTCCCGTCCGCCGAGGTGGCAGACGGCGTGGGCGGCGGCAAGCACGGCCTTGTGCTCGATGGCGGAGACGACGGCGCACATGGCCCGGCCCCGGTCCCGGGCCGCCAGCGCCGCGCCGACGATGCCGAGGTTGTCGGCCTCGGTGCCGCCGGAGGTGAAGATCACCTGGTTCGCGTCGGCTCCGAGCGCGTGCGCGACCTCGCGCCGGGCCTGCTCGATGCCCGCGCGCGCGGCCCGGCCGAAGCGATGCGCGCTCGACGGATTGCCGAACGCCTGCGCTGTGAGATAGGGGAGCATCGCCTCCAGCACCTCCGGACGGACCGGAGTCGTGGCGGCATAGTCGAGGTACACGGGACGCGCGGACATGGTCCGTAAGATAGCGCGGCCGCCGGGGCGCTCCAAGCTCCGCCAGTCGGTCGGCCCGGAGGCTAACCGGCTCGGCGACAATGAGTTGTCTGCCTGGCTACGCCGCTCCGCGCCCCGGCGGCGGCTTGCCGTAGATCGCGCCGACCAGCCCGCCATACACCAGGTGCGTGATCAGGCTGCCGACCAGCATCGGCACGTCGCCCCCGGAAAACACTCCCGCGCCCACCAGCGGCATGAACACGAGCTGGGCCAGGATGAATACCAGCACACCGTAGACCGCACCGCGGACTATCGGTGGGCCGGGCAGCCGCTCCAGGAAGACGACGGCGTAGATGAGCGCCAGGAGGATGCCGAAGGCGAAGTGCACGATCCAGCCCGTGAACGGGCCGACGGGCAGGTAGCCGACCGAGACCGCCAGAAAGGTGCTCAGCTGCTGGCCGATCGCCAGTCTGGCCAAGCCGACCTTGGGCGCTCCGAGCATCAACACGGTCATGGCGGCGGTCCCGACCACGCCGGCAACGACGGCACGCTTGGCCTTCATGGGAGCTCCGAGAAGACGAGAACGAGTCGGACAAGAGTGAAGCGGCCTGTCCGGCGATCGTCTGCCGGACAGGCGCTCATCGCCTCCCGCGACCCCTGCTCAGAATACCAACCAGGCCAGCAGGTACAGGGTGTTGTTGTCGGAAGCGTTCCGTCCGAACCCGTCGTAGTCGGTCTTGCCGCCATTGAACTTGTCGTAGGCGACATACTGCAGTCCCAGGCGGGTATTCTGCCACGGGTTGACGTCCACCTCTCCCACGAAACCGTTGGTCTTCGGATTGCCCGAGGCGCTGCCTTCCACCTCCGCTGGAGCGTACAGCGTCGCGTCCGAGGTCCCGGTGGTCTGGAAGTAGCCCGCACTGACGCCGACCCAGTCGTTCGGGGTGTAGGTGGAGTTCAGGCGGAAGGTCTTCAGCGTATTGCTCGCGTTGCTCGACCCATCGACGTCGAAGGTCGCGTCGAGCTTCTGCTTCTCGTGCAGCCACGTGCCGCGCGCGATGAGGGTGCCGGTCCCCACGCGCTGCTCCACCTGCGCGTCGATGCCGATGTCGGTGAAGGTGTTGGTGAGGCCCGCGACGCCCTCGGGGAACAGCCGGCTGCGGAGCCCGTAGGTCCCGAGCATGACGTAGGTGTGCTCCCAATCCTTCTGCAGGGCGACGCGCCAATAGGGGGCGACCCCGCTGATGGTGCTGGACGACGACGCGTTAGGTGCCGCTTGGCCCTGTTGCGCGCTGCGATAAACGTCGAATTCCGCATAGACGGTGCCCGCGATCAGCGAATAGGCACCGAGACCGAGAACCTGCTGCTCGAGCCCGCCGTCGATCACGCTGCTGGCGAGCGCCGCTGGGGCCGCTCCAGAGCCCGCGTAGGGCCATCCCCAGGCCGGTGTGGTGTTCCACAGATCGCTAACCGACGGGTTGTTGTTGAGGGTGAACCCATACACCACCTCGGTGGAGCCCGGGACCGTCGAGGCATACCGGAGATCGAGATTGTCGACGCCGACCGACGCCTCGTCGCCGCCGTAGGTGATCTGCGTGAACATGCCCACTTTCGACGTCAGCTGTCCGGCGAGAAACAGGCTCAGCTCCTGCGGAAGCGCGGCGACGTCGTTCTGGGTTTCCGGCAGCGCGGCGGAGGTGTGGGTCAGGGAGGACTGGATCATGCCGGCCACCAGCGGGATGGGCGACAGCTTGAGGCTGTGGTCCTGGCTGGAGTCGCGCTCCTGAATGAGCTGCAGCGCCGTCAGGGTGTAACCCTTGAGCTTGAACGTACGCCCGAACGGGGTCAGCGAGAGAAACTGGTAATGGCAGGCGCTGCAGGCGAGGCCCGTCTGCCGGGAGAAGCTCGGCAGATGGGCGCGCCGCGCGGCAGACATCGCCGAAGTCCGCGCCGTCACATAGTTCCGCGCGACGTCAGTGAGATCGTCTGCGCGGGCCGGACCTGCAGACAGCAGGGGTATCACGAGCGCGAGCGTCAAACTGCCGAGGTGAGGCATGGGACCTCCGGGGCGCGGAAGGCGAGCGAACATCCAACGAATCGTCAAATGCTTCACCGACTGCATGAGGAATGCCCGAAGAAATGAGGAAGAAAGTCTCACAAGCGACGCGGGGGGTCCGAGCGCGTTGCGGTCCGCTGCGGAGCCGCCTACAATTCGGTCCATCGTGCGGATAGCTCCCTCACATCGAGTACCTCCCCCGGGCCTCTCTCCCTGGTATGCATTGCTTGCCGCCGCTCTGGCGGTGGGTACCGCTCCGCGGGCGGCCGTCGCGCAGCAACCCGCCTCGGCGACGGACAGCGCCGCCGCAACCCCGGCGGTGGCTGGGACATTGGACCAGGACGTGGTCGAGGAGGGGCGGAAGATCTTTCACGGCCAGGGCGGGTGCTTCGGCTGCCACGGTGGCAAGCTCCAGGGTGGCCCGATCGCACCTTCCCTCCGCGGGCCGACCTTTCGTCACTCCGACGGCAGTATGGAGGGGATCCTGCACGTCGTGCGTGGTGGCGTGCCGGGGACGGCGATGGTCTCCCGCCCTGGCGGGATTTCGGATCCGCAGGCGATCCAGGCCGCCAACTATGTCTGGGCCGTGAGTCAGGGGAAGGCCCCCCCCTGAGCGTATTGGACTCGCTCTCGTCCGGATTCACGCAGAGTTAAGGAGTTCTTAATTGCCTCTCCGGGTATCCTGTCCTATGCTGGCTCCGTCCCTCGACCAGCGATCCGCCATGCACCGCCGGTCATGCGTCCGTCTCGATGTGGCTGCGCGATGGCTCCTGCTTGCCTCGGTCTTCGGCTGCTCGCGTGCCGCGCGCACTGCCCCCGCCACGCCTGCCACGTCCGCAGCGGACGTCGCGATGAGCCCCATGCAGGATGTCGTGGACGAGGGGCGGAAGATCTTCCACGGCCAGGGGCTGTGTTTCGCCTGCCATGGGGGGCGACTGCAGGGTGGTCCCGTCGCGCCTGCGCTCGCGGGGCCGCGATGGGATCGAGAGGACACCAGCTTCGTCTTCATTCTGCACACCGTGCGCGCCGGGTCACCGCACACGCCAATGGTGGCTGCGCAGGGCGGTATCGATGCCGCCCAGGAGCTCCAGGTGGCCAATTACGTGTACGCGGTGAGCCACGGGAAGGCCCAGCCCTAGGGCCGGCCAGTGACTGATTCATCGGCCATGCTGCGGGATGTTCGCGGGTCATGAAACCTGGCGGGCACCGCACCCCGTCGCCGTTCCTGCGTGAGCCAGCGTCCTCTCACATGCTGCTGACGTCGAGGCTGACTACGTCGGCCACGGCAACCGTCTCGTGGGTGAAGAACGGCTCCCCGTATCTGGTGCGGATGAGCGAGCCGTAGTGGGCGTTCTGGGTCTCCACGAGGGAATAGAGATCCTGGCCGGTCGGGAAGATCTCCCCGGCCGCCTTGGCGCCGTCGAACTGGCTGGCGTAGCAGCGGATCGCGGCCAGCTTGCGGTCGAACTGTGCGCTGATGTCCACC
>Ga0209797_10000797_pt1 | contig 15814 bp, 16 predicted proteins | sample DOMMetBare3Fresh_2_FD_187472 | JGI IMG/M metagenome (GOLD analysis project Ga0209797, IMG submission 187472) | Wetland sediment microbial communities from St. Louis River estuary, USA, under dissolved organic matter induced mercury methylation -... | ecosystem: Environmental > Aquatic >... | reverse complement strand
ACCGGCCGCGCCGGTGCGCGGGGCCGACGGCCGGACTCGGGTACGCTGGCCCTCTTGCCGGCCCCGTCCAGCTGGAGCCCGACGCCACGCGACGATGAACACCTACTACGAAGCCACCGCTTCCCGCGGCGATGGCCACCCACCCCTGCGCGGCCTGCACGAGGCCGCGGTGTGCGTCGTCGGCGCAGGATTCGCCGGCCTGGCCACCGCGCTCGGCCTGGCCGAACGCGGCCTGCGCGAGGTCGTCGTGCTCGAGGCCGAGCGCGTCGGCTTCGGCGCCTCCGGCCGCAACGGCGGCTTCGTCTTTGGTGGCTACAGCCTCGACGGCGCCGACCTGCTGGCCCAGCTGGGACCCGGGCAGGCGCGCGAGTGCTACGACCTGACGCGCTCGGCGGTGAACCTGATCCGCCGGCGCATCCGCCTCCACGCGATCGACTGCGAGGCCGTCGAAGGCGGTGCGCTGCTGTGCAACTGGTTCGACGACGAGGCCATCCTGCGCCGGCAGCAAGCGCTGATGCGCGACTCCTTCGGCGTGCGCTGGGAGTACATCGACCGCGCGGGGCTCGGCGCGCACGTGGTCTCGGCGCGCTACCACGGGGCGCTGCTCGAGGCCGACGCGTTTCACTTCCATCCGCTGAAGTACGCCCTCGGCGTGGCACGCGCCGCCGCGGCCTCGGGCGTGCGCATCCACGAGCAGTCGGCGGTGCGGCGGATCGAGCCGCTGCCCGGCGGTGGCCACCGGGTGTGGACCGATGGCGGCGAGGTGCGCGCGCGCGATGTCGTGGTCGCCGGCGGCGGCTACCTCCAACGACTGGTGCCGGTGCTCGAGCGCGCGATCCTGCCGATCGCGACCTACGTGATGGTCACCGAGCCGCTGGGTGCGCTGGTTGCCGAGTGCGTCCCCAGCCCGGCCGCGATCTACGACACGCGGTTTGCCTTCGACTACTACCGTCGCCTGCCCGACACGCGGCTGCTGTGGGGCGGCCGCATCTCGGTGTTCGACCGCCGGCCGGCGTCGGTGGCGCGCATCCTCGCGCGCGACCTGGCCCGTGTCTACCCGCGGCTGGGTGATGCCCGGGTCGATTTCGCGTGGAGCGGCCTGATGAGCTATGCGCGCCACAAGATGCCGCAGATCGGCCGCCTGGCGCAGGGCCCGCACCGCGGCCTGTGGTACGCGCTGGCCTTCGGCGGCCACGGCGTCGCACCGACCACCGTGGCCGGCGAACTGCTGGCCGCGGCGATTGCCCAGGGGCAGCCGATACCCTCTGTTTTCGCACGTTATGGCCTGGCGCCGACGCACCGCCCGGCGGGCTACATCGCCGCCCAGGCCAGCTACAGCTGGCTGCAGTGGCAGGACTGGCTGCGCGAGCGCTGAGGGCGAGTGGCATCGGCGAGGCGATCGGTGCCCTGTGCGCCGGGGCAGGCGACGGCGTGCATCGGCGGGAGAGGCCTGATTGACGCGTCCTCCCCGCGGGTGCATGGTCGGCGGGTGGCGCGCCCCCCGGCGCGCCGCGCACCGAACCGAGGAGACAAGCCCCATGTGGATGAAAAGATTCGTCGCGCCGATCATGATGGCGCTGGTCGCTGCCTGCGCCACCCCGGGCGCGGGGACGGGCTATTCGAGCCGCCTCGAGGCCGCGGCGCCCGAGACGGCCGGCATGTCGGGCCAGCGCCTGGCGCGCCTGACCGAGGCCTTCCGAGCCGAGATCGACCAGGGGCGCGTGCCCGGCGTGGTGGTCGCGGTCGCGCGGCACGGCAAGCTCGTCTATCACGAGGCCCTGGGCTTCCAGGACAAGACCGCCGGCACGCCGATGAGCCGCGACTCGATCTTCCGCATCTACTCGATGACCAAGCCGCTCACCTCGGTGGCGGCGATGATCCTCGTCGAGGAAGGCCGCATGCAGCTGACCGACCCGGTGTCGAAGTTCCTGCCGGCATTCACCCACCTGCAGGTGGCCGTGCAGCGGCGCGAGGCCGACGGCCGCACGGTGAACGAGATGGTGCCCGCGGCGCGGCCGATGCTCGTGCACGACCTGTTCCGTCACACCGCGGGCCTGGCCTACGGCGAGGTGACGCCCAACGCGGTGGTCAAGGACGCCTATGCGCAGGCGGGCCTGTTCAAGCCCGGCGCGATCGACTTCGACACGCGCGACCTGACACCGGCGGAGTTCACCGAGCGGCTTGCGAAGCAGCCGCTGGTGGGTCAGCCGGGCCAGATGTGGCAGTACAGCCTGGCCACCGACCTGCTCGGCCGCGTCGTTGAAGCGGTTTCGGGCCAGCGGCTGTCGGCATTTCTCGATCAGCGTGTGTTCAAGCCGCTGGCGATGAACGACACCGCCTTCCACGTGCCGGCGGAGAAGATGGCGCGCCTGGCGCAGCCGTTCGCACGGCCGACGAGCGGGCCGTTCGTGAGCCCGCAGATCGACGTGTCGCGGCCGCCGGGCAACGACTCGGGCGGCGCCGGTGCCGTGGGCACGGCGATGGACTACCTGCGTTTCGCGCAGGCCATGCTCAACGGTGGCAGCCTCGACGGCCAGCGTATCGTGAGCCGACCGACCACCCAGCTGATGATGAGCGACCACACCGGCGACCGCCCCGGCGTGCCGTTGACGCCGCCCGAGCTGCTGCTCGGCACGCAAGGCTATGGCTTCGGCCTCGGCTTCATGGTCCGCAACGGTGCAGGCATCGCCGGCGTGCCGGGCAACACGGGCGAGGCGATGTGGGCCGGCTACGGCGGCACCTACTTCTGGATCGATCCCAAGGAAGGGCTGGTGGCCGTGCTGATGTCGCAGGGACCGGCGGCCACACGCGCCTACTACCGCAAGATGGTCAAGGCGCTGGTCTACCAGGCGATCACCGACTGACGACAGGCCCGGCAACACGACCGGCGCTTGCGCGCCCGGTCACTTGCCGCGGCTGTCGCGCAGGCCGGTGATGCGGTTGAACACCGGCGCGCCCGGCCGGTGGTCGATGCGGTCGGTGACGAAGTAGCCGTGGCGTTCGAACTGGTAACGCACATCCGGCGCGGACTCGGCGAGCGCGGGTTCGACGAAGCCGCGCACCACGCGCACGCTGTGCGGGTTGAGCGCGTCGCGGAAGTCGCGTCCGCCGGCGGCGGGCTGCGGCTGGCTGCACAGGCGCTCGTAGAGCCTGATCGTCGCCGCGACGCCGTCGTCGACGCCGACCCAGGTGATCGTGCCCTTGACCTTCACCGCATCGGCGCCCGGCGTGCCGCTGCGGGTGTCGGGCACGACCTGCGCGGTGACCGCGGTGATCGCACCGGTGGCGTCCTTCTCGCATCCGGTGCATTCGACGACCAGGCCGTACTTCAGCCGCACCCGGTTGCCGGGGAACAGGCGGAAGAAGCCCTTGGCCGGCACTTCGGCGTAGTCCTCGCGTTCGATCCAGACCTCGGGGCCGAGGCCGAAGGTCCGCTGGCCGAGCTGCGGCTGCTGCGGATGCACCGGCGCATGGCAGCGCTCGCGATGGCCGGCGCCGAACAGCGCGTCCCAGTTGGTGAGCTTCAGGCGCAGCGGCTCGATCACCGCCATCGCCCGCGCGGCGCGGCCGTCGAGGTCGTCGCGCAGCGCGATGTCGAGCACCTCGTAGTCGACCCAGATGTTGGTCTTCGATGCCCCGGTGTCCTCGGCGAACTTGCGCACGCTCTCGGGCGTGTAGCCGCGCCGGCGCATGCCGGCCAGGGTGGGCATGCGGGGGTCGTCCCAACCGTCGACGATGCCCTCGTCGACCAGCGCCTTCAACTTGCGCTTGCTGGTGATCACGTAGGTGAGGTTCAGGCGCCCGAACTCATGCTGCTTCGGGCAGGGCCGCTGCAGCAGGCCGCCATCGGCCAGCGCGTCGAGCAGCCAGTCGTAGAACGGGCGCTGGTCCTCGAACTCGAGGGTGCAGATGCTGTGGGTGATGTTCTCCAGCGCGTCCTCGATCGGGTGCGCGTAGGTGTACATCGGGTAGATGCACCAGCGGTCGCCGGTGTTGTGGTGGTGCGCGCGCTTGATGCGGTAGATCGCCGGATCGCGCAGGTTGAGGTTCGGCGAGGCCATGTCGATCCGCGCGCGCAAGACCATGGCCCCGTCGGCGTGCACGCCATCGCGCATCTCGCGAAAGCGCACCAGGTTCTCGGCCGGGCTGCGGTTGCGCCAGGGGCTGTCGGTGCCGGGCGTGTTGAAGTCGCCCCGGCTGGCACGCATTTCCTCGGCGCTCTGCTCGTCGACATAGGCCAGGCCGGCATCGATCAGGACCTCGGCGGCGCGGTACATGAAGTCGAAGTAGTCGCTGGCGTAGTACAGGTGGCGGGTGCCATGCGCGTCCCAGCTCCAGCCCAGCCAGCGGACCATCTCGACGATCGCGTCGACGTATTCGCGCTCTTCCTTCTCGGGATTGGTGTCGTCGAATCGCAGGTGGCACACGCCGCCGAAATCGCGTGCCAGGCCGAAGTTCAGGCACACGCTCTTGGCGTGCCCGATGTGCAGGTAGCCGTTGGGCTCGGGCGGGAAGCGCAGCCGTACCCGGGCCGGGTCGGGCACGCCGGCGGCGTGGTGCGCCGCGTCGCCCGGCGAGCCGCCCCAGCGGCGCTGCGCGTAGACGCCCTCCTGCAACTCGCGCTCGATCAGCGTGCGCAGGAAATTGGCGGGCTTGGACGGACTGTCGGTCTTGCTCGGCGCGGACATCGGGGGCGGCGTCGGACCCCGGACGGGATCGCGGTCAATCGAGGCGGGGAAGCGATCTTACCCGTCGGGGTCCGTCGGCTCGATGGCCATCGCGGGTGCCGAACGCCGCCCGGCGCGGATTGAACTAGAGTCACGCCGATCGACCGGGCACCGCGCGCGGGGTGCGGTGCCTGTCGCCCGTCGTCACCCAGAGGCCGCCACGGACCATGACCGCTTCCGCCGCGCGCGAAGGGCTGATCTCCTGCGCCGCCCACCCGACGCTTTGCTCAGCGGCCACGTGGATCGGCAAGCACCCGCTCGTCGGTGCGCTCGGCGCCGCGCTGGTGATGCTGGCCTTGTTCGTGGTCCTGCCTGCCGTGATGGGCCGGAAGATGGCGCGGCGCGATGCGGCGCTGTTCGATGCCTTCGTGGCCGGCTTCGGCGGCGGCGCGCGAGCACCCAGCGACCCTGCGCGACCGGTTGGCGTGGTGAGTGTCAACGGCCACGAGGCGCGGATCGCCGTCGACAAGCGCGTGGAGAGGTCCTCCGACTCCGATCCGACGACGTGGACCTACACGCGCTACACGATGTCCGTCGAGGATGCCGGGTATGTGCTCGACCTGCGCGCGCGCACCGCGGCGTTCACGCTGGGCAGCTTCGTCACCTTCGGCGAGGCCGAATTCGACGACAACCTGCTCGTCTCGACCAACGACGAGGCGCGCACGCGCCGGCTGCTCGACGCCACGGTGCGCCAGCGCGTCCGCTAGATCGCCGAGCTCGATCGCGCCTGGCGCACACCGTTCGACCTGCGCATCCACCAGGGCGTGCTGCTGTTCGAGGCGCATGGCGTCTTCGACGGTGGCCGCTTCGACGAGCGCTTTCGCAGCGCGCTCGAAACCGGCGCGATGATCGCCGATCGGATGAGGACGGGTTGAACGCCCCGACCGGCCGGGGTCGCACGACAGCCGCGTTCGACGCGGCCCTACTTGCAGTTGTTCATGGTCCAGTAGATGTCGGACTTGATGGTCTCGCTGCCCGGGATGCTCGTGCCCTTGGCCTTGGCCGCCTCGTAGTCGGCGATCCGCTTCTTCAGTTGCTTGCACTTCATCGCCTTGCTCAGCGCGGCGTTCGGCGCCGGGGTGGGCGATGTCGTGCCAGTGGTTCCGCCGGTCTCGGTGGCGGCCGCGGCCAGGCAGGACGCCAAAGCCGCGGCGCACGCCAGCGCGGCATGGGAGATCTTCGAAGTCGATCGAGTCACGGGCTCCTCCGTCGTGAAGTGGGGCGGGCGGATGGCCAGGCCCGCGGCCTCGGTATACCCGATCCTGCCGCAGGCCGCCTAGCGGGGACTTGACCGGCCCCGCCCCCATTGCCCAGGCGCAGGGGCACGCGCACGCGTCGCGGGCGCGGGGTACTCAGCCCTTGGCCTGCCGCTTGAGCGACTCGATCTCGCGCTCGATCATGCGTTGCCGCACGCCCTCGCCCTGCAGCTTGACCATCACCACCAGGCCGTGGATCGCCAGGCCCAGCGCCCAGCCCCAGATCGGCAGCGTCAGCCGCAGGGCATGGCCGCCACCCATGGCGCCGAAGTTCGCCAGCAGGTAAAGGCCGGCATTGACCAGCGCGAACACCAGCGCGTGGATGAAGAAGCCTGTCTTCAGCGCGACGCGGCGGCGGGCGCGTTGTTCGATCGAGGGGGTGGAACTCTCGGTGCCGTGGCTCATGGGGGTACTCCGTCCGTGAGTTGTTGAAGCGATGGCACGCAGTGTCGGTCCTGCCGGCCCAGGGCGCCAGCGCGCGGCGACGAAATGCCGGCTCGGGCGATCGAGCGCTGCGCGCGGGGCGCGAAACGTCGCCGCTGCTACATCCCCTTGAACAGGTGCGCATAGAGCCGGCTGGCGACGAGCCGCTCGCTGCGCCCGCGCAAGGTGAGGAACACCTTGCCCGACTCGTCCTTGACCGCGGTGCTGATCGCCGCCGCGCGCACCACCAGGCCGCGGTGCACCTGCCAGAACTGCAGCGGATCGAGTTGCGGCAGCAGCTCGCGCAGCGACAGCCGGATCAGGTGCTCACGCTCGGCGGTGACGACGCGGATGTACTTGTCGGCGGCCTCGAAGTACAGCACCTCGGCCACCGGCACCATGTGGATCGTGTGGCCCACGCCGGCCTGGATGACCTCCAGCCGTGGTGCCGGTGCCGGCGACGGCGCGGCGAGCAGCGCGCGCAGCCGGGCCATCGTGTCGTCGAGCGACGTCGTGCCACCGGCCTCCCGCTCGGCCAGGCGGGTCTTCAACCGCGCGACGCATTGCGCGAGCCGGTGCCCATCGACCGGCTTGACCAGGTAATCGACAGCCTGCGCGTCGAAGGCCGGCAACGCGTACTGGTCGTAGGCGGTGACGAACACCAGCAGCGGCAGCGGCGTGCCCTCGGGCCAATCCTCGGCCAGCGCCTGGGCGGCTTCGAGCCCGCTCATCGCCGGCATCCGGATGTCAAGGAAGCACACCGAAGGTTGCAGTGCGAGTGCCTGCGCCACCGCGCTGGCGCCATCGCCGACGCTGGCAACGACGCGCAGCCCGGGCCAGGCGCGCTCGAGCTCGGCCTGCAGGCCGGCGGCGAGCAGCGGTTCGTCCTCGGCGATCAGGCAGGTCGGGTTCACGTCGACGTCCGGGCGATGGGCAACTCGATGCGGGCCCGGCTGCCGCCCTCGGCATCGGCCGCGGCCTCGAGCACGAAGGTGGCGCGCTCGCCGAACAGGGCGGCCAGGCGTTCGCGGACCTGCGCCAGACCGAAGCCGGTGCCGGCGCTCGCCGGCGCCTGGCCCAGGCCGATGCCGGTGTCGCGCACGGTGAGCTGCAGGCGATCGCCCAGGCGGCGCGCCCCGAGTTCGATGCGGCCACCCTCGAGCTTGGGCTCCAGCCCGTGCTGGATGCAGTTTTCGACCAGCGGCTGCAGCAGCAGGGGTGGCACCGGCAGGTCGCGCAGGTCGTCCGGCAAGTCGATCCGCACCGCCAGGCGCGGCCCCATCCGCACCTGCATCAGGGCCAGGTAGTCGGCGACGCGGTCGAACTCGGCACGCAGCGGATGCGCGCCGGCGCGCGAGGCTTCGAGCGTCGCCCGCAGGAAGCCGATCAGGCGGTCGAGCATGGCCTGCGCGCGCGCGGGGTCGATGCCGATCAGCACGCGCAGGTTGGCCAGGGTGTTGAACAGCATGTGCGGCTCGAGCTGCGACTGCAGCAGCATGAGCTGGGTTTCGGCTGCGGCGCGCCTCGTCGCCTCGGCCCTGGCCTCGGTGGTGGCCAGCCGGACGCGCGAGTAGAAGAAGTAGGTCGCCGCCACCGCCACCCCGAGCGACATCAACATCACCGCCGCCAGCCCGCGCGGCCCGGCGCTGAGCGGGTCGGCCCGGTGTCCGGCACCGATCAACAGCCCGCCCAGGTAAGCGCCGAACAGATAGCCACCGACGGTGCTGAGCACGACCCAGGGCGCCATCCATCCCCATCCCGGCCAATGCGGATTGGCTTCGGTGCCGCCCGGGTCCCGCCTGCGCCGCCAGGCCGCGATGCCGTAACGCCCGGCCTCGATCGCGAACTGGATCGACAAGCCGATGCACAACGAGTAGATCAGGTGGGCCAGGAATTGGCCGCCGGCGGCGAGCGACAGCGCCAGCGCCACCGCGGTGCACAGCGGAAGCCCGAGGCGCAGCTCGTGCCAGATCCAGACGGCCACCGAGGCGGGCGACAGGCTGGGGGCCGGGGGCGGCAACATCGTCGGAGCGGGCAACATGGTCGGGCGCGGCGATTGTGGGGGATCAGGCGGCTTGCCAGCCCGGGCGCAATGGTGTGGGCGCGTCCAGCGGCAGCGCCCGCGCGGCCAGCAGCCCGATCGGCAGGCCGTGGACCGCGCTGGCCGCGGCGACGAACCCGGTCGCCGCGGCCAGTTCGGGCGCGAGACCCAGCGACGCGCAGCTCGCATAGCGCATCGCATAGATCGCGAGGTAGATCGCCAGCGGCAGCCAGCTTCCGGCGATCGCCACCCGCCCGTCGGCGAGCGCCCGCAGGCGGCGCCGAAGGCGCAGCGCCTGTGCCAGGCCGACGCCGGCCAGGGCCGACAGCGCCCAGGCGCCCAGCACGACGCCACCGAGCCCGAAGGCCAGCGCTGCGCTGGCCAGCGAATACGCGCCCACCGCCAGCGGCTGAGCCCACAGCCGGGTCCGCGAGACGATCTGGTCGCGGGTTTGCCTCAGGCCCTGCCCGACCAGCCAGGCCAGGATCAGCCAGGCATAGAGCGGTGTCTCGGCGACGACGCGGTGGAGCTGGAAGTTCATCGCAGTGGCTCAGGGTGGACGACAAGTGCATCGTGCGCGACCGGCCCCTGCGTGCGCCACCGTCGCGCGACGAAATGCGCCGCCGCGTCGCCAAGCGCGGCGCCGCCGCATCAAAACGCGTAGGCCGCGAGCAGCAGGGCGCTGGACCGCACCGGGAGCTGCGCGACCACCGAGTCGGCGGGGCCGCGGTAGACGCGCCAGCTTGCCGTTAGCCGCAGCCGGTCGCCCTGCCACTGCAACGCGGCGGTGAGGATGTGGCCGCGGTCGGCCGGGTGCAGCAGGGCGTCGACGCTGAACTGCCACGGCTCGGGCTGCCAGGCCAGGCGGACGAAGAGGTTGTCGCGGCGCAGCCCGGGGCCGGCGAGCGGCTCGGCCTGCCAGGCCAGGTTGCCCGCGCGCTCGGCAGCCGGCGCGGGCGTCGCGGCGAGCGAGCGGTTGCGCCGGGCCCAGGCGTCCCATAGCGTATCGGGCGGCGCGCCACCGTCGTGCCAGGCTTCGACGAGCAGCGACTGGCGCTGTGCACCGGTCCAGTTGAGCCCCAGCAGCCATTGCGAGGTGGTGCCCAGCGTCGCGACCTGCCAGGGGTTGGTGGCCACCGGGAAGAGGCCTGCGGTGGGATCGAGGCGCCAGCCATCGTGCCGCTCGAGCAGGCGCGCCGAGGCGTGCAGCTCGAGCTCGTCGCCGGCCACCCAGGCGAACGCGGCGCCGGCCGAGCCGCGGGTATGCGCGCCGATGCGGCCGAACAGATGCAGATCGAGCGCGCCGCCGCGTCGGTACCAACGTCCGGCGAGCGCGCTTTCCTCGCCGCCGCGGCTCGCCCCGTCGGCTTGGTTCAGGCGTTGGGGATGAACCCAGACCAGCGTCGTCGCGGTCTCGCTGCCGAAGTGCTCGATTTGAAGCAGCGCCCGGCCCTCGGGCGTGGCGCCCAGCAGCGTGCGCCGGACCTCCTGCTGCACGAGGTCGTTGGGCCGAAAGCCGTGGCCCACGTCCCAGCCGACCACCTTCCTGCCGGCGCTCCAGCCCCAGGCGCCGTGCTCGCCGGCGAGGTAGAGCTCGTTGGCGCGGCCTTCGTCGCGGCCTGGGCCGTCGCGGCCGGCTTCGTGGCGGGCGAGCAGGTTCAGACCCGCGGCCAGGCCGCTGGCGCCGAGGCGCTGCGTGTGCCGCCATTCGAACTCGGCGACCCGGGTCGAGCCGGGCAGGGCGGCGATGCCGGGTGACGCGGCATGGGCTTGCGCGAGCGGACCGGCCGTCGACGCGCTGACCGGGTCGAGGTGCAGTCGCAGCTCGCCGCTGGACTCGGCGGCTGCGGCCGTGATCGACGCGAGCAGCGCGAGGGTGCAGCACAGGGCGCGCACGGCGTCACTCCAGCGCCGGGTTGCGCGCCAGGAACATCGGGTTGAGCCAGGCCTCGGGAACGACCTTGGGCGAGCGTGACAGGTAGCGCACATGGGTCGCCTTGTGTGAGCTCAGGCGGTCTTCGAGCACCATCTCGGTGACCAGGGTCGGCGAGGCCGGTGGGTCGGTGACGAAGCGCGCCAGCTTGGCCAACTTGTCGGACTGCACGTACAGCTCGGCGCGCAGCGGCTCGTGGCGTTTGGCGCCCAGCCAGAGCTCGATGCGCTGGTAGCTCAGGCCCTTGCGCGCGGCCTGGAGGCTCAAGTGCAGGCAGGGCCGGCCGTCGCAATCCTCGCTGCCGCGCAGATCGCCCTGGTAGTCGTCGGCCCAGCTCATCGTCGCGATGTCGCCGGTGGAGGCGTCGCCGAGCAGCTTCTGCGACGGCGTGATGCGCAGCGGCCGCTGGCTGCCGGGCAGCAGCAGCCAGAAATCGTCGCCCAGCATCAGCACCTTCTGGCCGGCCTCGGCCGGCGAGCGCATCAGCACCAGCGACTTGCGGCCCGACTGAACGAAGACCGTGTAGCGGCGCTCCTTGTCGACCAGCCCGTCGCGGCCGAACACGGTGACCTGGGTCTCGATCTGCAGGTCGTCGGCACCGGTGCGGTAGCGGTCGGCGGCTTTCAGCAACGCCGCCACGTCGGCGGCGGGATGTGCAGGCAGCGCGGTCAGAGCCGACGCGAGCAGCAGGCAGGCGTTGACGAGCCATCGGTTCATCGAGACCCTCCTAGACATGGGCCAGCGCGTCGACGATGGGCCGGCGTACGGCTTGGCGGGCGACGATCGCCGATGCCGCCGCGGCCAGCACCAGCATCGCGGCGAGCGTGGCCGCGTAGAGCAGCGGATCGATCGTCACCTGCAGCGGGTAGCCGACGCTGCGCCCCGGCGGCGGGGGCATCTGCACCGGGAAGACCAGCAGAGCGACGGAGATCGCGAGCGCCACCGCCGCCCCCAGCGCGGCGCCCGCGCCGCCCAGCATCAGCCCTTCGAGCGCGAAGCCACGAACGAGCTGGCCGGGCAGCGTGCCCAGCGCACGCAGGGTGCCGGTCTCACGGGTGCGCTCGACGATCGCCATCGCCATCGCGTTGGTGACGACGAAGACCACGATCACGCCGATGATCATCCCGAGCGCGCCGAAGATGCGGTTGTAGAGGTCCTTGACGCTGCGATAGAACACCGCCTGGTCGAGCCAGGTGCGCACCGCCAGGCCCGGCAGCGCGGCCTGGATGCGCACGCGCGATGCTGCGGTCGAGTCGATCGTGTCGAGGAACAGGCCCAGGCTCGAGACCTTGTCGGTGACGAGCAGCTTCTGCGCAGTGGCGAGGTCGCAGTAGACCAGCCGCTTGTCGACCTCCGGAATACCGGTGGAGAACACGCCCGCCACCTCCAGGTCGAGCGCGTTGAGCGCGCCCTCGGTGGTGGCCGACATCAGCGTGATCTGCGCGCCCGGCCGCGCCTTCAGGCTGCGCGCGAGGCCCTCGCCGAGCATCACCTGGCCGCGTTGATCCGACGTCAGCACCCGGCCGGCGGTCACGGTGAGGAACGGCCCCTTGATCGCGAACTCGGCGTCCGGGTCGATGCCGGCGGCCATCATCACCACCGTCTTGTCGCCGTTGCTCGCCAGCCCCGAGAAGTCGATCCGCGGCAGCACCTGGCGCACCGCGTCGTCGGCGAGCAGACGGGTCTTCAGCGCCTCGACGCCGGCCAGGCCATGCTGGAGCGGCTGGTCCTCGTCGTCGGTGAACTGCGCCGCCTGGCCGATGATCAGGTGGCCGGTCGAGCGCGCCGAGGATTGCGCGAGCGCCTGGTAGGTGAAAAGCGCGAAACCGCCGGCGAGCAGGATCGCCGCCGTGCCCAGCGCGGCGATCGCCACCGTGACGAACGACCGCCTGCGGTTACGCAGCGTGTTCAGCCAGGCGAACTTGAGCCATTCGAGGTTCATCGTCGTTCTCCAGCTCGATCAGGCCGTCGCTCAAGCGCAGGCTGCGGTCGCAGCGGCCGAGCAGGCGGGCGTCGTGGGTGGCGATCAGGAAGGCCGCGCCATGCGCATGACCCTGCTCGCGCATGAGCTCCAGCACCTGGTCGGCGGTGTGCGAATCGAGGCTGGCGGTGGGTTCGTCGGCGATCACCAGCGTCGGGTGCTTGATCAGCGCGCGGGCGATCGCCACCCGCTGGCGTTGCCCGCCGGAAAGCGCGTCCGGCCGGTGCTCGGCATGTTCTGCGAGGCCCACCGCTTCGAGCATCGCTGCCACCCGGTGGCGTCGATCCCTGGCCGTCAGGCCGGCGAGCAGCAGCGGGAAGTCGACGTTTTCGGCCACCGTCATCACCGGAACCAGGTTGAAGCCCTGGAAGACGAAGCCGATCGCGTCGCGCCGCAGCAGCGTCGCGGCGGTCACATCGAGCCGCTCGACCGAACGGCCGCCGATCTCGATGCGGCCCTCGTCGGGCTGGTCGATCAGCCCGGCCAGGTTCAGCAGCGTGCTCTTGCCGCTGCCCGAGGGGCCGCTGAGCGCGAGCATCTCGCCGCCGCGCAGCTCGAGGTCGACGCCGCGCAGCGCGGGGACGTGGTGCGCGCCCAGCCGATAGCTCTTGCGAATGCCGTGCATCGCGAGCGCCGGGGTGGGTGAAAGAGCGGCGCGCATGCTCAGATCTCCTTCAGCCGCGCCTGTGCCGCCGAGGCCTGCGGCGCGCCGCTGGCGGCGACCTTGTCGAGCCACTTGCGGGCCTCGTCGCTGCGCTTGTCCTTGGCCGCCTCGATTCCCGCGCGCAGCCAGACCTCGGCGCGAAACGCGAGCGGCGCCGAATCGAGCAGCGGGCTGCCGGCGAGATCGGCGAGCAGCCGGGCGCCGCGCTCGTGGCGGTTGAACATCGCCGGCAGCGCGAGGAAGGTGTTGGCGGCGACGAAGCGCGTCTCCAGGCTGGCGGGTACCCCACGATGCGCGGGCGCGTCGTGCGCCGGGCCCAGCTGCGCGAGCGCCTTGTCGATCAGCGCCAGCCCGTCCTCGACATGGGCGATCTTGCGCCAGGGCAGCCAGGTGGTCGTGGCCTGCTTCGCCGTCGAGGCGCCGGCGTAGGCGCGCAGCACCGGGTCGCCGGGCTCGGCGGCGCTCGAGCTGCGCAGCTCGGTGGCGAGGGCTTCGATGCCCGCGACATCACCCGCGCCCAGATGCTGGAAGCGCTCGATCGCCGCGGCCTGCGCGGCGGGCCGCACCGCATCGGCGTCTGGCGCAGTCAGCGCGCCGACGAGGAACACGGCGCTGATCAGCCAGGTGGCAGGAGCAGGGATGGGTGAGCGCATGATGTGGGCCCAGGCAGTGACGATGGGCCGCAGTCTGTCGATGCCGCGGTGGGTGCGCATCAATCGCGCGACGAAATGCGCCCTGCGGTCGTGAAACGACGGTCCGCGAGCGGGCGGCGAAGTTGTAAAGCCGTCGATGGCGATCGACTTTGCATTCCTTTACGTCAACGAAGTGGGCGGTGCGAAGCGTTCATCGAGGATGAACGCAATCGAAAGCCGCGCTGGCGGCATGCGGAAGTCGGATCCAGGCCCTGCGCGATCGATCGCGTGGATGGCGCTGGCCGGTGCAATGCTCATGGGCTGCGTCGTGGCCCCGGTGGCGCCGCCACCATCGCCGCGACCCGCGCCGCCACCGCCGGTGCATACACCGCAAGGGCGATCGCCGGCGGCCACGCCGGCGTCGTCGCCGATGTACTTCTATCCCGAGCGCGGGCAGGGCGAGGCGCAGCAGGACCGCGACCGCTACGAGTGCTACCGCTGGGCGGTGCGCGAGACCGGCGTCGATCCTGGGATGACCACCGTCCGGCAGCCAGTGCCGGTGCCGATGGCGGGTCCGGTCGTTCGCGACGGTGGCGAAGTGGTCGCCGGCGCGGCCACCGGCGCGATCGTCGGTGCCGCGGTGTCCTCGCCCAGGCACGCTGGTGCCGGTGCGGTGATCGGTGCCATCTTCGGCGCCACGCTCGGGGCTGCGTCGCAGGAAGCGCGGGCGCAGGCCATCGAGGCCGCGCAGGCCCGCCGCCAGGAGGCTGCTGCGGCTGCGGCCGAATCGGCCCGCGTGCCTCTGGACAACTTCCGTCGCGCGATGGCGGCCTGCATGCAGGGTCGGGGCTATCGGGTCGGATGATCGAAACACCGGGAGCATTGGATGCACTTCACCCGCAAGACCTTGATCCACGCGGGCCTCGCCGCGACCATGACGACGCTCATCCTCACGATGGCCGTGGCCGCACCCGATGACCCGCCACGCCAGGCACCGGATGGCGCGCAGCGCCGGGGGCCGGATGGTGCGCCGCGCGGCCAGCACGACGCACCGCGCCGACCGGACGGCGGTCTTGCCGGGCGGCCCGACGGCGCGCATGCGCCGCGCCCGGACGGCGCACATGGGCCGCGCCCGGACGGCGCACATGGGCCGCGCCCGGACGGCGCACATGGGCCGCGCCCGATCCGCGACCGCGACCGCTGGTACGACGGCGCGCACGGGCATGCCCGCTACTACCCGGCACCCGGCTGGGCGGTGCGCACGCTGCCGCCGCGTCACCGCGTGGTGGTCTGGGCGGGCGTCAACTATGGCTTCTACGACGGCATCTGGTATGCCCCCGGGCCTCACGGCTATGCGGTGGTGCGGCCGCCCTACGGGGTGGTGGTGGCCGAGTTGCCGGGCTTTCGCACCCTGGTGACGATCGGCGGCATCGGCTACCTGTACGCCAACGGCGTCTACTACCGCGAGCGGGTCGAGGGTGGCTACGAGGTGGTGCCACCGCCGGTGGCGTCGGAGGGCGTCGGCAATGTCGCGCCGTTACGAACTTATGTCTATCCGCGCCTGGGCCAGAGTGCCGAGCAGCAGGCCACCGACGAGTACGAATGCCACCGCTGGGCGGTGACGCAGACCGGCTTCGACCCCACCGCCGCCGTGACCACCACCTCGAGCGCCGGACTCGACCCGGCGCGGCGAAGCGACTACCAGCGGGCGCGCACCGCCTGCCTCGAGGGCCGCAACTACACGGTGCGCTGAAGCGATCGGCCTGGAGTTCGGTCCTCAGCGCCTTCTGCCGCCGCCGAGGATGCCGCCCAGCACGCCGCGGATGATCTCGCGGCCGACCGCCGAGCCGATCGAGCGCACCGCCGAGCGCGCGGCGGATTCGGCCAGGCCTTCGTGCTTGCCGCCGCGCGGGCCGGTGCGGCCGAAGAGCACGCCCTTCAAGCCGTCGAGCACGCCGGGCTCGGCGGGCGCCGGGGCCGGCGACTGGGCGCCGGGGCCGCGCTGCAAGGCACCGGTCGCCTCGTCGGCCATCGTCGGTGTCGGGGCGGCGTCGGCGGAGGCAGCGGCGCGGCCCTTGAGCTTTTCGTAGGCCGAGTCGCGATCGACGGCCTTCTCGTAGACGCCGGCCACCAGCGAATCGCGCATCAGTGCCTGCC
>Ga0209797_10000796_pt1 | contig 15818 bp, 14 predicted proteins | sample DOMMetBare3Fresh_2_FD_187472 | JGI IMG/M metagenome (GOLD analysis project Ga0209797, IMG submission 187472) | Wetland sediment microbial communities from St. Louis River estuary, USA, under dissolved organic matter induced mercury methylation -... | ecosystem: Environmental > Aquatic >... | reverse complement strand
GCGGGCGGGGACAGTGGCGAGTCGAGGCCCGTGAGCTCGAGACCTACATCGCCCGCATGTACGACCAGACCCGGGCCTTCGTCGAGACCCATCCGCTCGGTCGCGGCGAGCTGCCCGACGGATTGGACGGACCGACGGGTCCCTAGATCGCTCGGACCACGGCGACGGCGGCCACCGGCACCACTCGGGTCACCCGCACGGCGGCGCTGCGCCGCGGAACGTCGTCGGGGTGCACGGCGACGTCGACGGCGTCGTGCCCCACCCGGTCGACCGTCCCGCCCAGGACCGAGCCGTCCACGAGGACGATCCGCACGTGGGCGCGGTCACGGGCCAGCACGCGCAGCGCCGCGGTCAGGCCGAGCCTGGCCGCCACCACCCCCTCCGACCCCGGGTCTCGGGCCCGCCCGGTCAGACCCTCGACCCAGCGGACCGACGCCAGCGCGACCAGCGCCTCCCCGTGCCGGGTGTCCAGCAGCACCCAGTCGGGGCCGACGCCGCCCACCCGACCGTGGACCGGCTCGGTCAGCCCGGCCACCGCGACCACGACGGGGGCGCCGTCGTCCGCGGCGGCACGCAGCCGGTCGACCAGCCGCAGCCGGGCGACCTCGCGGCGGGTGCGGTCGGCCACCTCGGCCGCCAGCCCGGCGGCCTCGTCGGCGGCCGCCTGCCCCTCGAGGTCGGCGAACAGCTCGTCCCAGCGCACCCCGGCACGCTAGCGACCGGCACCGCCGTCCACAGGGGGTGACCCGCTCCTTGACGGCAGCAGTCAACACTCGGTATCACAGGCAAATGCAAGCAAACATCGGCATATGGACGAGGATGAGGCCGGGCACGGTCGTCGTCCGACTGATCGTCATCGGGCTCGCCCCGGCCCCGGCCGGGCTGCTCGTCGTGCTCACCCAGCCGGCGGTGCGCGAGGCGCGTGGCGCCCACGCCAGCTTCGCTGACCTGCTCGCCGCCGCCGCCGCGGTCGGCGCCTGGCTGGTGCTGCTCCGGTTCGCTCTCGCGGCCGGGCTGGCGGTCCTGGGATGGGTGCCGGGAGCCTTCGGCCGGGCCGCGGGCGCCGCATGCCTCCGGGTGACGCCGGTGGCGCTGCGGGCCGGCGCCCGCTGGGTGATCAGCGGGATGCTCCTCGGCGCTCCAGCCGTGGTCGGACCGAGCGCGATCGCCGACCCCGTCAGCGGTCTCCCCGTGCTCGACCGGGCCGTGACCGCCCCCGCGGTCACGGCCCCGGCGAGCCCGGGCCACGCGCCGGCGACGCGACCCGGCGTCCCCGTGGTCGTGCGGGCCGGTGACTCGCTCTGGCGGATCGCCGACCGTGCGCTACCGGCTGGGCACGGCCCCGGCGACGTCGCCCGGGCGTGGCCGCGCTGGTACGCCGCCAACCGGGCCGTGATCGGCGTCGATCCGGGGCTCATCCATCCGGGGCAGCGGCTCCTCCCGCCGCCAGACCCTCCGTCCGGCCCGCCCTCCACGTCCGCGCCCGCCACCCCCGCCCCCGAGGAGAGCCGATGAGCGCCGCCACGCGCCTGGTCCCGCTGCCCCACCGTGAGCCGCCGTACGACGACGACCCGCCCGACGGCCCGGACGGCGGCCCGAGGGTCGGCCCGAGCGTCGTCCCGACCGGAACGGCCGGCTTCCCGGGTGTCCGGCCGGCGGCCGTCCAGGGCACCCTCGCGCTGGCCTTCGTGCTGCCGAGCGGCGTCGCCGCGGTTCCCGAACCGACAGCCGCCCTGCGAGTCGTCGGCCCGCCGGACGTCCGGGCATGGGCGGCCCGGCTCGGGCAGGCTCTCGTCGAGGTGCTCGCCGGTGAGCGGCCGGCCGCTCAGCTGCTGCGGTGGACGACGCCGCAGGTGCTCGACGCGGTCCGGGCGGCCGCTGCGCTCGCGGCCCGCCGACCGCCGGCGTCGCGAGCATCCGGGACCCGATCCACGGTGCGGTGCGTGCGGGTCTGCGTGCCCGCGGCCGGCGTCGCCGAGGTCAGCCTGGTCGTGGCGGGAGCCGACCGGGTACGCGCGCTGGCGATCCGACTCGAGGCGGTGGCCGAGCGGTGGCGCTGCACGGCCGTGCACCTGGGCTGAGCGCGCCCCGCCCCGCCGGCTGCCGGGCGCGGCCCGGTGCTCAGCGGCGCTTCTTGCGCTGAGCGCGGGCGGCCCGCCTGCGCTCGGCCCGGTTGGCGTTGGGGTCGAGGTCGACCTCGACCTCCTCGTCGTCGGCGCTGCGGTGGGTGACCCCGCCGGCGCCGTCCAGGGTCGGCGCCGAGTACTCGACGTGGGTCGGGCGCTTCTCCTCCAGCCCCTTGGCCAGCAGGTGGCGGGCCGCCGCGGTGGCGGCGGCCGACTCGGCGGTCAGCGTCGGACCGGCCTCCGCGGGCGCCTCCTCGACCTGCACGTCGAGGTTGAACAGGTACCCGACCGACTCCTCCTTGATCGACTCCATCATGGCGCCGAACAGCTCGAAGCCCTCGCGCTGGTACTCCACGAGCGGGTCGCGCTGGGCCATGGCGCGCAGGCCGATGCCCTCCTGCAGGTAGTCCATCTCGTACAGGTGCTCGCGCCACTTGCGGTCGAGGACCGACAGCACGACCCGACGCTCCAGCTCGCGCATCGTCTCCGCGCCGAGGCTCTCCTCGCGCCGGTCGTAGGCGGCGTGCGCGTCCTCGCGCAGCCGCTCGGCCAGGAACTCGGCGGTCAGCCCGCCTCGGTCGCCGCCTGACTCGGCCACCAGCGCGTCGACGGTCATGGACACCGGGTAGAGGGTCCGCAGGGCGGTCCACAGCTGGTCGAGGTCCCACTGCTCGGCGTAGCCCTCGGAGGTGGCCGCCGTGACGTAGGCCTCGACCGTGTCGTCGATCATGTGCCGGATCTGCTCGTGCAGGTCGGCGCCCTCGAGCACCCGGCGCCGCTCCTCGTAGATGACGACCCGCTGGCGGTTCATCACCTCGTCGTACTTGAGGACGTTCTTGCGGATCTCGAAGTTCTGCGCCTCGACCTGGGACTGCGCCGACCGGATGGCGTTGGTCACCATCTTCGCCTCGATGGGGACGTCGTCGGGGATGTTGAAGCGGGTGAGGAACGCGTCGACCACGTTGCCCTTGAACAGCCGCATCAGGTCGTCGGCGAGGGAGAGGTAGAACCTGGACTCGCCCGGGTCGCCCTGTCGGCCGGACCGGCCGCGCAGCTGGTTGTCGATGCGGCGGGACTCGTGCCGCTCGGTGCCCAGGACGTACAGGCCCCCGAGCGAGGTGACCTCGTCGTGCTCCGCCTCGACGGACTTGCGGGCCTTCTCCGCCGCGCCCGGCCAGGCCGCCTCGTACTCCTCGGGGTTCTCCACCGGGTCGAGGCCCCGCTGGGCGAGCTCGGCCACCGCCATGAACTCGGCGTTCCCGCCGAGCATGATGTCGGTGCCGCGGCCGGCCATGTTCGTCGCGACCGTGACCGCGCCCTTGCGGCCGGCCTGGGCGACGATCGCCGCCTCTCGCTCGTGCTGCTTGGCGTTGAGGACCTCGTGCGGGACGCCCCGACGGCGCAGCAGCCCCGAGAGCAGCTCGGACTTCTCGACGCTCACCGTGCCGACGAGGACCGGCTGGCCCTTCTCGTGCCGCTCGACGAGGTCTTCGACCACGGCCTCGAACTTGGCCTCCTCGGTGCGGTAGACCAGGTCGGGCTGGTCGAGCCGGATCATCGGCTGGTTCGTCGGGATCGGGACGACGCCCAGCTTGTAGATCTGGGAGAACTCCGCCGCCTCGGTCAGCGCTGTCCCGGTCATCCCGGAGAGCTTCTCGTACAGCCGGAAGAAGTTCTGCAGGGTGATCGTGGCCAGGGTCTGGTTCTCCTGCTTGATCGGCACCTGCTCCTTGGCCTCGATGGCCTGGTGCATGCCCTCGTTGTAGCGGCGACCGGCGAGGATGCGGCCGGTGTGCTCGTCGACGATGAGCACCTCGCCGTTCATGACGACGTAGTCCTTGTCGAGCTTGAACAGCTCCTTGGCGCGGATCGCGTTGTTGAGGAACCCGACGAGCGGGGTGTTCACGGCCTCGTACAGGTTGTCGATGCCGAGGAAGTCCTCGGTGCGCTCGACGCCGGGCTCGAGCACGCCGATCGTGCGCTTCTTCTCGTCGACCTCGTAGTCGACGTCCCTGCGCAGCCGCTGGACCAGCTTGGCGAACTCGACGTACCACTTCTGCGGCTGGTCGGCCGGGCCGCTGATGATCAGCGGCGTGCGGGCCTCGTCGATGAGGATCGAGTCGACCTCGTCGACGATCGCGAAGTGGTGCCCGCGCTGGACCAGGTCGTCCCTGGTCCAGGCCATGTTGTCGCGCAGGTAGTCGAAGCCGAACTCGTTGTTGGTGCCGTAGGTGATGTCGCAGGCGTACTGCTCACGGCGCTCGGCGGGCCGCATGCTGGCCAGGATCACCCCGACCGAGAGACCGAGGAAGCGGTGGACCCGGCCCATCAGCTCCGACTGGTACTCGGCCAGGTAGTCGTTGACCGTGACGATGTGCACGCCGCGACCGGTCAGGGCATTGAGGTAGGACGGCAGGGTCGCGACGAGGGTCTTGCCCTCACCGGTCTTCATCTCCGCGATGTTCCCCAGGTGCAGCGCAGCCCCGCCCATCAGCTGCACGTCGAAGTGCCGCTGACCGAGCGTGCGCTTGGCCGCCTCGCGCACGACGGCGAAGGCCTCGGGCAGCAGGTCGTCGAGCGTCTCACCGTCGGCGAGTCGCTGCTTGAACTCGTCGGTCATCGCCCGCAGCTCGGCATCGGTGAGCGCAGCGAAGTCCTGCTCGACCGCGTTGACCTGTTCCGCGATCCGGTGCAGCTTCTTGAGGATCTTGCCCTCGCCGGCGCGCAGGATCTTGTCGAGGATGGCGGGCACGCGGTCACTCCCGTGGTCGAAGGCGGCCACCCGGTCTGGGCGCACCGCGGCACGGCGGGTCACCGCCGTCCGGCCATCGTAATCGGATGGTGACCGACCTGCCTGGACCGCTTGGATGGCGGGGTGGCCACCGACGAGCCGATCCCGACCCTGACCGACGGTGTAATCGTCCTGCGCGCCGCCGTCCCCGCCGACCTGGGCGCCATCACCCGCGCCTGCCAGGACGCCGACAGCCAACGCTGGACGACCGCGCTGCCGTTCCCCTACACCGAGGACGATGCGCGGTGGTTCGTCGAGGAGTCGGTGCCCCGCGACTGGGCCAACGGCCGCGCGGTGACGTGGGCGGTCGCCGGCGTGGACGAGCCGCAGGAGTGGGCCGGCAGCATGAGCGTGCGGCTGCTCGACCGCGAGGACGACCTCGGGGACGTCGGCTACCTGACCGCCCCGTGGGCCCGCGGTCAGGGGTGGACGACGCGGGCGCTCACGCTGGCCTGCCGGTTCGGCTTCGGGCCGTGGCGGCTCGGCCGGCTGGAGTGGCGGGCGCTGATCGGCAACGACGCCTCCCGCCGGGTCGCCGAGAAGGTCGGTTTCCGGTACGAGGGGGTCCAGCGGTCGCGGCTGGTTCGCCGCGGCGAGCGGCTGGACGCCTGGTCGGGGGCCCTGCTGCCCGAGGACCTGGCATGACCGGGCGAGCCGTCCCGACGCTGGCCGCCGGCGACCTGGTCCTGCGTCCGTGGTCGGCGGCCGACGCGCCCGCCGTCCTGCGGCTGGCCGACGATCCCGCGGCCCGGGCCTGGTCGGCGTCGCTGCGCCCGGTGCACACGCCCGAACAGGCGCGCGCCTGGCTCGCGGGGCGCGTGGGCGCGGACCGGGTGCACTGGGCGGTGAGCGACTCGGCGACGGGTGAGGTGGTCGGTCGGGTGGGTCTGCACCGCATCGACGATGAGCAGCGGGACGCCGAGATCGGGTACGGCGTGCTCGCCGGCCGGCGGCGCACCGGGGTGGCCCGGGAGGCGGTCGGGGCCGCGCTCGGCCACGCGTTCGGCGGGCTGGGGCTGGCCCGGGTCAGCCTGCGGCACGCGGTGGGCAACCAGGCGTCCTGCGCGGTGGCCCGCGCCTGCGGGTTCACCCTCGAGGGCGTCGAGCGGTCGGCGCTGGACCACGGCGACGACGTCCGGCACGACGCCCACCTGCACGCCCGGCTGGCCACCGACCCGAACGGTCCGCTGCCCCCGCCCCCGGTGCCGGTCGAGCCGGTCGAGGTCGTCGCCGGCGCCCTCCAGCTTCGCCCATGGGAGCGCCGTCACGCGAGCGCCGTCGTCGCCGCGTCCGCCGATCCGGTGATCCGGCAGTGGAACGACCCCAGGGTCGCCGATCCGGAGGCCGCCCGGGCCTGGGTCGACCGGGCCAGGGACTGGGGCACCCACGCCACCTGGGCGGTCCACGACGTGACGACCGGCGACGTGCTGGGCAACGTCAGCCTGCACCGGGTCGAGCCGGAGCACGCGCGCGGCGAGGTGGGCTACTGGGTGCTCCCGCAGGCCCGCGGACGGGGCGTCGCGTCCACCGCGGTGGCCGCGGCCACGCGGTTCGCCTTCGGCGCGCTCGGCCTCCAGCGGGTCGAGCTCATTCACGCGATCGACAACCCGGCGTCGTGCCGGGTCGCCGAGAAGGCAGGCTTCCTCCGCGAGGGGCTCTTGCGCTCGGCCTACCGGTACGGCGACGGCCGGCTGCACGACGACCACCTGCACGCGCGCCTGGCCACCGACCCGGAACCGGGCTAGGCCGGCAGGGCCGACCGCACGGCCGGGGCCAGGTCGCCACGGTCCGCGACCTCGACCGCCGAGAGCCCGAGCCAGCCGGCGAGCGCCGTCAGCTCGGCGGCCAGCTCGGCCGCGGTACCCGCCGGAGCGTCCGGTTCGGCGAAGGCGGCCTGGACGAGCAGCACGCCGCGCGCCCGCTCGCTCTTCAGGTCCACCCGGGCCACCAACCGGTCACCGAGCAGGAACGGCAGGACGTAGTAGCCGTGCACCCGCTGCGGCGCCGGCACGTAGATCTCCACGCGGTAGCGGAACCCGAACAGCCGCTCGGCGCGGGAGCGCTCCCAGACCACCGGGTCGAACGGCGCCAGCAGCGCGCGGGCCGATACCCGACGTGGCAGCCTGGCGTGCGGGTCCAGGTACGCCGGACCGCGCCAGCCCTCGACGTGCACGGGCAGCAGGCCGCCGTCCTCGACCAGCTCGGCCACCCGGGCCCGCGCGTCGGCCACCGGCAGCCGGTAGTAGTCGCGCAGCTCGCGCTCGGTCGCCACCCCGAGCGACCCGACCGCCCGGCGGAGCAGCTCGCGCTGGGCGTCCGACCGGTCAGGGGTCGGGGTGCTCAGCACCGCGGCCGGGAGCACCCGCTCGGGCAGGTCGTAGAGCCGCTCGAAACCCCGCCGGGACGCCGTGGTGACCTCCCCCGCCCAGAACAGGAACTCCAGCGCGCGCTTGACGTGCGACCAGTCCCACCACGGCCCCGCCCTGCGCGGTCGATCGGTGTCGTGCAGGTGCTCCAGGTCGCCGGCGGACACCGGGCCGTTGCGGCGCACCTCGGCCAGGACGTCGGCGACGAACCCGGGACGCTCCTCGGCGATCCGTCTCATGCCTCCCCACGACTCGGTGCGCGCCTGCGCCATCCGCCAGCGCAGCTGAGGCTGGACGTCGACCGGCAGCAGCGAGGCCTCATGCCCCCAGTACTCGAACAGCTCGCGCGGGGCCTGGTAGGCGGCCCGGTCGAGCAGCCGCACCGGGTACGGTCCGAGCCGGCTGAACAGGGGCAGGTAGTGCGCCCGGGTCAGCACGTTGACCGAGTCGATCTGGAACAGGCCGGTGCGGCCCACGACTCGGCGCAGCGCCCGCCGGTCGGGCACCCCGACCGGCCGCGGGTCGACGAAGCCCTGCGCAGCCAGCGCGAGCCGACGGGCCTGGGCCGTCGACAGCCGCTCGGTCACGGGTCAGCAGCTCGACCGGATCAGGTGATCTCGAGGAGCTTCTCGCGGACGGCGTACACCACGGCCTCCATCCGGGAGTGCAGCTGCAGCTTCTCCAGGATGTTGCGGATGTGGTTCTTCACCGTGTTCTCGCTGATGTAGAGCATCCGGGCGATGTCCCGGTTGTTCATCCCGCGGGCCACCAGCCGCAGCACCTCGAGCTCGCGCTCGGTGAGGCGGGGGGCCGGTACCGACTCGCGCGCCGACTGCTTGGTCATCGACGCGAACTCGCTGATCAGCTTCGTGGCCATCGAGGGGCTGATCAGCGACTGGCCACCGGCGACCGCGCGGATCGCGGTGGCCACCTCGTCGATCGAGATCTCCTTCAGCAGGTACCCGGTCGCCCCGGCCTTCAGGGCCTCGAAGAGGTCGGCCTCCTCGTCGCTGATGGTCAGCATGACGATCGCCGCGGACGGCACGACCTCCTTGATGGCGCTGCAGGCCTCGATGCCCGACCGGCGGGGCATCCGGATGTCCATGAGAATGACGTCAGGCAGCAGGTCGGCGGCCAGCTCGACGGCTTCGGCGCCATCCCCCGCCTCGCCGACCACGTCGATGTCCGGCTCCTGGGCGAGCACCATCTCCAGCCCGCGCCGGAACAGCGCGTGGTCGTCGACGACCAGCACCCGGATGGGCGCCGGGGACCCGCCCGCGTCGGTCACACCGCTCCTCCCGGTACCGGACCCTCCGGTGGGACGAATCATGGCACGCACGGCAGCCACTCGGACCGCCTGATGCGGCCGCGAGGGCTAACCCTGCATGTCGAGCCGGATCACGCCGTAGTCGTAGCCGCGGCGCCGGTAGACCACCGACGGCGACTCGGTGACTGAGTCGACGAACAGGTAGAAGTCGTGGCCCACGAGCTCCATCTCGTACAGCGCCTGGTCCAGGGTCATCGGTTGCGCCGGGTGGACCTTCTCGCGCACCAGGAGCGGCCCCTCGGTGTCGGGGTCGACATCGGCGACGTCGGGCGGTCCGGTGACGACCACGACCTCGTCGGGCACCACGACGGTGGTCGGCTCGCTGTGCTTGTTCTTGTGATCGGCCCGGCGGTCGGCGGCCCGACGCAGTCGGCCCTCCAACCGGCCGAACGCGACGTCCAGAGCCGCGTACTTGTCGTCGGACGCAGCCTCGGCGCGGATCACCGGGCCGCGTCCGCGGCAGGTGAGCTCGACGACGAAGGCGCGGTCGGCGAGGCGAGGATTCGCCTCCTTGGACACCTCCACGTCGACCCGCTGCAGGGAGGGGTCGAGCCGCTCCGCCTTCGTCAGCTTGTCCGCCACGTGCGCGCGAAACCGCTCGCTGACATCGACATGGCGTCCCTTGACGACGATGTCCACCTGACCTCCTCGAGGGTGCGGAGCCGGCGGGCACCCGCCCGGCCGACCTGGTCTTCGACCCCACATCCGCCTGCTGAGGGTCTCGCAGCGCTGCGCGCCACTACTGCCCTTCTCCCGGTTCGGGAGCCATGGGGACCCCCGTCGGGGCAGGACTTACCCCTAAGCCGCACCGTGATCGGACGACGACGAGTCGCCTTACGTGGGCCGTTTCGCCTGCGGCTGGCATCGGCTAGCCGGACCGGTCGCTCGCAGCGCGAGCGGCCGACACCGGCGCAACCACGGACCCGAGCGGGTGCCACGTCCCGACCCTAGCCGCTCGGCGGGGCGGCGTCGCCGGGCTCGCGCGGGACACCCCTCATGGAGCAGCCGGATCCCGCGTCGGCACCCGTCGGCGGGTCGCCGCGACCACCGCCGCGGCTCGGACCGCGACGCCGCCGGCGCGCAGCGCGCGGACCGCTTCGGTGAGCGTCGCCCCCGTCGTGCTGACATCGTCGACCACCACCACGACCGCTGCGGGCAACCGCCCGGCCGTGGCCGGGCGGACCGCGAGGGCGCCGGCCAGGTTCGCCGCACGCCCGTCGGTGGTCAGCCCGGCCTGGTCGACGGTCCGACGCGCGTGCGTCAGGGCCGACCTGGACAGGGTCGGGACCCCTTGTCGGCTCAGCTGGCGGGCGGCGCGCCGGGCCAGCACGGCGGTCGCGTCGTAGCCGCGGGAGCGCACGGCCGCGCGCCGCGACGGCACCGGCACCAGGACGGCGGCGGGTGCTACCCCGTGGACGACGTCCGGCACCGCCAGCAGCACCGCGCGGGCCAGCCGCTCGCCCAGCCAGTCGGCGAGCGCGACCTGCCCGCGCTCCTTGTGGGCGAGCAGCGCGGCGCGCAGCGGACCCTCGTAGGGGCCCGCGGCAGCGACCGGGACCCCCACCCCACGCACCGGGACCAGGGCGGCCGCGGCCCCCGCCTGGCCGCAGACCGTACAGAGCGCGGGCCCGGGGCGGCCGCAGCCGACGCATCGGCGTGGGAGCGCCAGGTCGAGCAGGGCGGGCAGCAGGTCGCGGGGCATCCCTCAAGCGTGCCGCCGACGCACCACGTCACCGCGGGCCCGGCGAGCGGATGGGGACCCGGACCAGCCGGCTGCCGACCTGTGGATGCCGGGGTCAGCCCGGGTAGGTGGGATCGGAGCCGTCGGCGAGCCGGGCCCACTCGAAACCGGAGTACTGCCACACCCGCCCGTCGGCCGTGGCCACCAGCACGGGTCGACCGGGGGCCGCCGCGATCGAGACGATCTCCGCCGACAGCGCGCCCAGCGCCCGTTCCACCAGACCGGTCAGGTCGATGACGTACGGCTGGTCGACTCCACCGGACACCCGACCGAGCACGATCAGCCGGTTGGCCGTGCTCCAGGCGGCGTCGCGCACGTCGACCAGCGAGGACTCGATCGGCCGGAAGCCGGACACGGTCACCCGCGCCCCGTCCCGGACGACCCGGCCGAGGAACACCCGCCCGCCCGCCCGCCCGCGGACGACCACGGCGACGCGGGCGCCGTCACGAGCCGGCACCAGGGCCTCGACCCGCCCCTCGGGCAGTCCCTCGAGCGTGGCCCGGGCGGGCTGCTCGTCCAGGCGGGCCGTCCAGACGACGCTCGGGCCGCTGGCCGGACGATCCGCGGTCCAGGCCGTCCCGAGCACGTCCCACGCGGGCGGGGTGAGGGACGCGCCGGTCAGCACGGGCACGATCCGTGCCTGCGCGCCGAGCTGTCCCACCAGGAGCTGGCGGCGCGCGGCGTCCAGCCCGGCGACCAGGTCACCGCCCGGGGCGACGGCCGGTGCGGTCAGCGAGGTTCGGCCGTCACCCGCCGGCCCGGGCACGGCCAGCAGGTCGGCACCACGCAGCTCGACGAGGCGGCCCTTCGCCACGAGGTAGCCGGTGGCGGTCGGCCCGAGCACGTCGGGGTCGACCGTGGGCCAGGAGTCGCGGGACTGCACGACGCCCACCCCGGGAACGGACAGCGGCACCCCGAGCACGCTGATGCGCACGCCGGAGACGTCACCGAGCTGGCGCAGGGTCCAGACCAGCTGGGCCGACAAGGCACGGATTTCCGAGCCGGCGGCCTCGGCGGCGGGCCCGTTCAGGTCCACCTGGACGACGCCGTCGCGGATGGGGGCGGAGTCCACGGTCAGCTGGGTGCCTGGCGGAAAGGCGGTGCGGACGGCGGGTGCCAGCCAGGGGGTGGGCCCGGCGAGCAGGGCACGCACCAGGGTGGTCGACACCCCGGGGCCGACCGGGAGCAGCACCGGGTTGGGCACGAGGACGGTGCGGGTCGGGTCCGGGAAGTACAGGTCGAAGGTGCGAAAGGCCCGGTCCACGTCGAGCCGGGTCAGCAGCAGGCCGGGCGGCAGGGCGGCGATGCGCCACTCCTCGCCCACCCGGCGCAGCACGAACGAGGCGCTCAAGGGGCGCACCGGGTTGACCGCGGTGTACTCACCACGCGCGGAGATGGTGGCCACCTGACGGGTCACCAGCGTGACGCCGCCACGGCCCGTTGACTCGTACTCCACCGCTGTGTCGTCGTACAGGGTCGTCCCGGCTCCGGGCTTCCAGGTATCACGGATCTCCGGTGCCAGATAGGCCCGGGCGACGGCGTGGTCGTTGTCGAAGGACGCCGACGCCTCGAGGAAGCCGGCGACGACGCCCCGCTCCGACAGGCCGGGGCGAGGGGGGCGGGCGATCACCCGGATGAAGGGGACGTCCCGCTGCCCGCCGACCTCGGCGCCCTGGCGCACCGGCCCGGTGGTCGGGATCTCCGCGCAGCCCGCCAGCAGCCCACCCGCGAGGAGGGCGGCCAGCAGGGCGGCGGCGGCCCGGCTAGGCCTCATGGGTCGTCCGACCGACGCCCGCGGCGAGCGGCACCCGGCGCCCCTCGCGGGCGTCCGACGGCTCCAGCGGAAGCGGCGACTCGGCGAACTCCCCGTGCGCGCGCCGAGGCAGCGTGAGCCGGAAGTGCGCGCCGTCCCCCGGCTGGCCCCACGCCTGCAGCCAGCCGCCGTGCAGCCGGGAGTCCTCCAGCGCGATCGCCAGCCCCAGACCGGTGCCGCCCGTGGTCCGGGCCCGGGCCGGGTCGGCCCGCCAGAACCGGTTGAAGACCAGCGCGGCCTCCCCCGGACGCAGACCCACCCCGTGGTCGCGCACGCCCACGGCGACGGCGTCGGCGGAGCAGGCGACCCGCACGTCGACCGGCCTCCCGACCCCGTGCTCGACGGCGTTGACGACGAGGTTGCGCAGGACCCGCTCGAGCCGCCTCGGGTCGCACTCGACCACGCACGGCTGATCGGGCAGGGTGACCCGCAACTCGCACCCCTGACGGACCGCGAGGGCCTCGGCGGCCTCGATCCCGCGGCGCACGACGTCGCGGATGTCGACCGGCTCGGCGTCCAGCACCGCCGCTCCGGCGTCGTACCGGCTGATCTCGAGCAGGTCCGCCAGCAGCGCCTCGAACCGGTCCAGCTGGTTCTGCAGCAGCTCGGCCGACCGGGCCGTGGCCGGGTCGAACTCCGCCCGCGCCTCGTGCAGGACGTCGGCCGCCATCCGGACGGTCGTCAGCGGCGTACGCAGCTCGTGCGAGACGTCCGACACGAACCGCTGCTGGACGCGGGACAGGTCCTCCAGCTGACGGATCTGCCGCTGCAGCGACTCGGCCATCTGGTTGAACGAGGCGGCCAGCCGGGCCAGGTCGTCCTCGCCCTCCACCGCGACCCGCTCCTCGAGCCGCCCGGCCGAGAACCGTTCGGCGATCCGAGCGGCGAGCCGCACCGGGGTCACCACCTGCCGGGTGACCACCCAGGCGATCAGGCCCAGCAGGCCGACGAGCAGGACGCCAGCCACCAGCAGGGCACGCTGCACCAGCGCCAGGGTGTCCTGCTCCTGGGTCAGCGGGAACAGGTAGTACAGCTCGTAGCCGCCGACCCCGGGCACGGTCAGGGGCGCGCCGACCGCGAAGCCGGGCACCGGCGGCCGCCCGTCGACGTAGCGGATCTCGGTGTAGGTGTAGGACTGCCGCCTGGTCGAGCTGACCGAGACCCGCAGCGCCCCCGGGATGCTGACCTTCTCGACGAGGTTCGAGCCGAACTCCGGCTGATCCACCGTCGGCGCCTCGGCGGACCCGAGCAGCAGCACCTCGAACAGCGCCGGAGTACCCGCCCGGTTGGCGAGCTGGCGGGTGATCTGGTCCAGCCGGACCTCGGTGGAGGCGTCGTCGGTGCGGTCCGCGGCGTCCAGCCGGGACTGCGCCTCGGTCAGTCCCGCCCGTGCCTCGTCCAGCGCCGAGCGCTGGCGGGCCTCCAGCAGGCCGTCGGTGACCCGGGAGAGCAGGAGGTAGCCCAGGACCAGGACGACGACGAAGGACAGCGCCAGCGTGCTGAGCACGACCCGCGCCGCGAGGGAGCGACGCCAACCTCGGGTGACTCGCCGGACCGTCCGGGCGAGCGCGGAGCGCAGCCGGAAGGCGGCCGACCAGGCGCGGACGGCGCGGGACTGGCCCGGTGACGACATCAGCCTGGCCTCAGGCCCCGGCCGACGGGCCTGCCCGGTAGCCGACACCGCGCACGGTGACGACCACCTGCGGGTGCTCGGGATCGCGTTCGATCTTGGCCCGGAGACGCTGGACATGGACGTTCACCAGCCGGGTGTCGGCCGCGTGCCGGTAGCCCCAGACCTGCTCGAGGAGGATCTCGCGAGTGAACACCTGCCAAGGCTTGCGGGCCAGGGCCACCAGCAGGTCGAACTCCAGCGGGGTCAGCGAGATCGGGACGCCCGCACGGGTCACCTGGTGACCGGCCACGTCGATGGCCAGGTCGCCGATCTCCAGACGCTCCGGCGCCGGCTCGACGTCCCGCCGCAGCCGGGCGCGCACCCGAGCCACCAGCTCCTTGGGCTTGAACGGCTTGACCACGTAGTCGTCGGCGCCCGACTCCAGGCCGAGGACGACGTCGACCGTGTCGGTCTTGGCCGTGAGCATGACGATCGGCACACCCGACTCGGCCCGGATCTGCCGACAGACGTCGATGCCGTCACGACCGGGCAGCATGAGGTCGAGCAGGACCAGGTCGGGACCGGTCTCGCGGAACACCGCCAGGGCCCGCTCGCCGTCCCCGCAGAACACCGGCTCGAAGCCCTCGCCGCGCAGCACGATGCCGAGCATCTCGGCCAGCGCGGGGTCGTCGTCGACGACCAGGACCTTCCCCTTCACCCCCCCATGGTGGCACTTGTCACCCGGTCGGGTGATCTGGCCCACCGACAAGTCCGGCTGTGGCACGCTCGGGTTTATGCACCCCGACCTTCGTGGCAGGATCACGCCCATGCGACGGACCATCAGGCGACCGACCGCCGCGGCGGCGGCGGTGACCGCGGCGCTCCTCGCCCTGGCCCTCAGCCCCTCGGCGCGGGCCGCGGCCCCGGTGCCGCCGGCCAGCGTCAAGGCGGCATGGACGTTCAACGTCGTCGACGCGAACAACCGGGTCGCCGACGTGAGCGGGCACTCGCGGCCGCTGACGCTGAGCGGCATGTGGTCACGGGTCGACGGGTCGGCGGGCACCAAGGCCGTCCGGTTCGACCTGCAGAGCTTCGGCACCAACCCGACGAAGACGATGAGCCCGTTCACCTCCGAGGTGGCGGTGACCGCGGTGCTCCGGACGTGGGTGCCCAAGCCGACCGGTGACCACCCGAACGTCCTCCAGCACGGGGAGTACGGCGACCCGGCCCAGCTGAAGATGCAGATCACCAAGGACGGCACCGGCCGGGTGAACTGTCGCTTCAAGGGCACCCTGAACAAGGTCGTGGTGACCGGCCCGGCGATCGACGTCACCGACGGCGGTTGGCACTCCGTGACCTGCTGGCGCAAGGGCGCGGTCGTCGGCGCCACCGTGGACGGCGTGACCCGCACCCGCACGCGTGACGTCGGCAGCATCCAGCCGATCCGGCCGCTCACCGTGGCCGCCCGCGGGCTGGCCCCCGGTGACGCCTCCGACCAGTTCCGGGGCGACATCGACACCATCGTGTGGGCGATCGGCGCGGGCGCCACCACCCAGGCGCCGGCGTACGCGGCCGCCCTCGCCGTTCCGTGAGTCGGTGAGCGAACCCTCGGGCTGGACGTCACCGGGTTGGGACCAGCCGCCGGCCGGGGGGCCGTCAAGCGGCCCGGCAGCCGGCTACGGCGCCGGATCCGGTGTCGGCTACCCGCCGGGATACGGGTACGCCTCGCCGGGCCTCCCGTCGGCACCCAAGCCCGGGGTCGTCCCGCTGCGCCCGCTCGGCCTGGGCGAGATCCTGGACGGCGCCATCTCGACGGTGCGCGCGCACTGGCGGGTGATGCTCGGCCTGTCGGCGATCGTCAGCGCGGTCACCGCGCTGCTCGGCTTCGTCTTCCAGGCCCTGCTGCTGGGCAACGTGGCGCGGCTGGAGAACGCCGACCCGGCCACGTTGAGCGACGGCGACGTCGGGGGGCTGCTCGCCGGTACCCTCGGCGGCGGCCTGCTGCTGCTGCTCATCACCTTCGTCGGCCAGACGATCCTCAA
>Ga0209797_10000795_pt1 | contig 15823 bp, 13 predicted proteins | sample DOMMetBare3Fresh_2_FD_187472 | JGI IMG/M metagenome (GOLD analysis project Ga0209797, IMG submission 187472) | Wetland sediment microbial communities from St. Louis River estuary, USA, under dissolved organic matter induced mercury methylation -... | ecosystem: Environmental > Aquatic >... | reverse complement strand
CAACCACGACGTGATGATGCGCGGCACCTTCGCCAACGTGCGCGTGAAGAACCTGATGCTGCCGCCCAAGGCCGACGGCAGCCGCGAGGAAGGCGGCTATACGCTCAAGGGCGGCCAGAAGATGGCGATCTACGACGCCGCGATGGCCTACATCACGGAAGGCACGCCCACCGTGGTGTTCGCCGGCGAGGAGTACGGCACCGGCTCGTCACGCGACTGGGCGGCCAAGGGCACACAACTGCTGGGCATCAAGGCCGTGGTGGCCAAGAGCTTCGAGCGCATCCACCGCAGCAACCTGATCGGCATGGGCGTGCTGCCGCTGCAGTTCAAGAGCGGACAGTCCTGGGAGTCGCTCGCCATCCAGGGCGACGAGACGATCGACGTGGTGCTGGGCGCCGAGATCAAGCCGCAGACCGATGCCACGCTGGTGATCACCAAGGCCGACGGATCGAAGCGCGAAGTCACCGTCACGTTGCGCATCGACACGGCGATCGAGGTCGACTACTACAAGCACGGTGGCATCCTGCCGTTCGTGCTGCGGCAACTGCTGGCGGCGTGATCCGACGCGCGAGTGCACTGATCGAGCGACTGCACCTTCGACCCCACCCCGAGGGCGGTTATTACGCCGAGGTGCATCGCTCCACATCGGCTGTCGATCCGCTCGACGGCCGGACGCCCCGCGCGGCGTTGACGTCGATCTACTTCCTGTTGCCTCAGGGAGCCGTCAGCCGCTGGCATCGCGTGCCCGCGGACGAGGTGTGGTGCCACCTCGAAGGCGCGCCGATCGAACTTCACATGCTCGACGGCGCGAATCACTCTCTTCGCTCGATGACCTTGGCCGCTGTGTCCGCCGACACGCTGCCGCAATGCACCGTGCCCGCCGGCCATTGGCAGGCTGCGCGCAGCACTGGCGCCTACAGCCTCGCGGCCTGCATGGTCGCGCCGGGGTTCGACTTCGCCGACTTCACGCTGATGGCCGCGGACGACCCGTTGCGCGCGTGGCTGGCGCAGCATCACCCTGCGCTGTCGGCCTGCTGAACACGCCGACAGCCCGCTCACAAGGGCTCACGAATTCGACCCCTCGCGCGGGCGCACGACGCCTACGATGCGCCATGGCCGAGCCCGCCCTTCCGACCGACCGACCCGGCGACGTTGCCGGCGAACCGCGCACGGTCTCGCCGCTTCGCAGCGGCATGAACCGCGGGGCGATGATCGGCGCCGGCCTGCTGATCGTGCTGGCCGCGGGAGGCGCCTACTACTACCATGGTTTGCAGCAGCGCCCGGCAGCAGCGCCGCCTGCCGAGTCTCCCGCCGTGGCGATCGCATCGCCGCCTGCCGCCGTGCCGGCGCCAACAGAACCTTTGATCCAGCACCCTGTCGAGCCGGCCGCAGGCGCGACGACTGCGGCGCTGACGTTGGACCAGTCCGACCCGGTGATCGCCAAGGCCTGGGCCGACCTGCTGGGCGCCAAGGCTGTAGCGACAAAGCTGCAAAGCGGCGACTTCGTGCGCCGAATCGTCGCGACCGTCGATGGCCTGGGCCGGTCACACGCCGCTCCGCGCCTGTGGCCCAACCGCCCGACGCTGGGTCGCTTCACGGTGCAGGTCGACGGCGGCGCGCAGACCATTGGAGCCGCCAACGACGCGCGCTATGCCGTGTTCATCGCGCTTGCCGAATCGATCGATACCGCACGCGCCGCGGCGGCCTACAAGCAGCACTATCCACTGTTCCAGGCGGCCTACAGCGAACTCGGCTATCCGCGCGGCTACTTCAACGATCGACTGGTCGAAGTGATCGACCAGCTGCTCGCCACGCCTGAGCCCGCGGCCCCGCTGGCGCTGCGCGTGACCGAAGTGAAAGGCGAAGTGGCTTCGACGCAGCCCTGGACGCGCTACGAATTCATCGACCCGCAACTCGAAGCGCTGCCGGCGGGCTCGAAGATGCTGGTGCGCATGGGCAACGACAATGCGCGCCGGCTCAAGGCGCAGTTGCGGGCGTTTCGCGCGCTGATTGCGAAGGCGCCGCCCGCCGCGCCAGCGCGCTGATGCCGACAGGCCGCCTGTACGGGCACGTCAGGGCGACCGCTTGACCAGGGCCCGTCGCGCAGCGGCAAGCAGCGCGGCGTCGAACTTTGGATGCGCCACGTGGCGTGCGACGAACCCGACCTCGCTGCGGCCGCCCTTGGCCCGCATCAGCGCGGCCAGGGCCTCGCGTTCGCCGTCGGTCCAGTCTTGCAGGTCCAGCAGCCCAACGATCGGGGCCAGCCGATCCCAGGCCCGCCGTTCGTCGGGCCGGAATCCGCGCCACGATGAAACGCCGCAGCGCTCGCGCACGTCGATGCTGGTCAGTGCGACCGCGGCCTCGCGGTCGGCGCCACCGCGCCGCGCCAGCGCCGCAGCCGCACGCTCGCCGAGCGCGACCAGCGGCGGCAAGGGATGGCGCTGCCCCGCCTGCGCCTCGAAGAACAGGTGGCGCTCGGCCAAGCGGCGCAGCGTCGGCTCGCTCGAGCGATGCGCCACGTCACGTTCGCGCCGCGCCATTTCGGCCCGCGCGAGCCTGCGCGTCGCCGCATCGCGCGGACGGAAACCGAGCTTGAAGTAGAACCACCACGCCGCCGACTCGATGCCCTCGTCGTTGTCGCGGCCCAGCTGGTAAGGCTCGATCGTGAACGAGCGGCTGCCGAAGACATGACCGACCGCCGCCAGCAGCCGGGCGAACGTGAAGGCGGCCTCGCCACCGCGAAAGGTCTCGAACGTGTTGAACGAGATCGCCGCGCTGCGGCCGACGATGTCGACCTGCAGGTAGCCGATCGGCACCCCGTTGCGCAGCGTCAGGCCGCCGTAGGTGGCGGCCAGGGCCTGGCGGCGCTCGGGTACCACGCCGATCAGGCAGAAGGCCAGGCCCTCGCCATCATCGACCAGCCAGGCGTCGCGCGCGTCGGCATAGGAGAACGCTGCGAGCGCACGCGCGCGCGTCAGCATCGCTGCGCACGCAAGGTCGGCCAGCATCGCCCCTTGGCTCGCGTCCAGGCGTCGAACGGCATGCGGCGCGCGCGCGATCTCGGCGCGCAGATCGGGCCGGCCGCGCACCGGGCCGGGCCGCGCGAACGAGCGCGGCGCGGCGTCGAAGCAGGCCGTCGTGCGCGACGGCGTGTCCGGCCCGGCCTCGAGCACGAAGCCGGCGTCGATCGCGTCGGAAAACGCCTCGCGCGTGATGCCATCGCCCGGCATCGCCGCGATCCGGCGCAGCAGGAAGGCCGCGTCGCCGATTTGCCGGCCGCGCAGGCGGTCGATCGCTGCGAAGCCGGGCCAGCGGGCCTCGACCAGGGCCTGCGCCTCGGCCGGCGTCACCAGCAACGGCAAGGCCTTCGCGATGCGCGGCTCGGACTCGCTGTCGCTTCGGTCGAGCCGCAGTCGATCCGGCCAGCGCGTGGCGAGCCAATCGGCCTGGGCGTGGAAGAAGCGGTAATGGATGGCGGTGCCGGCGATCCCGCTGTCGGCCAAGGCCTCGCGATGCGCGCGCAGGTCGGCTCGTCTGGCGAAGCCTTGGAGCATCGCCGTCGCCTGGGCCAGCACCTGGGCATCGTCGGGGTAGGCGCGGATGAGGCACAGCATCTCGTGCAGGCGTTTCACCTGGCCTGCGGTCGCAAGGCGCGTGCGCGCCAGCATGCGCATCAGTGAAAGCCGGCGCTGCGCCGCACCGGCACCGAAGTCCAGACGCATCCGTTGCAACGTGGCGAGCGCGGCTGGCGGCATGATCGAGCGCGGGGGCAGTGACCTCCCCGGGTGACCTGCCACGCTCAGCGGCCGCCGCGCTCGCGCGCCAACGCGTCGAGCATCGCGAGGTGAGGGCCAAGCCGCTCGTCGACCGCCGCGCGCACCGTATCCACGATCACCTGCGTCTGGCGCTCGATCTCGATGTTCAATGCATCGCCCACGCGCTTGTCGCCAAAGGTGGTCATGCGCAGCGTCTCGGGGATCAACCAGACTTCGAACCAGCCGGAGCCGTCACGCTCGCGCTGCGCCTCGGCCACGGTCAGGCTCGCGCCGTCGACGGCGATGTAGCCCTTGGCGAAGACATAGCGCATCCAAGGCGCCGGCACCGCGATGCGCAGCACGCGGTTGTTCTCGGGCGTGCGGACGGCTGCGACGTCGGCCTTGAAGTCGACATGGCCCGACAGCTCATGGCCGCCGACTTCGGTGCCCTGCTTCGCGGCGCGCTCGACGTTGACCGCGCTGCCCACAACCAAGGTGCCCAGCGTGGTGAGCGACAGGGTCTGCTGCATCGCGTCGAAGGTCGCGGCGCCGCCGTGCAGCGCCGTTGCCGTGAGGCACACGCCGTCGACCGCCACGCTGGCCCCGACCTGCAGGCCGCTGTCGAACCCTTCCGGGAACGTCAGGCGCAGCGAGCGCAGGCCCTGGCGCTCGTCGATCCGCGCCACGCGCGCGACGCCCTGCACGATCCCGGTGAACATGCGCGCACTGTAGCGCGAGCGGTCACCAGGCCACTTCGCGGTCCGGCGTCGCGCCGATCTTGTGGATCGACAGATCCGCGCCCTCGTACTCCTCTTCGGCCGTCAGCCGCAGGCCCATCACCGCGCGCAGCACGCCATAGACGACCGCACCCGCACCGAACGCCCACAGCACGCCGACGAGCGTGCCGATCACCTGCGCACCGAGGCTCACGCCCCCCAAGCCGCCGAGCGCCTTGAGGCCGAAAAGGCCGCAGGCGATGCCGCCCCAGGCACCGCACAGTCCATGCAAGGGCCACACACCCAGCACGTCGTCGATCTTCCAGCGGTTCTGCGTCAGCGTGAACAGCGAAACGAAGATCACCCCGGCCACCACGCCCACCACCAGCGCGCCGATCGGATGCATCACGTCGGAGCCCGCGCACACCGCGACCAGCCCGGCCAGCGGCCCGTTGTACGCGAAGCCCGGGTCGTTGCGGCCGACCAGGGCGGCCGCCAGCGTGCCGCCCACCATCGCCATCAGCGAGTTCACGGCCACCAGGCCCGACATCTTGTCGAGCGTCTGCGCGCTCATCACGTTGAAGCCGAACCAACCCACCGCCAGGATCCAGGCGCCCAGCGCCAGGAAGGGAATCGAGCTCGGCGGATGCGCGCTGATCGCGCCGTCCTTGCGGTAGCGGTTGGACCGGGCCCCCAGCAGCAGCACCGCGGCCAAGCCGACCCAGCCCCCCACCGCATGCACCACCACGCTGCCGGCGAAGTCGTGGAACTCGGTGCCCGTCGTGGCCTTGATCCAGTCCTGCAGGCCGAAGCGACCGCCCCACGTCGCACCTTCGAACACCGGGTACACCAGACCCACCAGCACCGCGGTCGCGATCAACTGCGGGCCGAAGCGCGCACGCTCGGCGATCCCGCCCGACACGATGGCGGGGATCGCGGCGGCAAAGGTCAGCAGGAAGAAGAACTTGACCAGTTCGTACCCGTTCTTCGCGGCCAGTGACTCGGCGCCAACGAAGAAGCTGGTGCCGTAGGCGACCGCATAGCCGACGAAGAAGTAGGCGATGGTCGAGACCGCGAAGTCCACCAGGATCTTGACCAGTGCATTGACCTGGTTCTTCTTGCGCACCGTGCCCAGTTCCAGGAAGGCGAAGCCGGCGTGCATCGCCAGCACCATGATCGCGCCCAGGAGGATGAACAGCGCATCGGCACCTTGCTTGTACGGCTCCATCGATCGACGCTCCAATTCGGTTCAGACCGCACCACGGGAGCAAGATCGATGCCCCGTTCTGGACCGTCGTTTGCCGCATGACTGCCTCATTTCGGTTCATTCGAGGCGCCCTGGCGGTGCACGCTGCACCAGCTTGAGACAAACCGGCCTCAGGCACACTGCAGTCCATGTCGACGGCCGACAGGTTGGACACCTTCTCGCTCACGGCACCGCCACCCGGCTTTGCCGAGGACCCTTACCCCTGGTACGCGGCGCTGCGCGAACACCGACCGATGCACGCGCTGGCGCCGGGCTTCGTGCTGCTCACGCGCTATGACGATGTGGCCGCGGTCTACCGCAGCAGCGCGGTCAGTTCAGACAAGCGGCGCGAGTTCGCACCCAAGTTCGGCCTGGGCACGCCGCTGTTCGAGCACCACACGACGAGCCTGGTCTTCAAGGACCCGCCGCTGCACACGCGGGTTCGCAAACTGCTCACGGGCGCGCTCGACCAGCGCGCGATCGCGCGCATGGAGCACGGCGTGGTGGCGCTGGTGGACGCGCTGCTCGACGAGATGCAAGGACGGGGCCCGCGAGCCGACCTGATCGCCGACTTCGCCGCGCGCATCCCGGTCGAGGTGATCGGCAACCTGCTCGATGTGCCGCACGCCGAACGAGAGCCGTTGCGCGACTGGTCGCTGGCCATCCTGTCGGCACTCGAGCCCGCCCCTTCGGCATCGCAGCTCGCCCGCGGGCACGAGTCGGTGCGCGAATTCCTGGCCTACCTGGCGGACCTGGTCGCGCGCCGGCGCGCGCGACCGGGCGATCCTGCCGTCGATGTGCTGACGCGCCTGATCGAAGGCGAGATCGATGGCGAGCGCCTGTCGCCCGCCGAATTGCTGCACAACTGCATCTTCCTGCTCAACGCCGGGCACGAGACCACGACCAACCTGATCGGCAACGGCGTGCATGCGTTGCTGTCGCAACGCGATCAGTACGAGCGCCTGTGCGCGCAACCCGCGTTGTTGCCCAGCGCGATCGAAGAGCTGCTGCGATACGAGAGCCCTTTGCAGTTGAACAACCGGCTGGCCGTCGCGCCGGTGACCCTGGCGCACGCAACGATCGACGCGGGCACGTTCCTGACGCTGGCCATCGGCGCCGCCAATCGCGATCCTGCGCGTTTCGCCGATCCCGACCGCCTCGACATCGCGCGCAAGCCCAACCTGCACCTGGCCTTCGGCCATGGCCCACATGCCTGCGCCGGAATGAACGTCGCGCGGCTGGAAGCCCGCGTTGCGATTGGCGCGCTGGCGCGCCGTTTCCCGCGGCTCGAGCTCGACGCCGCTCCCCACCGCGACCCCCGCATCCGCTTTCGCGGCTGGCGTCGCCTGCCGGTGACGCTGGGCTGACGCTGCAGCTCAGTCGTTCTGGCGCCGCGGCTCGGCACACATCGGGTCTTCCGTGTAGGCCATCTCGCGCACCCGCCCATCGACCAGCCAGACCAGGAACCAGCGGCAGAACGGGCTCTCGTAACGGTAGAACCAGACTTCGCCGACACCGCGCCAACCGACCTGATGCTCCGATGGCGGGCCCAGCCGGTTGCGAACCTCGAGCGCCGGCACATCGAGCGGCAGTGCGTCGAAGTTGGACTCGTTCAACAACTGCCGCACGCTGGCGAGGCGGCCGGCGGCGTCGAGCTCGATGCGGTAGGTGTGCTTGCCCATCGGGCCGCGCGCGTAGTCGAGCCGGGTGCCGCCGCCCGCCAGCGCCACGCGCTCGGCAGGCTCGCCCATCCGTTCGCGGATCTGGGCTTCGGTGGCGCCGCTCTGGAGGTTGCCCGGCCCATAGCTCGCGCATGCGGCCAGCAGCAGGGCGACGCTAAGCGCGCTCGATGCGCGCGTAAGCGCTGTGATCGTGGATCGATTCATGGTTCTCGACCTCCACCACGTAGCGGCCGATGCGCGCGTCGGCATTCAACGCCAGCGCCACGTCGCGCACCAGGTCTTCGACGAACTTCGGGTTCTCGTAGGCCCGCTCGGTGACCCACTTCTCGTCCGAACGCTTGAGCAGGGCCCACAGTTCGCTCGAGGCGTTGTCTTCTGCGAAGCGCACCAGGTCCTGCCACTCGATCGCGGCCTGGGTCTCGACGCGGATGGTCACCGTCGCGCGCTGGTTGTGCGCGCCATAGTCCGAGATCTCCTTCGAACAAGGGCACAGGCTCTTGACCGGCACGGCCACCTCCGACCACACGGTGGTGGCTCCTGCACGCGTCTCGGCGATCCAGCGGCCCTGGTAGTCCATCAAGCTGCTTACGCCCGAGACCGGCGCGCGCTTGCGGATGAAGAAGGAAAACCGCGATTCGACGCGACCTTCGGTCGCCCCCAGCAGCGCGAGCATCGCGCCGAGCCGCTCGCGCAGTGTCGTGGCGTCCAGCGGCGCGTCGAGCCCGTCGAGCCAGGCCACGAAGCGCGACATGTGGGTGCCCTTCTTCTCGGCCGGCAGCGCCACGTCGAGGTCCCAGGACGCCGCCGTCGTCTGCTCGGCGCCCGCCACGCGCAGCTTCAGGGGATAACGTATGTCCCTGACGCCCACGCGCTGGATCGCGAGGTGGCGTTCGTCACGCGCGCTTTGCGTGTCCGGGATGTGCAGGGCTTGGGTCAGATGAGTCATGGAAAGACAAGCATGACAGCGTTCGCTGATTCATGCCGCTTCGGGGTTTTGCATTGTCGCGCGCGCGGCGCGCGCTACTGGTTCACGCGCACCAGTGCTGGCCGTGCACCGAATCGCTGCGCGATCGACTTCGCGATGCCGTCGGCATCCAGGCCGTTGAGCGAGAGCAGCCTGGCCGGGTCCCCATGCTCGATGAACGCATCGGGCAATCCGATCGCGAGCACCGGGTTGGCCAGACCGGCCGCCTGCAGGGCCTCCATGACCGCCGAGCCGGCACCACCGGGCAGGCAACCCTCCTCGACCGTGACGATGCATTCGTGCGTGCGCGCGAGCTCCGCCACCAGGGCGGCATCCAGTGGCTTGGCAAAGCGCATGTTGGCCACCGTGCAGTTCAGGCGCTCGGCCGCCGCCAGCGCCGAGTACAGCAAGGGCCCGAAGGCGAGGATCGCGATGCGTTCACCGCGCCGGCGGACCTCGCCCCGCCCCCAGGGCAATTCGTCCAGCGCAGCCGTGACCTCGGTGCCCACGCCGGCGCCGCGCGGGTAGCGCACCGCCACCGGCTGGTCGCGCCTGAACGCGGTGGTCAGTGCCATGCGGCACTCGTTCTCGTCGGCCGGCGTCAGCAGCGCCAGGTTGGGAATGCAACGCAGGTACGCGATGTCGTAGGCCCCGGCATGCGTGGCACCGTCGGCACCCACCAGGCCCGCGCGGTCGAGTGCGAAGGTCACCGGCAGGTTCTGGATCGCCACGTCGTGGATCAGCTGGTCGTAGGCACGCTGCAGGAAGGTCGAATAGATCGCCACCACCGGCTTGAGCCCTTCGCAGGCCAGGCCCGCGGCGAAGGTCACCGCATGCTGCTCGGCGATGCCGACGTCGAAATAGCGCGCCGGGAAGCGCTTGTGGAACTCGACCAGGCCCGAACCTTCGCGCATCGCCGGCGTGATCGCCAATAGACGCTCGTCGGCTGCGGCCATGTCGCACAGCCAGTTGCCGAACACTTGGGTGAAGGTCTGCTTGGGTGGCGTGGACGGCTTGGTCAGGCCGACCGCGGGATCGAACTTGCCCGGGCCGTGGTAGTTGACCGGGTCGGCCTCGGCCATCTTGTAGCCGTAGCCCTTCTTGGTGACCACGTGCAGGAACTGCGCGCCCGGCTTGTCGCGCAGGTTCTCCAGCGTCGGGATCAGCGACTCGAGGTCGTGGCCGTCGATCGGGCCGACGTAGTTGAAACCGAACTCCTCGAAGATCGTGCCCGGCACCACCATGCCCTTGGCATGCTCCTCGAAGCGGCGCGCCAGCTCGAACAGCGGGGGCGCGGCCTTCAGCACCTGCTTGGCGCCCTCGCGCGCGGCGGCGTAGAACTTGCCGCTCATCAACCGCGCCAGATACTTGTTGAGCGCGCCCACGGGCGGGCTGATCGACATGTCGTTGTCGTTCAACACCACCAGCAGGTTGGGTACCCGACCCCCATGCGGCATCCCGGCGTTGTTCAGCGCTTCATAAGCCATGCCGGCCGTCATCGCGCCGTCGCCGATGATCGCTACCGTGTGGCGTTGCTCGCCTTTTTGCTGAGCGGCGACCGCCATGCCCAGCGCGGCCGAGATCGAGGTCGAGCTGTGCGCGGTGCCGAAGGTGTCGTATTCGCTTTCGTCGCGGCGTGGAAAGCCGCTGATCCCGCCGAGCTGGCGCAGCGTGTCCATGCGGTCGCGCCGACCGGTCAGTATCTTGTGCGGATAGGTCTGGTGACCCACGTCCCACACCAGCCGATCCTCGGGCGTGTTGAAGACATAGTGAAGCGCGATGGTCAGCTCGACCGTGCCCAGGTTGGACGACAGGTGACCGCCGGTGCGCGAGACCGACTGCAGCACGTAGTCGCGCAGCTCGCGCGCGAGCTGCGACAGCTCGGCACGAGACAGCCGCTTCAAGTCGGCTGGGCTGTCGATGCGGCCCAGCAAGGCCGCGGTGGCGATCGAGTTCATCAATGTTCCCTCTCGACCACGCGGTCGGCCAGCAGCGACAGGCGCGCCGCATCGGTGAGGCCGCTGTCGGCCAGGGCGGCATGCGCGTCGTCGCGCAATTCGAGGGCATGGCGGCGCGCGGCCGCCAGGCCCATCAGCGACACATAGGTCGGCTTGTTGTGGTGCTCGTCCTTCCCGGCGGTCTTGCCCAGGGTCTCGGAGGCCTGAGTCACGTCGAGGATGTCGTCGACGACCTGGAAGGCCAGGCCGATCGCCGCCCCATATCTCGTCAGCGCCTGCCAGGCGCGCGCATCGGGCTGGCCGCAGGCGGCGCCCATCAGCACGCTGGCCTGCAGCAGCGCGCCGGTCTTGCGGCGGTGCATGTCGCGCAGCGCGCTCTCGTTCAGCGCGAGGCCGATGCTGGCCAGGTCGATCGCCTGCCCGCCGGCCATGCCGGCATGGCCGGCGCTGCGCGCGAGCAAGCCGCAAAGTCGGGCCTGCAGGGGCGCCGGCACGGCCGTGTCGCCTTCGGGCGTCAGCACCTCGAAGGCCAGGGCCTGCATCGCATCACCCGCCAGCATGGCCTGCGCTTCGCCGAAGCGCACGTGCACGGTGGGCTTGCCACGGCGCAGTACGTCGTTGTCCATGCACGGCATGTCGTCGTGCATCAGCGAGTAGGCATGAATCAGTTCCACCGCCACCGCGGCGCGCATCGCCGCCTCGCGCGCGCCATGCGTGGCTTCGCTGGCTGCCAGCACCAGCAGCGGGCGCAGGCGCTTGCCGCCATCGAGCACGCCGTAGCGCATTGCCTCGCCCAGTCCAGCCGGCGGGTTGGGAGGCACCCAGGCCTCGAGGGCAGCCTCGACGGCCAGCTGCTCGCGGCGGACCCAGGCCTCGAAGTCGCCGGGTTTCATCGAGCCGCATCGCCCGCAGGTGCGGACCAGGTCTTGAGCTGCCCGTCTTCGAGCACCTTGACCTGCTCCTCCACCGCGGCCAGTCGCGCGCGGCACAGGGTCAGCAGCTCAGCGCCGCGACGGTAGCTGTCGAGCATCTGTTCGAGCGGCATCTGCCCGTCCTCCATGCGTTGCACCAGCCGTTCGAGCTCGGCCAGTGCGCCTTCGTAAGTCGGCGCAGCAGGCTGGGGGGATCGGTGGGAGGCAGGCATTCAGGGTCGTGAAACCAAAGACAGAATTGTAGTCAGCGCCACACGGGAAAAACCCGGCCCGCAGGTGACAGGACGTCTGGGCACGGCGTCATTGCTGGGGAGAGGCCTCCAACCTTTGCCAACGCATCGCTGCATCCCATGCCCGCGCCGACGGCGCGGGTACAATTGCCAGTGCTGCCGAGGCCCGCGACATGTTCCGAGGGTACAGCCTCCCCTGGGTCCCGGCGAGCACATGGCATGCGCCGGGTTTTCGTGATGGTTCTTGGAGATCCTGGGAACTATGTCCGACCTGAGCATCGGCCGCGACGCGCTGGATCGAAGCGCGTCCCAACTGGGCGTCGACGCCTATTTCGACGAGTCACTGTTCCAGCACGAGATGGCGCTGCTGTTCCATCGCGGGCCGCGTTACGTCGGGCACGCCCTGGCCGTGCCCGAAGCGGGCGACTTCCACGCGCTGGGCCACGAGGGGGATGGGCGCGTCCTGGTGCGCAATGAGCGCGGCGTCGAACTGGTGTCCAACGTCTGCCGCCACCGCCAGGCCGTGATGCTGCGCGGCCGCGGCAACACGGGCGCCAACGTCGTCTGCCCGCTGCACCGCTGGACCTATGACCTGAACGGTCGGCTGGTCGGGGCGCCGCACTTCGAACACGAGCCCTGCCTGGCGTTGTCGAACTACCCGCTCGCGCAGTGGAACGGCATGCTGTTCGAGGCCGCCGGCCGCGATCCCGCCCGCGACCTGGCCGCGCTCGACTGCCGGGCGGATCTCGACTTCAGCGGCTACGTCTACGACCGCACGATCGTCCATGAGTGCGACTACAACTGGAAATCCTTCGTCGAGGTCTACCTCGAGGACTACCACGTCGGCCCGTTCCACCCCGGCCTGGGCAACTTCGTGTCCTGCGACGATCTGCGCTGGGAGATGGGCGCCGAGTACTCGGTGCAGACCGTCGGCGTGGCCAAGAGCGGCAGCGAGGCGCTGGGCAGGGCCGGCTCGCCGGTCTACCGTGCCTGGCAGGATCAGGTCCTTCGCTATCAGCAAGGCGTGGCGCCGCGCCACGGTGCCGTGTGGCTGACTTACTACCCGGGCGTGATGGTCGAGTGGTACCCCAACGTGCTGGTGGTTTCGACGCTGCACCCCAAGAGTGCGCGCAAGACCACCAACATCGTCGAGTTCTTCTACCCGGAAGAGATCCACGCCTTCGAGCGCGAATACGTGCAAGCGCAGCAGGCTGCCTACATGGAGACCTGCGTCGAGGACGACGAGATCGCGCTGCGCATGGACGCCGGGCGCGAAGCGCTGATGCGACGCGGCGACAACGAGGTCGGCCCCTACCAGAGCCCGATGGAAGACGGCATGCAGCATTTCCACGAGTGGTACCGGCGCCGCATGGGAATGCAGCGCTGAAGCGCGGGCGCCGAGGGCCGCTCAGACGTAGCGCACGTCGATGATCTCGTAGCTGCGGGTCCCGCCGGGGGCCTGGAACTCGGCCACGTCGCCGGCTTCCTTGCCGATCAGCGCACGCGCGATCGGCGAGGAGATCGAGATCAATCCGAGCTTCAGGTCGGCTTCATCGTCGCCGACGATCTGGTAGGTCGCCTTGGCGCCGCTGCCCTCGTCTTCGAGATCGACCGTCGCACCGAACACCACCCGCCCGCCGGCGTCGACGTGCTTCGGGTCGATCACCTGCGCCGCGGCGAGCTTGGATTCCAGCTCGAGGATGCGGCCCTCGATGAAGCCCTGCCGGTCCTTGGCCGCCTCGTATTCGGCATTCTCCGAGATGTCGCCCTGCGAGCGTGCCTCGGCAATCGCCACGATGACCGCGTGGCGATCGACGGTCTTGAGCCGCTGCAGTTCGGCCTTGAGCAACTCCGCGCCGCGCACGGTGAGGGGAACGGTGGCCATGGGTTCGATTCGGAAGTCTGAAATGACGCCGCCGCCGAGGCGAGGCACCCGGCGGCGGATTGGTGACGTGGGATTCTAGTGGAGACGCGCGTGCAGCTCCTGCAAGGACGTCACACCGAAATCGCTCTGGTGCTTGAGCGCCTCGGTGGCGGCCTCGCAGCCGGCCATCGTGGTGTAGTAGGTGACGCGGTGCGCCAGGGCCGCGGTGCGGATGTAGCGCGAGTCGGCGATCGCCGTGCGCGTCTCGTCGACCGTCGTGAACACGAGCTGGATTTCGCCGGCCTTGACCAGGTCGGCGATATGGGGGCGCCCGTCCTTGACCTTGTTGACCAGCGTCACCGGCACACCGGTCGCTTCGATCGCCGCGGCCGTGCCCTTGGTGGCCACCACGTTGAACCCCAGGTCGTGCAGGTCCGATGCGACCTTGACCGCGCGGTCCTTGTCGCCGTTCTTGACCGTGATGACGACCGTGCCCTTGGAAGGCAATCGCGAACCGGCGCCGAGCTGGCTCTTGAGCATCGCCTCGCCGAAGGTCTCGCCCACGCCCATCACTTCGCCGGTGGATCGCATCTCCGGGCCGAGGATCGGGTCCACCCCCGGGAACTTGTTGAACGGGAACACCGCCTCCTTGATGCTGAAGTACGGCGGGACCACTTCGCCCCTGACCCCCTTCTGGTCCGTGAGCTTCATGCCCGCCATGCAGCGCGCCGCGATCTTGGCCAGCGGCTGACCGGTGGCCTTCGAGACGAAGGGCACGGTGCGCGACGCGCGCGGGTTGACCTCGAGCACGTAGACCACCGCATCGTCACCCTCGCCCTGGATCGCGAACTGCACGTTCATCAGGCCGATCACCTTGAGTGCCCGGGCCATCATGGTGGTCTGGCGGCGCATCTCATCCTGTAGCGCGGGTGACAGCGAGTACGGCGGCAACGAGCAGGCCGAGTCGCCGCTGTGGATGCCGGCGGCCTCCACGTGTTCCATGATGCCGCCGATCATGACGTCGGTGCCGTCGCTGATGCAGTCGACATCGACCTCGATCGCGTCGTCGAGAAAGCGGTCCAGCAGCACCGGCGACTTCTCGCTCACCTTGACGGCCTCGCGCATGTAGCGCTCGAGGTCGCGGTCGTCGTGCACGATCTCCATCGCACGGCCGCCGAGCACATAGCTCGGGCGCACGACGAGCGGGTAGCCGATCTCCTGCGCCAGTTGCAGCGCGGCCTCCTCGGTGCGCGCGGTACGGTTGGGCGGCTGCTTCAGCTTCAGCCCGTGAAGCAGCTGCTGGAAGCGCTCGCGGTCCTCGGCGATGTCGATGCTGTCTGGCGTGGTGCCGATGATCGGCACACCCGCACGCTCGAGGTCGAGCGCGAGCTTGAGCGGTGTCTGACCACCGTACTGCACGATCACGCCGGCGGGCTTCTCCTTGGCCACGATCTCCAGCACGTCCTCCAGCGTCACCGGTTCGAAGTACAGGCGGTCGCTGGTGTCGTAGTCGGTCGACACCGTCTCGGGGTTGCAGTTGACCATGATGGTCTCGTAGCCGTCCTCGCGCATCGCCAGCGCCGCATGAACGCAGCAATAGTCGAACTCGATGCCCTGGCCGATGCGATTGGGGCCGCCGCCCAGCACCATGATCTTCCTGCGCGACGTCGGCGCGGCCTCGCACTCCTCGTCGTAGGTCGAATAGAGGTAGGCCGTCTGCGTCGCAAACTCGGCCGCGCAGGTGTCCACGCGCTTGTAGACCGGGCGCACGTCCAGCGCATGCCGGCGCTCGCGCACCGCATGCTGATGCGTGCCCAGCAGCTTGGCCAGCCGCTTGTCGGCGAAGCCCTTGCGCTTGAGACGACGCATCTCGTCGAACGTGAGGCTGTCGATCGTGCGCCCGGCCAGCGCCCTCTCCGCGGCGATCAGCTGCTCGATCTGGGCCAGGAACCAGGGATCGATCCGGGTCTCCTCGAAGATCTCGTCGAGCGACATGCCGATGCGAAAGGCATCGCCGACGAACAGGATCCGCTCGGGCCCGGCATTGCCGATCGCCTCAACGATCTCGTCGCGGTCGCCCGCCTGGCACTTCGTGCGTTCGGTCAGGCCGTCGATTCCCGTTTCCAGCCCGCGCAGCGCCTTCTGGAAACTCTCCTGGAAGGTGCGCCCCATCGCCATCACCTCGCCCACCGATTTCATCTGGGTCGTCAGGTGCGGGTCGGCGGCCGGGAATTTCTCGAACGCGAAGCGCGGGATCTTGGTCACCACGTAGTCGATGCTCGGCTCGAACGAGGCCGGCGTCGCACCGCCGGTGATGTCGTTGCGCAGTTCGTCCAGCGTGTAGCCCACAGCGAGCTTGGCCGCCACCTTGGCGATCGGGAAACCCGTGGCCTTGCTCGCCAGAGCCGAGGAGCGCGACACGCGCGGGTTCATCTCGATGACCACCATGCGGCCGGACGTCGGATCGATCGCGAAC
>Ga0209797_10000794_pt1 | contig 15829 bp, 11 predicted proteins | sample DOMMetBare3Fresh_2_FD_187472 | JGI IMG/M metagenome (GOLD analysis project Ga0209797, IMG submission 187472) | Wetland sediment microbial communities from St. Louis River estuary, USA, under dissolved organic matter induced mercury methylation -... | ecosystem: Environmental > Aquatic >... | reverse complement strand
ACAGGCGCTCGGGCTGGACCTGGGCAGCCCGCCGGCCGCCGGCGCGCCGCTGTTCGCCTTCGGCCCGCCGCAGGCCGTGCCGTCTCAGAACAACGCGCGCGACGCCTTCGGCAACCCGTTGGCCAGCGTGTCGCTCCTGATCGCCGATGCGACGCAGCTGCAGGCCAGCGAGTACGAGTTGCGTGCGGACACGGCCACCCCCGGCCAGTACCTGCTCACGCGACGCAGCGACGGCCTCGTGCGCAGCATCGCCAGCGGCGACACGGTCGATGGCCTGACGATCACCGTGGGTGTGCCGGCGCCCGGCCCGAACGACCGCTTCCTGCTGCAGGGCGTCGCGCGCGCGGGGCAGGGCTTCCGGCGGGTGCTCGACGATGCGCGTGCGCTGGCGGCCGCGTCGCCGGTGCAGGCCGCCGCCGGCGCCACCAACACCGGCAGCGCCACGGTCGCAGCGCTCGCCGTCGTCAGCGCCGCGATCGATCCGGACCGCACGGCCAACATCGATTTCACGTCGGCCAACGGCGACTACAACTGGGAGCTGCGCGACCGCGCCACCAATGCGCTGCTGTCCAGCGGCACGGGCACCTGGCAGCCGGGTCAGCCGATTGCCCTGAACGGCTTCGAGCTGCGCCTGAACGGCGTGCCGGCCAACGGTGACGCGTTCACGGTGGCGCGCACCGCGTTCCCGGCAACGAGCAACGGCAACGCGCTCGCGCTCGCCGCGCTGCGCGACCAGACCTTCATCGGGGGCCAGACCCCGACCGACGCCTACGCCAGCCTGATGGCCGGCGTGGGCGTGCAGGTGCAGGGCGCGCGCACGGCCGCGAGCATCTCGGCGTCGGTGGCGCAGCGCGCGAACGAACGCGTCACCTCCGCGTCGGGCGTCAGCCTCGACGAAGAGGCCGCGCGCCTGCTGCAGTTCCAGCAGAGCTACCAGGCTGCGGCCAAGGTGCTGCAGGTGGCGCAGACCGTGTTCGACACGTTGCTCGCCACCGCACGCTGATCCCGAGAATCGAGGAAAACGACATGACGCGCATCGCCTCCCTCCAGTCCTTCGAAAGCGGGCTCGAACGGCTGCAACGGCGCCAGAACGAGCTCGCCGAAGCGCAGGACCGCCTCACCAGCGGCAAGCGCGTGTCCAAGGCGAGCGACGACCCGAGCGCCGCAGCGCGCGCCGAGCGTGCGCAGGCTCAGATCATGCGGCAGGAGGCCAGCCAGCGCGCGGTCGACGCCGCGCGCAGCACGCTCACGCTCACCGAAACCGCGCTCGCCGACACCAGCGAACTGCTGCAGCAGGCGCGCGAGGCCATCGTCGCCGCAGGCAACGGGGGCTACAGCGATGCCGATCGCGCCTCGCTGGCGCAGCACCTGGAAGCGGTGCGCGCGCAACTGCTGGCCGCGGCCAACCGCGGCGACGGCGCGGGCGGCTATCTGTTCGCCGGTCAGGGTGCGAGCCAGCCGCCTTTCGTCGATGGTCCCGGCGGCGTGGCCTTCCGCGGCAGTGCCGGCGAGTTGCAGGCCGCGGTCGACGAACCCGTTCCGCTGTCCACTGACGGCCGCGCGGCGTGGCTGGGCGCCGCCAGCGGAAACGGCTTGTTCGAGACCCGCGTGCTGACCGCGCAGCCCAACGCGGCCGGCGCCTGGATCGACGGGGGCCAGGTCACTGATCCGCAGACGTTCTTCGCCGCCACCTCGCCGCCCGCGGTGGCCGACCCCGCCAACCTCGACTACCGCGTCGACTTCAGCGTCGGTGCCGGTGGCACCACGTTCACGGTCACCAAGGAGGGCGCGGCCACCGCCCTGACCAACGTGCCATACGTCGCCGGCAGGGCGGTCGAGATCGACGGCATGTCGTTCACGGTCCAGGGCGCGCCGGCGGCGGGCGAGGCGTTCGAACTGCGCCTGGCACAACCGACGCAGTCGGTGTTCGCGACGCTCGACCGTGCGATCGCCGGGTTGCGCACGCCGCTGCGCAGCCCCGCGGCAATCGCCCAGGGCGTGCAGCAGGCGCTGGCCGGCCTCGACGGGTCGGCCGCGGCGCTGCAGTCGCTGCGCGCGCGCGTCGGCGACACGCTCAATCGCATCGACATGGTCGAGGGACGAATCGCTGCGCACAAGCTCGCCGCGCAGGACGAAAAGTCCAAAGCCGAGGATTTGGACATGGTCGAGGCGATCTCGTCGTTCCAGAATCAGCAGACCGGCTACGAAGCCGCGCTGAAGGCTTACTCCACGGTGCAGCGCCTGTCGCTGTTCCAGTTCATCAACCCCTGAAGCCGTTCGCACGTCCCGCATCGATGCAAGACCATCCGATCCTCGCCCAGGTGGTGCTCGGCTATTCGCCGATGATCGACCGCGAGCGTGCCGTGATCGCCACGCGCCTGACGGTGTTCCCCGCCAAGCCGGACACGGCGATTGATGCGGGCGCCCTGCTCGCCGCGGTCGGCGAGGTCTGGCCCGAGGGATCCGGCAAGGTCTCGCTGAACGTGTCCAGCGAATCGCTGTTGCACGACCTGATGCTCGCCAAGCCCAACGCCAACATCATGATCGAGGTGCCGGCCTTCATCGCGGCCGACATCGACCATGGCGAGGCCATCGCAGGCCTGTACGCACGCGGCAACACGCTTCTGCTGAAGGGCCGGCCGCGCACCGAGCTGCCGCGCGAGGTGCTGCCGTGCTTCAAGCACTCGATCATCGATGTCGACGACGAGCGCCGCAGCGATGCACCGGCACCGCCCGGCGTCACGCGCCAGATCACCCACGTGCAGGCCGGCGTGCGCACCGTGGCCGAGATGGAGGCGAGCTTCCAGCGCGGCGCGGTCGCGGTGCTCGGCTGGCCGATCGACGACGTGATCAAGTCCAAGGGCGGCCAGCGCCAGCCCGACCTGACCGCGATCGTCGAGCTGATGCGTCGCATCGACAAAGAGGATCCGATCGACCGCCTGGAAGACGTGCTCAAGATCGAGCCGACGCTGGCGTTCAAGCTGCTGCGCTACATCAACTCGGCCGCGTTCGGCCTGCGCGTCGAGGTGGCCTCGTTCCGCCACGCCCTGATGCTGCTGGGCTATCAGCGCCTGAAGCGCTGGCTCGCGCTGCTGCTGGCCTCGGCGAGCAAGGAACGCGACATGAAACCCGTGATGTTTTCCGCATTGCGCCGCGGCCTGCTGATGGAAGAGCTGACGCGCGCCAGCGTGGGCGGCAACGACGAACAGATGCGCAACGAAGCCTTCATCTGCGGCGTATTCTCGCTGCTCGACCGCATGATGGCGCAGTCCTTCACCGAGCTGCTGAAGGCGGTGCCGGTGCCCGAGGGCGTGCGCCAGGCCCTGGTCGACAGCGACGGCCCGTACCAGCCCTTCCTCGAGGTGGTGCGCGCGGTCGAGAACGAGTCGATCTTCGACATCCGCGAGTGCGCCGAGCGCCTGCTGCTGGGCGAAGGCGAGATCAACCGCGCGGTGCTGCGCGCGCTGGCCGCCGCGACCCAGATCCAGTAGCGTCGACCGGCCCCGGCTGGCGCCCGCCCGCTGCGGGGCGTCGCCGCCCGCTACGGTTTCGCGCCGAGCGTGGTCCATGCCACGCCTGACGGCCTGTCGCGCCTTGCGTGGCGCCTGGGGGGCGTGCGGCCACACGTTACAGTCCCGGGCATGACAACCTCCGAATGGCCGAGCGCTCCGTGCGACCGCGTGTCGCAAGGATAGAGACCGCCCGCCGCCCATGCCGATCTTCCGCCGCCCCCCGACACTGGCCCCGCTCGGCGAGGAGGGCGCACGAGCGGGCGGTGCCGCACCGGTCTGGGGCGCGGTGCTCGACGCTGCGGCTCTGGCCCGCCTGGCCGAGCTGGACCCCAAGGGCAAGGCCGGGCTGGTGGCGCGTGTGGTCACCACCTACACCCAGTCGCTGGGCAAGCTGCTCGAGCAACTGACCGTCGCCCGGACCGCGGGCGACGCCAACGCGTTGCGTCATGTGGCCCATACGCTCAAGTCCTCGTCGGCCAGCGTGGGCGCGCTTCAGTTGTCGGGCCTGTGCGCCGATATCGAGCGCAAGGTGCGGGACCGCCAGACCGACGGCCTCGATGCACAGCTCGAAGAGATGCTGCGCGAGGGCGCTCGCGTGCTGGCGGCGCTGCGCGCCGGCACCGCAGGACCACAACGCCTGTCATGAACGACACCTCGTCCTCCGCCGCGGACGTGCCGGCCACAGAAGATCGGCCCCACGTGCTGCTCGTCGACGACGACGACGTCAACTTGATGTTGACCGCGATCGCTTTGCGCGAGCGCGGATTCGAGGTGATCGAGGCCAGCGGGGGCGAGGCCGCGCTCGAGCAGCTCGAACAGATCGCGCCGGACCTGATCGTGCTCGACGCGATGATGCCCGGCATCGACGGCTTCGAGACCTGCCAGCGCCTGCGCCATCGCGCCGGCTATGCCCAGGTGCCGGTGCTGATGCTCACGGGCCTGGACGACGACGCCTCGATCGAGCGCGCGTACAGCGCCGGTGCCACCGACTTCTTCGTCAAGAGCATGCAGTGGAGCCTGCTCGCGGGTCGTCTGCGCTACATGCTGCGCGCCTCGCGCACACGCGTCGAGCTCGAGCGCAGCAAGTTCAAGCTCGCGCGCGCGCAGGATCTGGCGCGCATGGGCAGTTTCGACTGGCGCCGCGGCAACGGCCTGGGCCATCTGTGGCTGTCGCCCGAGGCGATGCGCGTGCTGGGCCGCGGCCAGGCCGAGCGGGTCGACGTGCGCGGTCTGCTGCGCATGGTGGGCGCGGCGCAGCGCCGCGGCCTGATCCGCATGGTCAGCGAGGTGGTGGCACACAACGCAGTGCTCGCCACCGACGTGTCGGTGATGCTGTTCGACGGCCGCCAGCGCATCATCCACGTCGAGGCCGAGGCCGAGTTCGAGCATGGCCACGCCGTGGGCTACACCGGCGTGTTCCAGGACGTGACCGACCGCCGCGTCGCCGAGGACCGCATCCGCCACCTCGCCAATTTCGACGCACTCACTGGCCTGCCCAACCGGCGCCAGCTGATCTGGCGCACCGAGCGCGCGCTCGAGCAGGCACGGCGTCTGAACCACAACGCGGCGCTGCTGCTGATCGACCTCGATCGTTTCAAGAACGTCAACGACACGCTGGGCCACGCCGCCGGCGACGAATTGCTGATGGAGGTGGCGCGCAGGCTGCGGGCCTGCGTGCGCCACAGCGAGCAGGTGATGGAGGGCGCGCTGGAGGCCGCGGGGTCGCGCTCGCACCGCACGCTCGAGGCGGTCGGCCGGCTCGGCGGCGACGAGTTCGTGGCCTTGCTGCCCGAAGTCGGCGACGAGGCCGATGCACAGCGCGTGGCCGCCCGCGTGCTCGAGTCTTTGCGCGAGCCGATCTTCGTCGCCGGCCAGGAATGCTTCTGCACCGCCAGCGTGGGCATCGCGATGTTCCCGCGCGACGGCCTGAACCTGGTCGACCTGATGCGCAACTCCGACGTCGCGATGTACGCCGCGAAGTCGGCCGGGCGCAATGTGGCCACCGCCTACAGCGCCCACCTGGGCGGCCGCGGGCGCGACAAGATCGAGCTGGAAAGCCACCTGCACAAGGCGATCGAGCGCGAAGAGCTGGTGCTCCATTACCAACCCAAGATCGACGTGCGCAGCGCCAAGATGGTGGGCGTCGAGGCGCTGATGCGCTGGCAGCGCGGCGGCGTGCTGGTGCCGCCGGGCGACTTCATCCCGCTGGCCGAGGAGACCGGCCTGATCGTGCCGCTGTCGGAGTGGGCGGTGAAGGAGGCAGCGCGCCAGGCGCGCATCTGGCAACAGAGCTTCGGCTTCTCGGATTCGATCGCGGTGAACCTACCCTCGCGCCTGTTCGAGCGCAGCGACCTGGTCGAGAACATCCACCAGTCGGTGTCGGCCTATGGCGTGCCGCACAAGGCGATCCAACTCGAGATCACCGAGAACAACCTGATGAAGGACCTGCACAACGTGTCGCTGTCCTTGCATCGATTGAACGAGATCGGGGTCGAGATCTCGATCGACGACTTCGGCACCGGCTACTCGTCGCTGGCCTACCTGACGACGCTGCCGATCTCGGAACTCAAGATCGACCGCAGCTTCGTGCGCGACCTGGGCATCACGCCGCAGAGCTCGGCCGTGGTCAGCGCCATCATCGCGCTGGCGCGCTCGCTGGGCCTTCGCGTGATCGCCGAGGGTGTCGAGAACCTGCGCCAGATGGAGGTGCTGCACCGCCTGGGTTGCGTCGTGATGCAGGGCTTCCTGTTCTCCAAGCCGCTGCCGCCCGACGACCTCGAGCTCTGGTTGCAGCAGACCATGCTGCCGCGCAAGGCACCTTGGATCGGCGTGGTGCGCGACACCGACGGCAGCCTGCCGCGACTGGGCCGCGCCTGAGGCGGCCGCGGCGTGAAGGCCAGCACCGCGCAGATCGCCAAGGCGACGCTGCACCGCCTGGTCCAGCTGCGCCAGGATCCGACACCCGAGAACTACGCGCGCGCGTGGATCGAGGCGGGCGGCGTCGTCGGCGATGGCACGGGCCAGGCCGACGCGGGCGGATGGGCCCAGTTGATCGAACAGCTGGCGCAGGGCCTTGAGCGTCGCGGCCGCCACTGGACGACGGCGCGCAGGAGGGACAGCCTGCAGCGCGTGCTTGCAGGCAGCCGCGCCGGCCCGCTGAATCGACTGCAGGAGCGCCTGACGCAGCTGTGCGTGAGCTGGCAGCACGACGAGTCCGACGCGAAGGTCGAGACCGTGGTGGGCGAGCTTGCGCCCAGCCCGCAGGACGAGGCGAGCGCAGGTTCCTGGACCGTGCTGGCGTCGCGCCTGCAGACGACGGTGAGTGCCGGGCTGCCGATGGACGACGGCCACAGCGCGCAGCTGGCGCGCGCGCTCGAGTCGCAGGCCCGGCGGTGGCAGGGCGGGACCGTCGACGAGGCGCTGCTGCGGCAGGTGCAGGACAGTTGCGACGAGGTTCGACGCGTGTTCACCCAGCGCCATCTGATGGTCGACGAGATGACGCGTCTGGTGCGTGCGATGACCGAGGGCCTGACCGAGCTGGCCGAGGACGAGAGTTGGGCGCGCGGGCAGGCCGATGCGATGCGCATGCGCCTGGGCGAGGGCGGCGAGGCGCTGAGCCTGCGCGGCGTGCGTTCGGCCGCCGATCTGTTGTCGCAGACGCGGCGCCAGCAACAGCGGTTGCGTGGCGAGCGCGACCGCGCGCGCGATGCGTTGCGCGCTCTGGTCGACAGCCTCGCCGAGGAGCTCAAGGCCCTGGGCATGCATACGGGCCGGTTCGGCGACCAGTTGTCGCACTGCGTGGAGGGCCTCGAGACGGCCGACACGCGCGAGCAGCTGGCGACGCTGGTGCACGACATCGTCACGGCCAGCCGGACGGTCCAGACCGAAGTGGCCGACGCGGGTGCGCGCCTGACCGCCGGGCGCGAGCAGGCGGAGGCGCTGAACCAGCGCGTGCGCGAACTGGAGGCCGAGCTGCGCCGCCTGTCCGACGAGGCCTCGACCGACGCTCTGACGCAGGTGGCCAATCGGCGCGGCCTGATCCAGGCGTTCGAGACCGAGGCGGCGCGGCACGAGTGCGACGCAATGCCGCTTGCCGTCGCGCTGATCGACATCGACAACTTCAAGAAGCTCAACGATTCACTCGGCCACGCCGCCGGCGACGAGGCGCTCCGGGCGCTCGCCGCCCAGGTGCGAAAGACGCTGCGTCCGGTCGACCATGTGGCGCGCTTCGGCGGCGAGGAATTCGTGATGCTGCTGCCGGCCACCGCGGTCGACGAAGCACGCGAAGTGCTTGGGCGCGTGCAGCGTGCGCTGTCGATGAGCCTGTTTCTCCACGAAGGCCGTGAGGTCTTCGTCACGTTCTCGGGCGGCGTGACGTTGTGGCGTCCTGGTGAAACGCTGGACAGCGCGGTCGAGCGTGCCGACCTGGCGTTGTACGAGGCCAAGCGGACCGGAAAGAACCGGACCTGCATCGGTTGACCACCCTCGCAGCGGCCTGGTGGCCGCTTTCCCTCGAGGGGCAACGCCAGCAGCCCGGCAAGGCCGCTTGAGCGGCGTTTGTGCGGTGGTCCGGGGCTTGCGGGCGCCGGCGCCGTCGACTGTGTGCACAATCGCGCGGTGTCCGCGACCCACCTGGCCGTCCTCGACGACGAGATCGACATCACACAGCTGATCGCGCGCTACCTCGGTGCGATGGGGTTTCGCGTGACGCAGCTGCACCGCGGCGCCGATCTGCTGGCGCTGATGCAGCGCGATCCGCCCGCGCTGGTGCTGCTCGACCTGGGCCTGCCCGACGAGGACGGCTTCGCCATCGCGCGCCAGCTGCGCGAGCACCATCGCTGCGGTCTGGTCATCGTCAGCGGCCGCGGCGACGCGGTCGACAAGGTGGTGGGCCTGGAGGTCGGCGCCGACGACTACGTGACCAAGCCGTTCGACCTGCGCGAGCTGCTGGCGCGCATCAAGGCCGTGCTGCGGCGCATGGAAAGCGCGGCCCCGGCGGCAAGCCCCGAGAGCGACGGCGCGGCGCCTGCCGCAGCGGTCGGGCGCGAGCGCTGGCGTTTCGCGGACTTCGAGATCGACGTCGCGGCGCGCACGCTGTCGCATCCGCAGCGCGGCGCCATCACGCTGACCGCAGGCGAGTTCGACCTGCTGGTCACCTTCTGCCGTCACGCCGGCCGCGTGCTGTCGCGCGACTTCCTGCTCGACGCGACGCGGGGCCGCGAGGCCGGCCCGTTCGATCGGACGATCGACGTCCAGGTGGGCCGCATCCGCCGCAAGATCGAAGCCGACCCGGAGAACCCTGCGCTGATCAAGTCGGTGCGCGGCGCGGGCTACCTGCTGGCCGTCGGCGTCGAGCCGCGATGACACGCGCCGCGTCCGGCCGATGAAGGCAGTGCCCCCAGAGGAGCGGGAAGCCGTCCTGCGCAGCCTGTTCGAGGCCTATCCCGATGCGGTGCTGCTGGTCGATGCGGACGGCCGCATCGCGATGGCCAATGACCTGGCCACGCAGATGCTCGGCTACCCGCCGTCGGAGCTGGTCGGCCTGTCGGTCGACGCGCTGGTGCCCGACGCGGTGCGGCCGCGCCACGCGCAGTACCGGGCCACCTACGCGCACGATCCGCGCGCGCGGCCGATGGGCACGCAGCTCGATCTCGTGGCGCGCCGCCGCGACGGCAGTGAACTGCTGGTGGAGATCTCGCTGTCGCCGCTGCAGCCGCAGGGGCTGCCGTATGTGATGGCGACGATGCGCGACATCGGCAACTACCCGCGGGTGCGCCAGGCACTGGAACGGGCGCGCCACGCCGAATGCATCGCGCAACTCGGCCGGCTGGCGGTCAACGCGAGCGATCCCGAACGCGTGTTGCTCGACGCGCCGGCGGCAATCGCGGTGGCGCTCGATGTCGACGAGGCCATCCTGTACGTGCTGGAGCACGACGGCCGCCACTTCCGCGTTGCCGGCCGCAGCGGTGCGGCGCTCGACGCCGGCGCGCAGGAGCGCGTGCCCAACGATGCCAGTTCTGCGCCTGGCTGGCTTGCAGCGCAGGGCGCTGCGGTGGTGACCGGCAATCCGCCGCTGGCTACCGCCGGGGCGAACGCGTTGGGCGTCCCGATGGCCGATCGCGGCCGCATCGTCGGCGCGCTCGTGCTGCGCGCGCGCGACGCCCATCGTTTCGGCGCCGATGCGATGCGCTTCGTCGAGTCGCTCGTCAGCCTGCTGGCCACCGTGCTGCAGCGCGCCGCCAGCGAGGAGGCGCTGCGCCACTCGCAACGCATCGAGGCGGTGGGCCAGCTCACTGGTGGCATCGCGCACGACTTCAACAACCTGCTGACCGTGATCCAGGGCAACCTGCAGGTGCTTTCCGACATTCCCGGGCTGGAAGGCAACGACGACCTGCAATCGATGGTCGATGCCGCGATGCGGGCGGCGCGGCGCGGCGCCGACCTGACCGCCAAGCTGCTGGCCTTTTCGCGGCGCCAGGTGCTGCAGCCCAGGGCGATCGAGGTCTCTCGCGTGCTGCCCGCGCTGGCCGACCTGCTGCGGCGCACGCTCGATGCGCGCATACGCATCGCGGTGCAGATCGACCCCGACTGCCCGGCCTGCCTGGCCGATCCGGCGCAACTCGAGTCCGCGCTGCTGAACGTCGCGATCAACGCGCGCGACGCCATGCCCGAGGGCGGCACGCTGACGTTCCGGGCGCGGCGCTGCGCGGCCGCGCCGCTGGCCGAACGGCTGCCGTGGAACGGTGCGGGAGTGGAGCTGTCGGTGGCCGACACGGGCGTGGGCATGAGCGAGGCCGTGATGGCGCGCGCCTTCGAGCCGTTCTTCACGACCAAGGAGGCCGGCCGTGGCACCGGCCTGGGACTGGCCACGGTGTATGGCTTCGCGCACCAGTCGCAAGGCGCGGTGATGCTGGCGAGTCAGCCGGGCGAGGGCACCACGGTGACGCTGTTCTTGCCGGCGCCGACGCGGACGGGCACCGAGCCCTCAGCGGCAGAGGCGTTGCGCGTGACCTCAGCGGTGCCGCGGGGCCTGTCGGTGCTGCTGGTCGAAGACGAACCCGAGGTGCTGCGCGTGCTGCAGGCGTTCCTGTCCGGCTGGGGATGCCGCGTCACCGCGTGCGCGCAGGCGGAGACGGCCCTGGCCGAACTGGCACCGGCGAGCGCGGCCTTCGACCTGCTGCTGTCCGACGTCGTGCTCGGGCCCGGGCTGCGGGGCACCGAACTGGCGCAACGCGCACGCGCGCTGCGCCCTGACCTGCCGGTGCTGCTGATGTCCGGCTATGCCTACGCGGCGGGCGATGCACCGGCGCTGCCGCTGCTGCGCAAGCCCTTCACCCGCGAACAACTCGCCCAATCGATCCGTCAGGCCCTGGTCATTGCAGGCTAGCGTGGCCGTTGTGGCCGTTGTGGCCGTTGTGGCCGCAGGCCTCGCTGCCGACGAAGGCAGCCAGCGCCGCGACGTCGGGGATGAGGATCTCACGGCGTGCGCCGTCCGCGAATCCGATCAACTGCTGGCGCGCCAGGCGCGACAGCGCGCGGCTCACCGATTCGAGCGTCATGCCCAGGTAGTTGCCGATCTCCGCGCGGGTCATGCGCAGCGTGATCTGATCGGTGCGCAGGCCGCGCCGCGCGAGCGCGTCGCTCATCAGGCGCAGGAACTCGGCCACTCGCGCGTCGGCCGACAAGGTGGTCAGCGCGAGCAGCGTGTCGCGGTCGCGGCTGATCACGCGGCTCATCTCGCCATGCAGCAGCGCCATCAACGGCGGGTGCGAGGCGCAGGCGGCGAGCAGCGCGTCGTAGCGGATCGTCCAGACTTCCCCGGTGTCCAGCGCCACGGCATCGCAACGGTAGCGGCCGCCGGCGATGCCGTCGAAGCCCAGCCAGTCGCCGCGGAACTGCAGGCCCACCACCTGGGCGCGACCGTCGGCGGCACTGTTGACGATCTTGCAGTAGCCCGTGTTGAGCAGGAACAGGTGGGTGAAAACATCGCCGCAACGGTAGACCTGGTCACCGGCATGAACGACGCGGCGCTGTACCGGCACGCGTTCGGCCACCAGGGCCAGCATGTCGGCGATGCGGCGCGACTCCTTGCGCTCCTCGACGCGCTCCTGGTCACGGCTCGACGGCGCAGTGCCATCGAAGGATTCGGCACTGTAGACGGCAGCGGGTTCGAGCAACATGACAGTCTCCTTGTTGGGGTTGTTGATGCTTGTCAAGAAGTCTGGCGATCGATCACTCATCGCTTGCGACAACATCGTGTCGCTGGGTGACGTTGTGTGAACGAACGGTGAACGGCGACCCCGCTGTGTCGCAGCGCGACGGGGGTTGACCCAGCGCAAGGCCCTGCCCGGAGGCCGAACGGACGATTCGCCGCCGTGAGCCCCACCTTCCATCGCCGACTGCTCTCGTCGTCGCCGATCGATGCGTTGGACGCGCGCGCCCTGGTCGCCACCGCGCGCGCGCTCAGACGCAGCGATGTGAGCGCGCCCTCGGCCGGCGCGCCGCTGCGCGGCAAGAACATCGCACTGGTGTGCACCGTGCCCGATTGCAAGTGCGCGCGAGACTTCGACGAGGCGGCCAGCGAGTTGGGCGCGCGCGTGGCGCGCATCGAACCCGAAGTCGACTGGCTGCGTGAGGATTCGCATGTCGGCCGTGACGCGGCGCGCCTGCTCGAGCACCTGTATGACGCAGTGGGCTGCGAGGAGGTGCCTTCCGGCTTCGCGCAGCGCCTGCAGGACGACATCTCGGTGCCCGTCTACGACGGACTGGCGCGCGGCGACCATCCGCTGTTCGGACTGCTGCCCGAGGTGGCCGACCCAGGCAGTGCGCCGGGGCCCGAGGAGCGCCGCGCGTTGCTGCAGGCTGTGCTCGTCAGGACGCTGTTGTGACGGCCGCCCGCGCGAGGGCGGCGTGATGTCGACGCTCGCCGCGGCCGCCGGCGTGGTCGACGATCCGGTCGAACTCGCACGTTTCACGCGTATCGATGGCGCGCGCGGCCTCGCTGAATCGTCTCTGCAGCTGTCGGGCCTGCACTGCGCGGCGTGCGCCGGGCAGATCGAGGCCGCGCTGGCGGCAGTGGACGGCGTGCTCGACGCCGAGGTGAGCTACGCCGCCTCGCGCGTTCGCGTGCGCTGGCAGCCGCAGCGCACGCGCGCCTCGACGCTGGTGGCCGCGATCCACCGCGCGGGGTACGGCGCGGTGCCCGACACGGCGGCGCAGGCGCGCGCGATGCGCGCGGCCGAACAGCGGCAGCTGCTGTGGCGGCTGTTCGTGGCCGTGTTCTGCGCGATGCAGGTGATGATGCTGGCCACGCCGGTCTATGTGGCCGACGCCGGCAGCCTGGCACCCGATCTCGAGCAGTTGCTGCAGCGCTCGGCCTGGATGCTCACGCTGCCGGTGCTGCTGTTCTCTGCCGCGCCGTTCTTCGTGTCGGCATGGTCTTCGCTGCGCCAGCGGCGCCTGGGCATGGACGTGCCGGTGGCGCTGGGGGTCGCGGTCGCGTTCGTCGCCTCCAGCGGTGCCGCGTTCGACCCGGGCGGCGTGTTCGGCCGCGAGGTCTACTTCGATTCGCTCACGATGTTCGTGAGTTTCCTGCTCGCAGGACGCTGGCTCGAGTTGCGAGCCCGTCATGCCGCGACCGACGCGATCGAGCGCCTGGGATTCGCCGCGCCGCGCCAGGCTTGGCGCATCGTCGATGCGCACGGACGCATCGAGGCGGTGAGCGTCGAGCGCCTGGTCGCCGGCGACCGCGTGCGGGTGCCGCTCGGCGAGGCCTTCCCGGGCGATGGCGTGCTCGAGGACGGCAGCACGCAGGCTGACGAGTCGCTGCTGACGGGCGAGTCCACGCCGGTGCCCAAGTCGGTTGGCGACTCGGTGGTGGCCGGCAGCATGAACCTGGGCGCGCCGGTCATCGCCCGCATCGAGCGCACCGGTGCGGACACGCGCTTCGAGCAGATCGCCGCGCTGATGCGCGAAGCCCTGACGTGCCGGCCCGAAACAACGCGGCTGGCCGATCGCATCGCGGGGCCCTTCCTCGCGGCGGTGCTGCTGCTCGCACTGGGCGCCGCCCTGGTCTGGTGGACGATCGATCCATCGCGTGCGATCTGGGTTGCCGTGTCGGTGCTGATCGTGACCTGTCCTTGCGCGCTGTCGCTTGCCGCACCGTCTGCGCTGCTGGCCGCCACCGCGGCACTGGCGCGGCGCGGTGTGCTGCTGCGCCGTGTCGATGCGCTCGAAACGCTCGCCCGCGTCGACCACGTGATGCTCGACAAGACAGGCACCCTGACACAGCCCCGGCCGCAATGGCGCGCCACGCATGCGCTGGACGCCTGTGACGAGGCGGGCCGCCGCCAGCGCACGCTCGATGCGGCTGCGCTGGCCTGCTGGTCCACCCACCCTCTGGCGCGCGCGCTGGTCGAGGCGGTGCCCGAGGCGGCCGCGCAGGCCGCTCGATGGCACGAGGTGCACGAGGTGCGCGGTCACGGCCTCGAGGCGCTCGATGCGGCGGGCCAGCGCTGGCGCCTCGGCTCGTCGCGCTGGCTCGGCCTCGCGCCCGGCGATGCGCACGCCGAAGCTGCGCTCGCATTCGGGCCGGTCGGCCAGCCGCTGCTGGCGATCGAGTTCGACGAGTCCTTGCGCGACGATGCGCTGGCCTCCGTGGTGGCACTGCGCGCCCAGGGCATTGCGCTGACGGTCTTGTCGGGCGACGAGGCGACGCGCGTGTCGCGGCTGGCGGCGCGGCTGGGCATCGACCACGCCGTGGCCGGCGCGGCGCCGGAACGCAAGCTCGATGCGCTGCGCAGGCTGCAGTCCGACGGCCACGTCGTCGCGATGGTCGGCGACGGCGTGAACGACGCGCCGGTGCTGGCGCAGGCCGACGTGTCGTTCGCACTGGTGCACGGCGCGCAGATCGCACGCGCCGCGGCGGACGCGGTCCTGTTGTCCGCGCGCCTGCAGGACATCGCGCATGCGCTGCACGTCGCGCGTCGGACGGTGCGCGTGATCCGGCAGAACCTGGTGTGGGCCGCGCTCTACAACGCCGCGTGCGTGCCGCTCGCACTCGCCGGCTTGCTGCCGCCGTGGGCCGCGGGCCTGGGCATGGCCGCGAGTTCGGTTTTCGTCGTGGGCAACGCGATGCGACTTGCAAGGATCGCGTAAGGCATGGACATCCTGTACCTGCTGATTCCGCTGTCGTCGGTGCTCGTGCTGGGCATCGTCGGCGTGTTCGCGTGGGCGTTGCATCGAGGTCAATTCGACGACATCGAACGCGAGGGCGAACGGATCCTTGACGAGACGCAAGTCGCGTCGGTTTCCACCCCCGAACAATCGCGCAACGTTTGACGAGGAGGTCTTCGATGGCTGCTGCTTCTTCCGCCGCGGTCGCGCCGCCGGTCTATCACGACACTGCCGTTCGCCTGTTCGCGCTGGCCGCCGTGCTTTGGGGCGTGGTGGGCATGCTGGTGGGTGTGGTGATTGCCGCGCAGCTCACCTGGCCGGAGCTGAACTTCGGCATACCGTGGTTGAGCTACGGCCGGCTGCGCCCGCTGCACACCAACGCGGTGATCTTCGCCTTCGGCGGCTGCGTGCTGTTCGCCACCGCGTACCACGTGGTCCAGCGCACGGGCCAGACCAAGCTGTTCGCGCCGGGTCTGGCGCTGTTCACGTTCTGGGGCTGGCAGCTGGTGATCCTGCTCGCGGCGATCACGCTGCCGCTGGGCATCACCAGCGGCAAGGAGTACGCCGAGCTCGAGTGGCCGATCGACCTGCTGATCGCCGTGGTGTGGGTCTCCTTCGCGATCGTGTTCTTCGGCACCGTGGGCACGCGCAAGGTCCGCCACATCTATGTCGCCAACTGGTTCTTCGGGGCCTTCATCATCGCGGTGGCGCTGCTGCACATCGTCAACAGCGCGGCCATGCCGGTCAGCCTGACCAAGAGCTACAGCGCCTATGCCGGCGTGCAGGACGCGATGGTGCAGTGGTGGTACGGCCACAACGCGGTGGGCTTCTTCCTGACCGCCGGCTTCCTCGGGATGATGTACTACTACATCCCCAAGCAGGCGGGGCGGCCTGTGTACTCGTATCGCCTCTCGATCGTGCACTTCTGGGCCCTGATCTTCACGTACATGTGGGCGGGCCCGCACCACCTTCACTACACCGCGCTGCCCGACTGGGCGCAGTCGATCGGCATGATCTTCTCGCTGGTGCTGCTGGCGCCGTCGTGGGGCGGCATGATCAACGGCATCATGACCTTGAGCGGGGCGTGGCACAAGCTGCGCGACGACCCGATCCTCAAGTTCCTGATCGTCTCGCTGTCGTTC
>Ga0209797_10000793_pt1 | contig 15842 bp, 14 predicted proteins | sample DOMMetBare3Fresh_2_FD_187472 | JGI IMG/M metagenome (GOLD analysis project Ga0209797, IMG submission 187472) | Wetland sediment microbial communities from St. Louis River estuary, USA, under dissolved organic matter induced mercury methylation -... | ecosystem: Environmental > Aquatic >... | reverse complement strand
GTCCACCGGCCAGCTGACGACCATCACGTCGACATCCTTGGCGCCGAAGTCGAACTGGCGGATGCGTGCGATGAGTTTCTGTTCGAGCTCGGGTGTCTTCAGCTCGGTCGAAACCACGCGGCAACCAACCACCTCGCCCCCGGGTGAGATCTTCAGCTCGACGACCACCTTGCCTTGCAAGCCCGGCTCTTCGCGCAGCGCGCGGTTGTACAGGGCGTAGATCGCGCCCTTGTTGCGCTCGAAGACGAGCTTGATCTCCTCGATCGAACGCGAGGCCTTGCCACTGCCGCTCTTCTTGAGGCTGCCACCGGCGCCGTCGCCGTTGCCGCCGGTGCCGCCACCGCGCGCACCGCCGCCGCCGTAGCCGCCGCCACCGCCGCCACCGGCAACGCCTTCGACCAGCGTGGTCGCGCGGCCCGCCAGGCCGCCGCCGCCGGTGTTGCGGCTGTAGGAGGCGGTATTGATGCCGCCCGAGCCGCCGGTGAGGTTGGAGGTGATCAGCGCGCGCGCCGGAAGGCCAGGCTCGTTGCCCGCGCCGACGCCAACACCCACGCCCGTACCCACGCCGGGGCCGGGCTTGATGTCCTGCTTCAATTGCACGGCGACTGGTGCGCCGCGCAATTCGGCCAGCTGGTCCTTCATCGCCAGCAGGCCGACGCCCGCCGCCTGCCGGCGTGCGCCTTCGATCTCGCCCGGCGGCTTGTTCGGTTGCGGCCGGCGCGCTTCAGGCACCGGGGCCTCCTTGGTGCGCTCTGGTTTGGGTGCGGGCCGCGGATCGGCCTTCGCCGGCAGCGGCTCTTGCGGGATGTTCGCCTTGGCCAGGCTTTGCGGCTCGGGCGCCTTCTTCGGCATCGGCAGCGGCTCGCGCTCGAGCACCAGCTTGGCCAGTCGCTGCGGCAGCTCGGGCGGCTTGGCGCGGTCTTCCTGCGGTCGCGGCATCAACGAGAACACCACGCAGGCCAGCGCCGCAACGCCGACGATGCGTTGCAGGATGCGCTTGAAGCGCGCCTCGTCTTCAATGGCGATGGCCCACGCAAGCACCGGGGCACGAAAGGAGATCGCTGCCGCGCTCATGTCTTGACCGCCTTGCGCGTCACCGCGAATGACACGTCGCTGAAGTCGGCGCGCGCGGCCGTGACCATCACCTTGCGCAGCAGGCTGTACGGGATGTCCTTGTCGCCCATGATCGTGATGGTCCGGCCCTGAGCCTGGTTCTCGGGGCGGATCGTCTGGCGCTTGGCCTGCAGGTCGAGTTCGTCCTTCAGGCCGGAGATCAGGTCACCGGCGCTTGCCAGCGCGTCGTTGACGGTGGCCACGCGGCGGCCTTCGACCAGGATGTCGGGCCCGCTGACTGTGATGACCAGCGTTTCGCGCGGCGACTTGTCGGCGCTGGACAGCGGCAGCGTGACGGCCTTGGCGGGGGTCAGGATCTCGACGCCGCCGCTCGACATCAGGAAGAAGATCAGGATCGTGAAGATGTCGATCAACGACACCAGGTTCATGTCCAAACCGGTCTTGTTGCGCTGCTTTCGTTCGGCGCGTCTTTCCAGTGGCGTCAGCTTCATGGTCGTGCCACTCCCTTATGCTTTTGTAGCGATCGGCGCGTCGCCGATCGAGATGTCGGGAAACAGCGGCACCGGCTTGGCCCTGGCACCCGCGCCGGCCGGTACCTCGCGCACGGCGTCCATCAACTGAATCAGCGTGTCGTAGGGCGTCTCCGGCCGCGCCAGCAAGGTGGCGGTTGCCGTGTCGGGGAACTTGGCCTTGATCTGCTGTATCAGCAGCGACAGCGTGGCCAGGTCGTAGCCGCCCCCTGTGTTCGGGATGCGCTGGATCAGGCCTCCGATGCGGTCGCCGACCTCGAGCGCGTCGGGCCGCAGCACGATCTCGAGCTTCAGGTCATTGACTTTGAGCTGCTCGGCCGCCCCCGACGACTGCGCGGGCAGCGACAGGTCGATCACCGACAGCCTCGTGAACACGGCGGTCGACAGCAGGAACGGCACCAGCACCACGATCAGGTTGATGAACGCCGTCACGTCGAGCTCGGCGGCGTGGCGGCGGATGCGGCGGGAGCGCATGGCAGGCCTCGCCCGGTTCAGCGCGTGGTGGCGGGGGCCGCGCCGGCCTCGGCCTTCAGGCGCTGCGTGACGTTGAGGAAGCTGATCTTGGCCCCTTCCAGCCCGTCGACGATCTCGCTGGTACGGGCCTGCAGGAAGGCGTGGATCAGCAGGAACGGGATGGCCACGGTCAGCGCGAACGCGGTGTTGTTCATCGCGATCGAGATCGACGCCGAGAGCAATTCGGCCTTCTCGGCCGGGTTCACCTGCGACACCGCGGTGAAGCCCTTGATCAGGCCGATGATGGTGCCCAGGAGACCCACCAGGGTGATCACGTTGGCAAAGGTGGCAATGTAGTGCGTGCGCTTCTCCAGCCGCGGCACGATTTCCATCATGCCTTCCTCCATCGCCGCGTCGACGTCTTCACGCCGGCCGGGGCTTTGCATGCGCTGCAGGCCGTTGGTCACGATCTTGCCGACCGCAGCGTCGGAGCCCGACGCCACTTGCTGCACCTCCTTCAGGCGCCCGCCCTGCAGCATGGGCAGCAGTTGCGACCACAGCTTGCGGTTCTCGGCGCCGGCACGCTTGAGGAAGATGAAGCGCTCGATCGCGATCGCCAGGCCGATGGCCATGATCAGGATGCTGGGGTAGATGGCCAGGCCACTGTCCTGGAAGAATTTGACGGCGGTGTCGATGAGGGTCATGGTGGGTTCTCCTTCTCTTTCGGGTCTGGGATCGGGTTCAGCGATTGGCCGCGGGAGCGGCATTCGCGACGTTGGGCTTGGCGGCGTTGAGTTGCTGGTCGTAGCTCATGTGGCGACGGAACACGTCGCGATCGACGGGCGACATCAAGTCGTCGAGTACGCTGTTCGGCGGCTTGCCCGACAACTCGCCCGGCGGCGGCTTCTTCCACGGCACGATGTAAAGCACCTTGGGCAACTCGCGGTTGCCGATGATCTGCGTGCGGTCGATGTCGGCGCGGTCCTGCGCGAATGCGGTGGCCGTCGCCGCCAGCGCAATCACCCAGGCCGCGAGTGTCTGCAACTTCATGGCTGCTCCCTTGCGCTCTTGGCGATCTGTGTGCTGAGTGCGGTGATCGGCGCGGCCTGCGTCGCGGGCGTGGGCTTGCGCTGGCGCAGGTCTGCGGCCCACTTGGTCACGGCGGCGTCGCCACCGGGCGCGAGCGCGAGATAGCGGTCGTAGAGCTCGAGGGCCTTGGGCCCATTGCCGAGGTAGAGGTCGTGCAGGATGCCGAGGTTGAGCCAGACCGGCGCGTGGTTCGGGTCGATCTCGATCGAGCGTTCGTAGGCCGCCTGCGCCTTCGCGAACTGACCGTTGACGCGGTAGGCGATGCCCAGCTCGTTGAAGAAGCGGGCCTGCGCCGGGCTCGCCTGCACTGCGCGTTCGAGCGCGGCGACGGCCTCGGCCGGGCGCCCGGCCTGGGCGTGGAGCAGGCCGAGGTTGGCGTGCACGCCCCCGAGTTCGGGATGCGCCTGCGCCAGCGCCGCCCACAGACGCAAGGCCTCGTCGTGGCGACCGCTACGCTGGGCTTGCAGGGCACGGTCGAACTGGGCCTGGGTGGCCGCGTCGACGGGCGCTGCCGCCGGTGCGGCCGGCTTGGCTTCGACGACGGTGGCGTCGATTGCCGCGGCGGCCTGTTGAATCGCCTCGATCGGTTTCGTGACACTCGCGCAACCTGCCAAGCAGGCGATGAGTGTTGGAACCAGCAACGCGCTTCGCGCAATGCGCGACGCATGCACGGCGGTGAATTCCCAGGCGCGCGCCGCGGATCGGGCTTTGCCCGGTCGCTGGCGTGCCTTGTAGGCCGCATGGCCGCGAGACGCGGCCATTCCTCGGCCCGTCCAGGCCGACGCAGGTCGGCTTGGAGCCGCGGGCCTCGGCCCCCTTGAGGGGGAGGCGGCGAAGCCGCTTCGGGGGTGGTCAACGTACCGCATCGATCGCTCCTTCGCCACGTTCGTTCTTGCCATAGCGCACCGGGCGCAGTTCGCGCAGTGCAGTGAAGCTCTTGCGGACCCATTCGTCGTACAGACCCGAGGCGGCGCGGCGCGCATTCGTCTCGTGCAGCTCGGTGGCCTTTTCCTCGAACGGGAAGGCCTGCTCCTCGAGCATCACGTTGTACTGCTCGAGCGTGGCCTTGTTCAGGCCCCTGGGACGCTGCGACGTCATCAGCGCCTTGCCGAAGTCCTGGTACAGCGCCGCAGTGTGGAAGGTGGCGGCGGTCACGACCTCCGGGGCCGCGCTGTTGGAGGCCTGTGCGTAAGCCTGAAGCGCGGCTTCCATCTTGGTCTTCTTCAGCTTCAGCTGGCGCGCCAGCGGTTCGACCAGCGCCACCTTGCGGTAGTCGTCGAGCAGCGGCTTCGTCAGGGCCAGCGCGGCCAGGCCACCGATCGTGCGCGTGCGGTCGGTGCGTGCGCTGCCGGCGCGCAAGTCGGCGTCGCGCAGTTCGCGCATCACAGCCATCTCGCGCGCCATCGTGGCCGGTGTCTGCGGCTCGGCCCTGATGCCCTGCGCCAGGCGCCAGCGCGCTTCGAGGTTGCGTTCGAAGGGTGCGGGGTGCTGCTTCGCATACTGCGCGTAGACCCGCGCCGTGCTGTCCTTCGCGCCGGCCTTCTCGTACAGCTCGGCGGCTTGCCACAGCGACTCGGCGGCCAGCTTGGCATCGGTCTGTGTCGCGGCCATGCGCTCGAACTCGGCGGCGGCCGGGCCCCAGCGCTTCTGTTCGAGATGGATCGCGGCCAGCTTGCTGCCTGCCTCGGGCGCCAGGGGGTGCTTCGGGAAACTGCGGCGGAAGGCCTCGAGCGCCTGCGTGGCGCCGTCCCAGTCCTTCAGCGCGATCAGCGTGGCGGCGGCGTCGTAGAGCGCCGCAGCGTGCACGCTCGACTGCGGTGCCGACTGCGCCACCCGGTTGAACTGCTCGACAGCTTCGCGCGCCTTGCCGGCCGCGCGGGCCTGCTCGGCCTGCTTGTAGATCGCGGCTGCCTGGCGTTCCACCAGATCGCTGCGGCCGGCCGCATTGGCCGGCATCAGCGCCAACGCCTGCACGTAGCCCTTCTCGGCGTCATCGAAGCGGCCGGCCTCGAAGGCCGCGTGCGACACCACCGTCCAGGCCACGCGACGCTGCTCAGGTGGTGCGGCCGGGTCGAGGGCCAGCACCTGCTGCGCGACCTGCTCGGCGGCTTCGTGGTCCTTCAGGGCGAAGAGCTTCTCGGCGGCCTGCGTCAGCACCGGCCCGACGCGCGGGTCGCCCTTGAAGGTGTCGCCGAAGCGGCGTGCGCCGACGATGCTGCTGCGTTGCAGGGCCGGCAGCTCGGCCGGCGTCGCACGCTTTTCGAGCTGCGCGCGCGCCAGCAATGCGGTGTAGGCCGCATCGGCGCTCTTGTCGTGCTTCGGGTGGTCGTAGGCGGCCTTGTCGTACTCGACGGCGGCGTCGGCAAAGCGGCTGTCGTCATACAGCAGCTCGGCGAGCAGGAACTGGTTGCGTGGGGCCTCGGCGTCCTTCTGGAAGGACACCAGGATCTCGCGGTACCAGCGCGCGGCTTCGTCGACATCGGCCGCGGCCTTGGTCTTCTGCGCTGCGGCGTGGTAGTGCCGCGCGAGTGCGGCGAGGTGGGCCTTGACCAGCGGTTGCGCGGTCGACTCCCAGCCGGCACTGTTGGCCTTGCGGTACTCGCTCGTCGCGCCGTAGCGCTGCACGTATTCCTTCTTCGCGCCGAGGGCCAGCGTCGGCAGGCCGCTCTTTTCATAGATGCCGATGACGCGCGCTTGCTGCACGGGCGCCTGGGCGTGCGCAGGCTGGCGCCGGGCGAAGGCCGCAAACGCGTCAGCGGCATCCTTGGCCCGGTCCTGCTTGATGTAGAGCTCGCCGAGCTGTTCGTGGACGCGGAATTCGTAGGAACGACGGCCGTCGCTGTTGATGTAGGCCGGAATCGATTCGGCGCCGCGCAGATTGGCCAGGCTGACGCTGGTGACGCGCAGCGTGTCCTCGACCAGCTCGCGGTCTGCGCGCGACAGGCCTTCCAGGCTCTCGAGCGGCGCATCGCCGCGGCCGGAGATCTTCAGGTCGAGCACGCCGAAGAGGGATTGCAGGCCGTCCTCGAGCCGCCCCTGCTTGTACAGGGCCCAGCCGCGCATGTAGAGCGCGCGGTCGTGGAAGGGCGTGGGCGTCGCGCGCTGGATCAGGCTGGTGTAGGCCTGCTCCGATTTCGGGTACTGCCCGGTGTTGAACAGCAACTCGCCGCGGCGGAACTGGGCCTCGTCGCGGAAGGCGGTGTGCGGGTAGCCGGCCACCAGCTTGTCGAGGGTGGCCAGTGCGACCTCGAGCTGCCCGCCGAGCTCGTGCGCGCGGGCCAGCTGGTACAGCACGCGGTCGTTGTTCGGGTCGGTCGGGTAGGTTTTCAGGTACGTCTGGTACTGCGTGATCGCGGCGCGGTAGTCGGGGTTGGTGCCAGCGTTGGCGCTCTGGTTGTCGGCGCTGTCCATCGCCAGGTCGCCCATGCGGCGCAGGGCCTCGGCGCGCTGCGGTGCCCGCGGCGCGATGTCGAGGAAGCGCTTGTAGGCTGCCGAGGCCTGCTCGGGCGTGGCGGCGATGCCGGGGTCGGCCTGCACACTGTCCAGCTTGCGCGTCGACAGGGTGGCCAGCGTCGGCTCGTTGTCGGGCGTGCCGGGCGGCTTGCTCGCGCAGGCGGCGAGCAGCACCGCGAGGGCGACGGGCGTGTAGTTAGCGCTTCGCACGGTCGTCGCTCCTGGCCACGGTGGCACGGTCGATCAGTTGCGCAATCTCGAAACGCGCCTGCGTGGTGTAGGCCACCAGGCGCTGCTTCTGGTCCAGCAGAGCGGCCTCGGCGATCTGTTGCGCAGCGCCTTGCTGTTCGCGGGCCAACGCGGTCACGCGCGGCAGTGTGGTGTCGAGCTGCCTCGAGAGCGCCTCGATCCGCACGGCAAAGCGCTCGAAGCGCGCCGGCTCGTCGCGCTGGGCCTGGGCCAGCGCGGCTTCACGCCGGCCGGCCTGCTCGAGCTGCGCATCGATCTCGGTCAGCGTCTTCTGCGTGGTCCAGCGGCGAGCCGGGAAGGCGTCGGCGAGTTCCCAGGCCAGCACGCCGGCGGCCAGCCGCACGCGTTCGGCCAGGGCCGCGATCTCGGGGTTGCTGCCCTGGGTCTTCACCGCCGCCTGCAGGCCTTCGACGCGGGCCAGCAGCGCGCGCTGCGAGGCGCTGGCGTACGCCACACCGTCGGAGTCGCTCTCGGCCTTGGCGACTTCGCCGGCCAGGCTGGCGCGGCGCCGACGCAGCTCGGCCAGTGCGGCGGCGTCGGCCTTGGCGCCGTCGCGCGTGGGCTGCAGGCGGGCTGCGAAGGCGGCCCGGCGGTGTTCGAGCATGTCGCGGAAGACACCCAGCGTGTCGCGCCATTGCTGCAGGTTGCCTTCAAGGAAGCGCAGATCGCGCAAGCTCTTGAAGGCTTCCTGGAATTCGTGCTGGGCCAGCACTTGGGTCAGGTGCGCTGCGTGCGGCATCTCGGGCAGCTTGCGCATGCTGCCGAACCAGCCCATTTCCTCGGCAGGGTTGCGTTCGAGCAGCGCGTCGAGCAGCTTGCCGCTGCGGATGGCGGCGAGCGAGTCGTCCAGGCGCTGGCCTTCGCTGCCGAACTCGTCGACCGCGTGTTCGTAGAGCTTCAGCGACTGGCCATAGGCACCCATCTCGGCGTAGGCGAAGGGCACGGCGATACGCGCTTCGAGCACGGCGGGGTCGCTGGCATCGCGCGCGGCCAGTTCGGTCCACGACACCAGCGCCTGCGCCGGCTGCTTTTGTGCCGCTGCGGCCCAGCCATGGCCGAGCAGGGCCTTGTTGGCGTGCGGGCTGCCCAGGCGCACGCGGTCGAGCGTTCGGCGGGCGTCGTCGGCGCGCTGGTCCTGCAGAGCGGCGACGCCGAGGGCCAGGTTGGCGCGGTCGCGCAGGCTGCGCTGTTCTTCGTTCTCGGCCGGTGAGCGGCCGATCTCGTCGAGCAGCGCGGCGCCGCGGGTGTTGTCGCCGCTCTTCACCAGGGCCACGCCGAGGTTGAAGCGCGCGAAGGGGCTGGCCTTTTTCGGATCTGCGGTCATCGCGCCGAGCACGGTGGCCGCGGCGGCATAGTCGCCGCGCGCCATCAGCAGTTGCGCCTGCAGCAGCCCGCGCTCCTCGACCAGGGCTGCAGGCAGCTTGCCTTCGATGCGTGCCAAGGCTGTTTCGGCGTCGGCAAAGAACCCGCGCTGGTAGCGGATCTTGGCCAGGTAGAACCAGGCACGGTCGCGCACCGAGGGCGCGGCGCCCTTTTCGATCAGCGAGGCGAAGATCTGGCCGGCCTCGTTGTGCACGCCGTACGACAGCAGCAGGCCCCCACGCAGCACCTCGGCCTCGTCGCCGTGCGGTGACAGGCGCTCGAAATGCTGCGAGGTCATCAGGCTGGTGATGGCCGTGAAGTGCTTTTCTTGGAAGAACTGGAACAGCGTGTCGCCGTAGTGCATGGCCTTGACTGGCAGGGCCTCGACCGAGGTCGACATGCCCTTGGCGCGCGGCGGTTCGCCGTCGTCGGCAGCCTGTACCGCCCAGGGCGATGCGAGCGCGGCGGCCAGGACCAGCGCAACAGGCGTGAGCGGAAAACGCAGGCGCATGACGGGCGCTACTGCCAGACCTTGACGTCGAATTCCGGCTGCAACTTGCCGGTCGAATCCTTGATGCGCAACTCGACGTAGCCGGCGCCCGTGCCCTTGTCGAACTTGATCGTCGCGCCGCGCTTGTAGTCGCGCTCGTGCGGTCCCTTGCCGGTGAAGAAGGCCACGATCTCGTGGCTGCCGCTCTTCAGGTTGCCGAGGTACACGCGCTGCACGCCGCCGCGGTGCAGGGCCTCGACCTCGCGCGGCGTGTAGAGATGGTTGGTGACCAGCTTGTCGTCGAGCTTGATCTGCACCGAGTCGAGCTCGAACAGTTTGCCCACGTCCATCGACACGAACAGCGCTACTTGGGTGCTGGCCGGGAACAGCAGTTCCTCCTCGAGCACCAGCAGGTCGCGGTTGAGCTTGATCACGTCGCTCTTGGCCTGCTGCACGCGTTCGTCCAGGCCCTGCGCAGGGGCCGGTGCAGGCGTCGCAGTGGCGGGCGCCGACGGAGCAGCTGCCGGGGTCTGCGCAGCGACGGCCGCGGCGAGCGCGCACACCAGCAGCGCGGCCGGGAATCGAAGAAAGGGGATGGGCTTCATGGGCAGGCCTCAATAGGTGGCGGTCAGGTACAGCTGAAGCACGACAGCGCGCAGCGAGTACAGGCTGCCGTTGCGCACATCGGTGAAGTTCTTGTACTTCAGGTTGAACAGTTCGACGCCGGCATTGGCCTTGAGGTCGTACTGGCCCGGCTGCTTCTTCCAGTCGAAGGTCAGCTTGCCGCCGACGACGACGTTGTCGAAGTCCGAGAGCTGCCGATTGCGCGACACGTAGGTCGTCTCCGACTGTGCGTTGTCGCTGTAGAACAGCGCCGCGCTCTGCGTGTAGTAGCGCACGTAGCCGTCGGCGAGGAACGACTCGCCGAGGTAGCGGCTGTAGCCGGCCTCGAGCGTGTGGGCCTTGATGTCCCACGTGTCCCAGAAGTAGCGGTACTCGGCGCGCACCGCATCGCGCTTGCCGAGATCGCCGATGGTGCGGAACTTGACCGCGCGCGACGAGCGCGTGCGCGGATGTCGCTCCGGCACCGCAGCGCCGAACACGCGCGCGACGCGGTAGGTGTTACCCAGGTAGCCGGTGTCCGAGATTGCCTCGAGGTTGACGCTGGCCAGCCACTTGGGCGTCAGGATCTGCGTGACGCCGACGCGGTACTGCCAGTGCGTGGCTTGGTCGAAGAAGCCGGGGTCGCCGGTCTTGCCGACTTCGTCGGCGGCACGCGTGAAGCCCAGGTTCACGGTGGTCATGCCGCCGTAGGTTTCCTGCGCGACATCGACGCTGAGGCTGTGCGTGCTGTAGTCGGGCTCCTTGCTGGCGCCGATGCCGACCGTGACCAGCGAATCGCGCACCGCATAGTCGAGTGCGAGTCCGAAGTCGTTGCGCCGCTCCTTGTAGGGGCTGGCGGTGGTGACCACGTCGACCGATGCGTTGCTCACCGCATCGACATACAGCGATCCGGTCAGCGAGACCTTGTCGAAGAGGCTCTTGCGCACCAGCACTGCCGGGCCCGACGCGGTGACGCCGCCGCCCTTGTAGACGTGGACCATGGCCTCGGCGCGGTCTTCGGGCAGCGTCGCTGCGCGGGCGGCGGTGGGTGCGAACACGCTACCGAGCAGGCCGGCCAGCGCCGCGAGCAGGCGGCCTACGGGCTTACTTGCAGCCACAACCGCCTCCCTGCACGCCGGTGGCGCCCCGCGAGGCCTCGCGGATGTCGCGCACGTGTTCGCCGTGTTTGGCCGCCAGCGCGTCGCGGTTGAAGCGCATGATCGGATCGGCCAGGCGCTCGCGCTCGTAGGGCTTGACCCAGGGCTGGGGCATGGCGCAACCGCCGAGCAGGGCCGCGGCCAGCAATGCAATGTCCAAGCAACCGCCGCGGAGCCGGCTCCGCCGGTCCGCCAGCGGTGCCCCCTTGAGGGGGAGCGGCGAAGCCGCTTCGGGGTTGGTCATGTTCACTCCTTGAGCAGGCTGCGCACCTGCTCTTCGTAGGTCTTCTCGACGCCGTCGCGGTAGCCGCGGTGGATGTGACGCACGCGCCCGTCGCGGTCGATCAGCAACGTGGCCGGCATGGCGCTCATGTCGTAGACGCGGCTGACCTTCTTGTCGGTGTCAAGCAGCACCGGGAAACGCACGCCGAGCTTGGTGGCGAGGTCGGCCGCGGCGCGCGGGTCGTCGTCGATGTTCACGCCCAGCAGCACGAAGCCGGACGAGCGGTACTTGCTGTACAGCGTGTTCAAGTGCGGCATCTCCTGCCGGCAGGGACCGCACCAGGTGGCCCAGAAGTTCACCAGCACGACCTGGCCACGCTGCTCCTGCAGGCGCAGGTTGGCGCCGCCGACGCTGCGCAGGGTGAAGTCGGGTGCGGCGGCGGACATCTGCACGGCCGCGTTTGCACTGCCGACGGCGCTGGCCAGCAGCAGTGGCAGGGCCCAGCGCTTGGACAGGAGCTTGTGCATGGCATTCATCGCGTCAGGTCAGAAGTAGTAGGTGAAGCCGCCGGTCAGCTCGAGGTTGTGCGTGCTCTGGCGCTTGCCGAGCAGGTCGAGCGAGAAGACGTGGTCGCGCATGTCGAACTGCACTGCGGCGCGGTCGGTCAGCAGCAGGCGACCGCCGAGGCCGAAGTTGACGGTCTGGCTGCGCTGGTCGTTGAACTTGGTGCTGCCGACGCCGGCGATCAGGTAGATCGCGGTCGCCTTGGCGCGTCGGGCGGTGGGAAACACCTCACCAGGCAGCAGGTTGTAGCCGGCCGAGAAGTTGTAGTAGGTCAGGTTTTCCTTCGCGGACGGGAAGATGCCGCCCGGCAGCACCTGCCGGAAGGCTTCATCGCTGACCTTGCTCTTCCCGAGCGTGGCCTCGACGAACCAGTCTTCGGTGATGTGGTAGCCCAGGCGTGCGCCGACCACGGCCGCGGCGCCGAAGTTCTGTGTCGCATAGGTGCCCGCAAAAAGGCCGACGGCGATGTCCTTCGAGGGGAACTTCGGCAGCTTGACTTCGCGGCGCTCGACTTCGGGCACCACGACCTGGTTGCCGGCCGGGTTCGCGCTCTGCTGCGCGAGTGCGCCGCCAGTGCCGAGCAGGGCCAGTGCGGCTAAGGTGGCCAGAGAGATCTTGTGCATGTAGTGGGCTCGCGTGAATTGAGTCAGAAGAAGAAGGACACGCCGGCGGTCACGGCGCGGTACTCGGTGCTGCGCTGGTCGGACACGAAGGCGGTGTAGAGCGCCCAGTCGGCCCGCAGCACGAAGCGTTCGGTGAGGTGGTAGCGCGCGCCGAAGATGACCTGGGCCAGCTTGGCGTCGGTGACCGCCGCGCCGACCAGGCTCTGGTTCGGGAAGTTCTTGAACTTGCCGACGCCGACACCGAAGAACGGCGACAGGCGCTGGTCGCTCCACGGCTCGCTGTGAAGCGAGACGTGCCAGAAGTTGGTGCCGGAGAACACACCCTGCACCTGGCCGATGTCGCCTTCGACGGACAGCGTGTCCGACAGCTTGTAGCTGGTCCACAGCTTCAGCATCGGCTCGGACTTGAAGCGGCCCCACGCGGCGCCCATCTGCACCCGCCGCGCGAGGTAGTCGTCGAGCGCGATGTCGCGGAAGGTCTTGGTGCTGCCGGCCGCGGTCAGCGTGGACTCGAGTTGCTGGCGATGGACCCAGCCGAGCTGGCCGCCTTCGGCGCGCACCTTGTACCAGTCGGTGGCGCGCAGTTCGACAACCACGGCCTGGCCGCGAGCGGCGACGAAGAACACCGGGTAGCCGCGGCCCGGGCCGGTGCGCATCTCGAGAAAGGGATCGGAAATCGTCAATCGTTCACTGGTCACGCTCACGGAGGGCGGCGCAGCGGCGGGCGCCTGCTGCGCCTGAACCGGCAAGGCGAACGCGAACAGCCCAAAAAGGGCGGCTGCGAGGCGAGAGAGAGTCGTTGTTGTTGTCATTCGTGTCGGCACGGTCACTGGCTGTTGCAGGCTCCCGTGGCTGGGTTCGGTGGCGTGAACATGCTGTCGGCCGCGCTGCTGAACTCGTCCTGCCCCTGCGGCATTGGGCGGCCGATCCAATACGCGATGAGCTTGGCGTTGGCGTCGTTCTGGTCTGCAAAAACCACGCCACCTCCGTGCAGTACGTTCAGCGTCAGCGGCTTGGTCAACAGGCGGCTCTGCAGCGGCGTGCCGATCACCGTCGAGCCCTGCGACGAGTAGAAGTTCTTGTACATGTCGGTGGTGCGCACGACATCCGCGGTGTTCGTCGGGTCGGCCAGGTCCACCACCTGCGCGCTTTGCACGACGCGCAGCGCGCCGCCGGTGCCGGTGCTGTTGTCATGGCAGCCCGCGGAGGCGCAGGTGTTGGTCGAGACCGCGCCACCCTGGTTGATCTGCAGCTGCGCCAGGAAGATCGGGTTGATGCACTTCTGGAAGTACACGAACGAAAGCTTTTGCCCACCGGTGGTGGGCGGATTTGCAACGGAGGGCGGGTTGCCCAGCGGGTTTCCGCCCCCACCGCCGCAACCCGAGACCAGGGCAGCGGCCAGCACTGCCGCTCCAAGACGTCTGGCTCTCACCATCACGGCGTGCACCCCGAGGAAATCCAGCTCGCGATCGCGGCGTAGCCCGCGCTGGCCGGGGCCAGCACCGGCGTGGCCTGGCCGATCGCGCCCGCCGGGTGCGGCACCGTCGACGGCCGCGTCAGCAGAGGATTGGCCGCCGTGTTGCAGGTGTCGGTGACCATCGTCAGCGTCACGTTGTAGTCGCCCTCCGGGCTGCCGGTGAGCACGAAGCGGTTGCGCAGGAACGAACTGCCGGTCTGTGCCGCGCCGGAGCTGCCGGTGGGCGCGTGGCACGACGCGCAGCTGTTCTGCAGCACCGGCATCACGCTGGCCTCGAAGGTGGTCTGGCTCAGCGCTGCCACGCGGCGCACGTTCGGGCTCTTGCTCGGGTCGTTCATGTACTGCCCGCCGAGGTCCATCCACTCGCTGATCAGGCGCTTCTCGGCGGCATTGAGCAGCGTGGCGTGGTTCGGAGCGCCGGCCGGATTCGGGTGCGCGGTGCGCGCCGCGGCGCCGGCCTTCAGCGTCTCGCCGTACAGGATCTCGGTCAGCCGGCTGGAGCGGGCGATGCCGTCGGCACCGCTGGCCATCGGTTCCACCAGCGCCGGGCCGCGCATGATCACCGGCACGCCGTCTTCCAGTCGCGTCTGCGGCTGGCCGGTGGCCGGGTCGATGACGGGGTCGCCGATCAGCAACTCGTCATACGAGACCATGCGGCCGGTGCCACCGAAGCTGGCACGCAAGTCGAGCTTGAGCGGGTCGGTGTGGCAGCCGGTGCAGGTGTTGGCACCATTCGCACCTCGCGCACGGGCCCAGATCGGCGCAATGTGATCGGGGTAGTTGATGATGCCGCCGGTGGGCACCGGCGTGGCCAGGTCGTCGGCGCTGCTGGCGTTGCCGGTGTAGCGCACGTTGATCGTGGCGCGGGCTTGCACGCCGGCGCGGCCGGTGTCGGCCCAGATGTCGCTGAAGATCTGATCGGGCGCCAGGTTCAATGCGGCCGGGTCAAGGCGGGTGCGCAGCGAGGCCATCGTTTCGCCAGATTGGTGCTGGCTCGACAGCGCCGTGCGAATGCCCGCCGGCATGGTGTTGACGACGGCGCCGGAATTCAGCGCGGCGCCGCGGCGCGGGCTGTGGCAACCATCGCAAGTACGGCGCTCGCCGGGACGGACTTGAATCCAGTTCAAGTGCGTCTGCAACGCGCGGCCTTTGCTGTCAAGGATCGACAGCGCCAGCGGTGTATCCGCCGGCACCAGCAGCTTGAAGGAGCCATCGGGCTCGACCGGTGCATAGCCCAGGATCTGCTGCGGCTCGAATTCGGTTTCGCCGATTGCTTGGCGCATGCCCGTCATGCCCGACATCGGTGCCACGGCGCGGGTGGCGCGCACGAAGCGCGCCGGGGCGCAGAGGTAGGCCGGGTCGGCCGGGTCCTTGATCTTGACCAGATCGGCAACGCTGTTGCGGGTGTCGGCCGTATCGATCGGCGCGGTTTGCGCAATGCCGCGCGCACAGCCTGCCGGCAGGTCGGCCGGCACGATCATGGCTTCGCCCATGCGGTTCAAACCGTCGGTGTCGTAGACGCTGCGCACTTCGATCAGGGCCTTGCCCTGTGCGGCGAGCGTGGCGTCGATGACGGTCGGCTGCGTTGCGTTGGGCTCCGTGCGCGCCTGCAGCGCGACTGGGTCGGTGTACATGAAGCCGGCGGGTGGCGCGGCGACGATCAGCCAGGTCTGCGCCTTCGGGTCGACCATGTATACGGCGTAGGCCGGCGGGGCGTTGTCGCGCACCGCGTCAGCCGCTTCTTCGGCCTTCGTGCGCTCACTCGCCAAGCGGTCGAGTTCGGCTTGCGTCAGCGTGGCGCAGGGGACGACATTGCCGTCCTTCGTGACTTCGCAAGGGCGGTACGACACCAGCACGCGGTCGGTGCCGTCCCACAGCGGGAAGGGCGACGTCACGCGGCCGAACAACGACAGGCCGCGGCCGTCGTTGAGGGCTCGGTCGGTCATCTGCGACTGACCGCCCGACAGCGCGACGGCGCGGTTGGCCGGCGTGTTCTGCTCGGAGTAGTTGGCCGCGTCGACCATCATCAGCGCGCCGCCTTCGCGGGTGCCCGACAGCGACATCAGCGAGGTGACCAGCTTGCCGTTGTAGGCGCCCTTCGGGTCCATGTCGCGCGGGTGCAGGAAGCTGTTGCCGGGGCTTTGCGCGCCGTAGAGCACGAACATGTCGGTGCCATCGGGCTTGGTGCGGAAGATGGCGAAGCGGTTGCGCGGGCCCACGTGCTCCCAGCGCGCGAACATGATGTCGCCGTTGGGGCGCACCACGGGGTTGCGGTCATGGCTCTGGTTGACGGAGATTTGCGTGATGGCACCGCCCTGGGCATCCATCGTGTGCAGGTTGAGCACGCGCTCGCGCTCGTACTCGTCGACGGCGAAGCTGGTCACGCCATTGACCACGCTCTTGGTTTGCGTCTGACGGTTCGACGAGAAGACGAAGCCGTGGCCCGCGGGCAGGTAGGCCGGGTCGACGTCGTCATCGCTGGCCGACGCGGTGAC
>Ga0209797_10000792_pt1 | contig 15846 bp, 17 predicted proteins | sample DOMMetBare3Fresh_2_FD_187472 | JGI IMG/M metagenome (GOLD analysis project Ga0209797, IMG submission 187472) | Wetland sediment microbial communities from St. Louis River estuary, USA, under dissolved organic matter induced mercury methylation -... | ecosystem: Environmental > Aquatic >... | reverse complement strand
GGTCCGCGGCGCGCTCACCGCGCGCCGACCCTCGCCTCCACCCACCTCCGCACCCCCTCGACGGTGCGGAAGTCGTCGACCGACCTCGCCTCCACGCCCGGCAGCGCCTCGGCGACCATCCGCGTCAGCGCCGACCCGGGCCCGAGCTCGAGGAACACCGTGCAGCCGAGCTCGGTCGCGGCGAACAGGCACCGCCCCCACTCGACGCGCTCCGCGAGCTGCCGCGACAGGGCGGCGATCGCGCCGGCCCGGTCGCGCACCGGCTCGCCGGAGATGCCGGCGAGCACCGGGGCGGGCGGATCGCGGAGCGCCGACGCCGCGAGCGCCTCCGCGAACGGAAGGACCGCCGGCGCGAGGGCGGCCGTGTGCGCGGCCACGTCGACGGAGAGGCGCTGCACCTTCGCCCCGGCGCCGCTCGCGGCGCGCTCGATCGCCCCGAGCGCCGCGTCGGGCGCCCCCGCGATGCAGTGGTCCGGCCCGTTCACGATCGCGATCTCGCCGCCCGCGGCGCGCGCGAGCGCCTCCGCGCGCGCGAGGGGCAGGCCCCGCACCGCCACGAGGCCGCCGCGCCCGCGGCCGCCCGCGGCCGCGTCCATGAGCGCGGCGCGGCGGCCGGCGAGCGCCACGACGTCCTCCACTCCGAGGGCGCCCGCGCAGGCGTACGCGGCGAGCTCGCCGAGGCTGTAGCCGGCGAAGAGGCGCGGCGCGGGCAGCCCCTCGCGGAGCGCGGCCCAGGTGGCGAGCTCGGCCGCGCAGAGGAGCGGCTGCGCGACCGCGTTCCGGAAGAGCTCGCTCCCGCCTGCGCGCGCGAGCGCGGAGAGGTCGAGCCCCGCCGCCGCGCTCGCCCGGCGGAGCACCTCCGCCCCCGCCGGGGTCGCGGCGGCGAGCTCGAGCATCCCCGCGTGCTGGCCCCCCTGCCCCGGGCAGAGGATGGCGAGGCCGCCGCTCATGCCGGCGCGCCCCCTCGCGCGGGGCCGGAGCGAAGGCGGTGGACGAGGAGCGTCGCGGCGAGCAGGTCGGCGCTCCCCCCGGGCGACAGGTGCCGCCGCACGAGCGCGCGGTGGATCGCGAGGGCGTGCCCGCGCCAGCCACGCCGGTGGACGCCGCCCGCGAGGAGGAACGCGCGCGCCGCGCCGCGCGCGAAGGCGAGCCCCTCCGGACCGCCCCGGTGGACGAGGTTCGTGTCGGGCAGCCGCGCGACGAGGGCGAAGAGGCACTGGATCCTCGCCTCGTTCCGTGCGGCGCCGCGCCGGAGGCTCGCCTCGAGCGCGGGGAGGCCGACCTCGAACACGTGGGGAAAGCCGAGCGCGGCCTCCTCCCGCGCGCCGGGCACGCCGTGGGCGCGCGCCGCCGCGGCGCCGTGGCTCCCCGGCGCCGGCGCGAGGCGCCGGACGGCGTCGCCGTAGGCGGCCCGCACCGTGTCGGCGAGCGCGCTCCCCGCAAGGGAGCGCCCCCCGGCCGCGAGCCGCCCGGCGGCGGCGGAGAGCACCCCGAGGCTGAAGATCGCGCCGCGATGGGTGTTCACGCCGCCGGTCGCGCCGAGCATCCGCGCCTCCGCCTCGACCCCGAGCGCGCGCAGCGCCTCGAACGGCGCGCCCGCGAGGCCGGCCTCCGCCGCGGCCCCGAAGAACCCGCGCAGCGCACGCAGGCTCGCGCCGAAGGTGCCCGCGTCCATGTCGGCGTGCGCGCCGGCGTCGCCGGGCGAGACGAGCCCCGGCTTCGGCCCGGTGGCGAGCTCCTCGCGCAGCGCCGCGAGCGCCGCGCGGTCGACGGCGCGGACGACCGCCTCGGGTTCCGCGGCGGGGCGGTCCGGCGCGCGCGGCGCCGCGAGGGCGCGGGCGGCGAGGGTCACGGCGCGCCTCCCGGCGGCGCGCGGAGCGCCGCCGCGAGCGGCTCGAGCGTCACCGACCCGCCCGCCTTCACGAGGACCCGCGGCGGTCGCGCGAGCAGCTCGCGCCAGGCGACCCCTCTCCCCGCGCCGAGGTCGAGCTCGCCGTCGAGGCGCGGGCACGCGTGCGCCGCCCATGCGCCGAGGAGCGCGAGCGCGCGCACCCTCTCCCCGTCCGTGGCGCCCGGCACGATGAGGTCCACGTCCGATCCGTCGTGCAGGTACGGCTCGCCGGTGAGGTGCTCCCAGGCGAGCGACCCGTACACGCGCAAGAGGAGCCCGGCGCGGCGCGCCTCCCCGGCGAGCGCGGCGAGCGGCGCCCGCCAGCCGGCCGGGGCGCTCGCGAGCGCCTCCGCGAGAGGGACCGGCGGCGCGACCCGCGCGACGGCTCCCGCCGGCGCCGCGAGCGCGACGCGCGCGCGGCCCTGCCCGGCCGGGAGCGCGATGCCGAGCGCGACCTCCCCGCCGGACATCCCGGGGTCGCGCCGCCGCGCCACCGCCGGCCGGTCGAGCGCCAGCCAGCGCCCGACGTCGTCCGCGCGGGCGGGATCGGCGGCGCGGACGGCCGCGCGCCAGCCCGGGCGGATCCAGACGAGCGCGTGGCGCCCGGGGCCGCGCTCAGCCGCCATCGGCCCCTCCGGACGCGACCCGCCTCAGGACGGGGAGCGCGAGCGACCGGCCGCCGCGCTCCGCGCCCCGCGCCGCCCGCGCGTCCGGCCCCGCCGGCCGCGCGAGCGCCGCCTCGAGCGCGGCGGCGAGCGGCGGGCGCCAGATGGACTCGACCGCGCCGAGCCGGACGTAGTTCTCGAGCCCCGGGGCGAGCACCGGCGAGCCGCGCGCGAGCCGCTCCAGGCGCTCGAGCGGGATCTTCGTCACGCGCGCCATCGCGGGGAGCGCCATCACGGCGATGCGTGCCCCCTCGAGCGCGTGGACCTCGTCGGCGACGAAGCCGAGCGCGAGCGCGCCCGCGCTCACCGCCTCGCCGGTGACGAGCGCGAGGACGCGGTGACCGCGCCCGCGGGCGAGCTCGACGCACGCGGCCAGGTGGCCGAGGTAGCCGTTCAGCCCGAGGAGCTCGTCGCGCCGGCTCATCCGCTGGCCGCTCGTGTCGACGAGCGCGAGGATGGGCCGGCCGGGCGCGTCGCGCACGACCCGCAGGAGCTCCGCCGCGAGCGCGAGCGCCACCTCCACGCCGACCTCGGCCGCCCCGGCCGTCCCGACGACCGCGACCTCGCCCCGCGCCGTGCGCCCGGCGCCGGCGAGGAGCGGCCCGTCCCGGCGCACCGCGTGGCCGGAGGGGAAGAGGCCGTCCAGGATCTCGTCGAGGGTCATCGTGCCTCCCGCCGCGCGCCGGCGACGGCCCGCAGGAACTCGTCCGCCTCGAGGAGCGGGAGCTCCTCGAACGTGGCGCCGACGAGGTCCCTCCAGATCGCGGCGGCGTCCGTGGCGGCGCCGTGGGCGGCGAGCCTGCGCGCGAGGAGGTCGTGCTCGCGCGAGAGCGCCTCGATCCCGATCGGGCGGGGGGCGGAGGCGAGCGCGATCGCCGCTGCGCGGAACGCGTCGAGGTCGTCCTCGACGAGCCGGTCGGCCTCGCCGAGGAGGTAGCGGTGCTTCCCGCCGTAGGTGCGCCAGACGAGCCCGCGGTCCGCCGCGTCGAGCTCCTCGACCCCCTTCGTCTCCTCGATCACGTCCGGGCCGGAGAGGCCGAGCCGCCCCTCCTCGCTCATGGCGATCGCGTCGCAGCAGCGCGCGACGATGCCCATTCCCCCGAAGCACCCCCAGCCGCCGCCGATGAGCGCGACGACGGGGATCCCCGCGGCGCGCGCCGCGAGCACGCCGCGCATCACCTCGGAGACCGCGACCAGCCCGGCGTTCGCCTCCTGGAGCCGCACGCCCCCCGTGTCGAGCAGGAGCAGCACCGCCGCGGGGCGCTCCCGCAGCGCCGCCGCGAGGATCCCGCACAGCTTCGCGCCGTGGACCTCGCCCACGCCGCCGCCGAGGAACGCCCCCTCCTGGCTCGCCGCGAGCACGCGCCGGCCGCCGAGCCGGCCCGAGCCGACCACCACGCCGTCGTCGAACGCGACCGGCAGGTCGAGGGCCGCGAGGTGGGGGCTCGTGACGCGGTCGGCCGGGCCCAGCCGCTCCTCGAAGCTCCCCGCGTCGAGCACGCCGGCGAGGCGCCGCCGCGCCGTCGCCTCGCGGTAGCTCCGTCTCGCCCGCGGCGGCCCCGCCCGGCTCACGGCGCCGCCCCCAGGAACTCCTCGGCCGCCTGCTCGAGCCGCAGCCCGACCACCGCCGGCGTCGCGCCCGCGTCGTTCACCGAGAAGGCGAGGCCCGCCACCGCCCGGCGCGCGGCGAAGTCCTCCAGCACCGCGCGCCAGACCTGGCCGAAGCCGTGCGCGGAGGTGGACACCGCGAACCGGCAGCGGTCGGGGGCCTCCGCGCGCTCGACGAGGATCTCGAGGTTCCCGGACGCGACGACGCCGACCACCACCGGCGCGCCCCCCGCCGCCGCGGGCCGCGCGCTCGGGAGCTCGAACTCGAGTCGTTCCATGACGCTCCTCCTCACCACCTGCGGAAGCGCTTCGGCGGGTCGTACCGCCCGCCGGACCAGCGCACGAGGTCCTTCATCGAGCGCGCCGCGAGCAGGTCCCGGGTCGCGGCGCGCGGGTCGATGCCGAGGTCCTCCGGGCGGCGGACGATGCCGCGATCCCGCAGGTTCTCGACCGCGCGCCGCGACCGGCCGAGCCCGACGGGCGTGTAGCCGGCGACGCCCCGGATCGCGTCGGCGCGCTCCTCCTCCGTCCGGCAGAGGAGCAGGTTCGCGATCCCCTCCTCCGTGACGACGTGGGTCACGTCGTCCCCGTAGATCATGACGGGCGGCAGCTCCCAGCCGAGCTGCTCCGCGAGCGCCCAGGCGTCGAGCCGCTCCACGAACGCGGGCTCCATGTGCTCGCGGAACGTCTCGAGGAGCTGCACCACGAGCTTGCGGCCGCGCGGCATCCCGCCGGGCCCGGGCGGCGCCTCGCGGCCGGCGCGGACCCAGGCGTCCGTCGCGTGGCGGCGGCCGCGCGCGTCGCTCCCCATGTTCGGCGCGCCGCCGAACCCGGTGATGCGGCTCGCCGTCGCAGTGGAGCTGTTCCCCGCGAGATCGACCTGCAGGGTCGAGCCGATGAAGAGGTCGCAGGCGTAGAGCCCGGCGGTCTGGGCGAGGGCCCGGTTCGAGCGGAGGCTCCCGTCGCGCCCGGTGAAGAACACGTCCGGCCGGGCCGCCACGTAGGCCTCCATCCCGAGCTCGGAGCCGAAGGCGTGGATCGAGCGGACGAAGCCGCTCTCGATGGCGGGGATGAGGGTCGGGTGCGGGTTCACCGCCCAGTGCTGGCAGATCCTTCCCCGGAGCCCGAGCGCCTCGGCGTAGGTCGGGAGGATGAGCTCGATGGCGGCGGAGTCGAAGCCGATGCCGTGGTTGAGCGTCCGCACGCCGTACTCGGCGTAGAGGCCCTTCACCACCATCATCGCCATGAGGATCTGGATCTCGCCGATCATCGCCGGGTCGCGCGTGAAGAGCGGCTCGATCGCGCTCGGCGTCGGCGCGACGGTGACGAAGTCGACCCAGCCGGCGGGGATGTCGACCCGGGGGAGCCGCTCCCGGCGCTCGTCCACCTGCGCCACGACGAGCCCGTCCTTGAACGCGGCCGCCTCCACCAGGGTGGGCGTCTCCTCGGTGTTCGGGCCGGTGTAGAGGTTCCCCTCGCGGTCGGCGGCGAGCGCCGAGACCAGGGCCACGCGCGGGGTGAGGTCCACGAAGTAGCGGGCGTAGAGCTCGAGGTAGGTGTGGATCGCGCCGATCTCGATGCGCCTCGCCGCGACGAGCTGGGCGAGCCTGAGCCCCTGCGGGCCCGAGAAGGAGAAGTCGAGCCGGCGCGCGACGCCGCGCTCGAAGAGCTCGACGTGCTCCGGCAGCGCGAGCACGGACAGGAGGAGGTGCAGGTCGTGGACCCGGCCCGGGTCCACGCGGGCGAGCGCGCGCGCGAGGAAGTCGGCCTGCTTCTGGTTGTCGCCCTCGATGCAGACCCGGTCGCCCGGCTCGAGGATCGCCTCGAGGAGCGCGGTCACGCGCCCGGGCTCGACCCAGCGCTCCGGCGCGACCGCGCGCGCCCGCTCGAGGCGCGCGAGGCGATCCCGCCGCGCGGTGTCCCAGGGGCGCTCCGGTCTCGTCGTCACGGGCGTGCCCTCCGCCGCGTCCCGGACCGCCGGCGCGGCGCGGGCGCGGCCGGGGCGACGTCGAGCGCCCCGAGCGCCTCGCGCTGCGCGAGGAGGTGCGCGCGCATCGCCCGCTCGGCGGCGGCGGCGTCGCCCCGGTGCAAGGCGCGCATGAAGCGCCGGTGCTCGTCGAGCGACGCCGCGAGCCTCCCCGGCACGCGGAGCTGCCGCCCGCGCAGGAGCCGCAGGAACCGGCGCAGCTCGCCGACGGCGCGCGACAGCCAGCGGTTCCGGGCGATCTCCTGCACCGCCTCGTGGAACGCGTAGTTCCGCTCGTAGTAGGCGGCGACGTCCTTCGCGGCCGCGTGCGCCTCGAGCTCGCCGTGGAGGGCGTCGAGCCGCGCCACGTCCGCGGGGGTGGCCTTCCGCACCGCCTCCCAGGCGCAGCGCCCCTCGAGGAGCCCCATGAGCGGGAAGAGCGCGTCGAGGTCCTCGGGGGTGAGCTCGCCCGCCACCACGGCGCCCCGCCGCGGCGTGAGCCGCACGAGCCCCTCGGCGTGGAGCACCTTGAGCGCCTCGCGCAGCGGCGTCCGGCTGATCCCGAAGCGGCGGGCGAGGCCCTGCTCGTCGATCCACGCGCCCGGGGCGAGCTCGCCGCCGTAGATGAGGTCCCTGAGGCGCGCCGCGACCTCCTGGTACAGCGCGGTGTGCGGGATCGTGCCTTCCATGGCGCGCTCAGAGGCCGAGGTACGCCGCGCGGATCTCCTCGTTCGCGGCGAGGGCCGCGCTCGGCCCCTCGAGGCGGACGCGGCCCGTCTCGATGACGGTGCCGCGGTCCGCGATCGCGAGCGCCTGGCGCAGGTTCTGCTCGACGAGGAGGACCGTCACGCCGCCGCGGTGCAGGTCGGCGATGACGGACATCACCTGCTCGACGACGACCGGCGCGAGCCCGAGGCTCGGCTCGTCGAGCATGAGCAGGGTGGGCTCGCTCATGAGGGCGCGGCCGATCGCGCACATCTGCTGCTCGCCCCCCGAGAGGCTCCCGGCGAGCTGCCGGCCGCGCTCGGCGAGGCGCGGGAAGAGGGCGAGCACGCGCTCGAGGTTCCGGGCGGCGCCGGGGCGCGCGCGGGCGCCGTACGCCCCGAGCTCGAGGTTCTCGCGCACGGTGAGCTGCGGCCACAGCTCGCGTCCCTCCGGCACGAGCGCGATGCCGAGGTCGGCGCGCGCCGACGCCGGCACGCCGCGGAGGGACCGGCCGCGGAAGCGCACGTCGCCGCGGCGCGGCGGGCGCAGGCCCGAGATGGCCCGCAGGGTGGTCGTCTTGCCCGCGCCGTTCGAGCCGAGCAGCGTCACGATCTCGCCCTCGCGCACCTCGAAGGCGAGCCCGTAGAGCACCTGCACGTCGCCGTAGAAGACGTCGATCGCCTCGACCTGCAGGAGCGGCACGGGGGCCGGCGAGGCCGCGCTCGAGGGAGCGGTCGTCACGGCGCCGTCCCCTCGCGCGCCTTCCCGAGGTAGGCCTCGATGACCTGGGGCAGCCGCACCACCTCGGCCGGCGTGCCCTCGGCGATCTTCTTGCCGTGGTCGAGCACGACGACCCGGTCCGAGAGGCTCATCACCGCCGCCATGACGTGCTCGATCAGCACGATCGCCACGCCGCGCTCGGTCCGGATCCGCCGGATGAGCGCGGCGAGCGCGTTCGCCTCGGTGGGGTTCACGCCCGCGATCACCTCGTCGAGGAGGAGGACCCGCGGCGCGGTGGCGAGCGCGCGGGCGAGCTCGAGCCGCTTGCGGCCGGCGAGGGTCAGCGTCGCCGGCGGGTCGGCCGCCCGCCCGTCGAGGCCGACGAAGGCGAGCGCCTCGGCCGCGCGCGCCCGGGCCTGCCCGCCCGCCCGCCGCGCGCCGTGGATCGCCCCCACCACCACGTTCTCGGAGACGGTGAGGTTCGGGAACGGGCGGACGATCTGGTGCGTGCGGACGACGCCCGCGCGGACGACGCGGTGGGCGGAGAGCCCGGTCATCCGCCGGTCCTCGAGGAAGACCTCGCCCGAGGTCGGCGGGAGGGACCCGGTGATGAGGCTGAAGAGGGTGGTCTTCCCGGCCCCGTTCGGGCCGATGACCCCGAGGATCTCGCCGTCCCGCAGCTCGAGCTCGACGCCGTCGAGGGCCTTGAGGCCTCCGAACCTCTTCGAGAGGGCGCGCACGGCGAGGAGCGCCATCAGCGGCCCTCCTCGCCGCCGGCCGCGGCGGCGGTGGGCCGGGCGGTGGACGCGGCGAGCGGCTCCGGCGGCGGCCCGAGGCGGCCGCGCCCGCCGAGCCTCCGCCACAGCCGCAGATAGAGCCCGGTGAGGCCGAGCGGCTCGAACAGGATGATGACGATGAGGAGGACGCCGTAGAGGCCGAGGTAGAGCTGCGGATACGAGGCGAGCAGGAACTGGCGCAGGAGGACGAAGACGACCGCCCCGAGCACCGGCCCGAGCACCGTGCCGATGCCGCCGATGACGCACATGAGGACGAACGAGATCGAGCGGTCGAAGCCGAACATGTCGTTCGGCTCGATGAAGCTGAAGTACGAGGCGTAGAGCCCGCCCGTCACGCCCACCACGCTCCCGGACAGGAAGAACACCAGGTCCTGGTAGAACGTCGCCGAGACCCCCACGTCGCTCGCCGCGTCCACGTCCGCCTTGATGGCGAGGAGCTGCAGGCCGAGGGTCGAGCGCCGGAGCGCCCAGGACGCGAAGACCACGAGGACGGCGAGCGCGAGCCCCCAGAAGTAGAGCGCCTCCTTCCCGCCGTCGACGATCGGCAGGGAGAGCCCCGACGCGCCGCCGGTGAACCCCTCCCAGTACGTGAACACGAGGCGGGCCGCCTCGCCCACGCCGATGGTCGCGATCGAGAAGTAGGGACCGCGCAGCCGCAGGGTCGGGTGGGCGCCGAGCGCGAACACGCCCGCGGCGAGCCCGCCCGCGATCCAGGTGATCGGCGCCGGCAGCGGCGTCGCGAGCAGGAGCCGCGCCGCGACGAAGCCGCCCACCCCGAACAGCGCGGCGTGGCCGAAGCTCACCTGCCCGACGTAGCCGCCCATCCAGTTCCAGGCGAGGGCGCCCGAGATCATGAGGAAGGCGAGCGTGAAGAGGTTCAGGGTGTACACGTCGAGGACGAGCGGCGCGAGGGCCAGCGCGACGACGGCGGCCGCGAAGGGGAGCGCGGCCCTCGCCGGGATCGGCGCCGGCCAGGCGATCCTCATCCGAGCACTCGCTGGCCGAAGAGGCCGCCCGGCCGGAGCACGAGGACCAGGACGAGCATCACGAACCCCACCGCGGAGGTGAGGTACGAGGGCATCACCAGGATGGCGAACACCTCGACGACGGCGAGGATGAGCGCGGCGATTCCCGTCCCCACGACGCTGCCGAGCCCGCCGAGCACCACGACCACGAACGACTTCAGGAGCTCGCCCGCGCCGAAGGCGGGGTTGAAGGCGAAGAGCGTCGCGGAGAGGAGCCCGGCCACGCCGGCGAGCGCCGTGCCGATCCCGAACGTCACGGTGTAGATCCGCTCCACGTCGACGCCGACGAGGGTGCAGCTGTCGGCGTTCTGGGCGATGGCGCGGATGGCCTTGCCGAGGTAGGTGCGGCGGAGCAGGAGGTGCAGCGCCACCGGGATGACGATCGCGATCCCGAGCACCGCGAGCCGGTTCACCGACACGAACGAGCCGAGCAGCGGGATCGCCTGCGTCGAGTACGACGTCCGGATCACCTGGTCGTTGCCGCTGAACGCGAGGTAGGCGGCGTTCCTGAGCACGAGCCAGACCCCGAACAGGAGGAGGAGCGAGGCCGGCCCTCCCGCCGCGCCGCGCGGCAGGTGGCGCACGAGGACGCGGTAGAGGAGCGCGCCGAAGCCGAAGCTCACGACCACCACGATGGGGATCGAGAGGTAGGGGTCGAGCCCGAGCCGCTGGTGGAGAATCCAGCCCAGGTAGGCCCCCATCATGATCACGCCGCCGTGGGCGAGGTTCACGACGCGGAGGACGCCGTAGATGAGCCCGAGCCCGTACGCCATCGTGGCGTAGAGGCCGGCGAGCAGCACCGCCGAGACGGCGAGGTCGATGAAGCGCGCCATCGCGACCTGGCCGCGATCACTTCGCGCAGCGCGGGTTCGCCGCGACGGCCTCGCCCGTCGCCTGCTCCTTCGGGTAGACGATGGGCGCGGTCCCGTCGGCCAGATTCTGCTGCACGACGAACGGGTAGTGCGCCTGCTGCCCCTTGTCGGCCGGGAACGAGAGCTTCCCGCCGGGCAGGATCGAGTCGGCGTTCAGGGCGGCGAGGCTCGCGCGCGTGGCCTCACGGTCGACGGTGCCGGCCTGCTGGATGGCGGCGAAGAGCGCGCGCGCCGACTCGTAGCCGAGCGCCTGGTACCACTCCGGCGAGCGCCCGCCGTATCTCGCCTTGAACGCGTCCACGAACTCCTTCGCCAGGCCGCCCTTCGCGGCGATGAGCGGGCTCCACCACACGGCGGACAGGATGTAGCTCACGTTCTCCTGGCCGAGCGCGTCCACAGCGCCCTTCTCCGAGCCGCGCGCGCCGTAGCTCACCACCTTGTGGCAGAGGCCGGAGCCGACGTACTGGCGCTGCATGGTGATGTAGTCGGGGAGGTGGGCGTCCGCGAGGAACAGGTCGGCCTTGGCGGCCTTCACCTTCCCGAGCAGCGCGCCGAAGTCCTTGCCGTTCAGCTCGAACGACTCGTCCACCACGACCTGGTAGCCGCCCGGGCTCCGGCCCGCGAACGCCTGCACGCCGTTGCGGAAGTCCTTGCCGTGGGCGGTGTTCTCCCAGACGAGCGCGATCCTCGCCGGCCTGGGCAGCTTCCCGGCCTGCTGCTGCTCGTCGATCCAGCGCATGAGGGTGTCGCCGAGCAGCTCCACGGGCGCGAGCAGGCCGAAGTTGTACCGGTAGCCACGCTTGTAGATGCCGCTCGCCCCACCGCCGCCGTTCACGTACGGGACCTTGTTCTGCTCCGCGACCGTGCTCTGCGCCTCGACGAGGTGGCTCGAGTAGGTGCCGAGGAGGAAGTCCACCTTGTCGCTGTTGACGAGGCGGTCGGCCAGGCTCACGGCGGTCGCCTGGGTCGAGGTGTCGTCGAGGAGGGTGAGCTTGACGGGCAGGCGCTTGCCTCCGACCTGGAGGCCGCCGTCCTTGTTGGCCTGCTCGACGGCGAGCTCGTAGCCCTCCTTGAAGAAGCCGCCGATGCGCGCCTCGGAGCCCGTGAGGGGCAAGGTCGCCCCGATCCGGATCTCGGTCCTCTGCTGCTCGGCGGACCCGCCGCCCTTGCACGCGGTCGCCGCGACGAGCGCGGCCAGGGCGAGGACGAGGCCGGTGGGACGACACACGCGCGGACGGCTCGGACGGCTCTTCATGGCGGGCTCCCGGGTTCCGGATTTTGAATGCAGAATGCGTCTACGGAGGCGCCGCGCGGCGCGCACCGCGAACCGCGATCCCGCTTGGGCGTCACGGGGGCTTCATCGACCGCGACCCTGGCCGCTCTCCCGGGGTCGCATCGCCCGCCCGGTTCCACCCATCCCCCGTCGCGCCCGCACCGGCCCTTCGGTGGCCCCCGCACGGGCCGGGGCCCAATCACCTGATTTCCCACGCGGGTATCCATGGCACGTGGCTCGCTACCGGATGCGGGCGAACTTCCAAGGAGGCCGTCCATGACGTTCCGGGAGAGGATCTTCCAGGCGCGCCCCGCGCCGAGGTCGGCGCCATGAGCGACCGGCTCGCCAAGGCGATCTTCTGGGTGGGCACGCTCGTCTCGCTCGCCGTCTTCGGGGCGATGACGGTGCACACCCACCAGAGCTTCGACGCCCTCACCCACGCCGACGCCCTCGACGAGCAGGTCGTCGCGGGCAAGCGCGCGTTCGAGCGGCGCAACTGCAACGACTGCCACACCATCATCGGCTTCGGCGGCTACTACGCGCCGGACCTCACCCGCGCCTACGCGCGGCTCGGCGAGGACGCCGTCCGGCGGCGCCTCGAGTCGCCGGAGGTCGTGTTCGCGCAGTCGTACCGCAAGATGCCGCAGCAGCACCTCGGGAAGCAGGAGATCGAGGACCTCGTCGCGTTCCTGCGCTGGGTCTCGAACATCGAGAACCACGACTGGCCGCCGCAGGACTCGCCGAACCGCTGGAAGCGCTCCACCGAGCGGATCCTCGCGGGCGCGTCGATGACGCCCGCCGCGGCGCTCGTGCAGCAGGAGAGCTGCCTCGACTGCCACGCCCTCGGCGGCAAGGGCGGCACCGTCGGACCCCGCCTCGAGTGGATCGGCGGCCGGCGCGACGCCGACTGGGTCGCGCGCTACCTCGCCGACCCCGGGGCGGTCTCGCCCGGCTCGCGCATGCCGGCGTACGCGAACCTCTCGGAGGGGCAGCGCCTCATGATCGGCCAGTTCATCGTCAGCCTCGCCGCGGACCGGAGGGCGCCGTGACCGCCACGACCGCCGTGATCTACAAGAGCCAGAGGATCGCCTACTGGTACTTCGCCCTCGCCCTCGTCCTCTTCGTCCTTCAGGTGGTGGTGGGCCTCTGGATCGCGCTCCAGTACGTCATCACCGTCCCGCAGGCGGTGGTGGACGTCTTCCCCTTCTCCACCGCGCGGGCGATGCACACGAACCTGCTCGTCCTCTGGCTCCTGCTCGGCTTCATGGGCTCGACCTTCTACCTCGTGCCCGACGAGGCGCAGACCGAGCTCGCCTGGCCCCGCCTCGCGATCGTCCAGCTCGTCGCCCTCGCGGTGACCGGCGTCACCGCGCTCGTCGGCTTCTTCTTCGGCTGGACCCAGGGGCGGCCGCTCCTCGAGATCCCGACGCCGCTCGACTTCGTGGTGGTCGCGGCCGCGCTCCTCTTCCTCGCGAACGTCGCGGTGACGCTCGCGCGGGCGAAGCGCTGGAACCCGGTGCAGGGGACGCTCCTCGGCGGGCTCGTGTTCCTCGCCGGGATGTACCTCTTCGGCATGCCCTTCTACCGGAACCTCGCGATGGACTGGTACTACTGGTGGTGGGTCATCCACCTGTGGGTCGAGGGCGCGTGGGAGCTCGTCACCGCCGCGATCGCCGCGTACATGCTGATCAAGCTGACCGGCGTCGATCGCAGGGTGGTCGAGAAGTGGCTCTACGTGGAGCTCGGCCTCTTCCTCTTCACCGGGATCGCCGGCACCGGCCACCACTACTACTGGCTCGGCGCCCCGAAGGCGTGGCTCTGGATCGGCGGGGCCTTCTCCGCGCTCGAGCCCTTCCCCATCGTGCTCATGCTCTGGGACACCTGGCGCGCGACCCGGGACGGCGACGGCGCGCTCCGCCCGCGGCTCACCTGGGTCTACATCGGGGGCATGGCGATCCTGCACTTCGTCGGCGCGGGGCTCTTCGGCTTCGCCCACACCCTGCCGCAGGTCAACTACTACACCCACGGCAGCCAGGTGACGGTCTCCCACGGCCACCTCGCCTTCTACGGCGCGTACGCGCTCCTCAACCTCTCCTTCTTCTACTTCGCGATCCCGCGCATCAAGGGGCTCCCCGGCGGCCGCTACCACGAGCGCGCCGGCCACTGGGGGTTCTGGCTCACCACCCTCGGCGTCCTCGGCATGAGCCTCGCCTTCGCGGTGGCGGGCGTGCTCCAGACCTACCTCGAGCGCGTCCGCGGCGAGCCGTACATGATCGCGCAGGAGCCGATGCGCTTCTGGATGCTCGTCGTCTTCCTCCACGGGCTGCTCGTGCTCGCGGGGGCGATCGTCACGGCCACGCACCTGCTCACGCTCGGGCCCGAGCGCCCCGCGGCGCTCGCCGCCGCGGAGGTCCGCGCGGCGCGGCCCGCCGCCGGCGCGGCCTGAGGGAGGGCGCGGGCGCGCGAGCGCCGCGCGGAGCCCCGCCGGGGGGCACGTGCGGCGCTCAGCCCTTGCGGACGACCTTGATGCCGGGGATCGACGAGACGATCGGGATCGTGTCGATGCTCCGCGCGCCGAGCTTCGCGAGCGTGTAGCGGACCATCGCGAGGGGCTTCTCCGCGTCGTCGGCGTCCACCTGGACGTTGTACTCGGTGTACTCCTTGCCCTTCGAGGTGGTCGGCTCGTCGCCGAAGAGGTTGTTCGACGAGAGGTAGCGCTCGACCTCGGCGGAGAGCGGGTTCGGCACGTTGAAGAGGAGCATCACCTTGTTCTCGGCGTGCGTCGCGCCGTAGACGTTGAGCAGGAACATCTCGAGCAGCTCCCGCCTCGCCGGGTCCTTCTCGATGGCCGGGTTCACGTAGACGCTGGTCTGGGAGCGCATCACCGTCTCGACGATCGAGAGGCCGTAGGCCTTGATGGCGCTGCCGGTCTGGGAGATCTCGAGGCCGATCTCCACCGCCCCCTGCTTCACCTTGGCCTCGGTCTTGCCCCAGGACTCGTAGACGAGGATGCCCTTCTCGATCCGCGGAGGGGTCTTGAACTTCTGCACCGAGAACTCCCGGAAGTCGTCCGCGAGGCCGACGGCGGCGAGCTTGCGCTGGATCCAGTCGAGGGCGAGGTAGGGCATCTCGGACGCGACGCGGAGGAGCGGCGTCCTCGGCGCGACGGCCTTCAGGTACTCCTCGGTCGTCGGGTGGGTCGGGTCGGCGACGATGCCGACGAGCTGCACCTCGCCGCGGTTCAGGGTCATCACCCGCTCGAGCCGGACCTCGACCCCGTACTCGAGCTTCATCTCGAGCACGTGCTCCCTGATCCAGTCGTCGCCCGCGATGGCGACGTCGAGCTCGCCGATCTGGAGCTGCGAGCCGAACTCCTGCGGGCGCCCGTCCCAGCCGAAGAGGAGGTTGTTGGTCGTGAACCGGGTCGGCCCGCCCTTGTCGTAGCCGGAGGTCTTGAAGCCGGCGTCCGCGAGCAGGTCGATGAGGTTGCCGCCGCGCGAGACGCTCGCGAGCGAGCCGGCGGGCATGCCGATCTTGAGCTTCGTCCGTTCCATGGTCGTGCCGTCCTCGGGGTTCGGGATCAGCGGGCGGCGTCCACGCCCTCGAGCGTGCCGTCGGGCCGGAGGCGCCGGTAGTAGCAGGACTTGTACGGCGAGCCGTCGGGCTGCTTCGCGTGGCAGGCGCCCTTCCCCTTCGGCGTCACGAGGAAGACGAGGGAGTTCTGCTCGCAGTTGACGCGGATCTCCTCCACCTCGAGCAGGTCGCCGGAGGTGAGCCCCTTCTTCCACAGCTCGTTGCGGCTCCGGCTCCAGTAGGTGGCGAACCCGCTCCGGCGCGTCTCGTCGAACGCCTCCCGGTTGACGAAGGCGAGGATGAGGACGTCCCTCGTGCGCGCGTCCTGGGTGACGACCGGGAGGAGGCTCCGGCCGTCGGCGCCGAAGTCGAGGAGGAGCGCTGTCGTGTGTTCCTTGGCCATGTCTTCTCGGCTCCGGGGAGGCGCCCCTTATAGGCCAAACCGGCGGCGCGGTTCCAGGGGCGCCTGCCGGCTCCTGCCCGCCGCCGCGCGCCCTCCGCCGCGCCGCCCGACCACGTACGCGAGCCACCCCGCCCGTCCGCTCGCCCGCCGCCGCGGCAGGTACCGCGCGTCGGGGCCTTCCACGACGTCCCAGAGCACCCGGACGTCCTCGAGCCCGGCCTCGGCGAGGAGCTCGGTCAGCTCCGGCAGCGTCCAGAGCCGCCAGTCGTAGGTGAACGCGCGGCGCAGCCGGCGCAGCCCCGGCCCCTCGAAGTGGATGGCACAGCGGATGCGGTGCGTGATCGGATC
>Ga0209797_10000791_pt1 | contig 15854 bp, 15 predicted proteins | sample DOMMetBare3Fresh_2_FD_187472 | JGI IMG/M metagenome (GOLD analysis project Ga0209797, IMG submission 187472) | Wetland sediment microbial communities from St. Louis River estuary, USA, under dissolved organic matter induced mercury methylation -... | ecosystem: Environmental > Aquatic >... | reverse complement strand
TGGCCGCTCTCCCGGGCATCCGGGTTGCTCGGGAGCCGCGCGGACCCGCTTGACACTCGGGTCGATCGGCTTATCTTTGCGACGAGACTTTAGCACTCGCTAGTGCAGAGTGCTAAGTCTATGTCAAGCAGAGCCTTACACCACTCAAACACAGCTGTGGAGGACAGAGATGGCGACTGCAACCAAGGCCAAGCCCACCCTCAAGATCCATCCGCTCGAGGACCGCGTGGTCATCGTGCCGGCCGAGGAGACGGAGTCGATGCGCGGTGGCCTCTACATCCCCGACACCGCCAAGGAGAAGCCCACCCAAGGTGAGATCATCGCCGTGGGCCCGGGCCGGTTCGAGAAGGGCGCCAGGATTCCGGTCGACCTCAAGGTTGGCGACCAGGTCATCTACGGCAAGTACAGCGGCACCCCCTACACCTTCGACGGCGAAGAGTACGTCATCATCAAGGCGTCCGACGTCCTCGCCAAGCTCGGCTAATACGGCTCGACCCCACCAAGGAGAACTGACAGATGGCAGCGAAGGAGCTTCTCTTCAATACCGATGCCCGCGCCAAGCTCAAGCGGGGCGTTGACGCCCTGGCCGAAGCGGTGAAGGTCACCCTCGGGCCCAAGGGCCGGAACGTAGTGATCGACAAGAAGTTCGGCTCGCCCACGGTCACCAAGGACGGGGTGACCGTCGCCAAGGAGATTGAGCTGAGCGACCCAATCGAGAACATGGGCGCGCAGATGGTGAAGGAAGTCGCCACCAAGACCAGCGACCTGGCCGGCGACGGCACCACCACCGCCACTGTGCTCGCGCAGGCGATCTTCCGCGAGGGCCTCAAGAACGTCACCGCCGGCGCCAACCCGATGGAGTTGAAGCGGGGCATCGAGAAGGCCGTCGAGGCGGTGGTCGAGCAGTTGAAGACCCTGTCGGTCCCGTCGGCCGGCAAGAAGGAGATCGCCCAGGTCGGCAGCATCTCGGCGAACAACGACAAGGAGATCGGCAACCTGATCGCCGATGCGATGGAGAAGGTGGGCAAGGACGGCGTCATCACGGTCGAGGAGGCCAAGGGGCTCGAGACCACGCTGGAGACCGTGGACGGCATGCAGTTCGACCGCGGCTATCTGTCGCCCTACTTCGTCACCGACCCCGAGAAGATGGAAACGGTGCTGGACGACGCCTACATCCTCATCCACGACAAGAAGATCTCGGCGATGAAGGAGCTGCTCCCGGTGCTGGAGAAGGTCGCCCAGAGCGGCCGGCCCATGCTGATCATCGCGGAGGACGTCGAGGGCGAGGCGCTGGCCACGCTGGTCGTGAACAAGCTCCGTGGCACTCTGAAGGTCGCCGCCGTGAAGGCGCCGGGCTTCGGTGATCGCCGCAAGGAGATGCTCCGCGACGTCGCGGTGCTGACCGGCGGCCAGGTGATCTCGGAAGAGGTCGGCTTCAAGCTGGAGAACGCCACCCTCAACGATCTCGGCCGCGCCAAGCGGATCGTGATCGACAAGGACAACACCACCGTCGTCGACGGCAAGGGCAAGGAAGGTGACATCTCGGGCCGGATCAACGAGATCAAGGCCGCGATCGACAAGAGCACCAGCGACTACGATCGCGAGAAGCTCCAGGAGCGGCTGGCCAAGCTCTCCGGCGGCGTGGCGATCATCAACGTGGGTGCCGCGACCGAGACCGAGATGAAGGAGAAGAAGGCCCGGGTGGAGGACGCGCTGCACGCCACGCGTGCGGCGGTCGAGGAGGGCATCGTGGCCGGCGGCGGCGTGGCGCTGATCCGGGCGCAGAGCGCGCTCGACCGGATCCGGGGCTCCGAGGACGAGAAGATCGGCGTGGAGATCGTGCGCCGGGCGCTGGAGGAGCCGATCCGGATGATCGCCCAGAACGCGGGCGCCGAGGGCTCGATCGTGGTGGCCAAGGTGAAGGAGTCGAAGGACAAGAACTTCGGGTACAACGCCGCGACCGACGTCTACGAGGATCTGGTGAAGGCGGGCGTGATCGATCCGACCAAGGTCACCCGCACGGCGCTCCAGAACGCCGCGTCGATCGCGGGATTACTCCTCACCACCGAGTGCGTGGTGGTGGAGAAGAAGGAAGAGAAGTCGGCCCCGGCGGGTCCGCCGGGTGGCGGCATGGGCGGGATGTACTAACCGCCAACTGCTCCGCAGCATCGAAGACGCCCCGGGCACGTGCCCGGGGCGTCTTCCTGTGCGATACCTGCTCTAGGACCCGCCATGTCAACGCACTTCGCCCCCATCCCCAACGCCACGGCCCCCCGGACGGCACTGTGATCGGACGCTTTGACGGGCCCGCCGGCGCGCCGTATGTTGAGCCTGGAGGTGACCTTCAAGGACTCGAACGGCGACTCATCTCCTGAGGAGTGGGCATGCGAAAGGATCGCCCTTCCGTCCGTTCCGGGGCGGCGTTCGCCCCGGCCGCCGTGTTTCTCGCGATCGTCATCGGTGCGGTGGCCGCTGCCGCCGCCACGATCGGTGCGGTCCCCACCAATCCGTCCCGTGCCGCGCAGGTGCACGTCGCCATCGTCGCGAAGGGCGATGTCGGCCAGTACGCCGGGATGTGCGGCAGCCGTGCCGGCACCGACTCCCTCGACGGTATCCTCGACCTGAAGGACCTGGGTGACGACGGCGCCGCCCTCTACGCGGGGAAGCTCATCAGGGTCACCGAGGTCGACGCCTGCGGGACCAAGCCGGCCCCGACGGAAGATCAGGTGGTCTGGTGCTTCGCCCACCTGTCCGGCCGCGCGCGGATGGACGTCACCCTCGAGGTCTACGAGGATGACCGGGGGGCGTGGGTGAAATCGAAGCCGGTCGCAACCATGAAGAAGGAGATCGGCGGCTGCGCAGAGCCGGCCGAGTGGCTCGCCGCCTATCCCGACGATGGGGGCATGAGCGGCCTGGGTCTCGAAAGCGTGCCCTCCGGGCCGCTGCGAAGCGGGACCTCCTATACGACGGAGAACCTGACCCTGAAGGTGTTCTAGGCGCGGGTCGCTGCGCGAGGAAGCGACTCGACGGATACCTCGGCGCCACGCGCATCACCTGGAGGAGACGACCATGACCCTGCTACTTCGCGCGGGCGCGCTCGGTACGCTCGTCTGGCTCACGTTCGGCACGGCCGATCTTTGGGCGCAGGCCGCGCCTGCAGGCGCGCCACATCCCGCTGCGGCCGGCTCCGCGGCCGACACCACGGATACCGTGGTCAAGAAGAAGAAGGGCGGCCTCATCGGGGCCGCGAAGAAGGTGGCCGGCAACAAGGTCGTGAAGCAGGTGGCCAAGGTCGCTGCCTGCACGATGGTCCCCGGCGGTCAGGCCGTCGCCGGAGCGATTGATGCCGCGTCGGCCAAGAGCGCCGGCGAGGCCGCCCAGGGCGCCGCGGGCGCCGCGACCGGCAGCAGCTGCATGCCGGGCATGGGCGGGGCGGGGATGGCAAACACCGCGGCACAGGCAGCCGCAAACTCTGCCGCGCCGACCGGCCCACCCCAGGGAATGATGCCCTACGGCGCCGCCGGAGCTCCGGGCTATCCGGGTGGCCAGGCGATGATGGCGGGGACAGAAGCCTCCGACGCCGCGATGGCACAGTGCCTGGGAATCCCGGTCGAGGATTACCAGGCGATGGCTCGCCCGGCGGGATACGAGCCGCGCGCGCCGACGAATGACGAGATGAAACGCGCGGGGAAGATCAGCAAGAAGGTGGGTGCCCAGCGTCAGGCGCAGTGCAGCCAGCAGGTGGGAATGCAGCAGGCCTCGTCGCAAATGGCGGCTATGCAGCAGATGATGGCCGGGGCGCAGGGTGGTATGCCGTCGCCGGGGGATCCCGCCGCCTCGGGGCGGACCGAGGCACCCGGCAAGGAGCCGACACTCGCGGCCGATCCCGCTGCCGAGCTCAAGAAGGGCAAGACCGCGCTGCGTGACATCGATTGGGCGGTGGGCAGTACCGAGGTCTCCCCCGCGGCCTCCGCCGCGTTCGAGCGCGCCACGGCACGGCTTGGCCAGGCGATGCGCGAGGCCGGCGGCCGATTCCGGGTCGATCTCTACATGGACCAGCGATACGACGAGGCGGCGGCCGGCATGTACGGCCCGGGCCGGCTGGCCAGGCTCCAGCAGATGCTCGCGGCGGGGGCCGGCGACCCCGCGTCCGTCATCGAGACCGGAAAGGTGAAGCGGGATAAGGACCCACGCGTGGAGATCGTGCGGGTGCACTGAACCTGCCGACGAGCCGATACCGCTCGGGCACCGGCGCGGGTTGGTTGGCACGGAGCCCGCAGTTAGACTGAACGCGCAGTCATCACGGCAAGTATTCCGTCATCCCGGGGGGACACGTGCGGTTCGGTTGTATCCTGGTTGCGGCACTGCTGTTCGTGCCCCGCGTGGCTGCCGCGCAGCAGGCGGCGATCCTGGGGACCTGGAAGTTCGATCTCAGACAGGATCCGAAGAAGGAAGGGCCGCGGATTGTGATCGTGCGGCCGGACAGCAGCGCCAGCTACGGCACCCAGACCGTCCGCTGGCGCATCGTCGGAGACAGCCTCGCCCTCGCGCTGGGTGGCGAGTGGGTGAACTATCGGCTCAGGCTCAAGGGCAAGAGCCTCACGCTGTCGGGCGGGGATCTCAACGAGCCGGTGGACTTCAAGCTCGTCGGGCCGCCGACGCCGAGGCCGGACTCGATACCGGTGCCGCCGGACCCGGATACGCAACCGTCATAGGGCAGCGAAGGCGATCACCGAGTCACCTTGTGCGCAGCGAAGGGAGCATGCCCTGAAGCATGCCCCCTTCACTGCGTTCAGGGTGACTCGGTGCGTTTACAGCCCCAGCGCCAACCCCAGTTGCATCCGCCCTGGCGCGATGACGTCGATCGGCGGGAGTGGCACGTCCTGCGCGGCCACGTGGAGGGCTCCGCCAAACCCGACCCGGCGCAGCGCGGGCGCCACGGTCGCCCGCGCGTCGGCGGCGCTATTGCATCGCTGGCTGAGATGGGCAAGTACCACCACCGTGAGACCCGGGTGGTGAAGCTCCGCCAACAGCTCGGCCGCCGCGCGATTGGAGAGGTGCCCCCCCGACCCGGCGATGCGCCGCCGCACCGCGGGCGGGTATCCGCTGGTCCGGAGCTGCACCTCGTCGTGATTGGCCTCGAGCACGAGCGCGGTGAGGTTCTGCAGCAGATATCGCACGGCGGCCGTCGGGCGGCCCAGATCGTACGCCACGCCTACGCCAGTACCGTCGCCGATTCGGACGGCCAGCGCCACCGGATCCGCGGCGTCGTGGCTCGTGGAGCAGGCCTCCACCCGGAACGGCCCGAGCTCGACTACCACCCGCAGTCCGATCGCCTGGTGCGCGGTACGTCCCATGCCGGATGCCAGCCGGTCCCAGGTGCCGGGCGCGGTCAGGATGGGAACGCGGAGCCGTTGCGCGAGCCGTGGCGCGCCGCAGGCGTGGTCGGCGTGCTCGTGGGTGAGCGCGATCCCCGCCACCCGCGCCAGGTCGAGCCCCGCCAGCTCGGCCCGCCGCTCGATCTCCCGCGCGCTGAACCCCGCGTCGAGCAGGATCGCGGTGTGGTCCGTCTCCACCGCGAGACAGTTCCCCCGCGATCCCGAGCCGAGCACGTAGAGGCGCATCAGCGTCCGATCCCGCGGGCGAACGTCCGCTCGAGCGACCGGCGCCGCGCGTCGGTGAACGCCACGTTCCGCCGGTTCATCACCCGCTCGGCGATGAGCAGGAAACCCTCGGCGGTGAGCCGCTGGTCGCCCGCGCCTCCCCAGGCGAACGGGGGCACGTACTTCGGCGGCGATGGCGGGCCGAAGAGGCTGGCGCCGGCGGAGACGACGGTGCCCGTGGCGAGCATGGTGCCGATGGCAGTCTTGGCGTGATCGCCGAAGAGCGTGCCCAGGTTCTGGCGTGCGGTCTCGATCCGCTCGCCGGCCACGTCGAGCCGCACGACCCCGTAGGTGTTCTTGAGGTTGGACGTGGTCGTGAGCGCACCGAGATTCACCCAGTGGCCCACGACGCTGTGGCCCACGAAGCCGTCGTGGGCCTTGTTGGCGTAGCCGAGGAAGACGCTCGCTGCGACCTCGCCGTGCACCCGGCACTCCGGGCCGAACACCGAGGCGCGGATGAAGCCGCCGAGCACCCTGGTTCCGGGGCCGACGTAGACCGGCCCCTCGAGCCGTGAGCCGTGGCGCACCTCCACCCCGGCCTCCAGCACCACCGCACCGTGGCGCACGTCGAACACGACGCCGGGCTCCACCGCCGCGCCCATCACCACGACCCCTGCCGGATCGCCGAGTACGATGCTGCCTTCGGGCACGCCGGAGGACGGTGCCGCGCGGAAGTCATCGCAATCCTCGCCGAGGAACCGCTCGAGCGCCGTAACGAGGTCGAAGCTGCCGCGCAGCGGGAGGCCGTCGATCTCGAGCGCTTCGCCCCGCTCGTGCGGTCCGTCCCACTGCTCGCCGGCGGGTACGACCCACCCGACCGTGCGGTCCTGGTGTCGCAGCCGCCGCACCCCGGCTCCGGCCGCGAGCCGGTCCCCGGTGGGCGCGAACCACGACGCGGCGACGATCGCCGGCCCGTCGATGGGCGCCGGCGGACGCACGGCCGGCTCGTCGCCCTCGTGAAACTGGTCGACGTGAGCGCCCAGGATCGCCGTCGCCTCGACCCCGCAGGCCGCCTCCCATCGCTCGCGGACGCGCCACACCCCGGCGCGGAGCTCGGCGAGCGGGCGCACTCCGGCGAATGGCGCCCATGCGGCGCCCGGCCGATCGGGCTCGAGCAGGTAGAGCCCGGTCATGGCTTGATGTCGCGGATCTCGGGTGGGAGCGCGTCGAGCAGCTGCTTCATGGCGGCGGCCCGTTGGGTGGGCATCACCAGAATCCGGCCGTTGGCGTGCACCACCACCAGATCCTGCACACCGCACAGCACGATGGGGTCGTGATCCGCCCAGACGATGCAGTCGTGCGAATCCAGCACGATCCCGGGGCCCACGAGGACGTTGCCGCTCGGGTCCTTGGGCCGCACCCGGGCCAGGGCCTGCCAGGTGCCCACGTCGTCCCAGGCGAAGCTGCCGGTCACGACTGCCACTGCGCCGCTCCGTTCCAGCACGCCCACATCGATCGAGATCGGCGTTACCGCCCGGAAATACCCCTCTACGTCGCCCGACTCCAGTTGGGGCAGGGCCGATGCCACCTCCGGCGTGTGGCGCGCGACCTCGGCCAGGAACCGCTGGGCGGTCCACGCGAACAGCCCGCTGTTCCAGAGCGCGCCCGCGGCCATGAGGTCGAGCGCGGTGGCGGCGTCGGGCTTCTCGGAGAACCGGGCCACCGTACGCGCCGTCGCGTCGAGCGGGGCGCCGGGGACGATGTACCCGTAGCCGGTCTCCGGGCGCGACGGCACTATGCCGACGGTTACCAGCCGGTCGTGCGTCCGGGCGGTCGCGAGCGCGGCATCGGCGGTGCGCCGGAACGCCGCCGCGTCGCCCACCGCCCAGTCGGCGTGGAGCGAGAGCACCTCGGCGTCAGGATCGCGACGCCGGGCCTCCCAGGTGGCCCAGAAGAGCGCTGGCCCGGTGGAGGCCGCGCGCGGCTCGATCAGGAAGTTCTCGGCGGGGAGCTTCAGCAGCTTGCGCAGCCGGGGGGCCAGCCCGTCGCCCGCCACGACCAGCACACGCTCGCGCGGGATGAGACCGGTGAGGCGCTCCACGGCCTCCTCCGCCGTGGAACCGGCGCCGGACAGCGGGAGCAGCTGCTTGGGAGTCTGTGGAGTGCTGAGCGGCCAGAACCGGGTGCCCGAGCCCCCGGCCAGGAGAACGGCCCAGCGCATCAGAGCAGTGCGGCCAGCGCCGAGCGGTGCTGGCGCAGATCGTAAAGGAGGGGACCGACGTCGGCCTCCGGCGCGCTGAGGATGGCCAGCCAGTCGCCGGTGCCCGCCCGCGCGAGGACGAGCAGCCCCTCGCCGAACTCGAGCACTGCCGTGCCCAGGTCGCCGCGGCCCGCACCCTGGCCCAGCCGGTCGGCGTGCCGAGCGAGTGTGGCCGCGAGCGCGGCCACCGTCTCCGAATCGAGCCCGCCGCGGGGGGCGTGCTCGATCGGGAGGCCGTCACCGCTCAGCAGCAGCACCGCCTGCACGCCGTCGCGTGCGGCGAGGCTCTGGACCACCTCTCCCAATTGGATCATGAGACCCGACTCCGGGGCAGGGGAAACGTGGGCAACGTAGGGACCGTCTCGGGCGAAGTCAAGAAATGATTGGCAGTTGACCCCTCTCGACGCGGGCCTTAATCTTCGCCCTCCATGCACAGAATTCGCGGCCTTTCCATCCTCGTCTCGCTAGCCCTCGCAGCGGCCTGCAGCGACGCCAACAGCCTGGGCGATCCTACCGAGACGAACGTCGTCGACACGGTGACCATCGGCGCGCTCGAGGGCACCCCGATCTCGACGCCGAGCGGCTTCAACATCACCGTCGGCGCCATCCGTACCGACCAGTCGGTGGATTTCGAGTTCGCCTACAACGTGCGGCGATTGGCCGACGACACTTACCAACGCGTGCTCCTCCCACGGGCCGCGCTGGGCCTGTCGTCCACCAACTCGGCCAATCCCGGGCTCCAGCGGCGCGACGATAGCTTCGACGGCATCACCCGCGCCCCGAGCAACGGCTACGTGACCGACTCGGCCGTTCCGATCGAGCTCGGCCAGCGGTACCTGGTGCGGTCGCGGGTCGTGTGCACCACGCTCGGCGTCCCGCTCTATGGCAAGATCGAGATCCTCGGCTTCCAGGACAGCACCGTGACCTTCAAGGTGCTGGCCAACAAGAACTGCGGGTACAAGGATCTCCTCCCCGGCCTCCCCAAAAACTGAGCGCCTGTGATCGATCTCAAGCGCCTGCGCCAGGATCCGGATCGGAGCCGCGCCTCGCTGCTCCGCCGCGGCGACCCCTCCATCGGCCCACTGCTCGACGACATCCTCGACCTGGACCGCCAGCGGCGCGAGCTGCTCGTCGAGGTCGAGACGCTCAAGGCCGAGCGCAACGCGGCGACCGAGGAGGTGGCCCGGCGGAAGCGCGCCAAGGAGGCGGCGGACGAGCTGATGGGACGGCTCCGGGCCTCGGGCGAGGCGGTGAAGGCACTCGACACCCGGCTGCGCGAGATCGAGGCCGCCCTCGATCAGCGCGTGCTCGCGCTGCCGAATTTCCCGGCCGCCGAGGCACCGGACGGTGACGCCAGCGCCAACCGGGTCGTCCGCGCCTGGGGTGAGGCGCCGCGCTTCGAGTTCGAGCCGAAGCCACACTGGGAGCTCGCCGCAGCGCTCGGCATCCTCGATCTGCCCGCCGGGGCCAAGCTGGCGGGGTCGGGGTTTCCACTCTTTCGCGGGTTCGGCGCGCGGCTGGTGCGGGCGCTGAGCGGGTTCATGCTCGACCTGCATACCCGCGAGCACGGATACGAGGAGATCGCACCGCCGTACCTCGCCAACCGCGCCTCGCTGACCGGTACCGGGCAGCTGCCGAAGTTCGAGGAAGATCTCTACGGGGTGCCGTCCGACGACCTGTTTCTCATCCCCACGGCCGAGGTGCCGCTCACCAATATCCACCGCGACGAGGTCCTGGAGGCCTCCGATCTTCCGCGCGGCTACTGCGGCTGGACCCCCTGCTTCCGGCGCGAAGCGGGCGCGCACGGCAAGGACACGCGCGGGCTCATCCGGGTTCACCAGTTCGACAAGGTCGAGCTGGTGCGCTTCGCCCGTCCCGAAGACTCGGCCGCCGAGCACGCGCGGATGACAGGCCATGCCGAGGCAGTGCTCCAGCGGCTGGGGATTCCCTATCGCGTGCTCGAGCTGGCCGCCGGCGACACCGGGTTCGCGAGTGCACGCACGTTCGATCTCGAAGTGTGGGCCGCGGGGGTGGGCACCTGGCTCGAGGCGTCGAGCTCGAGCACGTTCACCGATTTCCAGGCCCGCCGCGCCAACATCCGCTTCCGCCCGGGGCCGAAGGCCAAGCCTGAATTCGTGCACACGCTCAACGCCTCGGGCGTGGCGTTTCCCCGCACCATCATCGCCCTCCTGGAGAACAACCAAGCGGCCGACGGGTCGGTGCGGGTGCCGGAGGCACTGGTCCCGTATCTCGGCGTCGACCGCCTGGTCCCGCGTGCGTAGCGAGCGGCTCCAGCGCCTCGCGCCCACCGTGGCGGTGGTGCTCGTGGCCCTGCTCGCCGGCCTGAGCTTCGGCTCCGGACTGCTGGTTCTCCGTCACTTCAAAGCCGACGCCACCGCCACGAGCCGGCTGTACTCGGGGGTCTTCGGCGGCCTGAACGATCCGCGCCCCGGCGGCGAGGCGGAGGCGCTTCTCCGGCTCGGATCCCAGGTCCGGGCACTCGGGCTGCCGCTTATCGTGACCGACCGGAGCGGACGGGTGACGGCGGCGGCCAACCTCCCGTTCGAGGCGCCGCTCGACGACCCGCGCGTGAAGGCGTACGCCGCTCGGCTCGACCGCTGGAACCCGCCGATCGTGGATGAGGCGATCGGCACCGTGCACTATGGTCCGCTGCCGGCGCAGCGCAATCTCACCGCGCTCGCGATCCTGCAGGGCCTGACCATTGCCGTCATGGTGGCCGTGGCGATCTTCGCTTACCGGAGCGCCATGGCGGCGCAGCGTGATCGGTTGTGGGTGGCGATGGCCCGCGAGGCGGCGCACCAGATGGGCACGCCGCTCACGAGCCTGCAGGGCTGGATCGAGCGCGTGCGCTCGCGACCGGCTCCGCCGACCGGCCTCGCGGAGCACCTGGCCGCCGATGCGGAGCGGCTCGACCGGGTGGCGCAGCGCTTCGAGCGCATCGGCAACCCGGCCAAGCAGGAGCCGGTCGGGCTCGGCGCGCTGGCCGATCGCGTGGCAGGCTACTTCCGGCCCCGGCTGCCCAAACGCGCCAATCCGATCGAACTACGGCTCGAGGCCCCCGGCATGGGCCCCATGGTGCTCGGGGACGCGGTGCTGCTCGAGTGGGCGCTGGAGGCGCTAGTAAAGAACGCGATCGACGCTCTGCAGGGCCGTGCCGGCGCGATTATTCTGCGGGTCGGCGCCGCGCATGAGATGGGAGAGATCCGGGTGATCGACGACGGCCCCGGCGTGCCGCGCGAGATTCGCCGCACGCTGTTCGAGCCCGGGATCACCACCAAGCGCGGCGGCTGGGGCATCGGGCTGGCGCTCGCGCGCCGTGTGGTAGAGGACGCCCACCGCGGAGGCCTCACGCTCGAACCGACGGAGAAGGGAACCTGCTTCGTGATTCGCATACCGCTGGCGAAGGCCGCCGGGTGATCGATACCCCTGTACCCGACCTGGGACACGCCCTGAACCCGGCGCAGCAGGAGGCGGTCGACCACGTCCACGGCCCGCTCCTCGTGCTCGCGGGCGCGGGGTCGGGGAAGACCCGGGTGCTGACCACCCGCATCGCCGCGCTGATCGACCGGCACGGCGTGCCGCCCGACCGGATCTTCGCTGTGACCTTCACCAACAAGGCCGCGGGCGAGATGAAGCACCGAATCGGGCGTCTGCTGGACCGTGACCCGTCGGGCCTCTGGATCGGCACCTTCCACTCGCTCTCCGCGCGGCTGCTCCGGCGCGAGGCGGAGCTGCTCGGCTTCGGCCGCCAGTTCACCATCTACGATGAAGACGACCGGCTGAGCCTGATCAAGCGGCTCATGGACCAGCGCGGGCACCCGGCCAAGCTGTTCCCGCCGCGGGCGGTGCAGTCGCTCATCTCGGCCGCCAAGAATCGCATGGTCCCGCCTTCCGAGCTCGCGGCGGGCGTGTCGCAGTTCGACCGGCTGGCGCAAGTGGCGGCGGACGTCTACGGCGCCATGGGGCCCGCGCTCAAGGCCGCCAACGCAATGGACTTCGACGATCTGCTCCTGCATCCGCTCACGCTGTTCCGCGAGCACCCGGACCGGCTCCGCGCCTACCAGGCGAAGTTCAATTTCGTCCTGGTGGACGAGTTCCAGGACACCAATCGTGCGCAATACGAGCTGATCCGGCTGCTCGGCGCCCACGGGAACGTCTGCGCGGTCGGCGACGACGACCAATCGATCTACGGTTGGCGCGGTGCGGACGTGCGCAACATGCAGGAGTTCCTCAGGGACTTCGCCGGCGCGCGGCTGGTGCGCCTGGAGGAGAACTACCGCTCCACCCAGGTGGTGCTCGACGCGGCCAACGGGGTCATCGCCGAGAACAGCGGCCGCATCGGCAAGACGCTCGTCACCCGGCGCCGCGGCGGCGAGGCCGTGACGCTTCTGGCCGCCGCGGATGAGCGCGACGAGGCGGAATGGGTCGTCCGCGAGCTCGAGCGGCGCAGCGCCGGCGGCGACTGGGTATACGGCGAGATGGCGGTACTCTACCGCACCAACGCGCAGTCGCGCGCGCTCGAGGAGGCGTTCCGTCGGGCCGGGATCCCGTACCGCCTCGTTGGCGCGATCAGCTTCTACGAGCGCCGGGAGGTGAAGGATCTGCTGGCCTATCTCCGGCTGGTCGCCAACCCATCTGACGACGAGGCGTTTCTGCGCGCGGTCGGTGTCCCGCGGCGCGGGCTCGGCGATACCAGCCTCGCCATCCTCGGCCGGCTCGCCGCGCATTGGAGCAAGCCGCTGCTCGAGACGGCCCGCGGCGCCGAGCGGATCACCGACTTCCGGCCCAACGTGCGGGAAGCGTTCCGGTCCTTCGCCGGCGTCATCGATGGGCTGGCCGAGCGCGCGAGGCGCCTGCCGCCGGCGGAAGTGCTGGAGCAGGTCATTCGCGCGACCGACTACGAGGCGATGCTCCATGCCGAAGGCCCCGAGGGCGCCGACCGGTGGGAGAACGTGCGAGAGCTCCTGGCCAGCGCGGCCAACTGGTCGGAAGAGGTGACCGAGGAGTCGGAGGGTACCCCGTTGGAGCGATTCCTCTCCATGGCCGCGCTGCTCTCCTCCGCTGACACCGTGGTCGGGAACGAGGAGGGCGTCACGCTGATGACCCTTCACACCGCCAAAGGGCTCGAATGGCCGGTGGTGGTCCTGACCGGCCTGGAGCACGGTCTGTTCCCGCTCGCGCGCGCGGAGGAGCAGCCGGACGGGATGGAGGAGGAGCGCCGCCTCTGTTACGTCGGGTTGACGCGCGCCAAGGACAAGCTCTATCTCACCTGGGCGCGCGCACGCCGGCGCGGAGGCGAGCTCCGGCCCGGCATTCCGTCACGTTTTCTCCGAGCGTTGCCCCCGGGAATTCTGGACGAGCGGAGGACCACGTCGCTCTGGGCTCCGGACTGGGGAAGCGGGCGGACGGGCGGACGGACCGACAGCCGGTCGGGCAGTCTGGGTACTGCTGGATTCGGTTCGGCCGGCCGGGCGACGGACCGTCCGACCGCCAGTGCGCCCGAGGAGGTCTCCCAGGACGCGCCGCGCTACGTCAAGGGCGAGCGCGTGCGACACCGGCGCTTTGGCAGCGGGACGATTCAGGGACTCACCGGCACGGGGCGGGATCTCAAGGTGGCGGTCGCCTTCGACGACGCCGAGGTCGGTGTCAAGCAGCTGCTCGTGGCCTACGCGGGCCTTGAGCGCGAATGGGAGAGCGCATGAGCATCGGTCGGGACGACGTCCTCCACGTGGCCAAGCTCGCGGAGTTGGCGGTGCACGAGCGCGACCTCGACCGCCTGGTGGGCCAGCTCAACCGGATCGTGGACTACGTGGCCCAGCTCGACCAAGTCCCGGGCGATGGCACGGCCGATGCCTTCCTCCCCGGCCCGCAGCAGGTGACTCTCCGCGAGGACGTGCCCGGCTCCGTGCCCCTGGCCCGTCCGCCCGCCGCGATCGCACCCGAATTCGCCGACGGCTTCTTCCTCGTGCCGCGTCACGGCGCGATGGAGGACCTGTGAGCGCCGCCGCCGTCGCGAGGGAGACCGGCGCACGGCTGGCCGCGGCGGAGGCCGCGGGACTCAACGCCACGCTGCACTGGTCGCAGGCGCTGCTCGACGCCGAGGCGAAGCGTGTGGGCGCCATGCCTGCCGCCGGTCCGCTCGCCGGGATGCCGATCGCGATCAAGGACAACATCGTGACCACCGATGCGCCGACCACCTGCGCGTCGCGCATCCTCGAGGGCTACGTCTCGCCGTTTGACGCCACGGCGGTAACGCGCCTGCGGGCCGCCGGCGCGATGATCGCCGCCAAGGCCAACATGGACGAGTTCGCCATGGGCTCGTCCACCGAGCACTCGGCGTTCGGGCGCGTCAGGCATCCGCTGGATCCGAGCCGAGTGCCCGGCGGGTCGTCGGGTGGCTCCGCGGCGCTCGTGGCCGCGGGTGTGGTGCCGGCGGCGCTCGGCTCGGAGACCGGCGGCTCGGTCCGCCAGCCCGCCAGCTTCTGTGGCATCGTCGGCGTGAAGCCCAGCTACGGCCGGGTCAGCCGCTTCGGGCTGGTGGCGTTCGGCTCCTCGCTCGACTGCATCTCGGTGTTCGGGCGCACGGTGGACGACGCGGCGCGGGTGCTCGGCGCGATGAGCGGCCACGACCCGCTGGACAGCACCACGATCCCGCGCGGGCCGATGGCCGTCCCTGCCGCGCTCCCCGATCTCCGGGGACTCCGCGTCGGCCTCCCCCGCGAGTACTTCCCGGCCGACCTTCACCCCGGCATCGCCGCGGGGATGGAGCGGACCAAGGCCGCCGTGCGCCAGCTCGGAGCCGAGTTGGTGGAGGTTTCGCTCCCCAACTCGGCCTACGCGGTGCCCACCTACTACATCGTGGCGCCCGCCGAGGCGGCGGCCAATCTGGCCCGGTACGACGGGGTGCGCTACGGACCCCGCAAGGTCGGTCCCGAGGGCGATATCCGCGCGCTCTACCAGGCCACCCGGGGCGAGGGGTTCGGTCCCGAGGTCCAGCGGCGCATCCTCGTCGGCACCTATGTGCTGAGCGCTGGCTATTACGACGCGTACTACCGGAAGGCACAGCGCGTGCGCGCCCGCATCGCCGACGACTTCCGTCGCGCATTCGCGGGGGGCGTCGACCTGCTGCTCACGCCGACCACGCCCACGCCGGCGTTCCGGGCCGGCGAGAAGACCGAGGACCCCGTCGCCATGTATCTGGCGGATGTCTTCGTGTGCGCGATCAGCCTCGCGGGGCTTCCGGCGCTGAGCATCCCGGTGGGCCGGGACGAGGGCCTGCCGGTCGGCGCTCAGCTCATCGCTCCGTTCTTCGAGGACGAGCGCATGCTGGCCGCTGCCGGGGCGATCGAGCGGGTCGTGGCCGGCGACGCGGAGGTGCGCTGATGAGCTGGGAGACGGTGATCGGCCTGGAGGTGCACGTGCAGCTGAGCACCCGCACCAAGATGTTCTGCGGCTGCCGTACCACATTCGGAGACCCGCCCAACACCAACGTGTGCCCCACCTGCCTGGGGCTCCCCGGCGCGTTGCCGGTACCCAACGCCCACGCGATCCGACTCGCCGCGCGGGGCGCCATCGCCCTCGGCTGCATGGTGCGCCCGACGAGCGTCTTCGCGCGCAAGAATTACTTCTACCCCGACCTGCCCAAGGGCTACCAGATCTCGCAGTTCGATCAGCCGCTCGCCACCGGCGGCCGGGTGGCCTTCGATTCGCCCGATCGGGGGCGCATCGAAGTCGGGATCACTCGGCTGCACGTGGAGGAGGACGCCGGCAAGCTGGTGCACGACCGGTTTCCCGGAAAGACCGCGGTCGACCTCAATCGCGCGGGCACGCCGCTCGCGGAGATCGTGAGCGAGCCGGACCTCCGGTCGCCGGCGGAAGCGCGCGCCTACCTCGTGACGCTCCGGCAGATCCTGCTGTACGCCGGGGTGAGCGACTGCAGCATGGAGCAGGGCAGCCTGCGGGTGGACGCC
>Ga0209797_10000789_pt1 | contig 15898 bp, 14 predicted proteins | sample DOMMetBare3Fresh_2_FD_187472 | JGI IMG/M metagenome (GOLD analysis project Ga0209797, IMG submission 187472) | Wetland sediment microbial communities from St. Louis River estuary, USA, under dissolved organic matter induced mercury methylation -... | ecosystem: Environmental > Aquatic >... | reverse complement strand
GTAGAGCCCCGACCCGACGCCGCCATAGATGATCTCGCCCAGCTGGATGAGCCAGAGCGGGATCAGCCCGCCGAGCGGCGTGAAGGAGTCGTGCATCGCGTTTACGGAGCCGTTGGAGGCCGCGGTCGTCGCCACGGCCCACTCGGCCGAGTTGGTGATACCGAAGCGCACCTCCTTCCCCTCCATGTTCCCTCCCGCCTGCACCACGCTGGCCCGCTGATCGATACCGAGCGCGGCGTAGCCGGGGTGTTGCGCGTTCTCCGCGAGAACACAGGGAAGCAGCAGCCCGACGAAGACAATGGTCATCGCCGCGAGGAGCGCCCACCCCTGGCGTGTGTCGCGGATCATCTTGCCGAAGGTATAGCAGAGCGCGACGGGGATCAGCAGGATCGCCAGCAGCTCGAGGAAGTTGCTGAAGGGGGTCGCGTTCTCGAACGGATGGGCGGAGTTGGTGTTGAAGAACCCGCCGCCGTTGGTCCCGAGCTGCTTGATCGCCACTTGTGAGGCGACGGGTCCCATGGGGAGCACCTGGGTGGTAACCCGCGCGCTGTCGGGACCAATCGCCTCCACCAGCGGCACGGTGCGGTAGCCGCCAAAGTTCTGGATCACTCCCTGCGAGACGAGCGCCAGGGCGAGGATGATGGACAGGGGCAGCAGGATGTAGAGCGTACCGCGGGTGAGATCGACCCAGAAGCTGCCAAGCTTGTCGGTCTCGTGCCGGCTGATGCCCCGGATGAGGGCGACCAGGACGGCCATGCCCGTCGCGGCGGAGACGAAGTTCTGGACCGTGAGCGCGAGCATCTGGGTGAGATAGCTCATCGTCGCCTCACCGCCGTAGGCCTGCCAGTTGGTGTTCGTGACGAAGCTGACGGCGGTATTGAACGCGAGCGTCGGCTCGACCCCACCGATACCCGCGGGATTCAGCCCGAGCATTCCCTGCGCGCGCTGCAGCGCATACACCATGGCGGTCCCGGCAACGCTGAAGAGCAGCACGGCGGCCGCGTAGCGCTTCCAGTCCATCTCCTCGTCTGCCGCAGCGCCCATGAGGTGGTAACAGCGCCGCTCCACCGGTCCGAGAAGCCGCGCGAGGGGATGCGGCGCTCCCTCGTAGACCCGCGCCATGTAGCTGCCTAGCGGCTTGGCGAGGCCCAGCAGCACCACCAGGTAGAGGCCCAGTTGAAGCCAGGCGTTCGCGGTCATGAGAAATGCTCCGGCTTGAGCAACGCGACGAACAGGTAGAGGAGCAGTCCGACGGCGATGACGCCCACGACCAGATTCAGGAATGACATGACCTCAGACCCTTTCGCAGAGCCGGACCAGGCCCCATGTCAGCAGGGCAAGCGCGACGACCAGCAGAAGCAGCAGCACGCCCACGACTTCCTCGTGGTTGAAGACAGCGGGAAAGCTCGTGGGCGGCGCATCAAGGCGGTGTCCGAACCGTGGGGCGGAGCGTATGGAAGGTGTTAAGACGAACTGGCGCGCCACCGGCCAGGTGATCGGAAGTACCCGATTCGGCAATTACCTCCCGGCCCATCGGCGGGTGGAAATCGGGTGGACCTGGCTGGCCCCGGCGTGGCAGCGCACCGCGGTGAACACGGAGGCGAAGCTGCTGCTGCTCGGGCACGCATTCGAGGGCGCCAAGCTGCGGCGGGTCGAGTTCAAGACCTCGACGCTGAACCGCAAGTCCCGGGCGGCGCTGGCCCGCCTGGGGGCAGTCGAAGAAGGGGTGTTCCGCCCGCACATGATCAATGAGGATGGCAGCAATCGGGATAGCGTGTACTACAGCATCCTGGACAGTGAGTGGCCCGCCGTCCGGGACCGGTTGTCGGCGCGGCTCACCTCCGGATAGCTTTCCGACATGACCACCGACACCACGACCGCCCAGCCGCTCACGCTTCTTTCCGAAGAAGAAGAGCTCTTCCGAGCCACCGTCCGCGAGTTTGCCGAAACCGAGATCAAGCCGCACGTCCACGCAATGGACGAAGCGGCGAAATTCCGGCCCGAGCTGATCCAGAAGATGTTCGACCTCGGCCTGATGGGGATCGAAGTCCCCGAAGCGTGGGGCGGCGCCGGCGGCACCATCTTCCTCGCGGTCCTCGCAATCGAAGAACTCTCCCGGGTCGACGCCTCCGCGGCCATCTACGTCGACGTCCACAACACCCTCGTCAACAACGCGCTGCTGCGCTGGGGGAACGACGAGCAGAAGGCCCGCTACTTCCCGCGGATGACGGCCAACATGCTGGGTGCCTTCGCGCTGTCGGAGCCGGCGAGCGGGAGCGATGCCTTCGCGCTGGAGACCCGGGCCGACGACAAGGGCACCCACTGGGAGCTGACCGGACGCAAGTTCTGGATCACCAACGGCGGCGAGGCGGAGATCTTCCTGATCTTCGCCAACACCGACTTCAGCAAGGGGTACAAGGGGATCACGGCCTTCCTGGTTGAGAAGAGCTTCACCGGATTCAGTGTCGGCAAGAAGGAGAACAAGCTCGGCATCCGGGCGTCGAGCACCACCGAGCTGGTCCTCGAGGGCTGCAAGGTCCCCAAGGAAAATGTGCTCGGCCCCGTCGGGCAGGGATACAAGATCGCCATGGAAACGCTCAACGAGGGCCGGATCGGGATTGGCGCACAGATGATCGGCGTCGGGACGGGAGCGCTCGAAGCGGCGGTGCAGTATGTGAAGGAGCGGAAGCAGTTCGGCAAGCCGATCGCCGACTTCCAGGGGGTGCAGTTCCAGCTCGCGCAGATGGCGACGGAGCTCGAGGCGGCGCGGTTGATGGTCTACAATACGGCGAGGATGAAGGACCGCGGGATTCCGTTCCAGCTCGAGGCCGCAATGGCGAAGCTCTTCAGCTCGCAGGTCGCGGACCGGACAACCTCGCAGTGCCTGGAGCTGTTCGGCGGCTACGGATACTCGAAGGAATACCCCGCGGAGAAGTTCTACCGGGATGCCAAGATCGGCACGATCTACGAGGGCACCAGCAACATGCAGCTCAACACGATCGCCAAGCTGGTGCTCAAGTAGTCAGCAGGTGATCGCCATCACCAGAGGGCCGCTGGCTCCCCTCTTGCACCGTTGTTGAAGCGTCCCGGCCTCGAGCCCGGACGCTTCCTCATTCAAGTGGTTGCCGGTACTGTACTTGCGAAACACTGGATGGCCGGTAGATTGACCCGGCCGTCCCAGTTCCCTTCAGGCAGTGGACAAAACTGCCGAGGAATATGGCATAGTGCGCCGCCAGACCCGCCTCTTCGCCCTGACCGTCGCCACCGCGCTGTTGAGCGCGGGGGTGGTGACGCGGGCACCGGCGCAGGAGCTGCCGTCGGCCCTCAAGCTCAAGCTGGACCGCTGGTATCGCTCCGCACGCCGTTCGGCCCCCGGCACCTGGGGCATCGTAGTCGCCGACCAGCAGGGACAGATCCTGTGGAGCGTCAACCAGGACACGCCGCTCATCCCCGCCTCGACCGTCAAGCTGCTCACGACCGGCTATGCCCGGACAGTGCTGGGGTCCGATGCCCGACGCGCCACCCGGGTCGTCGGCTACGGCCAGCTGGATGAGGCCACCGGGGAATGGGACGGCCGCTGGGCGCTGCAACTCAATGGCGACCCGACGCTGGAGAGCCCCGATGGTCGCGGGCCGCGGCTGCAGGATCTCGCCAATCAGCTCGCGCAGTCCGGGGTGCGGATCCTTCGCGGCCCGCTCACGGTCCTCAGCAGTGACGGTTCCGCCGCCGAGGCGCATTTCCCCGAGGCCTGGAGAGCGGGCAACTGGGGCAGCATCTATGCGCCGCTGATCGGCTCGCTCACGCTGCACGAAAACGTGGTGTGGCTGCATGTGCGGCCGGGCTCGAAGCCCGGTGCGCGCCCGGTGCTGGTGGAGACCTCGCCGGCCGGGCTCGGCGCACTGGTCAACATTCACGCGTCCACCGTGTCAGGGAGCCGTTCCCGGCTCCGCATCACGCGGATGAAGGACGGCGGCTATCTGGTGACGGGCGCGGTGGGCTCCCGCGCGGGAGTGCGCCGGCTGGTGACGGTCGCGGGAGATACGAAGGCCGTGCTCGCCGCCACCTGGGCCCGGTCGCTGGCGCAGGCCGGGATCACCTGGGACCGGACACCGCAGGCGATCGCGGTCGAGAACGACCCGACCGAAGTGCTCGCGGAGATCGAGTCTGCGCCCTTCGATTCCGTGGCCTATGAGATCAATCGCCGGAGCCTGAACATCGGTGCGGAGCTGCTGCTGCGCTGGGCCGCGGGCCGCGACCGTGGACCGGAGCTGCTGACGGAACACGTGCAGCAGGTGGCCGGTGTGGCGGGCGGCGTGAAGCTGGTCGATGGCAGCGGTATGTCCCACGATGACCGGGTCACCCCGGCGACGTTCATCTACTACATGGCGAATTTCCAGAACACCCCGGCGGGCCGGAACTTCCCGTCGCTGCTGCCCGCCAACGGACAGGGCACCCTCGCACGGCTCGCCGGCGGACTGCCGGCGCAGGGGGTGGTTCACGCCAAGACCGGCACGCTCGCCAATGTGTCGACGCTGGTCGGGTATCTGGGCCGCAAGGACGGGATGTTCCTGGTCTCGCTGATGTACAACGGTCCCCGGTCCAAGTCGGCCAAGCGGCAGCAGTGGGCGGCGTTCCGGCTGCTTGGCGCCGACGGCGCCTCGATCCCATCCGAAGACAGCCCCGAGGAGTCCCCCGAAGCCGAACAGCTCGGCGGCGATCAGATCACCGACTGACGCACCCCCCGAAGCAGTCCCGAAATGGCTGCCCCACGCCCGCGCCTTCATGGCGCGGGCGTTCTGCTTTTGCGCCCGGGATTTAATCATGAATTCATCCCGGCGGGGTAGGTTCGTCTGCGTCACTCGCACACCTCGTGGAGTTCCTATGGACGCCGCACACCTTCATCTGATGATCAACCACCTGCCAATCCTGGGGACACCCCTGGTGGCCGGTCTGCTGATTTGGGGAATGATCCGACAGTCACGCGATGTACTCCGCACGGCGCTGGGTGCTGCGATCGTCGTCGCCGCGCTGAGCTACCCGGTCTTCCTCACCGGCGAGCCGGCGGAGGAGAAGGTCGAGGACTCCGCCTGGCTGCAGGAGCGTCTGGTCCACGAGCATGAAGAGCGTGCCGAGGCGGGCCTGATCGCGATCCTGCTGACGGGGGTGCTTGGTGCCGTGGTCCTGTGGCAGAGCCGCGGCGGACGCGGCATACCGACCGCCACCACGGGGCTCACGCTTGCGGGCCTCCTGATAAGTTCCGGCCTCTTCGGCTGGAGTGCGCTCGCCGGCGGCCTGATCCGGCACGACGAACTTCGTACTGACACGTCCGGGCTCACGATTCCGGCAGAGGGCGCAGCGCCGGTGGACAGCCTGGCACCAGCCACACGGGAAGGAAAATCCGATGGCGACCGCGACGACTGAAGGGACGGGCACCTTGCGTGTACTACTGGTAGAGGACGAAGCGAGACTCGCGGACAGCATCGCGCGCGGACTTCGTCAGGCATCGCACGCGGTCGACGTGGCGGACCGGCTGTCCACGGCACGCGCGAAGCTGGAGATGGACCGGTACGATGCGGTGATCCTGGACGTGAACCTCCCGGACGGATCGGGGTTCGGTTTGGCGGCGGATCTCCGCAAGCGGGCGGTGCCGGTGCCGATCCTGATGCTCACGGCGCGGGATTCGGTCGAGGACCGGGTGACGGGACTCGACAGCGGCGCGGATGACTACCTCGTCAAGCCATTCTCCTTCGAGGAACTGCTCGCCCGGCTGCGGGCCCTCCACCGGCGGCAGCCGGAGAGCCGGCCGACACTCCTCGAAGTCGCGGACCTCGCCCTCGACCCGGCGAGCCGCACGGTCACCCGCCGCGGCCTCCCGGTCGAGCTGACCACGACAGAGTATGCGCTCCTGGAGTATCTTGCACGTCACGTCGGCCAGGTATGCGGACGCGCGGCGATCAGCGCCGCCGTCTGGGACGAGAACTACGACCCCTTCTCCAACATCATCGACGTGTACGTTTCCCGACTTCGCCGGAAGATTGATCAGCCGGGCCTGACACCGCTGATCCACACCGTTCGTGGCGCGGGGTATACGCTGGACCCCGCGCGGAACTCCCGACACGGGTGACCCCGCTCGGGCTCCGAATCCGGCTGTCGCTGGTTTTCACCGCGGGCTTCGCGGTCCTCATGGGCCTCGGAGCCCTCGGCATTTATCTCTACCTCGCCCGCGGGTACCGACGGGACTTCGACCACAGCCTCATGGATGCCGGGCGGGGTGCGCAGTCCATCTTCCGGCTCGACCGGCCGGAGTTCGGCACGACCACTGCCGCCGTGACGCACATCGTGAGCGAACTGGTGTACGGGGACCGCACCGTGGTCGCGTTCGACAGCACCGGACAGGTCATCACCGCCAGCCGGCAATTCCCGGACGAACCCTATTTCAACGACGTGCCGGGGAGCGGTCCGCTCGGCCGTCCCCTCACCCTGGAACTCCGTGACGGTCCGGCGAGAATCATCCGGGTGCCGCTGGATGACAAGGTCGAGCTCGCGATCGCGATGAGCACCCTCCCGCTCCAGCGGCGGCTGGCGCGGATCACGCGAAGCCTCGCCACCATTCTGCCACTCATCCTCGTACTGGGGGCAGTCTTCGGCGCCTCGGCCGCTCGGCTGGTGCTGAGGCCCATCATCCGGGTGGCGGAGTCCGCCGAACGAATCGGCAACGAGGTTGAGGCGGGTGCCGTGCGGTTCGACCGGCTGCCGCGCCATGAGGCCGGCGACGAGATCACGACCCTCACCGATGCGTTCAACATGCTGATCGAGCGACTCTCGACGGCGCTCGAATGGGAGCGGGGCGTGGCGCAGCGGCAGCGGCAGTTCCTTGCGGATGCGGCCCACGAGCTGCGCACGCCGGTGGCGATCCTCCGGAGCGAGGCGGAGGTCACGCTGCACGGCGAAGCGGACGCGAAGCTGTACCGGCAGGCGATGGAGCGCATCGCATTGGAAGCGAACGAACTGGGCCTGCTGGTCGGCGACCTGCTGCTCATCGCACGGGGAGACGCGAACGCGATCCAGCCTTCCCGGCAGCGGATCTACCTGGACGACGTGGTGAACCAGGCACTCTCACGCGCGCGGGGGCATCCCGCGGCCGAGCATCACGCGATGCGGCATGGAGCATTTGAGGCCGCTCCGGTGGATGGCGACCCCGCGCTGCTCGAGCGCGCGATACTGGCGCTGTTCCACAACGCCATGATTCATGCGCCGGGTTCCGCCATCGAAGTCAGCACCGGCACCACGACCGGCGACGACGGCGCGTGGTCATGGGTGACGGTGCGTGACTTCGGGCCGGGGATTCCCGTGGAACAGCGCGAACGAATCTTCGAGCGATTCGCGCGGCTCAACACCGGCACGCCCGGCTCGGGGCTCGGCCTCGCGATCGCACGCTCGATCATCGAGGCCCATGGTGGCCGCCTGACACTGGACGACGCAACTACTGGCGCGTCGTTCACGGCCCGCATCCCCACTCCGGTCTAGTTACCCAGCCCGCCGCCGTCGCTCCGAATCCGCAGGAGGAGCGTCGCGGATCGGACCATGGGATTTGTCTCGTTTCGCGGATGCCGCAGACAGGGGAGGACCGTGGCGCCCGCCCGGTCGAGTACAGCGAAGGCGGCGCTCCGCACCGCGGGGCTCGGATCGGCGAGGCGCGAGACCAGCAGCGGACAGACTGGATCCAGGTCACCATCGAACCGCTTCAGCGCCAGCACAGCCTCCAGGCGACCCACGTCGTCTCCGTAGCGGATGTCGCGAGCCAGGGTCAGCAGTCGTGGCGGGTTCTGCGGCGCGATCCGGGTCACGCTCCAGTCCGCCATGTTCGCCACCGATGAATCCGCGCTACCCATGAGTGGGATGAGGTCAGGGACGGCCGGCTCACCCACCCGGCCGAGGGAGCCCAGCGCGTAGGCGCCGAGTAGCTGGCTCCTGGCATCCGGCTGGCCGAGGAGATGTCGCACGGCCGGGAGGGCTGCCGGTCCGGCGTGGGCCAGCAGTTCCGACGCATGGATGGCCACCGCGCTGTCGCCGAGGGTGACCGCCGCAGCAACTCGCGACCAGACCTTGCCGTCAGTCTTCGCCACACGCACCAGCGAATCCAGGTTACCGAAGGAAACTGGAGCCGGCTTCACCGGGCGGCCACACCCCCCCATGACGAGCGCCAGCAGACCGCACCCGAGCACAAGGCGCGCTGTGCGCGGATCGAGCCAGTTCACCGTGGTATCCCCCGCTCGCCGCACATTCGGTCGACCGCCCCAAGGGCGCAGCATGGATTGGTCTTGAGTCAGCCCCGGAGCGCCAGACCTGCCATCGCCGCCACAATGACGATCACGGGCTCGGGCACTTTGCGCATTGACACTGCCACCGCCAGAGCGGCCGCGGCAATGGCAAATGTAGGCAGGTCCCGCACAGACTGCCGTCCGAGCACCACCACTGCACCCAGGATCGCACCGACGGCCCCGGCGGTGATGCCATCGACCACCGCCTTGAGCCACGGCCGCTGCCCATGGCGACGAAACCAGGGTGCGGGAAGGACCGTGAGCAGGAAGCAGGGAAGAAAGGTGGCTCCTGCGGCAATGCAGGCACCTGCGAAACCGGCCACGAGATAGCCGATGAAGCCGGTGGTGATCACCACCGGACCGGGCGTGATCATGGCGACAGCGACGGCATCGAGAAACTGACTCTCCGTAAGCCAGTGATACTGCTGCACCACGCCGCCATGCAGGAACGGCACGATCGCCAGGCCGCTGCCGAAGACGAAGGCCCCGGCATAACTGAAGAATCCGAGCAGCTGCAGCAGCAGCAGCGCGCTGCCAGCCTCGAGCAGGTGCGTGCCGGGATGGAGCCAGCGGGGTGGGGTACGCCAGAGCCAGACGATGGCGCCACCGGCGAGGATCAGCGAGGCGATCTCGCGTCCGGTGACCATGGTCGTCGCCGCGAGCACCAGGGCGATCGCCCAGAGCAGTGCATCGCTGGCGAGGGTCTTCCGGGTGAGGTTCCAAGCGCTCCGGGCGATCAGGCCGATGACCGCGGCGCCGACGCCGTAGAAGACCGCCTGCATCCACGCCATCCCGCCGTAGCGCACGTACGCCCAGCCGAGTGCCACGACCATGAGGAAGCTCGGGAGGACGAACGCCGCGCCGACGAGCGCAGCGCCCAGCCACCCTCCGCGTACGTAGCCGATGTAGAAGCAGAGCTGAGCCGCGAGCGGGCCAGGCGAGAGCTGGGCGAGGGCCATCCCCTCGCGATACTCCACCTCGCTGAGCCAGCCGCGATCCTCGACGAGGTCGCGATGCATGGCACCGACCAGTGCGATCGGCCCTCCGAATCCGAGGGCGCCAAGCCGGAGGAAGTAGCGGGAGAGGGCGGAGAGCGAGGGCGGCGGCATGGCCCTCAAACATATCGGGCACCTGCGATGCCGCTACTCGCTCCGGCCTACAGCATCAGGTGCGCGAGCTGGGGACCCTGGGGCGCGGAGTTGCTCGATCCCGCGGACTCCACCGTGAGCGCGGCGCCCATGACCTTACCCGGAGCGCTGGGCATGCCGAGGGTCAGGAAGGCTGGCGCTCCCATCTGGGTCTGGACCGGGACGCTCCTGACCATGCCGGAGTCGGTGATGAACCAGAATTGACAGACCTGCCCCGGGCGCGGCGCGGGGAGACCGTAGACCATGACGTTCCAGCGGTGGGTCTCGGTGTCGGCGAAGATGATCAGGCCGCCCTTGTGCCCGCCCATGGTGATATCCGCGTGGCGGACCATTGCCGCCTGGCGGATGATGCCCAGCGTGTCGCGCGTCATGGCGAGTTCCCGGCCGATGCGCTCCCGCTCGACCGCGACATCATCCTCGAAGCCCCGGACCGTGGACCAGGCCCAGTACCACGACCCGACCGACAACAGGAATGAGGCGGCCAGGGCGAGCGGCACGAGCCACGAGGGGGACGTGCGCCGCATTCCGAGCGCGCCATCGACCAGCGCGCGGGTGAGCCCCGGACGCGGCGTCACCGGCACGACGCCCATGGGAAGCCACGCGAGATCCCGCTCGGCACGCTCGATCTCACTGCGACATTCGGCGCAGCCGGCGAGGTGCTCGCGGAAACTCCGCTCCTCGTCGGCTTCCAGGGTACGGATGACAAATGCGGTACGATGCTCGATGAACCATTCATGCGGTGTCATAACACCCACTCTCTGATCGAGGCGAGTCCGGTCCGGAGTTTGTCGAACGCGAGGCGAAGCCGCGTCTTCACTGTGCCGAGGGGGATTCCGAGACGTCCTGCAATCTCGGAATGGGTGAGGCCTTCGAAGTAGGCCAGGTGCACAACGGCCTGCTGGTCGACAGGCAGCTGCCGGAGCGCGGCATGCACGGTCTCGTGCACGTGCCATCCGGGGCGGGCGGCTTCGTCGGGCTCCTGAGGCGCGGTGGAACCTTCGCCAAACACCTGGAAGCTCTCGAGCCGGCGCGCCTTGAGCGCCCGGCGCCGGTGGCCACGCAGGCGGTCGATGGCGCGGTTGCGGGTGATGCGCAGGAGCCAGGGGATCAGCCGGCCGCTCTCACGGTCGAAGAGGTCCACCCGCCGCCACGCGATCGTGAACGCCTCCTGCACGACCTCCTCGGCCTCGTCGCGGTCTGCGAGCATGCCCTGCGCGACGGCCAGCAGCCACGGCGTCGCGATCTCGACCAGCTCGACCAGGGCACGCTCGTCCCGGGCGAGCAGGCGGGCCTGCAGCGACGCCTCCCGCTCGAGAGTCAGCAGCCGGCCGGCCGGCCCGCCATCAGGGCGGGCCGGTCGGGAGTGATTGGCGGGACCTGACTCGGGGTCGGGCACGGTTCAGTTATGCATCATCGCGCCGGCGAGCGCCAGCTCTGCGATCCTGCGTGGCGAGGGGGCACCGCGGCGGAGAGACCGGCTCGGAGAAACAGCGACATGTCAGACCTCGAAGAAGGGGTGATCGAGGGTGATGCACCCCCTCAACGAGGTGGCCCGGGAAACGGTTCTCGGCCCGCGGGTCTCAGAAGATCCAGTCGAGCGACCCGTAGACCGTCCGCGGCTGTCCCGGCACGGCGAAGCCGCCCGCCTCGAGCTCGCGGTACCGGTGCCCCAGCAGATTGCGGACACCGAGGCCGAGCGTCGCAAGGCCGAAGCGCACGCTGCCGAAGGCATGCACCAGTGCATACGGCTTGATCTCGACACCGGGCATGTCGAATGGGCTGTAGGGTCCGACCGCATTGGTGCTCAGACGGAGGCGCCAGATGGAGAGCGGTGGCGCCACCTCGAAAGCCGCCGAGCCGATGTATCGGGCGGTGTTGAACACCCGGGCACCGTCGAGCGTGTCACCGTCGGCGGTCACGAGCCGCCGGTATTTCGCGTCGTTGAAGGTCCAGTTGCCGGTGAGGTTCACGGATTCGGTCGGGCGGAACCGGAGCTCCAGCTCGACGCCCTGGCGCCGGCTCCGGCCGCCGCTGGTCGAGGTCAGGGTGATCGGGTTGAAGGTCTGCTCGTTGTTGACGTCGGTGCGGAAGACGGCGACCGAGGCACTCACCCTTGGGGCGTCCACCTTGACGCCCGTCTCATACGCCCAGGCAGTGATGAATGGCAGCGTCGGGTCCTCGACGATCCCGTCCGTCTGCCGGAAGCCCCGCGAGACGTTGGCGTAGAGGCTGGCCAGGCGCGGCAGATGATAGAGAAGGCCGGCCTTGGGCGCGACGATCGATTTGCTCGCGTGCGCCGATCCCCCAGCGTCAGGCCTGACACGGGTATCCTGGGCCTCGAGGCGGGCCCCCAGGTCCATGCGGAAGTGGTGACCGAGGTTGGTGGAAGACTCGAGGAACAGCGCCCCCGTCGCCTGCCGGGCCCGTACCGCGGTCTGCACCGAGTCCCGCGCAGTGCTGGTGGTGAAGTAGTTCTCGTAGTGGGAGTGATCGTATCTCGCCTCGATGCCCGCCGTCACCGTGACCCGTTCGCGGGAGAGGGTGAGCGCGCTGGTGGCGCCGAATCCGTAGCGGTGGTCCTCTTCTTCCGTCTGGCTTCCGGATCCCTCTCCCCCGCCGCCCTCGGGGGGCGTGGTGAGGAAGAGCTGCCAGCGACCCTGCGTGGCATAGACGGTGGACCGCCAGAGCAGGTCGGGCCGGGCAACGACCCGGAGACTCACCCGCTCCTGACCGCGACGCTTGAAGCCGTTGTCGGTCCGGTTGGAGACGACGTTGAACTGCCGCGCCGCAAACTGGCTGTCGGTGATGAAGCCGGGGCTGTTCCACCCCGCGGCATAGAGTTCCACGCCGCCATCGAGACTGGTGCGGTCGGAGAGATCGTGCACGATGCGGCCGTGGAACTGCCCGAGCTTGTAGTCGGAGTTCGGCCGCCAGCCCCCTTCCCGTTCGCCGCGAATCCCGATCACGCCACCGGTGCGTCCGTGATCGAAGCCGGTGAGCAGCGCCCCCTCGAGGCGGCCGTACGATCCGCCCTTGACCCAGGCCTCCGCGCCTGACATGCGCTCGAGCGTGCGCACGTTGACCACACCCGACAGCGCGAAGTTGCCATACAGCGCGCTGGCAGGGCCCTTGATCACGTCGATGGTGCTGATGGCCTGCGGAAACAGCAGCGCCCAGTCGTTGTAGCCCTCGGAGTGGCCATTGACCGGCTCGTTGATCGGCACGCCGTCGACCCAGAGCGCGAGGTCGGTGGAGTGGTCGGAACTGAAACCGCGCACGGAGGCGTCCGAGGCGAAGCCGGGGCCCTGTCCCTGGTCGTGCACTTCGATCCCGGCGGTCTGCCGGATGAGGTCATAGGCGTTGAGGGCCGTGACCTTGCGCAGTTCGGCCGCGGAAACGGTGACACTGCTCGAGGGGGCATCGCGACGGGCCCGGGTCGCCGTCACCGTGATCTCTCCCAGCTTCACCGGCCGGGTGAGGGTATCCCCGTGCGCATGGGTGGAGTCGGCCTGCTGCGCGGCGAGCCGGGCGGCGGTCGGAAGCAGGCAGGCGAGCAGCACCAGGCGCGCCACCCTGCTGGCAGACTGGAAAGACATGGGTTCCTGTCTCGTCGAATGTGAGGGGAACGCGGCCCAACCCCGGATTGGAGTGGCGACGCGCCCGCTGGCTGGCGCACCGAGGGCGCGCGCCGTGCGGGAGGCTCAGGCGATTCTGGACGGGACGGAGCGGGGAGGGCCGATGGCGAACGGAAGACGATAAGCGGAGGCCGACGAGACAACCGCCGGCTCCGCGAACATGGGGGCAAATGCGATGGTGGCGCGCACCACCAGGAGCCGCGTGGCCGCGGAGAGAATCGCGGCCTGGCTGGTGTGCCCCGCCCCGAGGCAGGGACAACCACCCTTGTGCCCATCGCTCGGCCCGTCGTGCGACGAGCCGTGATGTGCATGACTCCCGCTCAGCGCGACCCCCAGCCCGGCATCGTGATCGGGGCAGTGGTGCAGCCCTGCGCCATCAACCAGCTGGCCGGCAGGCAGGAGCAGCGCCAGCAGCAGGGCGATCAGGCGGAGGCTGGGAGAGAGTCGGCCGGTCATCGAAGGTGCAGAATACCGATCGGGGAGGCCGGCGGCAAACGGCGCTTCAGCGCTGCAGGTCGCGGGCGGCTCGCGCGCCGGAGGCGCCGCTGTGCGTCAGGCGCGCCGCCGCTTCCTGCAGCAGATCGCCGGTCTTGCAGAAGACGAAGCGGACATACTTGCGTCCGAGCTCCGGCCGACTGAAGAAGCTGGAGCCGGGGACCGGGGCAACCCCGCGTTCCCTGGCGAGCCAGTGGGCAAAGGCGGTGTCATCTAGTTGAGAGAGCCCGGAGAAATCGGCGAGGATGTAGTACGCCCCTTCCGGCGCCGTTGCGCGAAAGCCCGCCTGTACCACGGCGGCGTACAGCAGATCGCGGCGCCGGCGATAGGAGACGGCCATGGCATCGTAGTACTCCCGGCCGAGCGCATCCATCGCGACGGCGAGCCCCTCCTGGAGGGGGGCCGGCGCGCCGACGGTCAGGAAATCGTGGACCTTGCGGATCGCATCGGTGGCGGCGGCGGGAGCGATGACGGTCCCGATGCGCCAGCCGGTGATGCTGAAGGTCTTCGAGGCACCGCTGATCGTGACCGTCCGCTCCCGCATCCCGGGCAGGGTCGCGATCGGGATGTGCTCCCCCTCATACCGGATGTGTTCGTAGATCTCGTCGGTGATGGCCCAGGCATCGTGTCGCATGCAGAGCGCCGCGATCCCCTCGAGCTCGGCGCGGGTGAGTACCCGTCCCACGGGATTCGCGGGGGTGTTGACGATGATGGCGCGGGTGCGTGGCGAGAATGCCGCGGCAAGCCGGTCGAGATCCACCGGCGCTCCGGGGAAGAGCGGGACGTAGACGGGGGTTGCCTCACACAGCACCGTGTCCGGCCCGTAGTTCTCGTAGAACGGCTCGAAGACGATCACCTCATCGCCCGGATCCACCAGGGCCATCAGGGTGGCGATCATCGCCTCGGTGGCGCCGCAGGTGATGGTGACTTCGGTCTCCGGGTCCACCTGGAGCCCATACCACCCGTGGTACTTGCGGGCGACCGCCTCCCGCAGATGGCGCGCGCCCCAGGTGATGGCGTACTGGTTGATGTTGTCGCGGATGGCCTTCGCCGCAGCCTCCTTGAGCACTTCAGGGGCGGCGAAGTTGGGAAAGCCCTGCGCAAGATTGATCGCGCCATGCTCCGCCGCAAGACGGGACATGCCGCGAATCACCGATTCGCGGAACGAGCGGGTGCGCCGGGCGGGCGTGAGGGCCATCAGTCGCCTACAGCAAAGGGGAGGCGCCGGTAAGCTGCCTCCCCAATACTAACGGCTGACGTGAGACCCCGGTGAGTGGGTGGCTCGGCGCTAGGGCACTCGACCGGTGGCCACGACGACGTCATCCACCCACATCGTCTGCGCGACCGGGGAACCGACCCCGATCCAGGGCGCGATCAGGAACTGGTCGAACTTCATGGTCGGGTTGGCGCCGGTCCGGAACTGCACATTCTGGTGGTCGATGAGGAGCTGATCGTCGAACCAGTACTGCGCGATACCGTCGTTCTGCCCCTTCCCGTTCTGGATCGAGTTGAGCTGGAAGTACACCTCCACCTTGTGCCAGTCGTTCTTGTAGCCGGGGCCGGGCGTCGCCATGAAGGCTGGCTGAGCGGCATTCCAGCGCTTCTCGTTGAACCACTGTCCGCCGGACTGATAGCAGTTGGTCGTGTAGCCGTCACTGCTGCCATTACAGCCGGCCGCGGCCCGCTGCTCCGTGAGGCTGGTGAGATCGACGTTGATCTTCGTGGTATCGATGTTCAGCGCATCCTGCATCCCGAGTCTGGGGATCCCGCCATTCTGGTAGCTGTGTTCGACATAGGTGGTGAGATGCGTTGCCGAGGGCCCGACCCAGTCGCCGTCCAGGTTGGTGACGAAGTGGAACTCATGCGGATGGTAGGCGACACCGGAGCCGACCCAGTTGCTGCTGTACTTCACCCAGTAACGGAGGAAGACCCGATCGGTCGGTGCGAACTTGTGGCGCAGCGCGCCGCCCTTGACCGGCTTGGTGCCGCCGGCCGCGAACGCCATCTGGAGCGCCCCCGCGCCGCCACGGTGCTCGACGGTGGAGATCGCCGGCGCCGTGTTATCGTACCAGCCTCGCCCGCCGACGCTCGCATCTTCGAAGCCTTCGGTCAGGAGCACGGTCCCGTTCGACGGGGGCGTGGTGGTGTCGCGTACCGTCACGAGGGCAGTGTCCACCAGACCCGATGCGGTCGCGACGACCCGGTAGTTGCCGGCCACCCCGCCCGCCTGGTAGATGCCGCCCGGGGAGATGCTCCCGCCCGTCCCGGCCCAGGTGACGCTCGCCGGCGCGACATGGCC